>Ga0209342_10000550_pt1 | contig 43223 bp, 36 predicted proteins | sample RifCSP16_2_FD_184023 | JGI IMG/M metagenome (GOLD analysis project Ga0209342, IMG submission 184023) | Soil microbial communities from Rifle, Colorado - Rifle CSP2_sed 16_2 (SPAdes) (version 2) | ecosystem: Environmental > Terrestrial > Deep subsurface > Rock core/Sediment | place: Rifle...
TTTGCTTATGACTACATCCCCAAGGACTTTGAAGTTCGAGGCAGCAACAAGGGCTATGAGGTCATAAGGGCCTGTGACTATCCTGGCCTCCTTCACGCCTCCTATCTTCACCAGCTTTTCCAGTACCTCTTTTGATTTGGCGTGCTCGCATTCGATGAAGACATAAGCCTCAACGGACATAACCCCTCCATGGCGCGTTATATCAGGGATTATACCATATACCTGAATTACCCGCCGGGCTCCTCATCCTCAAACAGGACTGTCAATCAATGCCGCTTCGCATGGCGCTATCGTAAATCGAAAGTAGCTTTTCCTTGATGGCGCGCCTGTCGCACAGTTTCCTTATCATTACCGATGCGTCCTGGTTTACCGGCTTTTCGGCTTCGAGCGCTGCCGTGATCTTTCTGGCGAAGTCATCATGGCTGTCATGAGCCGCGATAAAACCGGTATGACCGTCTTCTATGAAGGAAGGTATGTCCCCTATCCTGCTGGCGACTATGTGCTTGCCCAGGCTCATGGCTTCGGTCAGGAAAATCGGCCAGGCTATGGCCCATTGCTCAGGGGCCGCTACCACATGGGATTTCAGGAGGAGTTCCTTTATCTCCCTGTTCCCCATTTTTCCTTTGAAGCTGAAAACGCTTCTCATCCCTAGTTCGTCGATCCTGGACTGCACCGCTTTTTTATATTTATCACTCCCCGAATGCTCGCCGACAACTAATACTTTCGTCTTTCTGAAGCGTTTTAGGACCTCAGGCATTGCCTCGACAAGAATGTGCAGCCCCTTGCCATGCTCGAGGCGGCCCACGAAAAGTATCGTATTTTTCTCGACGGTATGCGCCATCGCCTGGCTGTCTTCTCCTTCCTCAAAGAGAGGCAGCGGAAGGATATGGAGCTTGTCGCCGCTGACCCCGTTTTTCATATACCTGCCCCGCTCAGAGCCAGTGAGGACCGCGAACGCGTCGATCTTTTCGAGGAACCTTCTGAAGACAGGCTTTCTGAACGCTACGAAAGGCTTTTTTTTCAAAGGCACGCATCCAACGCACCGGAGGCCATGGAATTTTTCACAGACCTCGCCCTTGGCGTTTACAAGGCAGTACCGGGGGCAAATGGCCCAGTTGTCATAGACTGAAAACACGGCTGGTATGCCAAGCTTTCTGGCAGCGGCAAGCGGCGCGAAGCTTAAAAACTTCAGGTTATGGAGGTGGACTATATCAGGCGAAAGCTCCCGGAAGCGCTTGAGGAAAAACCTGTAGGCAAAAGCGTCGAACGGGAAAATGGTTTTGATGGATGATCCGAGCTGAGAGGATATGTCTTCAAAGAGGCGGACCTCCTCGACGAACGGCGGCTTCTTTTCAGGGAATTCTGCCTTCGCGGTAAATACGCTTACCTCGATATCGTCCTCGGCCAGAAGGCCCCTGAGCCTCTGGCAGGCTATTTCAGCGCCAGACCACCTGCCGTGGACTTCAGGATAAAAATCAGTCACAAACGCGACTTTCCTCACCGCCCTTGAACTGCCCATAACACCCCCTTGTGTAAACAGCAGGTTAATCAGAAACAGGAACTGGAGTCGAGGTGAAAATTCAAAGGTTGGAAAAAGATGAGGTTTCAAGAAGCGGTACCTCCCTATTGATATCAGAAAATAATTTCCCTGTCTATGAAATTCAAAACAGAAAAACCAAGATGAAGTTTTCAAAGGAATGCTGAAAACACCAAAATCAGACGGTTTACTTGAGACTTTCCAGTTGCGTGGAGCCGACAGGAGTGGAACCCGGCGTACCTGGAAGTGCGCCCCAAAGACAACGCCGGACAAGAAAAAAAAGATGTCCTCTTCTTTATCAAGCTGTTAAATAAAACTTGACAAGGCTTCGCAGAGCCCGTATATTATGTAACAGAAATTGAATCATCTTTTAAAAGGCTGCTCTTTATTTTTCAGCCCTGTTAAAGCCCTCAGGCCCTGACTCATCCCGTCTTCCTTCTCGCAGGGCCATTATTTCAAGAGCTCTATCATCCACCACGACAAGCATCTTCGCGGCAATCAATGGCCCTTTTCAGGCCAACGGCATTCCCTTGCCCGCAACTTGTGACATTCACCAATGCTTCCCGGTAAGGGCTCAAGTCCAATTCTGGGAGAGTTCTAATGCAGGATTCCTCTTTTAACCCCGGCCATTACGGCCAGGGTGCGCCTGACGAAATAGATATCGCCCGTTACTTCTCCATTCTCCGCAGAAGGGCCGTCCTCATATCCGTTCTGGCGATAACCGGTCTTGTACTGACATTCGCGGGGTCTCTTCTTCTGGAGGACAGGTTTCTGGCAAAGGCTGTCATCTCTCCAGTGAAAGAGGGCGGCGGCGCCCCGGCCGGGCTCTCGGTACTTGTCCAGCAGCTCGAGTCGGTCCCGGGCATGTCCCTTTCATCGCCCTCCTCTGCCCCGGAGATACTCGCGCTCCTGAACTCGAACATGCTGAGGAAAAAGGTAATAGAGCGATATGACCTGCTGCCGGTTATCTTCAGCGAACGGTGGGACAGTGAAAAAAAGAACTGGGCCGAGCAAGAGGCAAAGCCGACACTTCACGACGCTCTGAGGGCGCTGGAGCGATTGATGTCCGTCAGGCACAGCCCGAAAGACAATACAATAACCATTACCCTCGAAAGCACAAACCCCCGGGACGCGGCCCAAATGCTCGATAAGCTGCTCTCGGTACTCAATACCCACCTCAGCAACGAGGCCAGAAGGATCGCCGATGCCAACAGGCGGTATCTCGAAGGCCAGCTGAAATACACCTCAGACCCTTTGATAAGACAGAACATCTACACTCTCATAGCCCAGCAGCTGGAATCAGCGATGATGGCCGGTGTGATGGAGAACTTCGCGTTCAAGGTAATAGACCCGCCAGAAGCGCCTGACCGGAAGTCCTCTCCAAGGCGCGGCCTCATAACCCTTGCCGGTTTCGCGGGCTCCATTTCCGCAGGGGTCCTGCTGGCTTTTGTGCTGGAATATTTCAAGGCAAGACGCGGCAAAGGGGCCACTGGTACTGAAAAAACAATACACTCTGTCCTGGAGAGAGAATGAGAAAGCACGCCCTGAAACCGGCTCTTATATTTTTATTCTTTTTCATTTTAGCTGGTTGTCTCACAGCGCCGAGCATCGCGAATGCAGGCCAGCCCTGTAAAAAAGACGGCCTCTTTAAAACGGCCGCTCAAAACAATGACAAACCCTGCCCTGAGTTTAAAAAAAACGAATCTGAAATTATCAGAGAAGACAACAAGCCTGAACAAAAGCTGGAACAGGAAGAAGCTGAAGATGAACTTGAAAAGGCAGACCAGGAAAAAAAGAAAGTAAAAGACACTGACGCTGAGAAAAAAAATGACAACGCCGAGGATGTTGAAGATGAGGAAAAAACAACAAACTTTTTTGAACAGCTTGCCGCGGAAGACCCTAACTTCGAGTTTTCCGCAAAAATAAAGCCTTTTGGCCAGGGCATATTTACAGGCATTGAAAAAAACGCGCCTGATAACCTTCCAGTCGCCCCTGATTACCCTGTAGGGCACGGCGACGAGATCGGCGTGATGTTCTGGGGCAGGGTCAGCGGCGAGTATCTGCTTACGGTCTCGCGCGAAGGGACCATAAGCCTCCCCATGATAGGCCCTGTCATCGTGAACGGCCTGACCTTCAGCCAGGTCAGGGAACTGATATCCCGAAAGACAAAAAGCATCGTCGGGGCTGAGGTGGCCGTGACTATGGGGCGCCTGCGCAGTATACAGGTCTTCGTACTCGGCGAAGTCGCACGCCCCGGTGCTTACAAGGTAAACGCGATCTCGACAGTCTCGAACGCGCTCATGGCTGCCGGAGGAACCGCTCCCATCGGTTCCTTGAGAAAAGTCGAACTCCGGCGCGCTGGTGAAAAGCCAAAACAGATAGATTTCTACGACCTACTTCTGAAAGGCGACAAATCAGGGGACGCAAGGCTCAGGAACGGAGATGTGGTTTTCGTGCCTGTCACAGGCGCTGTCGCTGGCGTTGCCGGAAATGTCAAAAGGCCGGCAGCGTACGAGCTTAAAGGCCCGACCAGCCTTTTTGACGCACTCGAGCTTGCGGGCGGCGTCGTACCGACGGCCTATACTCAGCAGGTACAGGTCGAAAGAATAGACGAGAACAAAAAGCGCGTGATTATCGACATAAATGCCGGTGACGCTGACAAGGCACGCTCTTTCATGCTCAAGGACGGAGACTTTGTAAAGGTACTTTCCATAACCGCCAAAGATACGAATGCGGTATACCTTTACGGAAATGTGAAGAGGCCCGGCAAATATGAATTGAAGCCTGGCATGAAATTGAACGACATCATTACAGGCTTTTCCGACCTGCTTGAAGAGACGCACCTTTCCTACGGAGTTATCAAAAGACAAACACAAGAGTTGAATACAGTGGTCATACCATTCAACACCGGTGAGCTCCTCAATGGAAGCCAGTCGGACAATCTTACGCTTATGCCGCTCGATTCCATTTACATCTTTTCGACATGGCTTTTCAGGGACCGCCCGGTCGTGAAAATCGAGGGCGAGGTAAGAATACCCGGACGCTTCACAATAGAAGAGAACTTTACTGTAAAGGACCTTGTCCTGATGGCCGGTGGGCTTACGAAAGAAGCGTCTTACGGAGAATACGAGCTTTACAGAAAAGACAAAGGCACTCAGGAGGTCACGCTCTCGCGTCTTGACCTCGGGAAGGCGCTCCAGGGCCATACCGCGAATAACCCTGTGTTGCAAGACTCCGACATGGTGCGTATACATTCCGCCCTCGAAAAAGAGCCAAAAAAGACTGTCGTGGTGTATGGGATGGTAAACAGGCCCGGTGAATACACCTATGCTTCCAACATGACGGTTAGCGACCTCGTGTTCGCCGGAGGCGGGCTTAAGGAATCAGCTTATCTGAAAGAAGCGGAACTCGCTTCATACGACATAGAAGACGGCAAGACTTCAAAAGTGAGCTACAGGGTACTCGACCTTGAAAAGGCGCTCGAAGGTGACGGTGAACATAACCTCGTGATAAAGCCCCATGACAGCCTGTTTGTGCGGGAGATGATCGACTGGCACAGCCAGCAGTATATGGAAATCAAAGGAGAGGTCCGTTTTCCAGGGAAATATGTCTTCAAAAAGGGCGAAACACTCAGCAGCCTTATAAAAAGAGCAGGCGGGTTTACAGGGCAGGCTTACCTGAAAGGAGCCGTCTTCACAAGAGAGTCAGTCAGGGAACTTCAGCAGAAAAATCTTGAAGAGGCGCTAAGAAGGCTTGAAATAAGACTCCTTACCGAGGCCAGCGGCCAGGCGTTGTCTTCCATCGACGCGGAAGAACCCAAACAGATTGAAACCGCCGCGGCCATGAGGAGGGAGCTGATAAACAAATTAAGGACAGCGAAAGCGATGGGCAGGATTTCAATAAAACTGGACGAGGCCGACAAATTCAGCGGCTCAAGCTATGATGTAGCACTCGAGGACGGCGATACGCTCTATGTGCCGATGAAGCCCACCCAGGTACAGGTGATGGGCTCTGTCCAGAACCCTGCGGCATTCATATTCGAACAGGACACGCCCATCTCCAGGTACATAGGCAAGGCTGGAGGATATAACGAAGAGGCTGACGAAGGCAGAATATTCGTCCTTAAAGGCGATGGGACAGCCATGAGCAAAAGCAACGGCTCGTGGAATCTGGGCTTCATGTCGTCGAAACTCGACCCAGGCGACACTGTTGTAGTCCCTGAAAAACTCGACAAGGGCTTATGGCTGAGAGGCGTGAAAGACATAACGCAGATACTTTACCAGATCGCCGTCACTGCAGGCGTGCTTATCGTAGCCTTTTAACAGCTAAGTATTTATAGTTTCTGTCTCGAGGAGCGAAGCACAAAGCAATCTCTGGAATTGGACTACTTAAAGACGGCTTTACTTCGCTGCTCACAAAAGACAAAACGCCTGCTTTAATTGCAGGCGCTCAGTTCTCTTTTAAAAGTTTCCAAGGGTAGCCGGCGGCCATGTCCGATATCAATTACATACTTCTTATCGCGCTGCCTTTTTTTTATTTCTTCCTGGTTGCCTCGAGGAATATTCTCCACCCGGTAATGATCTCCATGGCCGCCGGGCTCTTCCCCTTTCTTCTCGGAATCCAGCTCTCGATAAGCGACAACCCTGACTTGACGGCATTTTACGGCTGGATACTAGTGATGGTCTATGCCGGAAGTTTACTTGGGAAAAAAAGGCTCCTGCCAAGCCCTCAGTACTTCATCGAAGTAAACGCAATGAACGCGAAGACACACGCATTGGCCTTCAAGCTGGCCGTGTTGATCGCCTTAGCGGGAATAAGCGTCATGTTCATGAAAAGGGGAGTGCCTATTCTAGCCGATGAACCAAACCTCGCGAAGGTCACTTTCGCGCAAGGCGGCGGATGGGTGCTGACCAGGTTCGTAAGGTACTTCCTGTTGACCCTCTTCTACTCATCTATTCTCTACTGCTTTTACACTGCGCGCGTCAGGATCAAGGCATTAACTGGCAGGCAGATGGAGTCGGGAATCCGTGAACTCATAAAATACGGCGGCAAAGGCTGGCTTTTGATGGGCGCGGTCATCCTGGTCCTGTTCTCCTCACTCGGATACAAGGCGAATGTCATTGCTTTTTTTCTCTGGACGGCATGCTTTGTGGGGCTAGGCACCAGGGTAAGGTTTTCAAATCTCCTTCCCTTTCTGATTATCGGTGCGGTCTTTTCCGTTCTTGTATTATGGACTCTTCAAAATTCCGAAGGCTTATCGGACATCCTTATCTTTATCTTCATGAGGTCGACCACCTCAGCCGCGGAAGGGCTTATTTATGTGTTGAGCAATTACGGGGTCACTGAGCCCTTTTTATACGGCGAAGGGCTTTGGTTTGACTTCAGCAACATCCTTTTAAAGCTCGGGCTCGCGCCGGTCATTCCAATCGACCTCCATGAGTTTAACTTCGATGCCCTCATATTCGAGAAGATACTCGGCCATAATGAATATTATATGCAGGCGACAACCTCGTTGTTCGGCCAGCTATATGCGAACTTCGGGCTGCCGGCCACAATGGCCGGAACATTCCTGTTCTTTTTCTTTTTTGTGCGGTTTGGAGATTTTTTAGTAAAAGGCAGGAAAAAGCTGATAGGGACGCCGATATATTTCCTTCTCTTTCAGCAGTACCAGACCTTCATAGCCGGAGGGCCGATGCTAATAACCGTCTTCGATACGGCAGTATCAATTGCGACCTTCTTTTTGGCCTATGCCATTATCTATCATTTCCTGAGGCTTCCGGCAGGGTCCCTGTCATTCAAACTCCCCTGAGTTAAAATTGTACTCTGCCTGACACGTCTTGCTTATAAGAAAGCCTGTTATCTCCACGGCACCAGTTGTCAAAAAAATCTCCGCCACGAATGGGCGGAGATTTTTGAGATTACGGATGAACATTATATTAGCTTAGCCAGCCTTACCCGCCAGAATTGCGGCTGCATACCACTATCTACAGTATGCCCCTTGCCTTAAGCAGGCTGTATTTATTAAGAGTCGCGGCGCGGCAGACCATATCCTGCACAAAATATTGCATCTTCACGACAGACCTGTCACAACCCTGCAGGCACTCGTCAATGGAACAGGTCTTGGTAAGCGCCCTCGCCTTTGATGCGCGTTTCCATATATCATCGAATTCGGAATCAAAGACATTGCCCATCTTGAAACCGCTCAGTGTCGAAGTATGAAGGCAGGGGAAGACGCTCCCGTCAAAATCGAGAAAAAAAGAACTGTACGCGGCAAAACAGCGCAACCCGGTCGTCTGCTGGGTAAAGCCCTTTCTTGACCAGCTCTTCAATACACCGTAAAACGGGTAGAGCTTCTCCAGCCTCTTGAAATCGTCGTCATTGATCAGCGCCTTGGTATAACCTTCAGAGCTGTTCATGTTGTAGCTAAGGTTGTTGATGATGCCGAAAGTATAGCCTATACCGTGCTCCCGGGCGAACTCGTAGGTCTTCTCAAAGGTGTCCTTGTTCTGCTCCTGCAGGACAGAGTAAATATACAGGTGCAGTCTCCCTGGGTATTTGGAGCTTACCTTTTTAAGCTCAGCGATTGTTTTTTTCACTTTCGCGAACGCCTCTGGCTTGCCTTTTATCCTGTCCTGAACCTCCCCTACCCCTTGAAGAGATATCTGCAATGCTATTTGCTTTTTTTTGCCTGTGCTCTCCAGACAATGCGCGACATCGGAGACTATTTTTCTCGTAAGAAAGCCGCTCGTGCCAATCGTGACCTTCCTGACATGAGGGGCCGAGAGTACCGCGTGCAGTATCTCGCCAAAGTCTTTTCTCAGGAAAGGCTCGCCGCCGGTCATGACAACATACGGCATTTTTTTAAGAAAGACAGAGCTGCGCAGCATTTTTGAAAGGGTTTCAGCGTCGAGCGACCTACCGGTGTACTCACTTTTCCTGTTCTGCCAGATGTTGCACATCATGCAGCGCATCTCGCACTCTCTTGATATATTAATTATGAAACTGCCGACAGGAAAAGGAGTAAAGAGATTAAAATTGTACGGCATCCAGTTATAGATGGAATAGAGGCCGCGCCTCAGGTTCGTCAGATTTACGCGAGCAAGGTTCATTATTTTTTCTCCTTTTTCAGAACTGCCACAGCCGCCAGGAACTGGTCGTCTTCGAGGAGCGCTGGCTGAAAACTGGCCTCCCTCAAGCCATATTTTTCCAGGAGCGTCGAGAAGACCCACAAGGGAAACCCGTATCTCCCCATCCGCTCTATGCCTTTCCATACGGCCGACCCTGGCCCGTAGCCGAAGTACACGCCTTCGAGGACGAGGCCTGAGCCTTCGATCAATTTTTTCCTCAATGCTGGCTCATCATAATAATGTGACCAGTGAAAGTTGTTGCCTTTACCGTTATGAAGGTTGTAAACATCCTGTTCTATATACTCGCTCCTGTACTTCACGGCATAAGGTACTGTAACGACAAGCCTGCCGCCTGGCTTGAGCACTCTCGCGAGCTCCTTCATCGTCCTGGTGTCGCCGTCGCCGGGTATGTGCTCGAGCACGGAGATCGAAAAGACCTTGTCAAAAGTATCATCCTTGAAGCCGAGGCTTACACCGTCAGCGATTACCCACGAAGGCAATTTATCCCGCTCGCTGGTAAGGGTCGTCCAGTCCGCGACCTCTTTCTTGTTCATATCAGCGGTTACTACCCTGCACCCGCTTCTCTCGCTCAAAAAATGGCTTAAAAGCTTAGGGCTCGACAGGTCGAATACAAGCTCACCTTTTTTCGGCTTCAAAAGCTCGTAGGTCCTCCTGAACTCGTAGCACCGGCTCACATTTATTGGAGTAAGAATCCTTCTCAAGGCCTCGCGGTGCAGGACTTTTTTCGGGCCAGCGCGATAATAACCAAGGCCCAGAGAAAGACTGAACTTTAAAAGCTCCCACCCGGAAACACTTCCTTCCCTCATCTATCCCTCCTGAAGACAGCCATTCCGCAGGTCCCGCGCATGTCCCTGCCGTGGGCGTTGAAGAATAAAAACAGTTCATTCTCTTCGGCAAAGACCCGTGGCCCGCAGACCATATGCTCGCAATACCGCACCCTTCCCGGCGCTATCACCGGATTCTTTTCCCATTTGACCCAGTTCAGAAGGTCGTCTGACCAGGCCATTCCGATGCTGTATCTCCTTTGGCTGTCCTCCCCCTCATAAAAAGCGCAGTAGCAGTCATCGAGCTTTATGACGCTTACAATGAGGGCGTTCACCTCGTCCCACTCGCCTCTTGCCCCAGGCGAAAGAATTGGCTTCACAGAAGCGCGCGTCCAATGTGAGCCCAGGTCACGGCTTAGCGCAAGGCCCGTATAGGCCTTTAAGCCGTCCGTTCCACCGTAGAACAGATGATAGTCACTGCCGAACTTGTAGACCTGCGGCGAGAATACCCCTTTCCCATCGAACGCGCCTTCAGCTCCATTTTCAAAAACAATCTTTTTGCTTGTCTTGTCCCAATCAAATATATCGCTGGAAGTAAAGCTCACGAAGTAACGGCCTGAGGCATGGTTCACCACAGTAGGCCTTTCCAGGCCGAAAGCGCGCCTTACGCGACGCAAGGCCTGTTTCGTACCAGGGCTTAAAAACTTTCTCAAGGCAGTGCCAGCCCCGCCTGCCACTTTTTTCTCTTCGCATATCAAAGTATAGTCGCTCTCCGTACGCACCAGGCAAGGCGCGTCAAGCTGAAGTCCGGCACCGTCATTTTGCATTAGGACAGGGTTTTCTTGATGCCTTGTCCAGTTGAACAGGTCGCTGGAGGCGGCAAATCCTACACCCCACGAGCTTGACCTCTTCCCGCAGCCGATATAAAGCATGCCGTACTTCGATGTCTGCTCAAGCCCAACTTCGTCAGTTCTGAAAACAACCGGAGTCATGCTGGAATGGTTGTCCCAACCTGATGAGGACGGCCGGAGTATCGGGCTGGGGAGCACTTCCCATCTCCCTTTTTTGAGCTCCTCAAGCCTCATGGCTCTCGCGGGCGAAGGCCGGTTCATCATAGGAAGCAGAAGCAGCGCTCGCCGCCGCAGGAATGGTTTTCTGAGGAGTGTCCTGGGGCTTTTGCCTCAGAGCAGGCCCTGTCTTGAACGCTGTGCATGGCCTGTACATCCTGCATATATCGGGCGACTCGCCTTTTGATATCTTGCTTTTCAGGTCACGGTACCCTTCTCCGTTCCATATCTTCCTGAACGGCGCTTTAAAGATATTGCCGAAGGCGGATTTGTCGATATGCTGTCTCTGGTTGCCTTCAGTGAGCCCGCAGCACGGATAGACTACTCCGTCAACGGTTATGAACGGGACAGCCCATGAGGCGCAGCACTCGATCGGTTCCTTGTTGTCTTCGATGTTGTATTTGAAATGAGTAAAGTTCATTCGGAACCTCTCGCGAGGGAATTTAGCCGCACGCTCGAGGACCGCGGCTTTTGCTCCTTTCAGCAAAGATGCGTCAGGCATGAGATACTTGTTTTCCTCGAAGCCAATGAGCCTTATGAACTGGACCATTATCATGCGCTGTGAGTCGCCGACGATCTCGTCGAAAAGGTCCAGGAACTCCGGCAGCCTGTCGATATTGTACTTCGTCACCACAACGGTAAAGCCAAGCTCGGGGAACCTCGACTTTTTCTCTTCTTTGTACCGGCACAGGAACTTCGCGTTGTTCACGACTTTCTTAAAGCTCGAGCCCTGCTGCTGGAGGGCGACCGTCTTCTCGTCGACACCGTCTATGGACATCCAGACCTTTGTCACTCCCCAGTCGACAAGATGTTTCGCCCGTGAAGGTGTTATAAGAAGAAAAGTGTCGAAAAACTGCACATACAGAGACCTGTCGCAGCAGAGCTTCAATATCTTTTCATAATCGGGGTTCTGATAGTTGTGTCCGATTCCTGAAAGGCTGATGCCCTTGAGTTTCGGAAATTCATCAAGCACCTTCTCGATCTGCGCGGCAGACAAGCTCTTTTGCGGCTCGTTCCAGTAAACCTGCTCGCACTTGAGGCACTTCAGAAAACACTTTGTCGTGACCTCAATTTCTATCCTGCCCGGGTAGCGGAGCAGCCCCGGCCTCTTTGACCAGAGCGGATAAAGAAGCCCTACGCCGTCCTCGATGGAGAAGGTTATCGTCCAAAGATAATTGAAACCTGCCTTCAGGCCTCGCTGCTTGACTACGCCGGTCGTCTGCTCCACGAGCCATTTAACATAGGGCTTTGACTTACTTGCCCTTGAGACGATGTGCCTTGCTAATTCTTTCATTGTCCTTCTCCCATTTTTTATTTTTAACCGGCGCCGTGGTTATGGAATCGTCCTTGAAATTGGACTGCCGGTCTCATGTCTGACTAAGCTCACAAGCGGCCTCAGAACGCCGAATGACTTGAACCTGACAAGGCGTGCGTAAAGAGAAAGATACAAGAGTACGAAGGCCACAAGCACCGCTATCATGGCGACCGAACTCTTGAGGAAGGAAAAAGCCACGGAATCGAAGAGAATGACCATGAGCCAGAACACATAAGAGGTGCGATAGTTGCTTTTCGTCACGCGCTTGTAAATGAGGCTGTGAAGGTGCGTCCTGTCCGGCATGAACGCCGAGCAGCCTTTTTTGTATTTTCTCCTGAAGATCGTGAACGCGACTTCTGTCACAGGGTAGGCCATAAGCGCGAGCGGGAACCAGGGCGAGATATCCGGGTTGCGGTTCACGAGCATCACCGAAAGTTCCGCTATCGCGAAGCCGATGAAGTACGCTCCGCCGTCGCCAAGGAATATCCTGCCTTTGGGGAAGTTCATGACGAAAAACCCGGCGGTAGCCGCCATAAGAGCCAAAGATATGCCAAATATCAGCGTGTCACCAAAAACATAAGAGGTCAGAGCAATAAAAAAGAAAGTTATTATCGACACGCCAGAGGCTAGGCCGTTTATTCCATCTACTATGTTTATCGCGTTGGAAATACCTGTGACAGCAAAGACTGTAAACGGTATCGCGATTGCCAGCGGCAGGGTGAAAAGACCAATATCGGTGATGATAGCGTCCATGAAAGCCGTGCCAAACCCTGCCCCACCGGCGATAATCAGAAGGCGCGGAATCGGGTTCACGCTGGAGCTCAAGTCCTCGGCAAAACCTATGAGAAATGCAGGCAGCGCCGACAGGACAAAAAGAACCCCCTCCGGATGCCCTAGCGCCAGGATGATGAGCGAGCCCGCGAAAATCCCAAGCCCTCCCGCCCTCGGCGTTGGTACTGAATGTATTCTCTGAGGTTTAAAGGTTTTAACGCTGTCCATGCACATCGAATGCCTGTTGAAATATTTAAGAGCCACTAATTGCATCAGAAAAGAGATTAAAAATGGCAACACAGTTTTCATGCACTCTCCGGTTTTTCATTTCGCTCGAGAGTGAATATCCTGGTTGCTTGTACTTATGCTTTGCCACCCTGCTGTACCCTGCCTTCCCTGGTCTGGCAGCCGCTCGCGGCCGCCACAATCTATTTGAGAAAACGATTACATGAAAACTATTTTCTCCCCGCGGCGGATTTTCCTAAGTTAATGACCTTTAAGCCAGCCTTTGTCCCTGATAGCCTCTGCATGAGGCCTGAACGCAACACATGGCGCAAAGGCAATTCCGTGCCTATGGTCTTTATCTGATAGGATGGGTCGAGCATCACTCCCGTGCTCGCCTTCGCGCCGTAAACCGGCGTGTGGCAAAGACGGCAGAAAGGGTTGCTCGCGACATCCTCCCTGAACCTCAAATATTTTTTTCCGTTCCATACCTCTTCGAAACTTTGTTTTGAGAGGTCGCCCATTATGGTAGGGTTAGCGCAGCATGGCGTTACGACTCCGGTCTCGGAGATGTTTACCATCGTATGAGGGAGAGGACATGTCTCATAGACCGGCCTCAGTTCATCCTTGGAAAGTCTCTGCCCAGGCATCCTGAAGCGCGGCATCCTGAACTCGACCCCGAGTTTTAACGCGCGCTCTTCAGCTTTTTCAGCGACCTCGTTGGCGTATCTCTGGTGGTAATAAAGGCACTGGTATCTTTCAGAAGCGAAGTTCGGTATGAAATAACTTCCAACGACCATATCGATGCCCATATCCGCCGCAAGCTCGACAAGCGCTGGAAGCTCATGGATATTGTCGTAAAGGAGCGTCATACCGAGGCCCACCTTGAGAGCGGTTCCAAGCCTTTCGCGCTCAGAAGTGAGCCTTCTGATGTTCGCGACTATCTTGTCATACGGGTATTTCCTTATTGCTTCGTAGGTAGACGCTGTGGCTCCGTCGAATGAAACGGAGACAAAGGTGAATTTTTCCGCTATCTGTTCTGCCAGTTCTCCGAGCCTGTAGCCGTTCGTGGTGAGGCGCATTTTAATCCTGCCGTCCTTGTTAAAACCGGGATCGACAAAACGGCTGAATTCCTTGTGCGTCGTCACCTCACCAAGACTGTTCCCCCCGAGTATCATTGCCGAGCAGAACGGCAGTACCTCGCCAAGGACCTTTTCAAGCAGGGCGCTTGTCATCTTCGGCCTCGCGTACTTTTTGTCCTCGCGCATTGACGGGCATATGGTGCAAAGGAAGTTGCACGCGTTCGTAAGCGACAGGTGCACAATAAGGTTGTCCGGAATTTTGTTTTTCTCAGTCATTTTGTCTGCTTTCCTTCAAGAAATGACGCCCTTTGCCTCGAAACATTACCGGCCTCAGTGGAGGAGAAATTTGTAATAGCAAGAGTCGCACGGAGAAGCGTGCGATTCAAGATTGAGCTCGCCTTTCCTTATCTGCTTTACCCTGTCTCCGTTCCAGATATCGAGGATGTTCTCCTTGAGGTAATTGCCGATAACAGTGCTCTTGACCGGCCTTTTCTCTTCGATGAGCCCTGAGTCGCGCTCGACATGGTAATAAAAGTTCCTGTTCGTCCTGAAGTACGGGCAAGTGGCGACATCTCCGCCTTTGAAGACCGATATGCCGTGCCAGGGATAGCAACAGCGTATTTTTCTGTCAATGTCGAGGTTCGGCAGGCGAAGACCAATTCCAAGCCTTTCGGCCTTTTCCCTCGCGAGGGCGAAGATGTGCTTTTTCTTTTCTACAGGCACCTTGAAGAACGAGAATTCTTTCATCTCATCGACATGTACTATGAGAGAGGAGCAGTGCACATATTCGACACCGAGTTCTTTGACGAAATCGAGATAGGGAAGTATGTCAGCATAATTATCAGCCCTGAAAATATAATTGAGACCAAGGTGGAACGGATGCGTGGAGCTGTACTGTTTTTTGTATTCCGCGAAGAGCTTTATCATTTTGACGGTATGGTTGAAATCAGCGCCTTCCTTGACCAGCTCGTACTTCGATGGCTCATGGGTGTCCATTGAAATAAGCACGGTGTTTATGCGGCGGCGGAAAGTCTCTGCTATTTTTTCCTCGTCAAGGAGGGAGGCGTTTGTGAAGTACCCGATTTTCAAATCAAACGATTTGAGAAACTCAACGATGGGCCAGAAGTCCTTATTTATGAAAGGCTCTCCAAGGCCTGCCACCAGGTAAATGCTGTATACATAAGGAAGGAGCGGAGCGAGCTTTTTTACCTCTTCGAGCTTTACATTCTCCTTGAACAGCCCGCCGGTCGAGGCCGTGTCCGTCTTGTAAAGTTCCCTTTCGCAGGCCGGGCATTTGAAGTTGCAGAATGTGCTGACCTCAAGCATGACCGTGAGCGGGTAATAAGGCACTTCCACAGGCAGGCTCTTCCTGTAATGTACATATTTGAGGGCGTTATAGAACCTTTTCGGGTACGCGAACTTCCTCCAGTCCACATTGGAGGCCCCGTCGATCTGGAAATAGTTTTTTATCGCTTTTATCATGTCTCTTCCCTTCCTATGAGTATTTGTTCATGCGCTCTGGGCCCAGCGTTCAAGCCCTTGCCGCTGAATATCTCTTTCAATTCATCCATGCGGGTAAAATATACAGCCAGGAGATACACAGCGAAAAAAGAGCCGTAGCAGGCGGCTATGCCTGTCAAAACGTACCCCTCAGGCACCAGCGCCCAGATGAGTACCATAACGGCCGCGGCTGGCAATATGCAGCGCAGCACTCCCGGAGTCATGACGCGCACCCTTTTCGCCACCACAGCGTACGAGATGCCTGCAAAAAGGCACTCGGCCGCGAGCCTTGAAGCCGCAGCTCCTACATCAGCTCTCGGGAAAACAAAGATAAGAAGGCCGGAGATAATGCTACCTATGAACGCGATATTAACGAGAGAGTACATCTTCGAGGTCATGTCCATGCTGATGAGGACCCCTGTAGTCAGGACCCTTACATAACTCATGGGTATAAGCGACAGGCACAGGAGTTGGAGAGTAAGCGTGCCAGTTCTGTACTCTTCCGTGAAAAAAGTGTTTATGAGGTAGTCTGAATAGAGTATCCCGGTCAACGCGACGGGCAGAATGACGACAAGCGTAAGCTCTGAAAGGGCCGATGCCAGTCTTTCATATCGTTTCCTGTCCTCGACCCATGCTTTTGAAAGAAGCGGGAAAAAGACCATTATGAAAGAAAGGGAAAGCAGCTGAATGTAAAATATCTGTTTGAAGAGCGCGCCGTACACGCCAAGCGCGAAGTCCTCCTTCAAGAACTTGAGCATATATATCTGAACGCTTATCATCACGCTCGCCACCAAAGAAGCGTACAGCAGCGCCAGGCTGTCTTTGAGTATATACCTGTAAGTGGCGGCTTTTACTTTGATTGTGAAACCGTTTTCCTGAAGCAGCCTTACGAGGAATATGCCCGCGAAGAGAAGCTTGGACAGCAGATAAAAGACTGCCGCATAAAGGAGCCTTGTCTCAGGGTCTTCGAACCAGTCGAGTATAAAAAAAACAGGGACAAAAAAAGCGAATTCTCTCAACAGAGTCACCAGCGCGACTATCCTGATCCTGTGCCTCGCCAGAAAAAACCACCCTGCTATGCCGGGCACTGAAAGCAGCACTCCGGCGGATATGAGCATAAGCGGGCGGAGGCTCGCAGAGTCGATAAAGATAAGCGTCCAGACGAGTATTAGCAAAAAGACAGCTATAGAGGCAATGGCCCTCAGGATAAGTATTCCGCTGACGAGTTCACGAGCCTCAGTTGTCCTCGCCACCTCCCTGTTTCCCACATATTCAGTGCCAAGCGAGGCAAGTAGAATAGAGATGAACAGGACTGAGTCCACGAAAGTGAACTCTCCATAGAGTTCAGGTCCGAGCTTGTTGGCAAGGAGGACAAAGGTGCCAAGCACAAGAAAGCCGCTTACGCCGTGGGTAGCCGAAAGGATAAAGACCTGTTCAAAGGTCTTTCCAAAAGAACTCTCCCGCAGGGCGGCGAGCCTTCCCGCGAATCCTTTGCGCCCGCTATTTGTAACGCCAGCTCCGATGTCATTTATGTTCAATGTCATTGCGGCCTGCATTCCCCTGCCCCGTTCAATACGCTTTCTATAAGTTCCCTGTAGGAACGAAGCATGCCTTCCCACGAATATCGTTCTTCCACAAGGGCCCTGCCGTTTCTTGAAAATGAATCGGCCTTTGACTTGTCGGTGAAAATTTTCATAATCCCTGCATTGAACTCATCCGGCGAATCAGCTACAGTAAAGTGCTGTCCGTTTATACCCAGAAGCCCCTCGGCCCCGACAGTCGTAGTAACGACAGGGATTCCCATTGCCATCGACTCGAGCACCTTGTTTTGTATCCCCGCGCCTATCCTCACGGGACAGACGCTGACGGCCGCGTCATGCGCGTGAGCCCTTACATCGTCGACCCGACCGGTGACGACCACGCCAGGGATGGACGCAAGTGAGCGGACTTCCTTACCAGGGTCCGCGCCGATTATCCAGAAGGCCGCGCCGGGGCGCTTGTGTTTCAGTCCTGGGAAAACCTCTTTCGCGAAGTAGATGGCCGCGTCCGCGTTCTGCAATGTTCTCATGTTTCCGATGAAGATTATCTTGTCCGCTGAGACCTTCTCTCTCCTGTACGGGAAGTCCTCAACCCTGACTCCGTTTGGAATGACATGCATCTTTCGGATATACTGCGGGTACCTTTCCGTCAGATAATCCCTGTCGTTCGGAGAGACGACCACGCAGCCGTCAAAACCTTCCAGGCACATCCTTTCAGCTTCAAGGCACCTTTTGTGCTCGACCCTGTAAATAAACTTTTTCAACGAGCGCCCTCCGGCAACTCCCGCCCTTTCGTAGTTCATTGAGATAGCGTCGGTCATCTCGCAGATGCTCGGCACTCCCTTGCCCGAGACATAATCAGACACCCTGATAAGATGCGCTAAAACAAGGTCATGTCCGGAAAGCTTACGGTCTACGAGTTTTTTCAAGCTCGTGTTATAAAAGTAACCGCTCTGCAAAGACTTCCCTCGAATGAGATTCCCGGCTGTGTAGCAATAGGACGCGAGCTTCGGCTGTCTGATACGGTATACCTCGTCAAAAATGCCCTGCTCGGGCATGGCGCTCTCCTCCTCGTCGGTAGAGTAGAGCGAAGCCAGCGTGAAACTGTAGAAGTTCGAGAGGTACTTGACGATGTTATAGACCCTCAGCTTGTCCCCGCCTATCACTGGAAACGGGAACCTGGGCGTTATGAGAAATATCCGCTTACCAGCCCTAGAGGTGTCATTTTTCTGAATCCGCTGAATTGCCATTACTCAATCCCTTAAAGAAAGAGGATTTCATAACGAGTTGTCTTGCATGGAGGTCCGGCCGTGAACCGAATTGAAGAGTTTCGTGAAGGGGGTTGCGCGAGTTGAGTTTCAGTTTCTATTGATAAGACAAATGCGACTCTTTGCTGTGCCGTATATCTGTTTTTTCCTGTTCAGCGCCCAGTGAAGACCGGATATGCTCTACGACTTCCATGGGGTTTATGCGAGCAAGGCAATATGTGTGCGGGCCTTCCCTGCACTTGTCCTGATCGCATGGGTTGCACGAAAGTTTATGATGAAAGACCTTTACCATTTTCTGGCGTGCGGACAAAGGCATGAACCTTTCAGGAGAAGATGGGCCGAAAAAGACGACTGTCCTTACGCCAGCCGCTCCAGCTATGTGCGCGACTCCGGAGTCGTTAGCGATGACCATCTCAGAGCCGCTTACAAGCTCGACTAGCTCGTTGATGGCGGTTTTACCGGCAAAATTCAAAACCCTTTCCCTCGCGTTCTTTCCAGTCATCTCGCGCACCCTTGAACAAACATCCTTTTCCTCAGCGCTTCCGGCAAGAACAAAAAAGTGTTCCGGGTAACATTCAGCCAGTGAGTCAATGAGGCTGGAGTAATTGCGTTCAGGCCATTTTTTGTACTCCCAGACAGCGCCGGGCTGAAGCAGAAAGTACCTGTTGGCCAGCCTGAGACTGCCTTGAGATTCCTCTTTCCAGAAGGTCAGCCATGACCTGTAATCGCTCCCGCTGGAAAATACGCCAGCATCTTCCAAAGCCGAGCAGAAGCTATCGACCTCATGCCGCCGCCATTTAATCGCCTTATCCCGGCCGAATATCTCACTGAGCCTCTGCCTGTCCAGACTGACCCTGCGCCGTACTCCAAAAAACCTTCCCAACAGAGCCCCGTAATTCCCCAGCCCGGTCGGCCTGAGGTCTATGATGATGTGCGGCCTGAACTCTTTGATGGCCTTTTTGATTATCTTTCTTGAGGCGCGAAGTCCTTCCTTCTCATTTGCGCCTACCCTGCTGCAATGACCCAGACCAGCGGGAAGCTCAATTACGCCTGAGACGCAGTCGACCCGGCTCAAAAGACCGCTAAACCCTTTCTTAACGACATACAGTACCTCGGCCTTTCCGAGCATTTCAGAAACCTGCGGCATTACAAGCGAAGAAAGTACTACATCACCCGCGTTGTCGAGCTTGAATACCATTACCTTTACAGGCCCGGCAGGGAGCTGTGCGCCCCTGAAAAAGAGCCTCCCTATAAGGTAAGACGCGAGATAAGTCCAAAGAGAATCGAATTTACGCGAAATAAGACGCAGACGCCCCAAATACACGCCTATAAATGCCTGGTTTGATTGTGTGACGAGCTGCGGGACCGAGTTGGGGTATTAAAAAGCAGTTTCAGATAAGTTGGAAAGATAAACTAATAATATACTAATTCAAAATTATGTCAAGCTTTACGAGCGCTGTTTTTTAGCGGAGTCCCAGAATTCTATGGACCGGTCTTTTTTCTGACGAGTTCGCTGCAGTCCTGACACATTCCGTGAGTCAGTTGCGGCAGCGAGGCCGACGAGAAAAGGTCGAGCTTTTTTACCGCCTCGTCCAGCTCTATCCACATTGAAGCAATCCTAGCCCGCCTGCACCAGCTGCATATGGTGAGAAACTCATCTGTGCGCGCGGCTTGCGAGTCGAGCAGCATGACAGGGTCCCTATACTCGAACTTGAGAATTCTGCTCCTGAACTCGACAGTACCATTCTCCACCGGGACTATTTCCATTTCCATGAACCGCCTTAACTCAGGCGAATCGCACCTGTACGGAATGGTCAAGCCTTTGCCGGAGCGGCTGACCTTGTCCAGAAGAAGTCTTGATATATGGCGAGTCTCCCTGCCCTCCATGAACCCCCATAGGGCACGGCCGACCACTGCCTCACGGCCAAGCTCAGGCGCGCCGTTCTCACTGGCAAACTCCACCCACTCGTCGTTTACGGCGGCTATGTTGCCTTCCGCGCCCACCGTGTGAATGAAGACCCTCTTGTCCGCTGGCTCCTCTGTGCGCAAATCCACCATAGAGATAGTCTAACCTAAAAAACAGTCCGTGACTATTCAGGGGAGCTGACTGGAAATTAGCGAAAAAGGGGAAATGCCAAAGAAAAGGGGTTACGCTTTCGCGTAACCCCTTCTATAATATGGTGCCCCCGAGACGATTCGAACGTCCGGCACACGGATTAGGAATCCGTTGCTCTATCCTGCTGAGCTACGGGGGCATTGTGAAAAAACTGATGGAAGATGCTGTTATCTTACTGATTTAACCCTGATTTTCCGGATGGTTCCGGTAAACCTAAGGCGCTCAGCACCACAGCCAACAAATTGTCTCAAAAAAAGGATTTCCTGTCAATAAAAAATGAGGCGGATTCCAAGCTTGTCCTTAATCTCGCCGGATGCCACAAGAGCCGCTTTTTCAGTTCGCTGCCGCCCTTGCTTCAAGATCTTCCCATCTCGAATAGCAGGCCTTCAGGAGAGATTCAACCTCGATCATGCGGGCCTTTGCCGCGGCCGCCTTCTGACTGCCCTGCCTGTAAAGTTCAGGGTCTGCGAGGGTCGCGGATAATTCGTGCTGCTCTGATTCCAGCGCCTCTATCCTTGCTGGCAGCTCTTTGAGTTCCTTTTCCTCTTTGAAGCTGAGCTTCGGGGCCTTCTCTTTTTTCTGCCGCTCCTGCTTTGGGGCCGCGTCAGTCTTCCCGTCTTTTTTAGAAGGCCTCTGGCGTAGCCAGTCATCGTACCCGCCGACATACTCGTTAAGACCGCCCTCTTCGAAGACTATCGTGCTTGTGACGACATTATTGAGGAATTCCCTGTCATGACTTACAAGCAGGACCGTCCCGGAATACCCTGCGAGAAGTTCTTCCAAAAGGTCGAGCGTGTCGCTGTCGAGGTCGTTTGTCGGCTCGTCCATTACCAGCATATTTGAAGGCTTTGAAAAGAGCTTTGCCAGAAGAAGCCTGTTCCTCTCCCCTCCGGAAAGGGCCTTCACAGGAGTCCTCGCCCTTGAGGGCGTAAAAAGGAAATCCTGAAGATAGCCTATGAGGTGGCGCGGCCTGCCGTCTATTATTATCTGGTCGTTGCCTTCGCCGATATTGTCCATGACCGTCTTTTCTTCGTCGAGAACGGCCCTCAGCTGGTCGAAGTAGGCGATATCGAGGCGGCTCCCCAGGCGCACGGTCCCGCTTGCCGGTTTGAGCTTCCCGAGGAGGAGGTTTAAAAGCGTTGTCTTGCCCGAGCCGTTCGGGCCTATGATGCCTACCTTGTCGCCCCTTATTATGAGAGTTGAAAAATCTTTGATGGCAGGCCCTGCGCTGCTTTCGCTATCGTAAGAGAAGCTCAAGGCCTTGGCCTCGATGACAAGCTTCCCGGAACTCTCCGATTCCAGCGCCTTCAAGTTCGCGCTACCCTCAAGCGCCCTGCGCTCGCTCCTGTCTTTTCTCATGTCAAGGAGAGCCCTTACCCTGCCCTCATTCCTGGTCCTCCGGGCCTTGACGCCCTGACGGAGCCACGCCTCTTCCTCGGAGAGTTTTTTGTCAAACAGGGCGTTCCTCTGGGCCTCGTTCTCCAGGAGCGCGTCCTTTCTTTCGACATAGCTCCTGTAATCGCACTGCCAGTTGTGGAGGGTGCCCCTGTCCAGCTCTATAATGCGGGTCGCCAGCTTCTGCTGGAGCATCCGGTCATGGGTGACAAAAAGGAGCGTGCCGTTGTAGCCGAGAAGGAACTCTTCAAGCCATGTTATGGACTCAATGTCGAGGTGGTTGGTCGGCTCATCAAGGAGAAGCAGGTCCGGCTCTGCAGCAAGCGCCTTGCCGAGAAGGACCCTTCTCTTGTAGCCGCCAGAGAGCTCTGAGAAATCGGCCTCAGGCGGGAGCCCCAGCCTTGATATTATCTCCTCGACACGCTGGGTTGCCTGCCAGCAGCCGTTATGCTCAAGCTCGTGATAAGCCGCCTCAAGCTCGGCCATGGCATCCTTGCCGTGCTCAAGAGCGCTCAAAGCGCTATGATACCTGGCCATGATGGCATTTACATCCCCAATGCCGCTCGTAATGACATCGAAGACTTTTCCCTTCAAATCCCGGGGGATTTCCTGCTGTAGCATTGCGACCTTAAGCCCGGGAAGACGGGAGACCTGCCCGCCGTCCGGCTCAAGGACGCCGCTGATGACTTTCATGAAAGTCGATTTACCCGCGCCGTTACGGCCAACAAGGCAGACCCGCTCGCCTTTTTCAATCTGCAGGTCCACCCCGTCCAGGAGCATCGGGCTTCCAAAGCCTATTTTTATATTCTTCAGGTTTATGAGTGCCATAACTTATAAAGATACCTTAAAACGCGGAGAAAAGCACCTTAATTGAAGCGCGCTGGAGCGGATTTTAGGCGGGTCAGACCACGAGGTTTTTCGGCTCGCCCCTTGTGAAGGCGGCGATATTTTCGAGAGTGGTATCGAGTATCCTCTGGACCGCCTCTTTCGTATCAAAGGCGCTGTGAGGGGTTATTATTACATTCCTGAGCCGCAGCAGTATATGGTCGGCCAGCAATATATCAAGCGGCTTTTTCTGGGCTATTGAACGAAGGAGTTCAGCCTCTTCTCTTATGATGGGCTCTTCCGACAGCACATCAAGCCCGGCTGCCGCTACCTTTCCGGTCGTTATAGCCCGAAGGAGCGCCTGCACATCGACCAGGTCTCCCCTGGCGGTGTTGATGATGACGACTCCCTTTTTCATCATCGAGAACTCACTTTCGGAAAGGAAGTTGTGGGTCTCGGGCGTTGACGGTATGTGGAGGGTTATAATGTCCGACTTTTTCAAGACCTCTTCCAGTGGGACATACCTGAAGCCCATCGTCCGGGCAAGCTCCTCTTTCGGGTACATGTCAAAGGCTACCGTCTCCATGTGAAAGCCCTTTGCCATCTCTATCACATGACGGCCTATACTGCCCGTGCCAATGACGCCTATTGTCTTTCCCTTCAAGTCAAAACCGCGCAGGCCCTGAAGTGAAAAATCCCCCCGCCTTGTCCTCTCGACTGCCTCTATAAGGTTGTGGCTTATGGCCAGGATGAGCGCGAAGACATGTTCTGCGACGGTATTGTCGCCATAGGCCGGAACATTCGCCACGCGTATGCCGTGTCCGGCGCAGTAAGCGGTGTCGATATGGTCGTAGCCGGTCGAGCGGGTCGCTATGAACCTCAAGTTCCTGAACCTGGAGAGCGTGTCATGCCCAAGCTCGGAATATATGAAAGTGGAGATGATGTCAGCGTCAGAGTACAGATCAGCGTTTTCAGCCGTGAGCGGCTCGCTCAGAAACCTTATGTCCTGTCCTTGCGCGAGCCTTTCAAAAGCCTCCCGCTCCCATTCCTCGATTTCAAAGACAGCAAGCTTCATCGCTGACTCCCTACTGGGAATTAACCACCACATTCCACAATTGAGTCTGGTGCGCTGCGGGGCATATGTCAAGAAAGACGGGGTAAAAAGAGTCGAGCCGTTTTTTTGGGATTTCAGACGAATTGTAGAAGGGGGGCATTGAGAGGAGCGAAGCCGGCACGAAGCAATCTCTCCTGTTTCGGTTATTGCTTTTGAGATTGCTTCGCTTCGCTCCAGATGACTGTTGTACTTCGGCGGCCTAATGAGCTGGCCGCGGCTTGATTTCTACTTCAAAAACATTCAGAACGAGGCAACGGCAGCTATGATCGCCACGATCACTACCAGATTCGCTGCCATATTAGCCGCAAAAACTTTCATTATTATCCTCCTTTCGTTTTCTATAAACATTATACAAACCCGGCATTAAGGGAACCTTAAAAGCCTGGTGAAAAACCTGTTATCTGCTTTTTTCTATGCCAAGCTCTTTCATCCTTCGCCATAGGGTCGTCCTGCTCATCCTGAGCTTTTTCGCGGTCTCGTTGTATCTCCACCCGGTCTCGAGGAGAGCCTTCATGATCATCTCCTTTTCGAGCGCTTTCAACGGCTCTTCGGTGCTCATGACCCTTTCTATGACGCCCCTTGTCTGAAGGTCCTTTGGCAGATGTTCAGGGTTTATCGTCCTTCCCTGGCAGCGGACAAAGGCGTGCTCGATGACATGCTCCAGCTCCCTTATGTTGCCCGGGTAGTCGTAATCAAGGAGGAGTTCCATGGCTGTTGGAGAGATGTGCGTCACCTCCATCTTCATCTCGCGGTTGAACTTGTCGAGGAAGTACCTCACGAGTATCGGTATGTCGTCTTTTCTCTCCCGCAGGGCCGGAAGATGTATCGGCACGACCTTGAGCCTGTAAAAGAGGTCCTCCCTGAACTCGCCCCGCTCGACCATCGCCTTCAGGTCCTTGTTCGTCGCGGTAATGACGCGCGCATCGACCTTCTGAGTCTTCGTTCCACCTACCTTCTCGAACTCGCCCTCCTGAAGAACGCGCAGGAGCTTCACTTGCGTATGGAGCGTTATGTCGCCGACCTCGTCAAGGAAGATGGTGCCATTATCGGCCATCTCGAACCTGCCGACCTTGTCGTTTATGGCACCGGTGAAAGAGCCTTTCACATGGCCGAAAAGCTCGCTTTCAAGGAGCCCTTCGGACAGGGCCGCGCAGTTGACTTTTATGAAGGCCCCCTCGCTCCTCGGCGAATTATGGTGTATGGCGTTGGCTATGAGCTCCTTGCCAGTGCCTGTCTCGCCTTCTATAAGGACGGTCGCCCTCGTTGGAGCGACCTCACGCAGAAGCTCGAAAACCTCGTGCTGAGGAGGATCAATCCTGTAAGACCCAGCACAAGTGCCCAAACATCCATTCTCAGTATCTTCCCCAGTCTCATCCCAATCCCCTTGGCTCATGTCAGAGGCAGGCTCAAGCCCCACAGAGTAATTGTTACGAAAACTTCGTATATCCTGATTGTCATGGCCGCCTCCTTTTCCTTCTGCGGCATCTCTTGACTGCTTATATATACAAGAAGCATGCCAAGATTACCATTCTCCCGCAATCACCTGATTTTACACAATTTTCTTAAAAAAATATGGTTCTGGGATTTTAAACCGTATCGTTCACAAATGAAACAAAATCTACCCTCAAAAATGAAAACCGTGGAAAATCAACATGATAGCAGAATGTTTCACACGAGAAACATTGTTCAATGACGAAACATTGACATGCCGGAATTTTGAACGATAATTAATGACTTGGGCAGGAAAAACCAGGAGGTCAGATGCGAATCGCTTTCATCGTAAGCACTTTTCCCAAGCTTTCAGAGACTTTCATACTGAGCCAGATAACCGGGCTTCTCGACATGGGCCATGATGTAAGGGTCTTCTCCGAGTACAGGAACACCAGAGAGAAAAAGGTCCACCCGGATGTCATTAAATACGGCCTCATGGACAGAATCAGCTACTTCGTCACGCCCGAGAACCGGCTTAAGCGGGCTGCCTCGGCCTCAAGGCTCCTGGCCGCCAACTTCCATAAAGGGCCACTCGATCTCCTTAAATCAGTCAACTTCTTCAGTCTGGGAAAAAAGGCCCTGTCTTTGAAGGTGCTGCACCTTCTAACCCCCATGATAGGGAGCCGTTTCGATATAATTCATTCCCACTTCGGAATAAACGGGGCGCTCGCCATATACCTGAAGCTCATGGGCGTGCCGGGCCGTTATATAACCACTTTCCACGGCTATGATGTGAACAGCCTGCCGCATCAGGCCGCGCCCGGCTATTACAAAGATCTCTTCAGCCACGGCGACCGTTTCACCTCAAACACTGAGTATACCAGAAGAAGGGCTGTGTCGCTGGGGTGCGACGAAAAAAAGATAACCATCCTTCCTGTGGGCCTCGATATCGGGAAGTTCAAATACAGCCCCAGAGTCTTGAAAGCCGGAGCGCCGGTGCGCCTCCTGACAATAGGAAGGCTCGTCGAAAAAAAAGGGCACGAGTACGCGTTGAAGGCGGTAAAGGCACTAAAGGATAAAGGGTTTAATGTACGCTACACTATAGCGGGAGACGGCCCGGAGAAAAACAGGCTCGAAGCCCTCAGCAACTCCCTTGGCGTATCAGAACAGGTTGAGTTCCTCTACGACATCCACGAGCACGAGGCGCTGGACCTGTACTCGCGGTCCCATATATTCGTCCTGCCGAGCGTCACCTCGGTTGACCAGGACAGGGAGGGGCAGGCGCTCGTCCTACAGGAGGCGCAGGCCTCCGGCATGCCAGTCGTCTCCACGCTTCACAACGGTATCCCCGAAGGCGTCCTCGATGGGGTATCCGCCTTTCTCGTGCCCGAAAGAGACCATGTGATGCTCGCTGAAAAGATAGAATATCTCATCAAGAGGCCGTCTACATGGTCAGACATGGGGCTTGCCGGAAGAAGGTTCGTTGAACAGAAATACGATATAAGAAAGCTTAATAACGAGCTGGTGGGTATCTATGAGGAGATGCTGAGGGCATAAAAAAAGAGCCGGGGATCAATTCCCCGGCCCTCGTCTGAAAATCAGAAGTTCACTTCCCGGTTCCAGCTGCCTCGTCCCTGTTCGCTGCCTCGACAAGCTCGGATACGAACATGTTGACATCGGTTGAATGCATGGCGCAGGCCATTGATATGGGCTCCCCGCCAAAGGCCGGGCATGTGAAACACCCTGAGCCGAAGTGTTTTGAGAAAACCTCTTTAGTGGATGGCCATTTCGTAGTGACCTCGCCGGTAGTCATATCGCCAGTGATACTATCAGGCATGTTTTTCCTCCTATAAATTATTGAAGCTCCGCTAAGCAGGTGGGCATACTCGTAAGTCAAAATCGCCGGGTAATACAAGTGTTATTATAAATACCCAGCTCCAGATATTATATGATTTCCATCATGAAAACTCAAGGGCTCATTCCCCCGGGTAAAGTTTAAGGCGCCTCTTTTCGCCGTCCCATTCAGAGCGCGCACCAAACTTTGTCGACAGGCTCTTCATCTTAGCGGCGATAAGACCTGCCCTGGGTAGCTGAGCCATGCCCGCGTGAAAGCCCTCGATGACCGTCGGGCATAATGTAAGAGAACGCACGCCTTCATTAGTAGAGGCGCTAAAAAGAAACGACTCGTCGTTTTTCTCGACCTCGTCCACGGCGTAATCGTCTACAAAGTCTCCGGCGCTGTAGATAATGACGCCTCCCCTGTAGAACTCAACACCCTGAAAGACATGGCAGGAGTGGCCGAAGACGATTCGAGCCCCGCTCTCGATAAGCCTGTGAGCGAACGGCACATGGCTGGGCACAGGCTCATAACCCCAGTTCGGCCCCCAGTGGGCTGAGACTATGACAATATCAGAGGTCTTTTCGGCTGCTGCCACGATATCGAAGAGCCGTTTCGCCCTCGTGTCTCCCGCGTCCACAGGCACGAAATGGACGCCCGGCTTATGCTCCTTCGCTTCCCAGGCGCCTTCGTTGTCAGTGAAGGCGATGAACGCGGTTTTCCTGCCATTTATCTCTAAAATGGCAGGCCGCATGGCCTCTTCCAGGTTCCTTCCGGCCCCGGCCTGTTTTACCCCGGCATGCTCAAGGGCCGCGAGCATCTCGAAAAGAGCGTCGTATTCGTAGTCGAGCGAATGGTTATTGGCTGTCGAGACGACATCTATCCCTGCAACCTTGAGCGTTTCTATATTTTTGAGGTCGCTTCGGAAGTGGAAGACCTTGGGGGTCGCGGACCAGGGCCGCCCCTTGTCTGATATAACGCACTCGAGGTTGCAGATGCGGGCGTCGGCTTCCTTGAAAACCGGGAGCGTGTCGCCCCACGGGAACTCCGGCGGCCTGCGAAGCAGCTTCTGGTTCACGAGACGCCCCAGCATGACATCCCCCGCAAAGAGTATGTTCATCAGCCAAGTCTCGTTCATGCCAGAAAGCTTGTCAAGAGAAGGGCATGCCTGCCCTGAGGCGATAAACTCTTTGAGAGAACCTTTTTGAAAAAAGGTTCTCTCAAACTCTCTCCAAAAACTTATAGTTCTTCCCGAGAAGACCCCGGTAGAAATGGGGGTCTTCTCGGGAACTTTAAAGTCTTTGAAGGGGGCATGGGGGAAACCTTTCTACAGAAAGTTTCCCCCAAAAGAGCTTGTAGCCCTAAAGGGCGGTCTGGCTCCTTCTTTTACTGAACGGGAACCGGAATTCCTTCATGAAGGCGGGGAGCTTGATGTCATCGAAGACTGAGTAGATGACGGGTATGACGACCAGCGTCACGAGAAGGCACATTGCCTGCCCCCCGACTATGACTATGGCCATCGACGCCCTTGAAGCGGAGCCGTCGCCCTTGCCGAGCGTCACGGGCAGCATGCCCGCGATTATCGCCAGGGTGGTCATGAGTATGGGGCGAAGCCTTACCTTGTTGGCGAGCATCTGCGCGTCGAACCGCTCCATGCCTCTGGCGCGGAGCGTGTTGGTATAGTCCACCTGGAGTATGCCGTTTTTCTTTACGACGCCGATGAGGATGAACATGCCCATGACGCTGTATATGTTGAGCGTATTTCCCGCGAGGATGATGCTCAATATGCCGAAGGGTATGGCCAGGAATATGGAGACCATTACAGTTATCGGGTGGACAAAGCTTTCGAACTGGGCCGCGAGCACCATGTAGATGAATATGAGGCTCAGGACGAAGGCGATGAGGAAGTTCCTGAAGGCCTCAGCCATGAGCTTGCCGCGTCCGAGATACGAGGTCGAGTACTCAGCCGGGAGCTTCATCCCGGCAACCGTCTGGTTGGCGTTCATCATCGCCTCACCCAGCGGCTTATTGTGCAGGTTCGATATTATGGTTATCTGCCTCTCCTGCGCGTAGCGGTCTATCTGGCCGGGGCTGGTGCCGTGGCTCAATGAGGCGACATTATCGAGCCTGACGACAGTCCCGAGCGCGCCCGGCACAGTGAGGGTCGATATGCTCGAAGAGTCCTTCCTGTACTCGTCCTTGAGGCGCAGCCTTATGTTGTACTGCTCGTCGCCCTCACGATACAGAGAGACCTTCTGCCCGCCGACCATCGTGCGCAGGCTTGAGGCTATCGACTCGACCCTCACGCCAAGGTCAGAGGCCTTCTGCCTGTCTATGTGCACCTGCAACTCGGGGTGCTTCAACGCCTGTCCGGTGTCGGTGTCGACAAAACCGGGGACAGCCTTGAGCTTATTGATTATCTCCCCGGAGTACTTGTCGAGCTCCTTCAAGTCCGGGCCGCGAAGGACCATGTTGAAAGGCGTTGCCTTGAAGCCGCCGCCCGAGACGAGGTTTATCTGCTGGACGCTGACCCTTAATCCGGGCATGGCATTCAGCATCCCCCTGACTTCCTGCATTATCTCGCTCTGGCCGCGCTCCCTTTCACTGAGATGCTTGAGAGATATGTACATTGACGAATCGGTCACATTGGAGAGGTACTGGCCCCGTACGCCTATGGTAGTGAAGGTGTGCACTACCTCGGGTATGGTCCTTATCTTCTTTTCGACATCCAGCAATATATCGGAGCTGCGCTCCAGGGACGACCCCGGCGGGGTCTCGACGACGACCTCGAACTCGCTCATGTCGTCGTCCTGGATAAACTCGGCCTTTACTATCTTCATGAGCGGGATGACAGAGAAAAAGATCGCCACCGCGCCTATAACGACTATGGCCCTGTGCTTCAGGCACCAGCCCAGTATGCTCAGATATGTTCCTTCCATCGCCTTGTAAGCCCTGGACTCCCTTGAGGCGGCCTTTGCCTCCTTTGGGCGCAGGAACCTTGAAGAGAGCATGGGCGTGAGCGTAAATGAGACCAGAAGGGATATCATGATGGCGAACGCTGCCGTAAGCCCGAAGCTCTTCCAGAACATCCCGACGAGTCCCTGCATGAAGGCGACCGGCAGGAATATGACGACCAAAGAGAGAGTTGTGGCCAAAACCGCCAGCGCTATCTCCTTTGTGCCCTGGATTGCGGCCTCGACCGGGCCTTTACCCTCTTCTTCCATGTGCCTGAAGATGTTCTCCAGGACTATGATGGCGTCGTCAATGACTATGCCTGTGCACACGGACAGGGCCAGCAGCGTCATGTTGTTGAGCGTGAAGCCCATGTACCGCATGATGGTGAAGGTGCCTATGATGGATGCCGGTATGGCAACGGCCGCAATAAGCGCGGTCCTCCAGTTCTTGATGAATACGAGTATTATGAGGCTCGCCAGTATAGAGCCCAGTATAAGGTGCTCCTCGACCTGGCTTACGGCCTTCCTTATGAACCTGGACTGGTCGATGACGACCTGCATCTCGATGTCCTGGGGAAGGACGGCCTTTATCTCCTCTAACTTCTCCTTGATATTGTCTATGACCTCGACGGTATTCGTGCCGGACTGCTTCCTTACGAGGACAGAGACCGCGTTGTTGCCGTCGAGCCTTGATATGGTGCGCGGCTCCTCCTGGGTGTCCAGCACGGCCGCGACATCCTTCACGCGCACGGGCGCACCCTTGCGGTCGGCTATGATGAGATTTTCGAAGTCCGAGACTTTCTCGATGCGGCCCATGGTCCGAAGGCCCTGTTCGCCCTTCTCCCAGGTTATCCTTCCGCCCGGCACTTCGACATTCTGCCTTTTTATGGCGTCGCTTATCTGGGCGATCGACATGCCGTAGGCGGTAAGCCTGTTCGGGTCTACGACTATCTGTATCTCCCGTTTGCGGTCGCCGACAAGGGTTATGGCACCAACATTTTTTACAACCTCAAGCTGCCTTTTAATCCTTTTGTCGGCCAGCTCAGTCACTTCCCTGGACGAACGCTTGCCAGAGATCACTATCGACATGACAGGCGCGGAATCCGGGTCGAACTTCTCGATTATGGGAGAGTCGGTGCCAGCGGGCAGCGTAGAGAGCAGAGCCGAGACCTTGGCCCTGACTTCCTCTGAGGCGACATCTATATTCTTTTCAAGCACGAAAGTGGCGAAGACCTGCGACTGTCCCTCGATCGTGGTCGAGCGCAGCTCGTCGATGCCGCTTATCGTGTTCACGGCCTCTTCGATGGGCTTGGTTATCTGGCTCTCTATCTCTTCCGGGCTCGCGCCGTCAAGACGCGTGGAGACGGTGATGGTCGGAAGGTCGACCTTGGGGAACAGGTCCAGGCCAAGCTCTCTATAGGAGGCAAGCCCCATTACGACCAGGCTCAGGATGAGCATGGTCGCGAATACCGGTCTTTTTATGCATATCTCGTATAATGACATATTTTACTTTTTGTCCTGGACGGTCACTTTCGCGCCGTCATACAGGTTCTGCAGGTTAGATGCCGCAACAATATCGCCTGATTTCAACGGCGCGCCGCTTATCTCTATCATCTGGCCGTCCTTAACGCCCATTGTGACGCTGAGCTCCTTCGCGGTGTCTCCGTTTACGACGAAGACCTTGTTTATGCCAACAAAAGAGTAAACAGCCTCTTCAGGGACGAACGGCACGCCATTTTCCTTTTGCGTCAAAACCAGGCCCCTGGCGAAGAATCCGGGCTTCAAAACTCCTCCCGCGTTCGGGACTTCTGCCTCTATCTCAAGGGTCCTGGTCTGGGTGTCGAGCGCAGGGCTTATTCTTGTCAGGCGGCCCTTGAAGGTCTTATCTTTAAACGCCTCGACGGTGACGAGCACCTGCTGGCCTGTCCTTATCCTCGGCACCGCTGATTCGGCTACAGTCCCCCTGAACTTGAGCGTGCCAGTGGAGACGACCGTGAACAGCTGGGATTTTTCCTTGATCGATTCCCCGGTAGAGACGAACCGCCTGCTGACCTCTCCTGATATGGGAGCCTTTACAACGGTATCGCTCATGCGCTTTTTAGCGAGGTCATGGCGGGCAGAGGCCTCTTCGACCCGGGCTTCAGATTCATGGAGCTGGGCTTCGGCAACATCGCGGCCAGTCCTTATATTGTCGAACTGGCTTACCGAGACCATGCCCTTTTTGAACAGTTCCTCATACCTCTTGAAGTTGGCGTTAGCGTCTTCAAGCTTCGCTTTTTCGCGGTCAAGGGCGCGCAGAGCGCTCTGGTGGGCTGCCTTCGCCTGTTCAAGGTTCAGCGAAGCCTCGCGCTGGTCAAGGATGGCAAGAGCGTCTCCGGCCTTTACCCTGTCCCCGAGGTCTGCCTTTATCTTCGAGACCGTCCCCTGTATCTCGCTGCTCACTATGACCTCGTCCCAGGCAGCAAGAGTGCCGGTCGCCTCGACCGACCTCTCGACGGTCCTGCTCTCGACCCTGGTGGTTGTCACGGCAAGAGCGGCCTGCTTGGCAGCGGCTACAGGCACCGTGGCAGGAGCTTCTTTTTTAGAGCAGCCAAACAGCGGCAAGGCCGCCAGCATCAATACGGAAAAAACAATACCTGATCTTTTAAGCATACGGCTCCTCAGTTTCATATAACCTTCAATAAAGCCCTGCTGGTCTTTAACTCGGGTACTTTGAGTTTTTTATAATTTTTCCTGGGAGACATCCCCCTCCCCTCAATCCCCTCCCATCGAGGGAGGGGAAGCTGAAAAAGAGCCTTAAGTCAGTCCCATCTGTTTTAATCTCCTCCCCCTCGATGGGGGAGGCTGGGAGAGGGTGAACTTCTCATCCTCTTCTATCCGTTTCAAAAAAACCACGCTGGTGGTATTGTTTACCTGGCCGTCCCATCAACAAGCGTGCCTGTCACAAACTTCAAATTGAGTTTGGCGACTTCAAGGTCATAAGTCGCGCTGGCAAACGAAGTCTGCGCCGAGACGAGAACAGTGTCCGCGTCAATGACATCGAGAGTAGTGGCGACACCGAACTTGAACTGCTCGAAGACCATGCTGTAGTCCTCTTCAGCGAAGGCGACCTGACGCCTGAACGACTCTATGAGGGAGTCTATGGCCTTGACATTGTTTATCGCCTCGTTCACCTGCACGGATATGTCTCTTTTAAGGCCGAGCCTCACCAGCTCCGCTTCCCTGAGCTCGCTCCTGGCGTCGGTCAGCTCAGCCTTTCGCAGGAACCCCTCGAATATCGGGTAAGTGAGCCTCAAAGTGCCTGAGGCGCTCTCCTTCTGGAAGAAGGTCGTCTGGGGTTCCTGGTCGCGCCAGGAATAAAGGCCTTCGAGCTTCAACGACGGCTTAAAGCCTGCCTTTGCTATCGTTATGCTTTCGGAAGCCGCCTTCTCCTGGAGGACCAGCCGGGTATAATCGCTTCTTTCCTCAAGGGCCCTTTCAATTAGCCGCTCCGGTACAAGGGCGACGGCTCCCTGAAGGGCCGGTTCAACCAGGCTGAAAGCGCCCTCTATCCCCGTAAGCCTCGCCAGCAGGACTTTCGAGTTGTCGAGGTTGTTAAGCGACCTCAAAAGCTCAGCCTCTGCCCCGGCCAGTTCTGCCTGGGCCCTCAGCACGGCCGACTTCGTGACCTCGCCGACTGTAAACCTGGCGTCAGCCACCTCAAGCCTCTCCTGGGCTCTTTTGAGGGCGGCCCTCTTTATCTCTACATCCTTCTGGGCTTTCAAAACGCCGTAGTAGGCCCGGCCAGTGTCGAGCATTACTGATTCGCTCGCGCCTTCCAGCCCTTTTGTCTCGCTCTGTATCTGGAGCTTTGCCTGCCGCTGAACAGCCCACTCGCGCCCTCCCGAGTACAAGGGCTGGGTGAGCCTCAGCTCGGCAGCTGATGACGACTCGGGCTGTGTCACGAAACCAGTTCCCGAAGACTTCGACTCCGTAAACCTCGTGTAGCTCCCCTCGGCGGTAATGTTCGGGAGTATCCTCGCCACGGACTTGGTAAGGTCAGCCCTTGCCTGGTTGATGTTCTCCCTGGCAATGCCTAAGTCTTCATGATTTTCCAGCGCGAGCCTGTACGCCTCTTCGAGGGTTACTGCGCGTTCGGCAGGCTGTGCCCGAAGCTCGGGAGCGAACGCAAGGAAAGCTAAAGACAGGAAAACAGTGCACTTGAGCAAATGGACGGGCCACCTCTTCCGCGGCCTGGTCTTTGGCATAGCCTTACCTCCTTGTCCCCTCTAAAAAGATATCGACAAAAGACTCAGCGACCTCTTCGAGAGGCCTCTTGAAATAGCGCTTAAAACCGTAAATCTCCTGGGCGATGCTGTAATGGACGACCATGCCGATGAAGGCTCTCGCGGCAAGCGCCGGGTCGACCTCCCTCATCCAGCCTTCCCTTATCATTTCATTTATCTTGTCTTCGAGAAAACCCAGCAGCTCAAGAGCCCTGGTCTTTACGAAGAGCTCGGAGAGCGTGTGCTGCTCAAGGGCGCTGTAGGTGAGAAGGCGCATGAAGGAAGGGTCTTTGTGGTGCTCTTCGAGCATATAGACCGCGACGGTCCTGAAGACCTCAGCGCCCTTCTTGCCCTTGAGCATACTTATGAGGCATGACTCGCCCTCGCTGACGATGCAGCGGGAATCGATTATGGCCTTGTAGAGGTCTTCCTTATGGGAGAAATGCTTGAAGATGACGGCTTCGCTTATGCCAGCCCCACGCGCAATCTCGCGGGTGGTCGTGCCCTTGAAGCCCTTTTTGGAAAACAGGTCGGAGGCGACCTTCACTATCTGGGCGCGCCGCTCCTCGCCGGACATCCTCTTGCGGGTTTTTTTAGCGGCTTTGGATTTAACCGCAGCCGCCCGTGATTTCAAAGCTGTTTTTCTTTCCATGTCTTAGCGCCGCCTCTGGTGAGTAAGTACTTACTTTAGTACATCGGCTGGCGTTTTGTCAAGACCGTTTTCCGTCTTCAGCTTGATATCCATACCGCCGGAAGAGCTGACGGCGCCAGAGCTGTCGACTATCAAGACCTCAATGCCCGGAAGACTTTTGGCAAGCTCGAGCCCCTTTTGAGGCCCGAGCACGAAGATTGCGGTAGAAAGCGCGTCGGTCGTCATGGTATCCGGGCCGATGATCGTGACGCTTCTTGAAGCCTTTGCCGGGTAGCCGGTCCTGGGGTCCATTATATGATGGTAAAGGCGGCCGTCCTTGACGAAAAACCTCTCGTAATCGCCGGAGGTCGATATGGAAATATTTGAAAGAGTGAGCCTGGCCATGAGCCGGCGCCTGTCTCTCGGGTCCCGTATGCCGACCTCCCACCCTGCCCCGATGCCGCCGCCATTGCCCTGCACCCTCATATCGCCACCCGCCTTTATTATGGCGTTCGTGACTCCGGTCTTCAGCACCGTCTCCATCGCCTTGTCGACGGCGTAGCCCTTGGCTATGGCCCCGAGCCCTATTGCCATGCCCTTCCTCTTCAAAAAGACGGTTGACTCAGCAGGGTCAAGGACGATATCCCTGTAATCGACAAGGCCAAGCCTGGCTTTCACCTCTTCGGGGCCGGGCACCCTTTCTTGTCCGGGTCTGAAGTCCCAAAGCCCGCGCATCGAGGCCCATGTGATGTCAAACGCCCCGCCGGATAACACCGAGACCTTCAGTGCAGCTGAGATGACATTGAAAAGCTCCTTTGGGACCCTGACCGGCACCTCCCCCGCCGCCCTGTTTACCAGTGATACGGGCGAGGTCTCTTTCCATTCGCTCATCTGCTCTTCTATCCGCCTCATCTCCTGCTCGACGGAAGAAAAGACGGCCCTGGCCTCGCCTTCTGAGGCGGCGTCCACAGTCACCTCAAGGGCCGTGCCCATGACGGAAGTGTTTTCCCTGAATATCCCGGCGCCTGATGTTGGCACAAACGACAGAAAAAATAATACTGAGAAGGTAATGGAAATAAGCTTTTTCATCGGGAAAATGATATCAGAAAAAAGGCGGTAGTTGAAGCCCGGCAAACCCAATCGTGCATCGCCCGAAAAAAAAAGGCGGGGAGGCCCTTGGGCCTCCCCTCAAGGTGGGCTGGGGAGCGGGATGGATTTTTGTAAATGGAGTTTATGCGGTAAGTAAAGACGGGGCAAGCCCGCCAGGGATGGCTTCAATTCAGCTGATTATTGTACGATTTGAGTATATTAAACCTTACATTAAGGTATTATTAGAATTGCAACTCATTGGATAGAAAAAGAAAAGCCGGGGAAGGTTCTCCCCGGCCCGGTTGTTTTTCGATAAGAAAAAATCAGAAGCTGAGCCTCAACCCCCCCATGAAAATGTGCGCGTTGACCCCGGTCGATTCGGTGTAATACTCGTATTTCCCTTCAAGCGAATTTACCGCCAGCTTCCAGGCATTGACCGGGTTCGCGAGAAGATAGATGAGCTTGAGCCCGACAAGATTGGTATTCTTCTCCTCTATCTGCGGGGAAGAGGACTTGAACTGGTCTCCTGCCGAATAGGCGTCCTTCACAAAAAAGGCCTTGGACTGGGTGTAGTACCTGTAATTGAGCCTCATGATGAGGTTGTCATCAAGGTATTTGTAAAATTCGGCCTCTCCCATCCATGAGTTTACGTCCCACGAGTCGTCATAATAGCGGAATGTGAGCTTTGCCGCCGACCTCTCCAACAGCCCACCGAGCCCGTTAGTGAAGTAGTGGTTTACTCCGATAAGATACGCGTCCCGCTTCCTCTCGGAAGGGAATGCCTCGTTTACGCAGCCGCCTCCCGCGACTATGCCCGGGTCAGGAGCAGTAAGAGGCGCGCAATCGGCATCGGTCGCGGCTCCGGTGGGGACAAGCCTTATGCCCTCGGAAAGAAGCCCTTCGGACCTGCTGTGCGAATACCCTATCTGGGCCACGGTCACAGGGGATAAGACCTGGGTAATCCCGGCGAAGAAGTTGTCGGTCGTGCGGTCCTCCTCACCTGTCATGAACCTGCCGCTTATGGTGTCCATGTTGCGGGAGTAACCAAATGTCAATGTCGTGTTCTTCTCGAACAGGTCTTTTTTGAGGGTGATCGTCGGCGTACTCGAAACGTAGTCCTTCTCGGTGCTGTAGTCGTAATAGGCCTCGACAGAGATTATGTTGTTGAAATTATGCGAGACGCCAGCCATGAAATCGTGTCTGACATCGCTTCCGGCGTTGACGGCCGCCGACGCGCCAGAGACCGCGGCAACGCTGCCGCCGCCTTCATCGTCGTCTCCGCCCTCACCACCATCGGGGCTTATGAAGTCTACCGCGTACTTAAGAGATACCGTGGTATCTAGCGATAAGTCCTTGTTGAGGGCGAAGACACCGGAGTAGACCGAGATGCCGTTATTAAAGCTGTGCAGATACCCCTGGACCGCGGCGTAGTCCTCTGCAAGAGCGGCTGCGGGCAGAGCTAAAAAAATCGCGGTCAGAGCGAAGAGCTTTTTAATTGCACCCACAGCCGCCTCCGCTCACGCCGAAGCTGCCGGCGCTTCCTTCCCTCGTGCCGAGGAAGTGCTCGCGCACGGCCTTCTCTTCTTTATTGGCATCGAACTGCATGATGGGGTCGGCAAGGTGCTCCCTTTCCCAGGGCTTGACCCTCGCGCAACCGGATATTGTCAGGGCGCCCAGGGTGATAGCAAGCGCCAGCAGTATCGGCTTCATCTAAAGCTCCTTATTTGCCTTTTAAAAGGCTTTCAATCTCTTTTACCCACTCGGCAGGGTCTGTTTCCCTGTAGCCGAAATGAACAAACCTTATCACGCCTGCCCTGTCGATTATGTACGAGGTCGGCATGGCCTGTGCCATGTACGACGAGACCACTGAAGATTCCGGGTCATGGAGCACGGTGAGCCTCTTTGAGACCCCGGGGATGGTCGATATGAATGTGCCCGCGTGCTCTTTTTTCTTGTCCACGCTCACGCCAACGACGGCCATATCCGAATCTTTGAACTTTTCGGCGAGCTTGTTTATCTCTGGCATCTCCTTTTTACAGGGAGGGCACCAGCTCGCCCAGAAATCGAGAAACACTACCCTGCCCTTGTATTCGCCGAGCGAGACGGCTTTTCCGTCAAGGCCGTTCAGTGTGAAATCAGGGGCCTTCTTGTTGACTAACCCGGCCGAGGCCAGGGCCGGGAGAAGCACTGAAATAAAAAGGGCAACAAAGATTTTTTTCAGCATGGGCAAATCCTCCGGTTGCGTGATTATTCCATTGGAAACATTAAAGCCAGATTAGAAAGCGGTATGGATAGCATGCTTTTGCGTTTAAAATCAAGGGTTTTTGAGTCAAACGGCTTTTTCAGCAACCTGTTAACATAAATCATTTTAGCTTCCCGCGTAATCTGATATATTTCATCCATACCTGCGGGAGGGCTTATGGATTCCATTACGCTGGACAAAATAAAATACGAATGGCTCGGCCAGTCGTGCATGAGGATCTCGGCACCAGGGACGGTCCTGTACACCGACCCTGTCATCCTCGATGAAAACCCTCCGGCGGCGGACCTGATACTCATAACCCATCACCATGTTGACCACTGCCTGCCGGAGTTCATCACCCCCATAAGGAACGAAAAGACGAAATTGGCAGCCTTTCACGAAAGCTATGTAAAATACTGCGCCCAGGACATCAAGGGCGTACGGACGGTAAAAGTCGGCCAGACGATCGAGCTTGCCGGAGCCATGATTACCGGGACCGAAGCTTACACGAAACGCGGCTTTCACATCAGGGGAGAAGGCTGCGGCTTTCTTATAGAGCTCTCGGGTCAGCGGATATACTTTTCCGGCGACACGACGAGGATACCTGAGATGTCCGGCCTCGGCAAGGTCGACGCGGCCATAATGCCCATAGCCGACAACGCCAGCGCGATAGACATGAAAGACATCGCCGAGGCGGTGCGCGAGATGAAGCCCCGCCTGTTCATACCCGTACATTACACGCCGTTTGACGAACCAGAGCCAAAAATCACCGCCGACATGTTTTTCTCGAAGGACCCGGCCTTCTTCACGAAAAAAGAAGACCCCGCAAGGATCGCCTCCCTGCTCGAAGGCTCGGGGGTCAAAGTTGCAGTTCTCAAAAAACTGGGGATAAAGAAATAAAAAAAGGCGCGCCCTTTCGGACGCGCCTTGACCTGAACAGCTTTATTATTGCTTCGGTATCTTTACGAAGTCCTCATCAAAGTTCCCTTCAGCCCCCTTTGTATGGCAAGCCCCGCAATTCGAAGAGCTGCCGATTGAAGGCCTCTTGAACACATTGACGCCTACCTCACGGTGCTCCTTTTTTATCCAGGGCACATCCATTATCCTCTTAGGGGTCATGCCCTCTGAGCTGGAAGTTATCTTCTGAGCCCATCTCGCCGATGTTTTCTCGGATGAATTGGCCTTGAGATACGCCAGCAGCTCCTTTGAAGTCTCTGCGTCAAGAGCCAGGTTCTCGCCGAAGTGCTTGCCGGATTCATCCATGATAACCTTCCACGACCTCGAGGGAAGTAGCCAGGGCTGGTAGAGGAAGTGGCATGACGAGCACTCCTGCTTATAGAGCGTATTCTCAGGAGCTTTCAAGGCCGAAACTGACCTGTTGTGCCTGCTTCTTTCGCGGCTTTCATGGTCATCGTCGGCCTGAGCTACAGCTCCGGCGAAGACGCCGAAGGTCAACGCAAGGACGACGGGGAGCGCTATCTTTTTTCTGAATGACATAAAAACTCCTTCTTATTTAAGGGACATCATGTAGGTTATAAAATCGCCTTTTTCCTTCGCGCTGCACTCCCTTTCAAGAACCCATTCACAGTTGCGCTTGAACCACTTCTCGACCTTTTTCGGGTCTGTGAAACGCTGAGGGTTGGCCGCAGGCGAGATCGCCTCTATCACCTTCCCGGCGGTTGTCTTGCCTGAGGCGGCCGGGTTTGCCGTGTGGCAGGTAGTGCATGAGCGCTCTTCTTTTTTCTGGGAGTGAACCCTCTTCGCGTTGAAAAGCTTCCTGCCTTCCTCCGCGCTGAAGGAGGCAACTCCGGCCTCTTTTTTGAGCCCGTCCAGATACGAGTTCATAGCCGCGTTCGGAGCGGCCGCATAGACGCTGCCGGCGAAGAGCACTGCCGATAACACTGTAAGTCCCTTAACGATTTTCATCAATTCCTCCTTTATCCCCTGGGGACCGATATGTCCCTGTCCTCGAAAGATCCCAATGGCGCGCCCGGGTGGCAGGCCGCGCAGTTTGTCCTGCTGGAGACGGCTTTCCTTGTATACACCTCGCTGCCGATATCCAAATGCTTCTCTTTCCAGTACGCTGTTTCAGTTATCCTGAGCGGAGCCGCGTTTCCTATAGAGCCGATTATCTTTTTGGACGGCTCGGACAAAGCCCGTTCCGCGGACGAGGCGGCAAGCCATTTCAATATCTCCGAAGAGGTCTCTTCCGGCAGGGAGGCGTCATCGCCGAAGTGTTCTCCAAGGCCTGCCATCACTTTCTCCCACGACCTCGCCGGAAGGAGCGTCGGGCTGAAGGCGTTATGGCAGGAGCCGCACTCTTCTTCATAAGCCATGTTTCTCTCGAGGGCGCGCAGGCCGCCTTCGCTTTCTACAAGGGCCGGGGCATGGCCTGAGGCCTGCCTTTCTCCGGGGAGAACCACCAAGACAGCGCCAGCCGTGACGACCGCAAGGAGGGCGAAAGCGGTTTTTTTCAGCAACGGCCTTTCAGCGACAGCTTCCAAGCTGCCTTCGACCGTTTTTTTACCGGTCAGCATTGAGAGTATGAGCCCTTCTTTCCAGATGATATCGTGCAGGAGCGCGGCTGCCACATGAACAGCTGCGAGCGCCAGAAAGGAATACGCGGCTATGGAATGCATGACTCCGGCAAGTTCTGCCGACTCGAAACTGAATACGCCGATTAACGGCCCCTTCATCTCCTCGCCTGAATATACGATGACGCCTGTTACGCCAAGAACAGCCGTCAGGCTCAGCATGACTATGACTGCCCAACCGACAGCCGGATTGTGTCCTGGGTATCTGGCCGGATTGTGTCCTGGGTATCTGGCCGGGTTGTGTCCTGGGTATCTGGCCGGGTTGAGCCTCATAAGGCCGGACAGGAAATGCCTTATCTCAGCCCATCCTCTTACAAACCCGCTGAACCTGGCGTTCCGGTTTCCTGAAAAGCCCCAGACGACCCTGAAGGCAGCGAGAGCGAGGGCCGCCGCTCCTGCCAGGACATGGTAGTCTAAAAACCACTCCCGCGTTGAAGCCGCGAAAGCGGTGAGAAACGCGGCGGCGAACGACCAGTGGAAAAGGCGCGTGGGCAGGTCCCAGATCTTCTCGATCTTCATCATATCCTCATAAGGGGTATAACCTTAAAAGATAGAAAGCTTAGGAAAAGGCAACGCTCGATACGAATATGGCGACTGAGACGACAAACGCGGTAATTGATAACAGGTCCAGCATGCCGAAGTTCCCTGCCATAAGGCCTCCTTGAAAAACCGTTTCTTTGTAAAGCGGGTCCCGTTTTATGGCATCATTATATAAACCCCTGAATTAAGAGAATATTAGAGAGCTTTATAAAAAAGTGTAACAAAGGGAACTTGACGGTTTATGCGTTACTTATTGACAAACGCAACTAAGTTGCATTAAACTTGAGGTCAAATGAAAACAAAAGAGAACTCTGAGGAGATCCTGTCATCCCTGGCAAACCAGGGGTTCCGGATGACCAGGCTCAGGAAGGCCATTATCGGCGTGTTTACCGGCAACGGCCTCCCCATGTCCGCTGACGAGCTGATGGAGATCCTCCGTGCCGGGAATACGGCCTTCAACAAGACGACCGTGTACAGGGAGATAAGCTTCCTCAAGGAACGAGGCGTTATCCAGGAGATACAGTTCCTGCACGAACGGGTAAAAAGGTATGAGCTGGCCTCTCTTGAGCACCATCATCACCTTGTATGCCTCAGGTGCAACAGGGTCGAAGACATAGTCCTGGAGAACGACCTGGCTGAACAGGAGAAGTCCATATTGAATTCAAAAGGGTTCAAGGTGACGAACCATATGCTTGAGTTCCACGGCATATGCCGGGGCTGCCACTCATGAGAAAAGCGCTCCTTTTCATAGCTGGCCTCGCGATAGTCTCCGGTATCGTTATTTTGCTGTTCAGCTTCGGCGTGAAGGAAAAGACGCAAAGCAATGGGCGGCTTACGGTTGCGGCAAGCTTCTATCCGCTTGCCCACTTCGCTCAAAAAGCCGCCGGGCAGGATATAGAGGTGTACATGATAACCCCAGCGGGCGCTGAGTCGCACGACTTCGAGCCTACGCCCAGGGATATAAGAAAAGTCCGCAACTCGGACATATTCATCTATAACGGCGCGGGCCTTGACCCGTGGGCCGAAAGGGTAGCGCCCACACTGGAACAGGCGGGTGTAAGGACTATCGAGATGACAGCCCATTTCAGCCTGATGAGCGTTGAAAAGGATGAACATGACCATGAAGATGATGGCCACGGACACGAGGACGGGGCCTTTGACCCGCACATCTGGCTTGACCCGCTCTTGTCTGCCGAGCAGGTAACGCTCATAGGCCAGGCGCTTGCCGCGGCCGACCCGGCCAATGCGGCCTCGTACCAGTCCCGTTCCAGCCAGTATGCAGGTGAACTCAAGCAGCTGCACGAAGAATACAGCAAGGGGCTTTCAAACTGCGGGACAAGGGACCTGATTGTGGCCCATGACGCGTTCAGCTATCTCGCTAAGAGGTACAACCTCAATATCATGCCTGTAACCGGCGTATTCTCAGGCGAGGAGCCCTCGCCCAAGCGCATTGCCGAAGTGGCAAGGCTGGCCAGGGAAAAATCTATCAGGTACATATTCTTCGAGCCGCTCGCAAGCCCGAAGATAGCTGAGACCATCGCCAGAGAGACCGGGGCCGAAGTCCTGGAATTGAACCCTCTTGAAAGCCTCACAAAAGAGGAAGCCACGGCGGGGGAGGATTACATTTCCATCATGCGCGCCAACCTCACGAACCTGAGAAAGGCTCTCCAGTGCATATGACCGGACCAAAAACCTGCATAGAGGTCAAAGAGGTGAGCTTCAGCTACAACGGCAACCCCATTCTTCAGGACATCTCCTTTGTCGTGCAGGAAGGCGAATACCTCGGCATAATCGGACCGAACGGCGGCGGCAAGACGACCCTTTTCAAAGTCATTCTCGGCCTCTTGAAACCCCAGACCGGAGAGGTCAGGATATTCGGCGAGCCGCTGGAGAGCTTTAAACGCCGTCACCTCATAGGCTATGTCCCCCAGAGGTCGCTTTCAGACTACTACTTCCCGGCGACCGTCGAAGAGGTCGT
>Ga0209342_10000551_pt1 | contig 43209 bp, 35 predicted proteins | sample RifCSP16_2_FD_184023 | JGI IMG/M metagenome (GOLD analysis project Ga0209342, IMG submission 184023) | Soil microbial communities from Rifle, Colorado - Rifle CSP2_sed 16_2 (SPAdes) (version 2) | ecosystem: Environmental > Terrestrial > Deep subsurface > Rock core/Sediment | place: Rifle...
CAATGGCAGAGATTATTGTACCGGTACATCTGCCATGCCGTCGTCCTGCAACGGGGTCGCCTCGGACTATACCCCGTTTCCCTATCCGCATCCTGTGACCGTTGAGATCCCTGTTACGAGATATCCCAATCCCCCGGCCCTCAGGAGAACACAGTAACAAAGAATAGAACGCCGGAACAAGAGATCAGCCCACCTGTTTCTTGTCGGCAGAACCTGCATTTATCGATCAATAGTAAGGGGAAAGGATTTTTGTATGAATGAATTGGTTTCCATACTGATACCGGCCTACAATGCGGGAAGATGGATACAGGACACAATCCTTTCCGCATTGAATCAAACATGGGGGGAAAAGGAAATTATTATAGTAGATGATGGATCTTCTGACAAAACCCTGCAGATTGCGAAACAATTTGAATCGAAATCGGTCAAAGTGATCGCTCAGGAAAATAAAGGTGCTAGCTCTGCGAGAAATAAAGCACTGAAATATGCTCAAGGAAACTATATACAATGGCTCGATGCGGATGATCTGTTATCTCCGGATAAAATACATTTACAACTCGAAGATCAAGAAATGCGGAATGATGAAGATCTGTTGCTGTCCTCGGCATGGGGGAAATTCTTTTTCCGGCCTGAAAAGACAAAATGGATTCAGAATTCGCTTTGCCAAGACCTAACCCCTGTTGATTGGATTCGCAGAAAGATGTCCGAGAATGCATGGATGGCGATCGATTCCTGGCTGGTAAGCCGGAAATTGACGGAAATAGCGGGGCCTTGGGATGAACGCATTTCTTTGGACATCGATGGAGAATATTTTTGTAGAGTTGTCGCTTGCAGCAAGATGGTCAGATATATTCCCAAGGCAAAATCGTATATTCGGACGGGTAATTCATCCAGCATCAGCAGTCCGGTCAATCTTTCGGATAGAAAATTGAAGGCTCAATATTTGTCGCTTCGGTCGCAAATTCAAACCCTGCTGTCGTTGGAAGACAGCATCATTACTCGATCCGCATGCGTAGATCTCCTGCGGGATTACCTCATTTATTTTTACCCCGATCAAAAAGAGATCCTCGAGGAAATGGATGTACTTGCTGCTTCGTTGGGGGGAAGGTTGACCATACCGGAAATACAAGGAAAGTATAGGATGATAAAAAATGTTTTTGGTTGGGATGTGGCAAAAAAAGCGCGTATTTTTTTGCCATCTACCAAAATGATGGTTTTAAAGAATTTGGACAAATTACTGTTCTCCTGCTCGATGACGAATAAATAATCGTCAATGAGACGACTGCTTCTTTCCTTCATCTGCCTCCTGTTTCTCGGATCGTCGGCTTCGGCCCTCGTTTCGGTTCAGGCCACCGTCGAGACGGATCCGGTGCCTCACGGCGGAGATGCCGCGGACGATATCGCGATATGGGTTCATCCTGCAGATACGGCATTATCCACCATCATCGGAACGGACAAGTCGGGCGGAATTGCGGTGTACGACCTGGCCGGAAAACAATTGCAGTACCTTTCCGACGGCAAAATGAATAATGTGGACATCCGGTACGGGTTCCCGTTGGGCGGTGCGGCGATCGACCTTGTCGGCATGACCAATCGCACCACCAACTCCCTCGACTTCTATAAGGTCGATCCTTCCACCAGGCAACTAACCCGCGTGGGTTCGGTATCCACTTCTCTTGTCGTATACGGATTCTGCATGTACAAGAGTCCATCGACCGGAAAATATTATGCTTTCGTAAACGACAAGAAAGGGAAGGTGGTGCAGTACGATATCCACGCCGACGGAAGAGGGAATATCAAGGGAACAATCGAGCGCTCTTTCAAGGTCGGATCGCAGGTGGAGGGATGCGTGGCCGACGATGAACTGGCGAAATTCTACATCGGGGAAGAAGCGGTCGCCATCTGGAAGTACGGCGCAGAGCCCGGAGACGGTACAACCCGAACAAAAGTCGATGCCGTCGGGTCGAATCTTTCTTCCAACATCGAGGGACTGACGATCTATTATGCGGCAGGCGGGACGGGGTATTTGATAGCTTCCAGTCAAGGAAACAGCCAGTTCGCCGTGTACAAGAGGGAGGACGGCAACGCCTACATCGGGAATTTTCAAATCACGGCGGGGCCGATGGATGCGGTTTCGGGGACGGACGGAATCGACGTCGTCGGGGGGTCGATGGGGGCTTCTTTCCCCTATGGCTTTTTCGTTGCGCAGGACACGGACAACGATAGCGGGAACCAGAATTTCAAGTTGGTCCCCTGGGAAAGAATTGCCTCTGCGTTTACACCGAACCTTTCAATGAATAGAACTCGGACCCCGATTCGGATAACCAATCGCCCGGGTGACTGAAAAGTACAATCAAGCAATAGAGTCAAATAACCTGGTGGTTGGATCCCGCATTACTCATATGCTGAAGCGTCATTTCAACCAAAAAATTGTATCCAGAGCCTTTACGCGCATCCCGCAACGATTGCTGGATACATTATCTCCGACTCAAATCCTCCTCCCGTATTACCACATGGTCAGCGATGACAAGGTTGTACACATATGTCACCTGTACCCGTATAAGGGAACACGAGAATTCACGGAAGATCTCGACTATCTTCTGAGGCGCTATGTTCCCATCGGCCTGAATGATTTACTGGAGACTATCGAAAGGAACGGTGAGTTTGCCCGGCGTTCCTTCCACCTCACGTTCGACGACGGATTCCGGGAACTGAACGACGTGGTGGCTCCCATTCTTCTGCGGAAAGGCGTTCCCGCGACCTTCTTCGTCAACAGTGCGTTCATTGATAACAAGGCCCTCTTCTACCGCAACAAGGCAAGCATTCTTCTGGAGCGAGCAAAGGAGAGCCTTTCCATGGGGGTCTCGCGTTCCTTGAAGGAACGGTTGAAAAGGAAAGGATTCGATCGCGCGGACATCCCGTCCGCCATCCTGTCGATTCCGTACGACAGGAGAGAAGAGTTGGACGAACTGGCGATCTGCATGGGGGTGGATTTCGATGATTACCTGGAAAGAATCAAACCGTATCTGGATTCCTCCCAGATCCGATCCTTGATCCGGAAGGGATTTGCCATAGGTTCGCACAGCATCGACCACCCATTGTATGCGTACATCGGTTTCGATGAACAGGTGCGCCAGACTGTGGAGAGCACGAGATGGGTGCGGGAAAAGTACGGACTCGATTACGGAGCGTTTGCCTTTCCCTATAACGACGAACATGTCGAGGAAAGGTTCTACCGGGAAATTCTGAAAAACGGACAGGTGGACATTTCATTCGGGACGGAAGGGATGATGAACGGCAAGCTTTCCCGTCATCTCCAACGGCTCAGCATGGAGATTCCAAAGCTTCCCGCAGAGAGGATCATCGCAATCGAGATAGCATGTAATTTGTGGAGATCTACGTTCTCCATCAAGGGACACTAATTTCATGGGATCTGTATCGAGGAGATCCATTTGTGAATATGGTCAGGTTGATACAAGGGAAGGACAGACACTACTACGAATTGCTCTGTTTTATGACATACGATCCTATAATGGCGAAAATATTTCCCAGAACCTACTCAAGAATAATTCCTGAATATAAAATATCTTTGTATTCCAAGGTCATTCGTTAAAATAAAACTGTCATTATCGTGGTGTGCTTTTTGCATAACATTTTTGGAATCGTCGTTTTGTGAACCACTTCGATCAGTTGCCATAACCGCAGGGGACGGAGTTACTCATTATTTTATTTAAGTAAAAAGGAATAATAATGAAAAAAATATCCTTTGTGATTTTTGTAACACTGTTATTAAATGGCGCTATTGCGACAAATAGCGCTTTTTCAGGTGGTGGTTATTGGTATTTCAATGAAGGGTCGGGGCTTGTGGCGCAGGATAGTTCCATGAACGGCAACCACGGGACCCTCAACGGAGCAGTTGCGTGGACTGTGGGGAAGAGCGGCTCCGCGTTGAGCTTCAACGGGGGATCGGACCGCGTGCTCGTGCCGGATGCGCCGTCCCTGGATATCACGGATCAGATCACGATTGCCGCATGGATCAAACCGAAAACCGCAGACACCCAGTACATAGTCAAAAAGTCCCGCCAGGGCAGCACGGATGGGTACGAGCTGAGCTTGTCCTCTACCGGGAAGGTATTCGTACGATTCAACCAGAGAAGCTCGGGAGATGCATTCAAGGTGATGTCGGCGAGCAATTATCCGACGGGCGGGGCCACGTGGATGCACGTGGCCGCAACATACGACGGGCTGGATATCAAACTGTACATCAACGGCGTCCTGGAGACCGTGAAGCCCGCGACCCTGTTCCTCGGCGCGAACAACAATGCGTTGTCGATCGGCGCGCAGGATGACGGGTCTCGTCCGTTTCTGGGAGTTGTCGATGAAGTCCATTTGTACAGCATCCCGCTGACATCGGAGCAGGTTTGGGCATTGGCTGGGCAGGGGACGGAGCCTCCCCCGCCGCCTCCCGGAGGAGGGTTCACCGACCTCTGGCAGAAAACAGTGCTCAATCCTTTGAATATTAATGGATCTGCCGCGGAAAAACCTCAATCGAAGATCTGGCAGTATGACAATATCTGGTGGGCGGTATTTTCCAATGCGGCCGGCACGTGGTTATGGCGGCTCGATGGGGTCACATGGAACAATATCTTGCTGCTGTCTACGATGAAAACTGTCCGGGCGGATACCAAATTGGCGGACAACGGCATCGTACACATCTTGCTGTTCAACGGCTCTACTTCAAGGCTTGCTTCATTGGAATACGTACCCGGTTACGCCACGTACCAGTTCTGGTCGGCACGACCTTCGGTGATCAATCTGAATCTGACGGGGGCGGAGTCCGTTACTCTGGATCTCGATTCCACCGGGATCATGTGGGTGGAATTCGACTCCGGTTCCACGATTCAAGTGAAATACAGTCGATATCCTTACTCGGATTGGACGAATCCCGCGATTCTTCTTGCGAATAACATCGACGGGTCGGATGATATCGGTGCTGTCACCAGCCTGAAAAACGGAAGAATAGGAGTCCTGTGGTCCAACCAGGCAACGCGAAGATTCGAATTCAAATATCACATCGATGGAGAGGACCCGACGAGATGGTCGGGTATGGAAACCGCGCTCGGTGACTTTCCGAATATCGGCCACGGGCCCGCGGATGATCACCTCAACTTCGCGACCGCATCGGATGGAACGCTTTATGCTGCGGTCAAGACCAGTTATGACTCGAGCGGATATCCGGTGATCGTTCTTCTGGTCAGAACCCCTTCAGGGACGTGGAATCCCCCTTACCCGGTGGAGACAAACTCGGGAGCCACGAGGCCCATCGTGATTCTGAACGAACTCCAGGGGTTCCTGATGGTCGTATATTCGGATAATAACAACGGAGGAAATGTGGTTTATAAAGAAACTTCATTATCCAACATTTCCTTCGGTTCGTCGAAGCTCCTTCTACAAGGAAACAATTTTACAGATGTCTCCAGCGTCAAACACAATTTCACCAACGATATTGTCATAATGGCAAGTCCTCCCACCAGCTCATCGCTTAGAAAGGCCGAATTCGTCGAGCTTACGCAGTGATGGAGCAAAGTATTCGTTCATGACGTCCGTATTACGTTCCCTAAAAAACCTTCGTTGAATTGATGGATCGCTGCGAGACGGCAAGGATTATTCTTTTTATCTTCCATCGAAAATTTTAGCCACAACACCCGGGGATTCTCCCTTTTTTTGAGGATCCCTCCGATCGTCGTCACGTTGCAGGGATGAAATATCCGTTGATTTGATCATATGGGGCCGATCGGATGAATGATCTACACGAAATCATAAAGAAAGACAATAGGGTGATCGAATTCAGCTCTACAAAAAGGTCTATTGAAAATGACCTCTTGTCGGGAGAATGGTTTTTGCCCGTTACAAGAAATAGAAATTCGGAAGATGATCAATCAATAAATTTATCCAGAGAGGATTTTATACGGGCAATCAAAAACAATTCCGCCGACGTAATCGTTTTGAATTGTGCCGGATGGAGTGAGTTAAAGGCTCTGCAGCATACCGCGGAAGCACGTTCCTTATTTGAAAGGATTACATTATTCAATTTCATGTTATTGACGTATTTTTTAGTTAAAGGAACAGTTGCTGGTCGTCTAAAATATGACGGCCTGTTTTATTTAAGAAGAGGTAATAAAATTGATTTTTATCTCGGTATCAAAAGAATAAAGATCCCCGATAAAACTGCAAGGCGTTATCTTTCTCCATTCGTTGGCATGGAGGATTTTTTTCGGAACTTGAACAAAAAGGATATAAAGTATTGCATTTTGCGCTGGTTCGAAAATTTACCGAATATCGAATTGAAAGAAGATGTGGATATTATGGTAGACGACGATGATCTCGAAAAAGTTTATTCTATCATTGAGCGAAGACCCGGGATCGTTCCTTTTGATATTTACTCAAAGAGCGGAATGCATGGCTCTGATTATAAAGGATTACCATATTATATGTTTTCACTGGCAGAAAAAACATTACGTGAAACCATTCTGCATCATGATACGTATAAAGTGCCGACTTGGGAAAATTATTTCATGTTACTCGCATATCATTCGGTATTCCACAAGGGAGAGAATTCCGGATTGAACAGTAAAAAATATGGACTTACAGGAAAAAACAAACCTGACCATGATTATCTCGATCATTTAAAGAAGATTCTTGCCAAGACAGATCTTTTTGTCGAAGATTTAACGATGGAAGGGCTGCATGCTTTTTTGGATGAAAAAGGATATGTCCCTCCATTGGACACCCAGTACAAGCTCTCAATCCATAATCAATATCTGAAAGCCTATCTGGATGATCTTCATAGCCGATCCGACCTGTTTGAGAAATATAAGGGATTGGTGTGCTTCGTGGCCAGAGAGAAAATTTTGGAAGCAGGACTATTCGAAGATTTGAGGAAATTCATTCAATTGGAAGGATTCTCCATACTGTGGACGGTTGAGATCGAAGACTCTTTCAAGGATGAATTTGCAAAACGGGTACGAGGGGGGAATTGGTGTCAAGGACCATGGCCATCCAGCGGTGGGTCGCCTGCTGTCTTGTTGGTAGCTTTGGATGTTTATCCGGTTGAACCTGAGCCAGGCGACTACCGACAGCATCCCGGATTGACCAACAGGCGAATACAGATCAAAGATAAAATACGGGATTCGATAAATAATAAACTTCCGGATCAAATGGATTGGTTCAATGGTATTCATAGCAGTGACAATGAAATACAAGCAGTGGAGTATCTGTCGCTGGCGGGATTGAACAAAGATGAAATATGCAAGGAAATAAAAAAGCAAAGAGAAATATTCAATACGGAGTATCCTGTAATTCAGGTTATGTCCCAATACTCCAGGAGGGCGAAAGTCGAGCTGATATTATATAAAGGAAAGAAAGCAGTGAAAAAAACATTCAAGCCGAAGTGCGAATGGGCTTTGGAAAATGAAATAAAAGCCTACAGGGCTTTTCAAGACATTATCAATATTCCACAATTATTAGAAATTGGAACAAATTATATAATAACTTCCTATATTGAAGGCAGCAAGCCTTTAAGTAAAAGAATAGGCATAAGAACATTGAAAAGGTGTTTGTCTTTCCTCCGTAAAATATATGATTGCGGGTATTCCATATTAGACTTTAAACCACGCAATTTTTTATTGGATAAAAAAAACAATATTCACATGATCGATTTTGAATTCTTATATGAATACAGCAACAAGCCCTCTTTTATGGAATGCTATGATCTCTGTGGCACTCCGCAGAAAATAGATTTTTTATATGCGCCCGATTACAAAATTCCAGAAGGGGAAAAACTGTTTGATTTAATCTGGAAAGACCGTACCGGGATATCTTATGAAGAACTGTACAAACTGGATGACTTCAGTATGTACTTCAAAAGTTTTTATCACTATTATCGGCCGAGAATAATAAGGAAATTTTTGGCATTCAAGGAAAACGGGATCAATGCGATGAAGGCGATTCACAGGGCTCTGCCATAGTCGCCGATGACAACGAACAATTCATCGAACTTGAAGGATAAAATCGTCGGAGGGGTGGCGTGGAATGCGACCGGCCTGGTCATCGACAACGGCCTGCAATTGTTTGTAAAACTCCTTTTGGCTCGATTATTATTGCCGGAAGTGTTCGGGATCATCGGTTTTGCAACCGTATTCATCGGCATGGTGCAGGTTTTTTGCGATTTGGGAATGTCCGCGGCATTGATTCAAAGGAAAGAGAAAGATTTACGTCTGGTCGATTATGATACCGCTTATTGGGCAGGTTTAGGATGGGGATTGTTCCTGGCTGTCGTCCTTTCCACCATCGTCGGTCCGATTGCTGCAAACTTTTACAACGAACGTATTTTAATCGTCATCATCCCGGTGCTTTCCATCAGCCTCATTCTGAGAAATTTGCAGGTGGTTCACATCGTCAAGATTACGAGAGAGATGGAATTCAAGAAGATCGTATTGCCGAGGAATATTGCAAGAGTATCAGCTTCTTCAATTGCCATTATTATGGCGCTTACAGGATTCGGAGTCTGGAGTCTCGTTTTTCAGAGCGTCGCAACGGATTTATTGTTGGTTTTCATTTACGGTTATGTCAATCCGTGGAAACCTGCGCTGCGTTTCAGCAAATCTTCGTTTAAAAATATCTTCGGTTTTGGGGTCTATACGACAGGCACGAATATTTTCAATTATTTGACAAACAACTTTGATTATTTACTGATTGGGAAACTGTTAGGCGCTCATGCTCTGGGTATTTATACGCTTGGGTATAATGTGACGTACATCGTTCGGGGCCAGATCATGGATGTAATAAATTCCGTGTTTTATCCCGTTTACGGCAAACTTCAGGATGATCTGGAAACCACCAGGCGATACTATTTCAAAGTCATAAAATACAATTGCATCGTCTCGTATCCCCTGATGGTCGGGATCATTTTACTTGCCAAACCGTTGGTGGAATTCGGCTTGGGTGAAAAGTGGAGCGAATCCGTACTGCCCATGCAAATCATGGCGGCTGCGGGATTGATACATCTCTTAACCAGTTCCAATACGGTTTTGATGAGAGGACTCGGTAAGCCGAATCTCGAGTTTGCTTTCTCTATTATCAAAACGTTGTGTGTCAACGTTCCTTTTGTCACTATTGGTGTAATCTATTACGGGATCGTTGGAGCAGCTTCCGGCCTGTTTGCAGCCAAGGCTGTTATCTTTTTTATTAATAATTACATACTGAAAAAGGTGGCCGGCATACGGTTCGGAGAAATCATAGATAATGCTGGGAGCTTGTTTGCGCTTACTGCGATTGCTTCATCATGTATATTCGTTGTGAGTAACTATATGGCGCTTGTGATATGTTTCTTCTTGTATTTGGAATTACATTTAATGTTGTCGTATCAGGATGTAAAGCAGATTATCGGAGTATATCAAGGTCGAAACAGGAAAGCGATCGCTTTGAATCCGTAATACGGTGGAAGCGATGCAGTCACCCCGGAGCTCGAGAACTCGCCAGCCGACGATTCAAATGCCACCCCTGCGAGCGGATCGTCCTTCTCGACATCTCTCCCATTTTGCCCTTGGCGGGCACCCTTTCCATCTGGGGGACGACATCTTCTACGGTCACGGATTCCAGGAATCCTTCGAAAGGCTTCCCAGTTGGAGAGAGGAGCGGTGATCTTCGGCTACTGGGTTCGGGACCCGGCACGATACGGCGTCGTGGAGTTCGATCCATCCGGGAGGGTGCTGAGTATCGCGGAGAAGCCGAAAATCCCGAAATCCAATTTCGCCGTACCCAGGTTGTATTTCTGCGACAACCAGGCCGTGGAGATCGCCTCGGGATTGAAACCTTCCGCCCTTGAGGAACTGGAGATCGCGGATGTGATCAACGCCTATGTGGCCCAAGGGACGCTGCGCGTGGAACTGCTCGGCCGCGGATTTGCTTGGCTGGACACGGGGACCCATGACTCTTTGCTCGAGGCCGGCACATTCGTGAAAACCATCGAGAAGCGGCGGGGGCTCAAAATCGCCTGCATCGAGGAGGTGGCGTACCGGATGGGATACATCGATGCAGCCGACATCAACGCCCTCGCCGCCCCGATGAAAAACAACGGGTACGGCCAGTATCTGCTCCAGCGGCTCAAGGAGAAAACGCGCCCTTGAATCCGGATCCGGGGGATTGCGGGACAGCGCCGGCCCGGAGGGGGAGGGTTTTACTTGCGGGGCGGGTTCACCGCGAGGATAGCGAAGAGCACCGCGCCCAACCGCATGACGGCAGACGGCTCCTTCGCCCGCGCGTTGGCATCGGAAGGCCGGTCGGCCACCTGGGCGATGATCGCGGGGATGGTCTTCAGGACGATCATCACGTCGAGCAGGAACGCCTGTTTCCTCGCATAGTCGATATCCAGCCGCATCATTTCCTTGAACGTGGTCCGGTTCTTCCCGCTCACCTGCCACAGGCCGGTCAGTCCCGGAATGGTGTCGAAACGCCTCCTCTGCCAGGAGTCGTATTCGCAGGCTTCGTAGGGAAGGCAGGGGCGCGGCCCGACGAGGCTCATGTCGCCGAGAAGGACGTTGATCAGCTGCGGGAGCTCGTCGATGCCGGTCGCGCGGAGAAGAATGCCGAAAGGAATGATCCGGGGATCCCTGCCGTGGTCGAGCTTGGTCATCACTTTTTCATTACGGATCAGCTCCCGCAAATAGTTCCGGTGGCGGGTCGTGTCGGCGTTCACATGCATCGTGCGGAACTTCCACATGGAGAACACCCTGCCGAGGTAGCCGACCCTTTCCTGCCGGAACAGGACCGGGCCGGGCGAGACGATCCTGATGAGTAGGGCGACCAGCAGGAGCAGCGGCGACAGAAGGAGGATGGCGACAAGTGATCCCACGATGTCGATCGCGCGCTTCCAGAGGGGGATCCGGAACAGGACATGCGGCTCCAGTTCCTCGATCGGCCTTGCGGGGTCTGCGGCGTCCATGCGGGAGAACAGCATCCCGGAATCGCCGGTCTCCCCCGGCATGGGCGTTCTCCTGAGGGAACGAGGATCCCGGTGCGGGCCGACGTCGTCGCCGGGAAGCCACGAGAAGGGATAGGTATACACCATGCATTCCGGGGGATTGATGCCGTTGTACGCCTTGCGGACGTTGGCTACGAACTTCCAGGCGCATTCGGGGTGGGTATGCGGGAGGACCGCCCCGATGCGGCCGTCCGCGAGCCATCCGATGGCGTCGGTGGAGCGGATCCGGTGCGTGAGGATGGGCACGAGGTTTCGGGCAGCGTGGGTTTTCCTCTTGCCGTTGCCGACCTCGAATACGGCCAGGGAGAATTCCTTCCCCGTCCTGTCGGCGCGGTCGCGCTCCCGGTGGAGGATTGAGGCGAACTCCTTGGGGGAATGTACGCGATTGAAGATCTTGGTGTCCCGAAGCCGGGTCAGCGGGTTTATATGATCCAGGTACCGGTTCATCGGCTCTTCGGTAAAAATGTATTCGTAAACTTTAGTGCGGTTCGCCGGCGAAAATAATCGGAAATGGAATAGCAAAAATACTGCAAAAAAAGTGCCGAAATAAAACCATCGCACGAAACTCGTAACCTCCCGATTTCATTAAAAACAACAAGCGGCAGGCACCGGGTGGATGGACCGTGATGAAAATGTTTTCCAATAGTTGAGAAAAATATGTTTTTTATATCCAATCCGGGAGCCCGGGGACCGCACCCCGACGCACCAGGCGATCGGACGCATACGGAGCATCGGTTCACGCGCTTCGATAAAATTTCGGATCCCCACGGTTGTAGGGGAAGAGGGAGGGAAGGATGAGAGTGGAGAAAAGGCTGTTCCTTGCAGTGTTCCTGCTGGCGTTGACACCGTTCCCGCTTCGGGGGGCGGAGAAGGGGGCGCCCGCGCCGGCGACCGTCCCGGATGCCGCGCTGGAGGCGGTCTCCGAACCGGACTACCGGATCGGACCTGGGGACGTGTTGAACATCGAGGTGTGGAAGGACCCGGCGCTGACGCGGTTGGTGACCGTCCTGCCGGACGGGAAAGTCGCCTATCCCTTGGTCGGGGAGATCGTAGCCGCGGGGAAGACGGTTTCCCAGCTGAAAACCGAGGTTGAGATGAGGCTGTCCTTCTTCGTCAAGGATTCCGTCATCAACGTGGAGGTCCGGCAGGTGAACAGCCTTCAGATCTACGTGCTGGGGCAAGTCAAGACGCCCGGACGGATGATCCTGACCTCGAACATTGACGTACTCCAGGCGCTGGCAAGCGCGGGCGGCCCCGACCAGTTCGCCAAGGCATCCCGGATCCGTATCTTTCGCCGGGGAGGGGGAAAGGCCATCCTCTTCCCGTTCGATTACTATGAGGTGACCGCGGGAAAGAAACTGGAGTCGAACATCTTGCTCCAGCGGGGGGACCTGGTCATGGTTCCCTGACCACCGTCCCGTCTGCTCCGCGGCAAAGATCGCGATCCATCCTTCCCAAGAGGAAGGCGGGTTCCGGGAGTATTTATCGGGGGGAGGAAAGGTGATATCATTTTTCCATGGGGGCGAAACGGTTTCGACGGGGACGTCGATGCTCCCGGGTTGCGTGCCGAGGCCCCGCACCCTCGTCAAAAGCGGGAACCACATAGTCGCCAACGACTATAGCTACGCTTACGCGGCTTAAAGCCGCGTACGTCCGACCGCCGAATGCCCGTACAGGCGCAAGGGCGTCGACTCTACGGGATAGCCTTTAGGCCCTCTCCCGGTGGGCCAATAGGCGAAAAGTCACCGGGATGGTCCGAAGGGAACCCTGCCGGCCGGGGTCCCCGAAGACGAGATCGAAACGACCGGAAACGCACGTAGCAGCCCGGAGTAAAGAGTCTTCGGACGGGGGTTCAACTCCCCCCGCCTCCACCAACTTCGATAAGCCTCATCCCATCAACGGGACTGCCATCGGGGGGAGTTGAACCCGAGGCCGCCGCCGAGCGAGCAGCGAGGAAGAGCGCGACCTTGTGGAGCGCGAAAGCCTCGAGCCGCGCCGCACAGGCCAGCCCCCCTCCCGATGAGATTTGTTACCTGGGGGTACCCCGCTTCCTATCCTCGGAGGGGTAATGGCGAGATCGCCGAGGCTTAAGGCGGGCAACTCCCCCCGCCTCCACTCATGCTCTTGTCGAGTTTTTTGGTTTTAAAGGTGTTGGTCTTCGCGATCACTTTTGTTGACCAGATTTTTTTTGTCGTTGAGGTCGCCGCGAACCTCCACAAAGGGATCTCCGTCCTGCCGGGGCTTCTCTCCTCCGCCGGGGGGGAGCCCGGCCGTTCCCTTTACCGGTTCTCGGGCAGGGTGATGACCCTGGTCATCGTGTCGTAGGAGTACGGCTTGGGCAGGATCGCGCTTGCCCCCATCTCCTTGAGGATATCTACGTCCTCATCCCCGCTGAAACCCGTCGAGATGATGACCCGTGCCCGGGGGTCGATCCGCCGGATCTCCTCGAATGCCTTTTTGCCGTCCATGACCGGCATCATCAGGTCCAGGATGACCATGGAAATCTTCTCCCGGTTCCGACGAAAGACTTCGACCCCTTCCTTGCCGTTCGCCGCGAGCAGGACCTCGTATCCCAGCGTGTCGAGCATGGCTCTCCCGACGTCCCTCACGACCTCCTCGTCGTCCACGAGCAGCACCGTGGCGCCCGTTTCGGTCCGGGGGACGGGCGGGGGCGCGCTTTCGGAGATTTCGGGGGCGGCCGGTACCGCATCCCCGGCGGGAAAAAGGACCTCCACGGTCGTCCCCCTGCCCTTGGCGCTTCGGAGCGTGATGAAGCCTCCGTGGCTCTTGACGATCGCATACACCATCGACATTCCGAGACCCGTCCCCTTGTCTTTCACTTTGGTAGTGAAGAACGGATCGAAGATCCGTTCCTGCGTGACCTCGTCCATGCCCTGGCCCTTGTCGGTCACTTCCACCCCGGAATACAGCCCGGCGGGGATCTGGAAGTACTTTTCCTGGCGCGCCTCCCAGTACAGCACTCTCTTGGTGCGGATCGAGAGCTCTCCGCCCTCTGGCATGGCATCCCTGGAGTTGATGCACAGGTTCATCAGGCACTGGTGGACCTGGGCGCCGTCCCCCTTGATGGGCGGGAGGTCATCCGCCTTGTCGCACCGGATCGCGATCGACTTGACGAACGTCTGCGAGACGATGTCCGCGGTTTCGTCCACGATCCTGTTCAGGTCCAGCGGATGGTGCTCGTGCGTCCCCTTCCGCGCGAATCCGAGCAGCTGTCGCGTGAGCTGGGTTCCCCGTTCCGCAGCCTTTTCGATGCTTCCTACGGCCTTCATCACTTTTTCATCCCCGAGCGGGTAGCTCTTCAGGAGGGATGCGTATCCCAGGATTCCGGCGAGCAGGTTGTTGAAGTCGTGCGCCACCCCCCCGGCGATTCTTCCCAGGTTCTCCATCTTGTGCGCGTGGGAAAGCTGTTCCTCCATCCGCTTTCTCTCGGTGACGTCGGTGCCGTGGAAGACGACCGAGTCCTCGTCGGCGAATCCGAAGATGGTGTATTCGATCGTCCTGTCGAACACCCTCAAGGTGATTTCCTTCTTGTAGCCATCCGAGAACCGGACTCCCTTGCAGATTTCCGGGATGTCGGGAGGAAGCAGCCGGTCCGCCTGGCTGCCCGAATGCCCGTTTTCCGCAAGCATCTTTTCGACGCTCGGATTGATATACAGGATCTTGCCCTCCGGGGACACCTTCATCAGCAGGTTGGGGTTGGACTGGGGAAACTTGGCAAGCTCGAAGAGTTTTTGCTCCCTCTCCCGGATGGCGTCCGCCATCCGGGAGAACGCACTCGAGAGTTCCCCCATCTCGCCCACCCACCGCTCCGGAAGGGCGTCGTACCGCCCTTCCTTCAGTCGGTTCGCATGGTTCACCAATTTCGTCAGAGGCTCCTGGATGCGTTTCTTGAGGATGAAGGAAAACGCCACGACCAACGAAAGGAACCCCAGGGTTCCGGCCCCGTAGATCAAGATCTTGAGCCAGATGATCTTCTTCTTCAGATCCTCCTCGTGGACGACCGCGATCATGCGCCAGCGCCATGCGGGAAAGTACTTCAGGTAGCCGATGAGGGTCTTGCCGTTCCGGTCGGTCAGGCGGACATCGCCTTCGGTGGCCTCTTCGGAGATCTCGGTCATCCCGGCTTCCTGGAGAATCCGATCCGTATCGACGAGGATCCTTTTCTCATCGTCCAGAACGATGAAATGGTATAGGTTCGCCGAATCGAGCGGCTTGAAGTACGCGATCCTGGCGAGGACGTCCTGCTTGGAGGTCTCGACCACCGACGGGTTGTCCTCGTTCCTTGCGTCCAGCAGGTCGTGGAAGGAGTCAGAAGCAAATGAGAAGATCTCGTCCGAGAACAGCCGGAGGGGAAGCTTTTCCGATTCGGCAAGCGTCCGGACGAGCGGGACCGAGATGAGGTAGCCAATCGTGGCGGTCAGAACACAGCCGACCGACGCGATGATGAGCAGGAACTGGAAAAGGATCCTGTCTTTCCTCATTCCGTAGGGGTCCGCCTTTTCACTTCGGGAAGACCGAAACGGCCGTCCTCATGTCTTCAGGCCAGACGATCTCCTTTTTCCCCTTTTGCCACTGGATGATGATGCTTCTGTGGCCGATCTGCGTTCCGTCCTTACGGAGCTTGAATGGGCCCACGACGGTCCTGTGCTCGCCCGTCACGATGTGCTCCCGGATCTTCTCCCGGTTCAGGGAGCGGGCCCCTGTGACTGCTTCTTCGAGCATTTTCACGGCGGCATACGCGTTGGCGGCGTGGTAGGAAGGCTCCACACCGTAGGTTTTCTGGAATAAATGGAGAAAAGACCGTGAGCCCGGATAGGGGATCCGCTCGTCGGGCTCCCACTGGGATGCGCCGAACACCCCTTCCGCAAGGGGCCCCAGAAGGGAACGGAACTCCTGCATCGCCGGTCCCACCGATCCGGCGAAAGGCCTGTTAACCGCGCTTGTTTCCTCGAGCGCCTTGCGGAGGCCGACAGTTTCCTTGAGATATCCCGTGACGACGATCGCGTCCGGGGCCGCAGCGGCGATCCGGTTTGCTTCCGCGGCGAACTCCTTCTCATCCTTCTTGTCCAGGATTTTGAAGTGGGCGACTTTCAGGCCGAATTTTTCCGCCCATTTTCTCGCGCCCTCCGCCGTGTACAGGGAAAACGGGTCCGGAAAGCCCGTGATGGAGACGGTTTTCAATTTCTTGATGGCGCACATCTCGAGGAATCCGATGAAGTAGCGATCCGAGGTGCTGTAGAGCCCGAGGGTATACCTGCGGGGCGTTTCCCAGACCTTCTCCGAGGCGGCGCCGGCCACAAGCACGGGATACCGGAACTTCTCGAAAAGATCGGCCGCGACCAGGGTCAGCTCCGAGGAGTAGGGAGTGAACGCCAGGTCCACCGCTTCTCGTTGCAGCATGTCCGTGTAGACCTCGGCGACCTTCCTCGAATCGCTTTCATCATCCGTGATCAGGAGCTTGACCGGACGGCCCATAAGTCCCCCCTTGCCGTTGACCTCCGCTTCCCACAGTCGATAGCCTTTCTCCTGCATGATCCCCATCTCGGCGTACTTTCCCGTGAGAGACAGGGTGCCGCCGACGAGGATGGGTTTCTTGCCGCCTGGCTCCGTTGCGAAAGAGGTGCCCGTGGCGACAAGGCATGCCGCCAGCGTTAGAAATAACCTTAACCAATGGATTGGTTTAGACATGTCCTGCTCCTTCCGGCATTCCGGCTCCTGGCTCCTTAAAGACCTGACCTTGTACGTATCGACGGTCCGGCCTGATTTCTTTAAAGGTTCAGGGACTTTATTTCCCTGGCAGGATGACGGTGCTTCGGGGTTTGGCGGGGAAAGCGATCCCTATCGGGGCGCCGCGAGGTCGAAGGTCCAGTAAGGGGCGGATGGGATTCCTTGGTATGGCCCTTCCGCGTAGGCGGCGCCGATCTCCGTAAAAGACGGTTCCATGATGTTCCGGCAGTGCCCATCGCTTCCCAGCCATCCCTGCAGCACAGCGGAGACCGTGGGGTAGCCCCACGCGATATTCTCCCCGTAGGTCCTCCAGTCGTACCCTTGGCGGGTGATCCGGGTCCCCGGGGAGCTCCCGTCCGCGCCGGTGTGCGAGAAGAACTGGTTGGTCGCCATGTCCTCGGAGTGCAGGTAGGCGGCCATGGCGAGGGCATTGTTCCACGCCACGGGAGGGGCGGCGGGATAGGACGTATTGCCGCAGATCCGACCGACGGAACGGGCTTGGTTGACGGCGTCGAGGAATTCCCGGCGAATCGAGTCGATCCCAGAAATGCCTGTGCCGGTAGGCCCGGGGGGAGGCGGCGTGGAAGAGACGGTCCCCGAATCCCCTCCGCCGCATCCGGACAGGACGGCCATCAAGATTACGGCGAGAAGGAGGGTAGCCGGCCTTGTTCCCGTCCGTGGGCTCTTCATCGGAGATCCCTTTCCATCGATAGCCCCCACGAAATAGAGAAACAAGAAAATATCATCAAGAAACATGCCAATTCTCCGTATTGGATCATCCTTCTATAATAATTGGAAACGCAGGTTTTCCTGTCGATCGACAGGGCGGAGCAGAAAGAGAGGATGTGAGCGGATTACAAATTGGGATTTTTTCCGCCCGTGACTCCCTTTTCGAGCGCATGTACAGCCGCGCGATTCTGAGGTATCATTCCAACCTATTCTCGTCCGCTGATCGAATCCGGCGAAACCATTCAAGGGAGGAGCGTCATGAAGACGTCCGAGGCAGTCGCCATCATCCACAGGGGAATCAACCGAGAAAAGGAGGCCATCAGCGCGTATATCAAGTTCGCGAAGGCGGTCAAGGACCCCAAGGCCAAGAGCGTGCTGATCAACCTCGCCGACGACGAGGTGGGCCACATGACCAAGCTGGAGAAGCACCTGATGACCATCCTCCGGGCCCAGCCGTGGCTGCTCCCCAAGGCGGAGGAGATCGAGGCCATCGCGGCGGTGTTCACCTCGAGCGACTACCCGGACATGGAGATCCTCCAGAGGGACTTGGGGAAGGCCGACGTCGTCCGGATCCTGGAGATCGGCGTCGAGCGCGAGATCATCGCGAACCGGTTCTACCTCGACCTTGCCGCGAAGGCGGCGTCGCCCGAGGCGAAGGAGATGTTCCTCTCCCTGGCCAAGGAGGAGGAGCTGCACATGAAGATCCTGCGGGCCGAGATCGACTCGGTCGGTCAAACCGGTTTCTGGTTCGACATGCAGGAATTCACGATGGAAAAGTGAGAATCGCTGCCGGGCCATAACGATAAAGGGAGGAGACGATGAAAGCAGGGAAGACGTTCCTGGCGTTTGCCGTACTGGTCGCGGTTTCCTTCGCGGCCCCATCGCACGCGTTCAACCAGCCGCCGCTCAATCTCGGCCTGACGGACATCCTTGACGGAGCGCTTCCAGGGCCCGGCACCTACTTCACGGAATACATCCAGGCGTACGAAGCCGGCAATTTCAAGGACAAGGACGGAAACGACATCACCGGCAGCCCGAAAGTCGCCAACGTGCTCTCGATGAACCAGTTCGTGCACGTTTGCAAACACCAGGTCCTTGGCGCCAATATCGGCGTCGACGTCCTGATCCCCGTCGTCGCGATCAGCGCTTCGGGGAGCTTCGGCGCGGGCGGTCCGGCCATATCCACCAATCCGGCATGGCTCGGTGACCTGACGGTGGGCCCCTTCCTCCAGTGGTTCGACACGAAGCTCATGGGCCGCCCGTTCCTCCAGAGGGTCGAGCTGGACCTCTCCGGCCCGACGGGCCAGTACGACAAGAACACCATCCTGAACCCCGGAAGCAACCTGTGGGTGGTCGAGCCGTACTACGCGTTCACCTTGTTCCTGACGCCCGAGTTCTCGACCTCCTGGCGGATCCATTACACCTACAGCACCGAGAACGACGACACCAAGGTCCAGCCGGGGCAGGCGTTCCATTTCAACTACTCCTTCGAGTACGAGTTCTTCAAGAACTTCCGCGGCGCGCTGGCCGGGTACTACCTGAGCCAGCTTTCGGAAGACGAGACCAACGGGGTGAAGGGCAGCGGGACGAAGGAGCAGGTCTTCGCGATCGGGCCCGCCGTCCACTGGATCGTCGCGCCGAATTTTTCGATGGGCTTGAAGACCGCGTGGGAATCCTCGGTGGAGAACCGTCCCGAGGGGAACCGCACAACGTTCCGGCTGACGTACAAGTTCTGAGATCCGCATATCTTAGGAGGAGCCGATGCAGAACAAGATCACCCTTCCCGACTCGTCGATCCCCTCGACGTGGTATAACGCCCTCGCCGACCTGAAAAACCCTCCGGCGCCCGTGATCCATCCCGGGACCGGGAAGCCGGTGGGGCCGGGGGACCTTCTCCCCCTGTTCCCGATGGGTCTCATCGAACAGGAGGTCTCCTCGCAGAGGTTCATCCCGATTCCGCAGGAGGTGAGGGAGCGGTACGCCATGTGGCGCCCGACACCACTGTTCCGGGCGTTCCGTCTGGAAAAGGCGATCGGCACCAGGTCCAAGATCTACTACAAGAACGAAGGCGTGAGCGCCGGGGGGAGCCACAAGCTCAACACCTCCATCCCGCAGGCGTTCTACAACAAGCAGTTCGGCCGCAAGCGGATCGCCACGGAGACCGGCGCGGGGCAGTGGGGGTCCGCCATGGCGATCGCCGGCAGTTTCTTCGGGATCGAGGTCAAGGTCTACATGGTGAAGGTGAGCTACGTCCAGAAGCCTTACCGGCGCATGCTCATGGAGGTGTTCGGGGCCAAGGTGGTGCCGTCCCCCAGCAGGGACACGGCGTCCGGGAGGTCGATCCTGGCCGGGAACCCGGATTCCCCGGGATCGCTGGGCATCGCCATCTCCGAGGCTGTCGAGGACGCCGCGGGGAGGGAAGACACCAGCTACGCCCTGGGGTCCGTGCTCAACCATGTCCTCCTCCACCAGACGGTGATCGGGCTCGAGGCGAAGGAGCAGATGGCCATCGCCGGCGACTATCCCGACGTGGTCATCGGGTGCCACGGGGGAGGGAGCAACTTCAGCGGGATCGCACTGCCGTTCCTGCAGGACAAGCTCAGCGGGGGGAAGAGGAACCTCCGCCTCGTCGCCGCGGAGCCCACGTCCTGCCCGACGCTTACGAAGGGCGTGTACGCGTTCGATTTCGGGGACACGGCCAAGCTGACGCCGATCGTCAAGATGTACACCCTTGGACACGACTTCATCCCGGAAGGGATCCACGCCGGGGGATTGAGGTACCACGGGGCGGCGCCGCTGGTGAGCCAACTCCTGAGCGAAGGGCTCGTCGAGGCTCAGGCATACGCGCAGCTCCAGGTGTTTTCCTCCTCCATCACCTTCGCCAAGGCGGAGGGGGTGCTGCCGGCGCCGGAGTCCGGGCACGCCATCCACGCGGCGATCGCCGAGGCAAAGAAGGCCGACGCGGAAGGGGTGGAGAGGGTGATCCTGTTCAACCTCTCGGGGCACGGATTCTTCGACCTGGCGGCCTACGACGACTTCCTCACGGGGAAGCTGGCCGATCACGAGCACAGCGAGGAGAAGGTGCGCGAGGCGCTCGGCAACCTTCCCAAAGTCGCGGGGTAGGGCGGGCGCTGTTTGTGCGGATAGGGAAAACCGCCCTCATCGGCATCAATAGAAGGGGAACGAAGATGTAAGTCTCTGTTCAAATCGTGGATCGACATAAGGCGGGGCCGTGGTGGCCCCGCTTTTTTTCTCTCTTTGATAAGCTCCGCAAACCGGACTTTCAAATCCGGGTCAATATCTCTTTTTTGTGATTCCCGACGGTATTTCACAAGAGAAGACAATCCAGAAATCCTGAACATTAGCGGATGCTTACAATCCAATAGAAACGGGCACGGCGTATGCAAAGACTTGCGTACCATTCAGAAACGGTTAGCGCACCGAACCACTCGCCACCCTCAAGGAGGTAAAAAGATGGTTCGCAAAGCGGTCAAGTGGATGGTTCCCTGGTTCGCGGGGTGCCTGGTCTTTCTCCTTGCACAGCTGGTTTTCGCCCCCCCCGCGTCGGCGCTTCTCTACAGTTGGCCCACGACCGTAACGGATGACAAAGGAGACACCGCGGTCAAGCAGAAAGATATCCTCTCGGCTTCGCACGCCTTCGATGGATCATTTCATTACTTCCGGATCGACATGCTGCGGGAACCCCGGTGGAAGGCGGCCGAGACCTACGGCTTCTTCATCGATTCGAAAGCGGGGGGCGCCGATCCGACCGGCAGCAACCTGATCTCCGGAGGCCTTTCCGGAATCGATTTCATCGTCAGCACCGACTACTCCATCACCGGTGTGCCCGGGGCCCGAACGTTGACCACCAATCCGGCTTTCAAGCAGTGGGCCGGAACCGATTTCACCGGGATCACGGATGGGGGGCTTGCGTTTCTGCAATCCGAACGGGTCCTGGAGTGGAAGATCAACAAGAATTACTTCGACTCCCCCTTTACCTTCTGGGCGGCGAGCCTGAAACCCGGCAATTCCCCCGCAACGACGTATGACCTAACCTCGAACGCCGTTACGACCCCGATCCCCGGCGCCGCCTGGCTCTTCGCCACGGGCGTACTGGCGCTGGCCGGCCTGAAAAGAAAAACGACGCCCGCGTCGTAATTTCTCCCCCGAGCGGAAATCCGGTGGGCAGGGCCATGACGGCCCTGCCTGCCGTTCCCCCCTTGCGGTTCGTCCCTCACGAAAGCTTCTTGTCGGCGCACGGGGGATTCCCCTGGATGAGTTCCTTGCGACCCCGGTTTCCCAGCCATACCAATTCCGAAGCCAAGTTTCATTTCTGTTGTTTCTGCAGATTTCCGCAATGTCGGGCATTGGGAAAAATCTTCTTGTCTATCATAGGTTTACATTCCTTTTTGTTGCGGGCATGGGGTATGCAGATACCAGCGGTACATTCAGACACGGTAAGCGCACCGAACGACACGCCACCATCGAGGAGGCAAACATGTTGCGCAAAACGGGCAGATCGGTTGTTCCCTGGTTCGTAGGGGGGTTGGCATGCGTTCTTGCCTTCGGTTTGGCGGTTCCCCCTGCCTTTGCGTCCTTTGTCTTCAATTGGAGTTCTCCGGGGGTCATTTCCCACGTGGACACCGATACGAACCCCCCGGGTCCGGTCCCCGATTCCGCCGGACAAAACATCTCCAAGGTATGGTGGGGATGGGCCAGCAATGCCCACTATTTCCGCATGGACCTTGCGGCGACCCCCACGGTTTCCGATTTTGCGGACCGGTACGGCATCCATGTCGATTTCAAGAGCAACGTCGGCAATCCGCTCTATTCCGGAATCGATACCCTTCTGACAAGCGAGTTCAACGGCTCGGCCTACACCCCGTTGCTGAAGGCATGGGACGGACATAAATTCGCGACCGTCAACGATCCGATCCTTTCCTGGACCGGGTTCGATTTCCAGCGCTCGGGGAACACCCTCGAATGGAAGATCTTCGGCAATGCGACGATTTTCAACTGGTGGGGAGTGACCGAAAAAGAGGGCGGCCTGATGGACGTCTCCTCCAAGGTGACCACCACCCCGATCCCCAGCGCCGCCTGGCTCTTCGCCACGGGCGTCCTGGCGCTCGTCGGCCTGAAAAGAAAATCGACCGACAATACGTAAATTCTCTCCCAAGCAGGAGTCGGCAGGCAGGGCCGCTATGGCCCTGCCTGTTCCTTCTGGTCGAGGTTTGGTTGGCTTTGGAGTTCTCCCACGATTCGGTCCTCCCGGCGATTTCGAGCCGGATGGGCGGTAGCCTGGGCCGGCACGGATAGGTAAAGGGGTGAACAAAAGGGGCCGATCCTTCCGTCGGCCCCCGGCGTACCGAACGGAAAAAACCCATTACACTTCCGACCCCTGAGAGCGGTAACCAGCCTGATGTCCGACGTGCCGGTCCCGTGAATTCCGATCCGATCCGCTGTGGCCCTTGGTCTTTCCTCTGATGAAGATGTGTCCTCTTTGTAGATACTCCGGGGAGTCGATGCCATGAGAGCCCGCATCCGGAAGTGGGGGAACAGCCTGGCCCTGCTGTGCCCGATCGTAGATCGGGGGAAGGGGTATCCCTTCGAGGTCCAAATCCCTGCGCGCATGAAGGTGTCCGGGGCGGTCCTCTCCGACCAGGTGAAAAGCCTGAACTGGCGGGCCCTCGACCTGGAGCTGATCTGCCGGCTGCCCGAGGAGACCGTTTCGAGGGTCTTGATGAAAGCCGCCACCCTGCTGTCGAAATGATGCAACCCTTCTCCATAACCATCGTCGCCGGGGCCCGGCCCAACTTCATGAAGATCGAGCCGATCGTGCGCGCACGAATGCCCGAAAGAATTCGGCCCTGGCATCCGGCGTCGATCTGCGGATTTCGATCGTCCACACCGTGCAGCATTACGACGAGAACATGTCGGAGGTTTTCTTCCGGGAACTTGCGATCCCTAAACCCGACCAGCACCTGGAGGTGGGCTCGGGAAGCCACACGGAGCAGACGGCGAAGATCATGGTGGCCTTCGAGAAGGTACTTCAGGTGAATCGGCCCGAATGGGTCGTCGTCGTGGGGGATGTGAACTCCACGATCACCTGCGCGCTCACCGCGAAGAAGATGGGGGTGAAGGTGACGCACGTGGAAGCGGGCCTCCGGTCGTTCGACATGACGATGCCCGAGGAGATCAACCGCAAGCTCACCGACGCCATCTGCGACCTGCTCTTCGTCACCGAGGAATCGGGCGTCCGCAGTCTGCGCGCGGAGGGAGTGAGGGAGGAGAAGATGATCCTCGTCGGCAACGTGATGATCGACAAGGGGTGGCCAGCAGCGTCCTGATATTAAGTGCGGTGCATCCGCGTATAAAGAGCAAAGTTCAATCCCATCTCCGGCTAGCATTAAGAGAAAAAGACGGTTCTTGGTGAATCATGCGATGGTAACAACCTTCGGTGACGCGTTTTCCGTGGTTTGTGAATGACGAGTTAAAGGGGACTAAACGATGGGAAAAAATTTCGCTCTGATCGGCGCTGGCGGGTATGTTGCACCACGACATATGAAAGCCATCCGTGACACAGGGAACAATTTAGTGGCGGCCATCGATAAATCGGATTCCGTTGGAATACTCGACAGCTTCTCTCATGACATTTCCTTCTTCACGGAATTCGAACGTTTTGACCGGCACGTTGAAAAACTGCGCCGCAGTGGTGATGAAAAGAGACTGCACTATGTCACCATATGCTCGCCGAATTATCTCCATGATGCTCATATGCGTTTTGCCCTGCGTGTTGGGGCTGATGCTATTTGCGAAAAGCCTTTGGTTCTGAATCCATGGAACCTGGATGCTTTGGCAGTATTTGAAAAAGAGATGGGCCGCAAGATCTATAATATCCTGCAACTGCGCGTTCATCCTTCAATTGTCGGGCTTCGGGAAAAGGTTGCAAGCACACCCGATGGCAAGCGGTACGCTATCGACTTGACATACATTACCAGTCGCGGACGTTGGTATTTCACCTCATGGAAAGGTGACATACAAAAATCCGGTGGAGTTGCGACGAATATCGGGGTCCACTTCTTTGATGTGTTGATATGGGTTTTTGGAAACGTGCGATATCACGAAGTGCACCTTTCCGAACCAGCGCGGATGAGTGGGATTATCGAGCTGGAAAAGGCGTATGTGCGCTGGTTCATGTCAGTTGACGGGGCGGATCTCCCGGAGCAAGCCGTAGCAGCAGGAAAATCTACCTTCCGCTCAATGACGGTAGATGACGAAGAGATCGAGTTTTCTGATGGATTTACCGACCTTCATACCGTCGTCTATCGTGAGATCTTGGCGGGGAGAGGATCTAGCATCGAAGATGCCCGCCCCTCAATAAATCTAGTTTACGAACTGCGGAATGCTAATGCATCCTCCACGAATGGTTCTCGTCGGCACCCGCTGCTGAGAATGAAGCGATAAACATTTTTTCTCCTGGAGGATAAGAATGCCGGAATATTTTTTACATGAGTCGTCATATATCGATGAAGGCGCCGAAGTTGGGAATGGAACAAAGATTTGGCATTTCTCCCATGTCCTCTCGGGTGCCAAAATCGGCGAGCGATGCACCTTTGGGCAAAACGTATCTGTCGCAGGAGGAACGATAATCGGAAACAACGTAAAGGTTCAAATTAATGTCTCCTTTTATGAAGGAACCGTGATCGAGGATGATGTCTTTCTAGGCCCCTCCTGCGTCCTTACAAACGTCACGAATCCACGCTCCAAGTAGTTCGAAGATCCTTGTATGAAAAAACCTTACTACGGCGCGGTTGTTCCATTGGTGCTGGAGTTATATTAATCACAGGAATTTAAGTAGCAGTTGGCAAAAATATATTTTTTGGGAATAAAATGTTTTTTCACTTAACATGAAAAAAGATCTGTTTATTACCTTTTTAACGCAAGTGCTGGTACTGATTTGTGGTTTGTTGGTTTATAGAGCAGCAAACCAACAGCTTGGATACGAAGGGTTTGCCATATATGCTTTATGTCGACGTACTAATTCTTTTCTATTCCCTGCACTTGCGGTTGGTTGTAGTGTAGCTATTCCGCGCTACATTGCCTTTAGTAGAACAAAAAACAAACAAATGTCTGACAGTTATTTTAAGGGAGGCATGTTTATTGTTAGCATTACAGTTTTTATTTTTACATTAATTGTTAACATGTTTCCAGAGGTGGCAGCGAAGCTCCTATTTAGCAATAGTAAATATTCAAATCTTGCTGCCCCTATCAGTATGATGATGGTTGGTTATATGTTGCACTCAATCAGTTATGCCTACTACAGAGGACATACCCGGATGGTAGCCTGTAATCTTCTTCAAATTATAAATATTGCAATCATACCGGTGGTGGCGGCCTATACTACCAAAACTCCAGAGGCCATGCTTGGCTGGACGGGCGTTGGTTGGGTTTTTACAGGAGGTTGCGTGTTTGCTATGTCCATATTGCCTAAACTGACAGGGTCGTTATCATGTATGTCTTTGAAGGAGGTGTTCGTTTTTGGTATACAAAGAATGCCATCAGATTTTGGTTTTGCCACTTTGTTCGGGCTTCCAGCGACTCTAACAGCTCATAGTGCTGGGGTAATTGCCGGCGGACATGTGGCATTTGGCATTTCATTACTAAATATGTGCGGATCAGTTTTCGGGCCTATCGGCCTCGTACTTCTTCCAAGAGCAAGCGCTGCAATAGCGTGCAATGACTCAGCATTCATTAATAAATATATTAAGCTCGCTCTTATTGGGACTTCGGTTTTATCTTTTACAATATTTTTGATATTTGAGTTCGCTGCCGAGCCAATATTGAAGTTGTATCTCGGCAGTAATCTATCTCCATCGCTTGTTTCTACCACTAGAATCGTAATGCTTGCGTCAGTACCATATTCTATATATGTTGCATCCCGTAGCATGATCGATGCATTCTTTGTGATTGGGATTAATACCATTAATGTTTTATTGGCATTGGGACTATTCATGATACTTGTAAATTGTACCAAGCTTGAATTTAACTATGCCGTATCACCTTTATCGGCTTTAGTAGCTTCTCTATTTCTTCTAACCACTGCGACATTAATGACTTGTTATTATATCGTAAGAAATAATAAAACTAATTTCCATTAACACTTCATTGCAATTGTTTTTAATAGCCTGATGACCGATTCAATATTTCCATCAAAAAAATACCTGCGATTTATCGCAGAGGCCGGTTTTTTCATCCTTTTTCCAGGTTTCTTTTTTTACCACCTTTGTGTTGCAGTTAAATTGATCACACCATTTGCCGCAGGTCTATTCGGTCCAACAACAGTATTGCTATGCGTTCTTTTCTCAATGGTTTTTGTTTCCATCTTCAGAACATTTTTATATTCCAATAAATATGTTTCTGTCTTGTTTGCGGTATTACTTACATTTGTGGTTAGTTGGACGTTTGTCCACTATTTTTTTGGAACCGGTATTGAAAGCGGCGAAGGCCCTTTGAATCAAAGTCTCACGACATTGTTCTCATGGGTTGCACTGTTTTTGGTAGGTGTCTATCTTCCAATACGCCAAGATAGATTGAGAATTATTTTAACATGCTGTTTTATTGCAATGTTTATTATTGCGATATGTTTGTTTGATAAAAACACAATGATGCTTAATGTTAGAACACAGTTTATTGCAGAAGATAAAATTGCAACGTATCAAGGTTTTGCACGTAGCGCATTAATTGTAGCCGTTTATCTGTTAATTACTTATGAATCGATCTATGTTAGATCGATGTTGATAGCATCAAGTATTATACTTATATTTTTACTAGGCGGACGCTCTGAATTTTATGGCTTTATAGCATTGTTTATAGCATTTACCGTCATATTAGTCCTTAAATCATGGCGATACATTTTGAGTTCGATATTGCTTCTTTTTGTATTAGGCTTAGGTTTGGCAGGATTTATTGATGATTTACATTTACATAGGCAATTGAATCCATCCAGGCAGATGCAGGTTTTAGATCTGGATAAAGCATCATCTTGGGTGGGCAGGAAGAAATTACAGCGTATCGCGATCGACCAAGTGATGGAAAACCCTATTACTGGTAAGTATGCAGGTAACTTTTATGCGGGGAGACCTGGCGGATATGCGCATAATGTGCTTTCCGCATGGGTTAGTTTTGGTTTTATCGGATTTTGTATTTATTTGGGGCTGATAATTTATTGTTTCGCTGTCTCATTGTTTTCGGTGAAAAATAGAGATGGAAACGCAAACGAATGGGGTTTGGCACTTGCGATAAATTTTTTATCTTTACTGTTGGTTTTAACGGCCAAATCTGTTTTTTGGCCAATTCCAGCCTTGGGCTGGGGTTTAACTGTAAACGCAACTTTAAAAGGCGAAGCGAAAAACAAAAACAATATTATCTAAATATCGAAAACAAATTCAGTCTTTATCTATCAAAAAAATTTAATGCAGATTATTCATCTCACCACTCTTCACCCCCGCACTGACGCTCGTATCTTCGTCAAACAGGTCCAGACGCTCAATAAAGCAATACCGTATGAAGTGGCGTTAGTAGTGGCGGATGGAATTGGTAATGAGTTATCAGAGGAGAAGCCTTACATATATGACTTGGGAAGTCTGAGAATATGGCGTTTTTGTCGTGCCCTAGTGGGTCCAGCGCGTGCTATTCGTTTCATTTTCAAGAAGAAACCAGTTCTAATTCATTTCCACGACCCGGAATTAATCCCTTTGGGATTATTGCTAAAAATGCTTGGACATAAGGTTCTCTATGATGTCCATGAAGATGTGCCGCTCCAAGTACTGAATAAGTATTGGATACCCGAAGTTCTCCGGCGCCCTGTTGCATTGTCTATGAGTACGCTGGAGTGGCTTGCTGCAAGGTTCTTTGATGCGATTGTGCCCGCGACGCCAAAAATCGCGAAGCGTTTCCCCTCATATAAAACAGTTGTGGTGCAAAACTTCCCCATCAAGTCTGAACTGCTCCTGTCTGCTTCAACACCTTATGCTCGGCGACCGCTGAAGTTCGCTTATCTAGGGCGGATTGCGAAAAATCGCGGTGCGCGGGAGATGGTCCACGCGTTGGGGTCTCTTCGACACTTGCCGAATGTAAGGCTGGAGATGGCGGGCAGATTTGATCCTGAGGCTTTGAAGGATGAGCTATGTATATTGCCCTCTTGGTCGGCAGTTAATTATCACGGACTTATGACCCGTCCGGAAGTTGCAGGCTTGTTGGGTAATGTGAGGGCAGGACTTGTAGTTCTATCCCCGACGCAGAATTACGTTGATGCTTATCCTGTAAAAATGTTCGAGTACATGGCCGCTGGCTTGCCGGTAATCGCCTCTGATTTTCCATTGTGGCGGCAAATTGTTGGTGGCGCAGGCTGTGGCTTGCTGGTAGATCCAATGAATCCAAAAGCAATTGCAGATGCAATGATCTGGATACTTGAATACCCGGCTGAAGCCGAGGCAATGGGACAGCGCGGCAAAAAAATTGTGGACGAAATTTATAATTGGGACACGGAAGCAGCCAAACTGATTAATTTGTATCGCAAGCTTATTCCTTCGTAGGGGACGAACAACTTATAACAGATGTTTTCGCTATCGAATTTGTCGTATCCCCATAAACAAAAGACATCACGATCGTTTTTTGGGGAGATGACCTGAATGTCAGCCAAGCGAGATCGGAAAACAAAACGCCTTATTTACTTGTGTGATACCGCTTCGGATGGTGAGTCGGCAGGCGTAATTCGCCCTCTCGCTTTGGCTGACCTTGCCAGGCGTGGTGGGTACCGGCCCCTGATCGTTTCTTCGACGGTGAGTAATAAGTCAATGGTTCGCAGTCCCGCCGGAATTAGACGGATAGGGAGTGTTCCATTTCTGAGGCTGGAAGGGCTCTTTGTCGCGGCAAAGGGGCTGCGGAGAGCACTGAATATGGCAGTCTTTTTTGTGCGATCGACGTTTCTCCTTTGGCGACTGCATCGGAAGCCTGGTATTAAAGTGGTGGTTACATCTTCGACTGGTTTGCTGGACTCATTTGCGGGCTGGATGGCAAAAAAGTTTTTCGGATTTAGTTGGCTTCTCGAAGTGCGCGATATCTGGCCGGACGCGCCGAAGCAGTTGCGCCCCGAGCTGCGTTCCTACGGGTTTTATGCCTTGACAGGATCAGCGTTGAAAACAGCCCTAAATAATGCTGATGCGATATTATCGCCCCTGAAGCGGCTACAGGCGTATGCCGAGCAGCGAGGTGTGCCTGCCCGGGTGCCGTTCTTACATATTCCAAATTGCATTTATGCTCTTAATAAAAAAGTGTGCACCAGTAACGAACCTTCGACGAATGCTCCTTCAAGCGTGTGGCAAGCAATTGAGGAATTGCGTCAGCAAGCCAAACCGATCGTTGCTTATTTTGGTTCGATGAACACGGCGAACGGGGTTGAGCGGTTGTTTGACCTTTTTGGTCGAATCCCTGAACACGAGGCCAGTTTCTTGTTTGTCGGGGACGGTCCTGCTCTGCCCTATTTAAAGACTTTGGCGATAGGGAAAAAACATGTGAGGGTTTGTGATGGTGTTCCACAGGCGGCGTGTCGGGCACTGATGGGCCATGTTGATATTCTGGCTTTCGGGGTGCCACCGATTCCTGTGTATGCCTATGGACTCAGTCCGATAAAGCTTTCGGAATACCTTCATGCAGGTAAGCCAATCTTCTACTGGGGAGCACCTATTGATGGGTGCGATGTCCCTGAAGATGCCCCGGCTATAGTTTCAGTGGATAGTTCTGATCCGAACATAGCCGCTCGGTCTTTGTTGAACCTGGTTCAAGAATCACCTGAAACAAGAAGGTTTCGAAGCGAATGCGCCAGTAGGCTAGGAGCTAAACGTTTTCGATATGCGGCTTATGAACGGCAACTCTGCACCCTGTTGGCATCGATTACGGGACAAATCCTTCAGTCCGAGCATGAAGATTCCCTTCCTTCAACAGTCATGAGTTATAAGTAGAAATCTACAGACGGGCTGGAGGTCGAGACGGTTCATGAAAGATTGTTCGAGGGCTCTTCTTGTTAATTTTATTCTTCTGGTTTTGGCATGTGTGACTCCCCCGGGGGTGTTTGCAGCGAAACTTGTATCCTCAAGTACCCGGGATGAACTAGTTGATAAATTCGACGCGATGGACCAGGCGATCAACAAAGGGGAAGGATACAGCAGGTCAACGAATGATAATAGTGTGCTTGCTTGGGCGGAAAGTTATCTTCTCGAAGCCTACCTGGACATGTTCGAAGCCACTCGGAATGCTAAATACCTTGCTTCTTTCGTCCGGCATGCCGACCGCGTAGTTGGCAATACCGACCTGAAACGTGGCATTACCGATTACGGAGGCCGCTCAGTTGTCGGTTGGAACTCGACCCACTACAGCAGGAATGGTGAGAGGCTCGTGTGGTTGGTGCATTCAGGAATGATTACCTACCCGTTGGCCCGTTTTGCGTGGTTAGTTGATAATTGCATGGTGGTCAGTTACCGATCTCAGGCCCTAACTTATACCAATGTGGCGAAGTCAGCATTGGCGGTTTTTGAAAAAAACTGGAACTATGATGCTTCAACAGGCAGAGGCTACTATCAGTTTTTTGCCGATGAACCTCATTCCGCCAATTCTCCAAATCCCCCCGTGCCGCTGCCCTTCAACCAGCAGTTGGCTGCCGGTCGTACCTTAATAATGCTACACAAGGTGACCGGAAACAACGAGTATCGGGAAAAAGCCGAGGCCCTGGCAAGGCATTTTCGCAGCAATTTGAAGGGGAACAAGGGGCCGTATATTTGGACGTATTGGTATGGTAAGGGATTAGACCGATCAAAAACGATCGAAGATATCTCCCATGGAGCGATAGACCTCGATTTCGCTATACTTGCTTATCGTTCAGGTATCGTTTTTAACCGTGAAGACCTGTCAAGATTCCAGGAGACTTATGAAAAGAATATCCATAAGAGCGGGACGGTAGCCAATACGGTAGATGGTAGAGGAGAGGGTAGATACAAGAATGCAATCGGTCGGTGGCTGGAACTGGCTGAATTCAGTTGCGTTCCGTGGAAGGACTTTTATGCATTTTACTTGTTGGGGGACCTCGGTCGGCATCCAGAAGTAATGCTTGGAACGGCGAAACTGGTTAAGTACTTTGATAAGTGCTTCAAGTGAAGTATCCGGTCTGGCAATAGAGAGGGCGGGATTGTTGCCTGGGATGATTGGTGGTTGATTGAGAACTGGGTTTATTGAAAAAGCTGCAAGGTTGAGTGCGGTTTTTGTATATATACTGCTCGGGGCGGTGCTATACCGTACGTCGGTTCACACCCTGCTCAGAATGTGGCAGCGGGAAGACTTCACCTACGGCTACATTATTCCCCCGATAGTCCTCTACCTCCTCTGGGATAAACGGGATGAGCTGAAGAGAATTCCGCCGGAACCCTCCTGGGGAGGGTTCTTTCCGCTCGGGGCGGGAATCGGTCTTTACGTGCTGGGCGAACTGGGGGGGGAATACACCGCGCTGTTCCTGTCGCTCTGGCTGGTTGTGGTCGGTCTTTGTTGGCTGCATCTCGGTTGGCGAAAATTGAAGGTCATCGCCTTTCCCCTGGCCTTCCTGCTCGTGATGTTCCCTCCGCCGAATCTCATCTACAGCAATGTCTCCCTGAAGTTGAAGCTCCTCTCCTCCCGGATCGGTGTGCATATGCTGCAGTTCCTCGGGATGAGCGCCTACCGGGAAGGGAACATCATCGACCTGGGCTTTTCCAAGTTGCAGGTGGTGGACGCATGCAGCGGCCTGCGCTACCTCATTCCCCTGGTGGCGCTCGGGTTCCTGCTCGCGTACCATTACCGGCTTTCGTTCCGGAAAGGTGCGATCCTTGTCCTTTCGGCGATACCGGTGACGATCGTAACCAACAGCCTGCGCCTTGCGTCCGTCGGGATTCTCTACCCGATCTGGGGCCCCCGCGTGGCGGAAGGGATCTTTCACGACTTTTCCGGATGGCTGATCTTCATGGTCAGTCTCGCCATTCTCCTTCTGGAAGTGTGGGCGTTGAATCGATGGTTTCCGGGGAGGCGCCTTGAACCCTCCATTCCCCTGGAGGAAGTAAAACCCGTGGTGGGAAGCATGCCCCAATCCGTCGTCGCGATCCTTCTCCTTGGGGGGACGTTGGCGATCTTCCAGGGGGTGAATTTTCGGGAGAAGGTGCCCTTGACCAAATCCCTCGTTCAGTTTCCCTTGGCGGTCAGCGAGTGGGGCGGCACCCGCTCTTCGATGGAACCGATGGTCCTGGACGTCCTCAAGCCAAGCGACTATGCACTCATCGACTACAAAGACCGGCATGGAAAAGAGGTCAACGTCTACGTCGCCTATAACGAAAGCCAGCGGAAAGGGGAGTCGAGCCACTCGCCCGACTCCTGTCTTCCGGGAAGCGGCTGGGTGTTCCGGGATTCCGGAACGATCGCCTTGCCGGTAAAGAACGGCGACGGGAGCCCGATGCGGGTGAGCCGGGCCTTCGTGGAGAAAAGCGGCGTCCGCCAGCTTACCTACTACTGGTTCCCGCAGCGCGGGCGGGTCCTCACGAACATGTACCAGTTGAAGATCTACGCCTTCTGGGACGCCCTCACGCGGCGGCGGACCGACGGCGCCCTGATCCGGCTGATCACCCCGGTGTACGAATCGGAGCAGCTTGGGGACGCCGAGGCGAGGCTTCAGGAATTCACCCGGCAGATCGTGCCTGTCCTGGATACGTTTCTTCCGGGGGCGGGATAGCGTTGATCTTCCTCTACACACTGCTCGTGTCCCTTCTGACGACCATCGCCCTGATTCCGGCGTTGAGCGCCGTGGCGAAACGGTTCCATGTGGTGGACCTCCCGGGCGAACGGAAGGTCCACGAGCGGCCCATCCCCCGGATCGGCGGGATCGCGATGGCGGCGGGGGCGCTCCTCCCCGTGCTTCTCTGGGCGCGCGGCGAACATTTCATCTGGGCCTGGCTGGCCGGCGCGGCGATCGTGGTTGGTTTCGGCATCGTCGACGATTGCAGGGATATCAGCCCGAAATGGAAGTTCCTCGGGCAGTTCCTTGCGGCCCTTGTCGTTGTCGTCCTCGGGAAGATCAAGATCCACACGCTGGGGATGCTCCTTCCGGGGGAGGACGACCTGCCCGGCTGGGTCGCCCTCTCGTTGACCGTCCTGGCGATCATGGGAGTGACCAACGCCATCAACCTCGCGGACGGCCTGGACGGCCTGGCCGGCGGCATCTGCCTGCTCATCTTCTGCTGCATCGGGTACCTCGCCTACCTGGAAGGAGACCTTCTCATAGGGCTTGTCTGCCTGGCGATGGCCGGCGCGATCTTCGGCTTCCTGCGCTACAACACCCACCCCGCCACGGTGTTCATGGGGGACACGGGGAGCCAGCTGCTCGGATTTACGGCGGTGACCCTTTCGCTCGCTCTCACGCAGGGGGACACGGCGGTAAGCCCCGTCCTCCCCCTCCTCCTCCTGGGGATCCCGGTCCTGGACACGTTGTCGGTGATGACCATCCGCGTGATGAAGGGCAGGTCCCCCTTCTCCGCGGACAAGAACCACATCCATCACAACCTCATGGCCCTCGGGCTGCATCACGGGGAGTCCGTGATGGCGATTTACGCCTGCCAGACATTTCTGGTGGTCGCCGCCTTCCTGTTCCGCTTCCACTCGGACTGGCTGCTGCTGGGAGGGTACCTCGTGTTCTCGGTCGCCTCCCTCTCCCTGTTGATGGTGGCCGGCCGGAACGGGTGGCACTCGATACCCGCCACGCACATCCCCCGTTTTTCCGGGTTCCGGTATCTGAAACGATTGAAGGAGGAAGGGGAGTTCATCAAGCCCGTCTTCCGGGCGCTTCGGATCGGGCTCCCCCTGCTCCTGGCTCTGACCTGCCTGCTACCGGGGAAATTGCCCGCCTACGCCCCGTACTGCGCCCTGGGGTTTTCCGGGCTGATCGCGGCGGCCTGGCGCTTCAAGCGCGACCGGCTGGGAGAGGCTCTGCGGCTGACCCTTTACCTTCTCATCCCGTTCGTCGTGTACGAGAGCTCGCAGTCGACCGGCGGCTGGATCAAGGGGGTGCCGCTTCGGGTCTACAACGCGGCGTTCTTCCTGCTGGCGGTGCTCGACATTCTGGTATCGAAATTCTCGAAGCGCAGGGAAGGGTTCAAATCCACCCCGCTCGATTTCCTGATCTTCTTCCTGGCCCTGGTGGTCCCCAACCTGCCCGAGCAGCACCTGCAGGCGACCCACCTCGGGCAGGTGGCGGCGAAGATCGTGATTTTCTATTTCAGTTGCGAAGTGCTGATGGCCGAGTTGCGGAAGAACCTGGACGGGCTTGTCGCCGGCACGCTGACGGCGCTCCTGGTCCTGTCCATAAAGGGGTTCGTCTGAAAGATAATCCGTTGACCATCCGGAGGTTCGAACCGATGCGATACCGGTGCGCGGCTGTATGCCTGGTTTGCCCTAAACGGATGATCTGCCTTGATATTCCATGAAAGTATGATTATCATGCTTTCATGAGGAACCAGGTGGCTCCATCCTTTTTACCCCGCGTTGCCGCGGCTGCTATGGAGCGCGCCCTGCGCGCGTCGCCTGTCGTCGTGCTGCTCGGCGCAAGACAGACGGGTAAGACCACTCTCGTCCGCTCCCTGCCGCAGCTCGCCGACCGGCCCTACCTCACGCTCGACGATTTCGACCTGCGCGCCCAGGCGGATGCCGACCCGGAAAGCGTGGTCCGGCGGGCGCCCACCCTGGTGCTCGACGAGGTCCAGCGCAGCCGCGATCTTTTGATCGCCGTCAAACGCCTCGTGGATGATGACGCGGCGCGCACCCCGGGCCGCTTCGTCCTCACCGGCTCGGCCAACCTGCTCATGCTGGAGCGCGTGTCGGAGACCCTGGCCGGACGGGCGGTGTACGTCACACTTTGGCCCTTCACCCGGCGCGAACGCCTTGGATTTGGGCGCACGGGCATGTGGAGCGAACTGTTTGCCGTGCCATTTGGACACTGGCGCGATCTACTTGCCGCGGACACCGGCCCGGAGGAAGATTGGCGGGCCGCCGCGCGTTTAGGCGGGATGCCCGTGCCGGCGCACGATCTGCCGGATGACGAAGCGCGTTCTCTCTGGTTCTCCGGCTACGTCCAGACCTATCTCGAACGCGACCTGCAGACGTTGCGTGCGGTGGAGAACCTCCCGGACTTCCGCCGCCTCATGCGGGCAGCCTGTTTGCGCATCGGCGGCCTGCTGAACCAGACCGAGACAGGGCGGGACGTGGGGATTGCGCAACCCCAGGTGCATCGGTTCCTGAATCTGATGGAAGCCAGCTACCAGGTTATCCGTCTTCCCGCGTTCTCCGTCAACCGCACCCGTCGGCTGATCAAAGCTCCGAAGCTTTACTGGAGCGACACCGCGCTGGCCCTGTTTCTCGCCGGGGAGGCCGAACCGCGCGGGGCCCATCTCGAGAATCTCGTGCTCATGGACCTGCTGGCTTGGCGCGACGTGCAGCCGCGACGCCCGGAGGTGCAGTACTGGCGCACCGCCACCGGCACCGAGGTGGACTTCGTGATCGAGACGCCGCAACGGGTCCTGCCCATCGAGGTCAAGGCGGTCGCGCGGGTCGGGCCGTCCGACGCCAAGGGGCTTGAGTCCTTTCTGGACGAGTATCCCGACCTTGCCGACGGCGCCCTCCTGCTCCACGGCGGAACCGGGACCTTTCCACTGACCCGTCGTGTGCTCGCCGCGCCGTGGTGGCAGGTGTGCTGAGCGTCTGGTATATAACCCCGACGACCTGATAAAAATCCGTTGACCATCCGGAGGTTCGGTACGATGCGATACCGGTGCGCGGGCGTGTGCCTGGTTCTCGCGAGTGCGTTCCTTCTCGCCTGCAGCGGCCCGGAGGCGAAGAAGATGAAGTTCTACGACAAGGGGAAGGCCCTGGTCGCGAAGGGGGACTACGTCAAGGCCGGCCTCGAGTTTAAAAACGCTATCCAGATCGACCCGAAGTTCGCCGACGCCTTCTTCCAGTTGGGGATGGTCCAGATGATGCGGGGCGACTTGGGCGGGGCCTATCGCTCGATCCTGCGCGCCACGGAGCTCGACCCGAAGAACCTTCCGGCCCAGGTCCAGGCGGGCAAGCTCCTGCTGGTCGGCGGGGAGAAGGAGAAGGCGATGGAGAAGGCCGAACTCGTCCTGGCGCAGGACCCGGGCAACGAGGAGGCGCGGCTCCTGAAAGGTGCGGTCTACGTGGCCGGCAAGGAGGACGCGAAGGCGATCTCCCACCTGGAGGGGATGATCGCCAAGGGGATGGCGAACCCGGAGCTGTATCTGCTCCTGGCCAGGGTCCACCTGCAAGAGAAAGAATTCCGGGGGGCGGAGGAGGCCTTGGCAAAAGGGATCGCGCTGAACCCGAAATCGCTCCCCTTGCACCGCGCCATGGCCGACGTGTACGCGGCCTCAGGGAAAACCGGGCCCGCCGCCGAAGAGGTGAAGAAGGTCATCGAACTGGAGCCCGAAAACTACGGCAACCGGGTCACTCTGGCGGGCCTGTACTGGGGGACGGGGGAGAAGGGGAAGGCCCGGGAACTGTTGCAGACCCTCCTGGAGGCGAGGCCGTCCGACGAGGCGTGCCGGCTGGACGTGGCCGGGTTCTTCGTTTCCCGGGGGGGATTCGGGGAGGCGGAAAAGGTCCTTACGGCGGGGATCGACCGGGACGCGAAGAGCTTCCCGCTGCGCCTGGCGCTGGGGGACCTCTACGGGAACACCGGCAGGATGGACAACGCGGCCACCGTTTTCCGAGAGTGCCTGGCGCTGGACAAGAACCCCGACCGGCCGGAGATCCTCCAGGCGAAGAACTCTCTGGCGCGGATCCACCTGGCGCGGCAGGAGGCCGACAAGGCGAAGGGGTACGTGGAGGAAGTGATCAAGGCGAGCCCCAACAACGGGGACGCCCACCTGACGAGAGGGAATCTTTTCCTGCTCGAACGGGACGGCGCGGGGGCGGTGGCCGAGTTCCGCACGGTCGTGCGCGAGAAACCCCGTTTCCTCCCGGGATACCTGCTCCTGTCCGAGGCGCACCTGATGAAAAATGAGACGGGCCTGGCGCTGGAAGCCCTGCAGAACGGTCTGAAGGCCGATCCCGGCTCGCGGGACGTGCTGCGGGCGCTGGCGCGCTTCCACGCCATGCAGAAGGATTTCAAGGAGGCGGAGAAACCGCTTGCCAAGGTCCTGGAAAAGAATCCCGATGATCTCGAGGTGCGGGCCGATCTGGCCGACCTGTTCACGGTATCCGGGGATCTCAAGCGCGCCGAGGCCGGGTACGCCGACATCAAGCGGCGGGCCCCGAAGCACCCGCTGGGGTACGTGAAAACGGGCCAGTACTATCTGACCCGGCAGGAATTGGGGAAGGCGGCCGCCGAGTTCGAGCAGGCGGTTGCGATCGTCCCGGAGAGCATGGAGATCCAATCGCTTCTGGGGAAGCTCTACGCCGCGCAGAAGGAGTACGGGAAGGCCGCCCGGGTATACGAGAGGGTGCTTGAGCGGCATCCGGACTATTGGCCCGCGGCGAACGACTTGGCGTTTCTGCTCTGCGATCGCGACGGCTCGGCCGGGGACCTGGACAAGGCGCTCTCGCTGGCACAGAACGCGCTCAACCGGCGCCCCGGGGAGGCGGTCATCCTCGATACGCTGGGGTGGATCTACCACAAGAAGGGCGATGTGGACCGGGCGGTCGACCTTCTCCGGCAGGCCCAGGGGAAGCTCCCGGAACATCCCGAAGTCAACTACCACCTGGGAATGGCCCTCGTCCGGGCGGGGAAAAAGGAGCAGGCGAAGGAGCCCCTCCGCAAGAGCATCGCCTTCAAGGGGGATTTCCCCGGGAAAGAGGAGGCCGCGAAAGTGCTGGCGGGGATATGAAATCACTTCGGGTGCGAAAGGAAGGGAAAGAATCCATGAACCGAAAAATTTCCTGTCTGGTCGTGTTCCTGGTCCTTTCGGCGGGCGCGTCGTCCTTAGGTGTAGCCGAGGACGCCCAGGCCCCCCCCGTTCCGGCGGCGGGGCTTGGGTCCGACTACATCATCGGCCCAGGGGACCTGCTGAACATCGAGGTCTGGAAGGACCCGGTGCTGACCCGGCAGGTCGTTGTCCTTCCGGACGGCAAGATCGCCTACCCCCTGATCGGCGAGATGGCGGCCGGGGGGAAGACGGTCGCCCAGCTCAAAAAGGAGATCGAGCAGAAGATCGCCCGGTACGTGCCGGAGGCCTTCTTGACCGTGGAAGTGAGGCAGTTGAACAGCATGCACATCTACGTGCTCGGGCGGGTACAGGCGCCCGGCCGGACCACCTTGAACGCCAACATCAACGTCCTGCAGGCGCTGGCGATCGCCGGCGGCCCCACCCCGTACGCGAACCGGTCGAAGATCCGGATCTTCCGGTACGAAGGGGAGAAGACGAAGGTCTTCTCCTTCGACTACGACGACGTTACTGCAGGCAAGGAACTGCACACGAACATCGAGCTCAAAAGAGGCGACGTGGTCTATGTCCCCTGACCGTTCCCCGGCGGTTGCAACGGTACTGCTCCTTTTTGCCGCGGCACTGTTCCCCCCGGTTGCCGGTGGGGACGAGACCCGGGTCGTTCCGTCGCTCGCGCTCAAAGGCGAATACAACAACAACCCCTTCTTCACGGAGAAAAACCCGAAGGAGTCGTACGTCGGCACCGTTTCCCCTGGCCTAAAACTTTCCAGAAGGACCGAGCGGCTGGATGCGGTCCTCTCCTCCGTGGTGGACGGGGTCTACTACTCCGCGGAAGAAAATCTCGACTCGTGGAACCCGAGGGGGCAGGGGAAGCTGGGGTACCGGTTCACGCCGGCCTTCCGGCTGTCCGCCGACGCTTCGTTGCGCGCCGACAAGCGCCCCGAACACGAGATCGAGACATCCGGGCTGGTGGTAACCACCCGGACCCGCCAGCAGGATTACGCCCTGGGGGCCGAGATCTCGATGAGCGAGAAGTCGGCCGCGGGCCTCTCCTACGGGTATAACCGGGTCGACTATCCCGACCAGCCGCTGCAGGACAGCGAGACCCACTCGGGAAGCGTGAACCTGGTGGTCGACCTGGGGCAGCGGTTCACCGAGACGAAGGGGCGGGCCGGCTTTTCGTACGCGAGCAACCGGTTCACGGGCCTGACGGTTGAGAATTACGCCTTCACCGTCGGGGTGCAGAAGGGGGCCACGGAGCTGTGGAGCGTCCAGGCGGATATCGGGGGGCGGTACACCCGGTCGGAATTCGACTTCCTGTTCGGGAAGGAGAAGACCGACAACTGGGGGTGGGTGGCCAACGTCTCCCTTTTCTACAAGGGGGAACGGGGGAACGGGAGTTTGGGGTACGGCCGGTCGGTGACGGCCGCCTCGGGGCGGGGGGGCGCCGCGGAACGGAACGCCGTGGTGCTCGATCTGGCGCGCCGCTTCCTGTACGAACTTTCCGGAACCTTCTCGGCTGGTTACTACCGGAACTTCTCCGACGCGGGGGAGTTCTCCCTCCAGGGGATCGACGAGCAGACCGTGCGGGCGCGTCCCGGGCTGCGGTACGATTTCACGAAGGACATCTCGGTAGAGGCAGCTTACCAGTACACCCGGCTGCGCAACAGGATCTCGTCGGAAACGGCGGAGCAGCATGCCGGCACCCTCCGCTTCGCCGTGCGATACCCCCTGTACGAATAGGATTCTTCCGCGGAATACAATAATACGGTTTCTGGAAGGAGGCGTGCGCGGATGATGGAAAAGACAAGGATGGAACAGGACGTCAAGACGGTCGGCGATCTCCTGGGAATCCTCAAGCGCCGGAAGGGGTCGCTCGCCGTTCCCGCGGGCGCCGTCTTCCTGCTGGCGATCGTCCTTGCCGCCGCCCTTCCCAGGAGCTACAAGGCCGCCACGACGATCCTGATCGAGGAGCAGGAGATCCCGCGGGAATACGTGACGGCCAACATCACGAGTTTCGCCGACCAGCGGCTCCAGTCGATCAACCAGCGGATCATGAGCGCCACGAACCTTCTGGAGGTGATCAACCGGTTCCGCCTTTACCCGGAGATGCGGGAGAAGGACCCGGTCGAAGAGATCATCGAGAAGATGCGGAAGGACATCAAGTTCAACACGATCAGCGCCGACGTGATCGACCCGCGGACCGGGCGTCCGGCCCAGGCCACCATCGCCTTCAGCATCACTTACGAGGGGCGGGATCCGGAGACGGTTTTGAAGGTCGCCAACGAGCTGGCCTCCCTCTACCTGGGGGAGAACCTGAAAACCCGGGAGAAGCAGTCGTCGGAGACCTCCAAGTTCATGGATGCGGAGATGAAGGAGGTGCAGGCCCGGCTGGCGACGGTCGACAACGGGATCGCGGCCTACAAGGAGAAGCACTTGACCTCCCTGCCCGAGCTCTCCCAGGTCAATCTGCAGGCGCTCGACCAGGTGGAGCGGGAGATCACCCGCCTGAACGACCAGCTCCGCTCCCTGCGAGAGCGGAAAGGGTACCTACAGGAGCAGTTGGCCAGCATCCCCCCGGATTCCACGAGCCAGGAGAAGGAGAGCCTTAAAGAGCTGCGGACCCGGCTGGTGGAGCTGAAAACCCGCTTTTCCGACGAGTACCCCGACGTGATCAAGACGAAGGCCGCCATCCAGGAGCTGGAGAGGCGGCAGAAGGAGTTCGGGCGCGACCCGAGCGGCTCCAAGCCGGACAACCCGGCCTACATCACCCTGGCGTCGCAGCTGGCGGGGGTGCAGTCGGAGATCGAATCGGTCAAGCGGCAGGTCAGGGCCTCCCAGGGGAAGCGGAACGACTATACCCGCCGGATCGAGACGGCGCCGCGGGTGGAGGAGGGGTACCGGGCGCTGGTCGTCGAACGGAACAACCTGCAGGCGAAATACGACGAGCTGACGAGGAAGGCGATGGACGCCCGGGTGGCGCACGGGCTGGAGAAGGAGCAGCTCGCGGAGCGGTTCTCCATCATCGACGCGGCGCGGCTGCCGGAAAAGCCCTCCAGCCCGAACATCCCGGCCATCCTGCTGATCGGGCTGGTGCTGGGGATGGGCTCCGGGGTCGGGGCGGCGGCGTTGAAGGAGAGCACCGACGATGCCGTGCGCACTCCCGAGGCGCTGGCCCGGGCCACCTCGTTCCCCGTGCTGGCCGGGATCCCGGAGATCGTGACCGGGGAGGACATCGCAAGGCGAAAAAAACGGCGGGAGCTCCTGCTGGCGGGCGCCGCCGTCGCCTTCGTGCTGTTCGTGATGCTTTTCCACTTCGTCGTGATGGATCTGGACGTGTTGTGGGCCAAGGTGATGCGCAGGTTGCCCCTGTGAGCCCGGAATCGAGGGAGACGATGCCGAACGGAAACGGTTCCGCCGTGGCGTTGTTTGTCGTCTGCAAGGAGTGCCGGTCCGGTTTCCGCCTGGACGAGTCGCGGATCCGGGGGGCCTGGGGGGCCCGCGTCCGTTGCCGCAAGTGCGGCAGTTTCATCGACGTCCGGAACCCGAATTACTCCCCGGAGCAGGAGAACGGGAATTCGGCTCCCTCCCCGAAGCCCGGACCGGTCGATGCGGATGCCCCGGAGAAGGGAACCGTGAGGGGATCCGGGGCGGCGGCGCCCGCGCGGGAGGAAGGAACGGTTTCCGCGCCGGAGCAGAAGAAAACGGGTTGGGTGTCGCCCCGGTACAGCAAATCGCGGCCCGTCCGTCTCCATTCGGAAAAGATCGTCGAAAACCGGTGCGTCGCCTTCCACGCCGACGGGCCGGAGGTCGAATCCTACCGGATGTTGCGGACCAACATCCTGCAACGGACGGACAGGTCGGGCGGCACCACGGTGATGGTCACCAGCGCGATCCCCGGGGAGGGGAAGACCCTCACGGCGATCAACCTTGCGTTGACGTTCGCAAAAGCGTTCAGCCAGACGGTGCTCCTGGTCGACGCCGACCTGAGGCAGCAGCGGATCTACGAAGTCCTGGGCTTTCCGAGCAAGAAGGGGTTGACGGATTATCTTCTGGACGGCTGCCCGGTGTCCGACCTGATGGTCTGGCCGGGGATCGAGAAGCTGACCCTCATCTCGGGGGGGCGCACGATCGCCGGAAGCAGCGAGCTGCTCGGCTCGCCCCGGATGATCAAGCTGGTGGAGGAGATGAAGCACCGGTACCCGAACCGGTACGTGCTGTTCGACGTCCCGCCGGTCCTGACCGGCGCGGACGCGATGGCCTTCGCCCCGCTGGTCGATTTCATCGTACTGGTCGTCCAGGCGGGCAAGACCTCCATCCAGGATGTAGAGAAAGCGCTCGCGATGCTCCCGAAGGAGAAGATCCTGGGCCTGGTGCTGAACCGCCACACGGCCCCTGTCCCCACCTACCCCAGGAAGCAGCAACCGCAAACCCAGGGACGTTCTTAGAAAGTAAAAGAAGTCAGCGCCGAAGAGGGCGGAGCTGGTTTATCCGGCTCCGCCCTCTCGCGTTTTATCGGTGGCCTGAAGATGTAAGCCAGTTCGCAAGCCGCAAGCCCCGGATTCGCCGGAATTCCCGACTGTTGGCCGTGACCAGCGTTACGCTGAGGCTGACCGCGTGGGCGCCGATGAGAAGATCCATCGAACCGATCGGTGTTCCCGCTTTTTCCAG
>Ga0209342_10000552_pt1 | contig 43182 bp, 37 predicted proteins | sample RifCSP16_2_FD_184023 | JGI IMG/M metagenome (GOLD analysis project Ga0209342, IMG submission 184023) | Soil microbial communities from Rifle, Colorado - Rifle CSP2_sed 16_2 (SPAdes) (version 2) | ecosystem: Environmental > Terrestrial > Deep subsurface > Rock core/Sediment | place: Rifle...
CGAGCAGCTCCCCAGGCTCACGGAGTCCCTCCCCTACTTCGCCGACTGCGACTTCGACGCGGAGTTCGACTTCGGCCTCGAGCTCCTGATCGCCGGCCTGTGGGCGAGGACCGAGGGACGCCGGTAGGCACTACTCCTGAAGCCCCAGCTCCCGGCCCACACGCTCGAACGCATCGAGCGCTTCCCGGAGGTCCTCCTCGGTGTGATCGGCCGTCACGATCGTCCTGACGCGGGCGCGCCCGCGCGCCACGGTCGGGAAGACGATCACGGGGGCGAACACGCCCTCCTCGAACAGCCGTCGCGCGAGCTCCTGCGTCTTCTCCTCGTCCCCGGTGATCACCGGTGTGATCGGCGTCTCGCTCGCACCAGTATCGAAACCGAGCGAGTGCAAACCCTCCTTGAAGAACCGCGTTCGGTCCCAGAGCCGATCGAGCCGCTCCGGCTCGTCGCGCATCACATCGAGCGCTGCCAGGCACGCGGCCACGACTGCGGGCGGCGCGGAGGTCGAGAACAGGTACGGTCGCCCGCGGTTCGCCAACCACTCGATCAGCTGCGAGGGCCCCGCGATGAACCCGCCGAGGACGCCTATCGCCTTCGAGAGGGTGCCGACCTGCACGTCGACCCGACCGTGCAGGTCGAAATGGTCGACGGTGCCGCGTCCACCGCGCCCGAGGACGCCGCTCGCGTGCGCGTCGTCGACCATCATGATCGCGCCGTGCCGCTCGGCGACGGCGACAAGGGCAGGGAGCGGTGCGATGTCGCCCTCCATCGAGAACACACCGTCGGTGATCAGGAGGCGCCTCCCCGTCGAAGTCGCGTCGGCGAGCAGCCGGTCGGCCGCCTCCGCGTCCTTGTGAGGGAACACCTTGATCTCCGCGCGGGACAGGCGAGCCCCGTCGATGATCGACGCGTGGTTCAGCTCGTCGGAGACGATGACGTCCTCCCTGGTCAGGACCGCCGCCACGGTTCCGGAGTTGGCCGTGAAGCCCGACTGGAACATGAGGGCGTCCTCGGAGCCCTTGAACTCGGCGAAGCGGCGCTCGAGCTCGCGGTGCATCGTCATGGAACCGGCGATCGTGCGCACCGCACCGGTGCCGGCCCCAAACTCCAGCGCCGCGTTGGCGGCCGCCTCCTTCAGGCGCGGGTGCGCCGCGAGCCCGAGGTAGTTGTTCGACGCCAGGTTGATCACCTCGCGTCCGTCGAAGCGTGTCCGCGCCGCCTGCTCGCGCTCGAGGGTCCGTGGATGCAGCGCAAGCCCCTGCGATTCGAGCTCCTCGAGCTGTTCCTTCAGGTAGTCGAGGGCTCCCATCAGGAACCTCCGGGGAACAGGATCACCTTGCCCGACCGCCCTGAGGCGAGCACCTCGAATGCCTCGGCGAAGCGCTCCAGACCGAAGCGGTGGGTGATCACAGGGTCGACGTCGACCCGGCCGGTCGATAGGAGCGTGGTCGTCTGCTGCCAGGTCCGGAACATCTCACGGCCGGTGATCCCCAGCAGCCGCGCCTCCTTGAAGATGACCTGATCGGAGAGGTCGAGGGTGACGGGCTGGTCGGGGAGGCCGAGCAGCGACATCCGCCCGCCGCGCGCGAGCATCCGGGTGCCCTGGTCTATCGCCCGCGCGTTCCCCGACATCTCCAGCACCACCTCGGCGCCGATGCCATCCGTCGCGTGGAGGACCGCCTCGACCGGATCTCGCTCGCTCGGGTCGACGAGCAGATCCGCACCCATCTTCGCGGCGAGGTCTCGGCGATAGCCGTTCGGCTCGATCGCGATCACCTTCCACGCACCCGCGGCGCGCGCGATCCCGACCGCGAAGAGCCCGATCGGACCGCAGCCGATCACGACGACCGGGTTGGTGGCGAGGTCCTCCCCACCCTCGGTCCCAAACGTCGCGTGGACCGCGTTGCCGAAGGGTTCCATGATCGAGGCCGCATCGGGGTGGATCCCCTCTCCCACCACCCACGCGTTCTGCGCCGGGATCACGACGTACTCGGCGAACGCGCCCTCGGTGTCGACGCCGAGGATCCGCAGGTTCTCACAGATGTGGGCGCGTCCGGTACGGCACGTGGAGCAGACCCCACAGGCGACGTGGGTCTCCGCGGCGACGAACGCGCCCGGCTGAACGTGATGGACCTCGGGGCCGATCACCTCGACCACGCCGGCGACCTCGTGCCCGAAGGTCATCGGGATCGCGGCGACGCGTCCGGCCGCCCACTCGTTCCACTCGTAGATGTGCAGATCGGTGCCGCATATGGAGGTGGCGTGGACGCGGACCAGGACCTCGCCCTCACCGGCCTCGGGTACGGGGACCTCGGCGAGCTCCGCCCCTCCCCCCGCCCGCGTCTTGCGAAGCGCGCGCATCTTGGCCACGAGCCTACTGCAGGCAGAGACCTGGAACCCCGGCCGTGGCACGCTGCGTCCAAACGGAAACCCACCGAGAGGAGCGCCCGATGAAGATCCGCGCGATCGCCGCCGTCGCCCTGCTGCTCACCGCCTGCGGGAGGCTCGCCCGCCTTGGGGACGGAGGCATCGATCACCCGACCGGAGCAGACGACCTGGTGCTCCGGGTAGACGTCGGGGGCGGCTTCATCCCCGTCGAGTACACCCTCCGGAACTTCCCCTCGTTCGCCCTGTACGGCGACGGACGCCTCGTATCACAGGGCCCGCAGATCGAGATCTATCCCGGCCCCGCTCTTCCGAGCCTGCTCGTGCGAACGGTCTCCGGCGACGGCATCGACACGATACTGGAGGCCGCGCAGGACGCGGGCCTGCTGGGCCCCGATCGCTCCTACGAATTCCCCTGCATCGCCGACGCAGGAACGACGACCTTCACCCTTAGCGCGGACGGCGCTAAGCACGTCGTGTCCGCGTATGCGTTGTACGAGGGCGCGACCGACTGCCCGGGAATCGACGATGACGCCCGCGCCAAGCTCGCGGAGTTTCAAACCAAGCTCGGCGACCTCGCCAGCTGGCTCCCCGACGGGAGCCTCGGCGAGGAGCGTCCATTCGTCGAGGATGAGCTCCGGGTCTTCGTCAGGCCATATGCCGCGAGCCCCGAGCCGGACCTCCAGCAGCCGGTAGTCGAATGGCCGCTCGTTACGCCTCTCGATACCTTCGGTGAGCGCTACCCCGGTCTCGAGGACACCCGTTGCGGCGCCGTCTCTGGAGCCGACCACGACGCGCTCAGGATCGCCGCTCAGCAGACGAACGAGCTCACCCCCTGGACGAGCGCAGGCACCCGATACCTGCTCGTCTTCCGCCCGCTCCTGCCCGAAGAGCACGGCTGCTGAGCATCGCGTAGGCTCTCAGGCTCCGAGGCGACCGACGCCGCGGAGACAGGGGGACCCATGGCGACTCGAACACTCGCCCGTTTCTTGCTGGCACCGATGATGGCCGTCGCGCTCGCCGCCTGCGGCGACGATGGCGGCGACGGCGGGAACGGTGCCGACGCCAGCACCGACGCCGACGTGAACGCGACGGTGGCAGACTTCTCCATCACGCTGGATCCAGGATCTGTGGCGGCCGGCGAGGTCACGTTCTCCATCGCCAACGACGGGCTTTCCACGCACGAGTTCGTCGTGTTCAAGACGGACCTGGCTCCCGACGCCCTCCCCGTCGATGGAGGCGTCGTTCCCGAGGACGACCCCTCGCTCACGAACGCTGGGGAGGCCGAGGACATCGGTTCGGGCTCGGAAGTCTCCCTGGCCCTCACGCTGGATGCCGGCAGCTACGTCGTGATCTGCAACGTGCCCAGCCACTACGAGGCCGGGATGCGGACCGCGCTCACGGTCGCGTAGGGGTCACGGCCTCTGGGGAGGTGGGTCTACCCGAAACGCAGTAGCCCCCTTTAGTCATCTCCATAGTCAAGTCGCACCGCTCGGCTGCCGATACCCCAGTTGCCACAACCAGAAGGGAACGGAGTGACGGCCGAACAGACCGGGCACGACGACGCTACGCGGTTCTCGGTACTCGACGCCGTGAGCCGCGCGCTGTCGCAATCGGAGGGCATCGCCGAGCAGGCGCCGGAGATGTTGAGGGCGCTGACCGACGAGCTCCGCAAGGCCGACGACGAGCTGCGCGAGGCCAACGCGAAGTACCGATCGCTCGTCGAGCAGATCCCCGCGATCGTCTACCTCGACGTGGCCGACGAGAGCATGTCGACGTCGTACGTGTCCCCTCAGATCGAGGAGCTGCTCGGCATCACGGCCGACGAGTACATCACCGATCCCGACCTCTGGTACAAGCACCTCCACCCGGACGACAAGGAGCGCGCGCTCAACACCTACCTTGAGGGACGAGAGGCGGGATCGCCGTTCACCTTCGAGTACCGACTCGTGTCACGCGACGGGACGGTCAGGTGGTTCCGTGACAGTGCGGTAGTCGTGAAGGATGAGGAGGGCAACCCTGCTTTCATCCACGGCGTGATGCTCGACATCACCGAGCGCAAGATCGCCGAGGAGCAGGTCGCGTTCCTCGCTTACCACGACAAGATGACCGGTCTGCCGAACCGAGCCATGTTCGAGGAGCTGCTCGAGCTGTCGATAGCCCGAGGGCGCCGGCACGGCCAGTCCGTCGCCGTGCTGTACACCGACCTCGACGACTTCAAGCTCGTGAACGACAGCCTCGGGCACGAGATGGGCGACGAGCTCCTCCGGGAGCTCGCGGAGCGGCTGCGCGAGGCCACCCGCGAGACCGACCTGGTGGCGCGTCAGGGTGGGGACGAGTTCCTGCTCCTGCTCGCCGACCTCGAGCCCACGCCGGCGTCGCCGCTTCCAGGCGATACGAACGGCGCGCTCCTCGTGGCGGAGTCGGTGGCCGTTCGGATCCAGGACGCGCTGAGGGAACCCTTCGTGTTGAAGGGCACGGAGGTCTACGTCTCGGCGAGCATCGGGATCAGCATGTTCCCCAACGACGCCAACGATGCCGCGACGCTCCTCAAGAACGCAGACGTCGCGATGTACCAGAGCAAGAAGAACGGCCCGGGCGGCTACGCCTTCCACACCGACGACAGCGTCGATGCGCTAACCAAGCTCTCGTTCACGACGAGACTGCGGAAGGCCGTCGAGAACCAGAACTGGATGCTCCACTACCAGCCGCTGATCGACCTCCAGACCGGCGACATGTATGGGGTCGAGGCACTGATCCGCTGGCAGGACCCCAACGGCGGACTCGTGCCGCCCGGCGAGTTCATCCCGCTGGCGGAGGAGATGGGGCTGATCGAGGCGATCGGCGACTGGGTCGTCGAAGAGTTCGCACGACAGGACCGCGCGTGGAGGGCGGAGGGCCTGGAGCTCGAGATCGGCTTCAACCTCTCGCCGCGGCAGCTCTGGCAGCCCGACATCGCGGACAAGGTCGTCTCGCGCCTGCGCGAGTGCGACGTGGACCCATCCCGGATCGTCGTGGAGATCACCGAATCGACGGCGATGACCGACCCCGACCGGACCCAACGGATCCTGGCCGACCTGCATGCGAGGGGACTGCGCCTTGCGATCGACGACTTCGGCACCGGCTACTCGTCGCTTTCCCGGCTCCAGCACATGCCGGTCGACATCCTGAAGATCGACCGCTCGTTCGTGCGCGACGTGCATACCGACCAGAGCTCGGGGAGCATGGTCTCGGCGATCATCGCACTCGCCGGTTCGCTCGGGCTCCAGCCGCTGGCGGAGGGCATCGAGACCGAGGACGAGTGGCGGTTCCTGGTGGACCGCGGCTGCCGCCTCGGGCAGGGGTTCCACTTCAGCAAGCCGGTCCCCGCGAGCGATATCCTCGCGCAGTACCGCCGCTCGGGTCTCGCCGTCATCGAGGGCCTCGGGGCCTAGCGACCGCTCACCCTCAGGGGTGAGCCGGATCCCACCACCACGGGTGATGCGCCGCGCTGGCGCGCGCCCGAAACTCCCAACGTGGACCCCACGTCCCTGTCCGCGCTGCCCGCGTCCAGGGCTCGCTGCCCGCTGTGCGGGAGCTTCCTGGTCGCCCTGTGGGATCCCGGTGCGCGCGAAACGCTAGGGTGCCCGAACCCCGTATGCCACGTCGACGACGACCCCTCGGACTGGCTCGTCTTCGAGGAGTGACCGATCCCGGCCGGGCACTTCCAGGGCTGACGTACGATTACGGCCGCATGGCCTTCGCATCGAACGAGATCGACGCCGAGAACCGGCTCCTGCACCGGGTGATCGAGACGATCTCCTCGAGCCTGGACCTCGAGGTCGTGCTCCAGCAGACGATCGAGCTCGTCCTCGAGGCGACCCGGGGCGATGCTTGCTTCCTTCACCTGTGGGACCCCGAGCGAAGCGTCCTCACCCTTCGGGCCGCCTCCGAGGGCTTCGAAGACGTCGTGGGAACCGTCGAGCTCCGGCCCGGTGAAGGAGTGGCGGGGTGGGTGGCGGAGCATCGCGAGGTCGTCGTGATCCCCGAGGGCAAGATGCGGGACCCCCGCTACAAGTACATCCCCGAGCTCAGAGGGGAGGAGTTCACATCGCTCCTTTCCGTGCCGCTCGTATCTCGCTCGGGCTCGCTCGTGGGGGTCTTCAACGTCCACGCGCGCGACCGCCGGGACTTCTCCGACCGCGACGTCGAGTTCCTGCGAAGCACGTCGTCGCTGGTCGCCGCCTCGCTCGAGAACGCGAACCTCTACCACGCGCTGGAGGAGAAGGAGCAAGCGCTGGAGGACGTGGTCCGCCGCACGATCGACGCCCAGGAAGACGAACGCCGGCGGCTCGCCACTGAGATCCACGACGGGGTGACCCAGCAGCTCATCTCGGTCTGGTACAGGCTACAGGCGGCTCGCCGGCACCTGCCCGGGGGATCCGGCCGCGTCGACGCCGAGCTCGAGCGGGCGCAGACGCTCGTCGACTCGGCTCTCGACGAGGCGCGCGTGGCGATCCACGACCTCCGCCCGGCGATGCTCGACGATCTCGGCCTTGGTCCGTCGATACGGGCGCTCGCCCCGCGGTCGCTCGCGGAGGGAACTGAGATCGAGCTGACCGTCGACGACGACATCTCGCTCCCCTCACACCAGGAGGTCGCCCTCTACCGGATCGCCCAGGAGACGCTGTCGAACGTCCGGCGGCACGCCGACGCCTCGTGTGTCGAGATCGCTCTCTCGCGGGACGGCGACCGCGTCTCGATGCGGATCGCCGACGATGGGCGGGGGTTCGATCACTCTCCAACCAACGCGACCGCCACCTCGTTCGGCCTCATCGGAATCTCCGAACGCGCGGCCCTGCTCGGCGGTCGCCTGCGCGTCGAGAGTGCGCCGGGCATGGGAACGGCAATAGAGGTGGAGCTGCCTATCAGGGCCGAGGACCGCGCGTGAGCGATGTCATCCGCGTCGTGATCGTGGACGACCACCGCGTGGTCCGAGAGGGGCTGCGGGCGATGCTTGACGACGTCGAGGAAGTCGAGATAGTCGGGGAGGCGGAGGACATGGACGGCGCTCTCGCCGCGGTCGAGGGCGCCGCGCCGGACGCCGTTCTTCTCGACCTGCGCCTGGCCGGCGAGAGCGGGCTCGATGTGTGCCGTGCGATCGCTGAGCGCCACTCCGACGTGCACGTCGTCTTCCTGACGGTGTACGAGGACGAGCAGTACGTTTTCGAGGCGCTCCGCGCGGGTGCCCGCGGGTACATGCTGAAGAAGGCCTCGCCCGAGGATATCGTCCGGATACTGCAAGCGGTTCGCAACGGCGAGGTCGTGATCGACACGTCGCTCGGCGGACAGATCGCGCTCCGGGCGTCCGCGATGCGGACCGGGGACTTCTGGCCCGGCGCGCACGTCGGCCTCACGCGTCGCGAAAGCGACGTCCTCCAACAGCTCGTGAAGGGCCTGAACAACAAGACGATCGCCGAGACGCTCTTCATCAGCGAGGACACGGTGAAGACGCACGTGCGCGCGATCCTCCGCAAGCTCGGGGTGAAGGATCGCGCGGGTGTGGTTTCGTACGCTCTGCGAAATGGGCTGGCGAGCTAGAACCGCGTCAGAACCTGCGGGCGGTCCGCCTGCGGAGGCCGGAACGGCGCCCGCCGGGCGAACGCGAGTAGACGACCCGCGGGGGCACGACCTTCATCCCCTCCTCCTGGAACTCCTCGTGCAGGTCCAGTCGTGCGGCCATCCGACCGACGTCGGCCTGCTGGTCGGGCGCGACGAGAGTGACGCCCGTCCCGCTCCGCCCGGCGCGGGCGGTGCGGCCCACGCGGTGTACGTAGCCCTTGTCGTCTCCTGGGGGATCGAAGTTGATCACGTGGCTGATCCGCTCGAGGTCGAGACCGCGGGCGGCGACGTCGGTCGCCACGAGGACATCGACCTTGTGCGAATCGAACCTGGCCAGCGCACGCTCGCGCGCCTTCTGGGTCATGTCACCGTGCATAGCCTCGGCGCGGACCCCTCGGTCGAGGAGCTTGCGCACGAGCCTGTCGGCGCCGCGTTTCGTGCGAACGAACACGAGCGCTAGCTCGCGGTCCTTGTGGAGCAGCTCGACGAGCGCGTCGACCTTTCCCGACGCCGGCACCGGGATGAAGCGGTGGTCGACCTCGAGCACGGTCTTGGCCTCGCTCGCCGTCTCGTGGCGCACGGGGTCTCGCGTGTACGCCTGGGCGAGCCGGCCCGCCGCACCGTCGAGGGTCGCCGAGAAGAACATCGTCTGACGCTCCGTCGGCAGTCGGCGCACGATCTTGTCGACCTGCGGATGGAAGCCCATGTCGAGCATCCGATCGGCCTCGTCCACGACTAGGATCCGCACGCCGTCGAGTCGCACCATCTTCCGCGTGGCGAGGTCCTCGCAGCGACCGGGCGTCGCGATCAGGACGTGCGCGCGCCGCACGCCCTTGTCCTGCTCGCGAACGCTCACGCCGCCGTAGGCGAGCCCGACGCGCAGGCCGCGGGCGGCGGCGATATCAGCGAATTCGTCGGCAACCTGCACCGCTAGCTCTCGGGTCGGGACGAGCACGAGCGCGGCCGGCCTACGACCGTCACCCGGCTCGAGCCGCTGGACGATCGGGATCGCGAACGCGAGCGTCTTGCCCGAGCCGGTCTGAGAACGCGCGAGCACGTCGCTCCCGGCGAGCGCGTCGCGGAGAACGAGCGATTGGATCTCGAACGGGGCAAGGATGTCGCGTCGCTCCAGGGTGTCGACGAGCGCGCGCGACACGCCGAGGTCGAGGAAGGTGGTCACAGGGTTCTGCTCCTTCTGCGGCGGGAGCGCCGCGTCTTCCGGGGGAGGTCGCGACCGCTCGAACCGCCGGAAGGGGGAGCCGAGGAACGAAACCTCACGGGACGGCACCGCGCCGTCCGTCGCCTCAGCGTACCACCTCTAGAGCTCGAAAGCCCCCGTGGAGCGCGTCGACCACGTGGGAGACGATTAGGAGTTGCGCGAGTGCGAGCGCCTCGCTTCGGCGCTCCTCGCCGGTCGCATGTAGGTACAGGCCGAGCCGATCGCGAAGGAGCCCGGCGTCGGGGTGCATCCTTCGCCAGACGATCTGCGCGACGTCGCCGCCGACGCCGGGCGGGCAGCCGCCATCGACCTCGAGGATCTCGGCCGGGTGCCCGAGGGCGCGGTCGAGGAAGCGCCGCACCGGCTCGTAGCCGTACCGGCGGAGCGTTCCGACCAACTCGTCGAGCGGGGGGTGCGGCAGCGTGGGCCGGAGCACGATCCGAGCGCCGAGGTTCGCGTAGGCCTTCACCGTCGACTGCCGGTGGAAGGAGAGGACCAGGTCGGCGAAACCACGCTGCGGGCGCACGAACCGGGCTGCGTCGGTCTCGCGCCGGCGCAGCTCCGCGACGACCTCCTCGATCAGGTAGCCTCGCGTCGCGCAGTCACGCTCGATCTTCCAACGGTGCCGCAACTCCTCTTCGGGATCCAGGTACACCTTGACGTCGAAGCACTCGCGGAGCGCTCGCGCGTGGAAAGGCAGGAGCCCCTCGACGATGACGACGTCGCGCGGCTCGACGTGCTCGGCCGGGCGGACCTCGCCGGTGCCATGGTCGTAGACCGGCTTCAGCACCGGCTCGCCGAGTGCGAGCAGCCGCAGGTGCTGCGCCACGATATCGAGGTGATTCGCCGCAGGGTCCAGCGAAGTGAGACCGAGCTAGGCGCGGGTCTTCCGGTCGAAGCGGTGGTAGTCGTCGAGGCTGACGCGCACCACGCGCCCGGGCCCGAGGATCCACTCGATCCCCTCGGCGAGCGTCGTCTTGCCCGACGCGCTGTCGCCGGCCAGTCGCAGAAGTACCGGGCGGGATCCGGCCGAGGAGGCGCGCGCGGCGCCGACCTCCGATGCCGCGACGGCCATGCACGGATGCTATGTACGCCCCGAGACCCGGCCAACACCGGGCGGGGGGACTCTGGTGGAGAACCTCGCCTCACCATCCCGGGTGAGCGCGTGCGTGTAGGCTGGCGCCGCCGCAAGGCAGGAAGGCGAAGAGGTGGACAGGAAGGACCTCTGGAACGATCTCGCCGCTCAGTTGAGCGTCGACGCGATCCGCGCTACCACGCTGGCCGGTTCGGGCCACCCCACGTCCTCGATGTCGGCCTCACACCTGCTCGCCGTCCTCGTGGCCGACCATCTCCGCTACGACGTCGCCGACCCGAACAACGCTTCGAACGACCGGCTCGTCCTGTCAAAGGGCCACGCGTCGCCGCTCCTCTACGCGGTCCTCAAGGCGGTCGGCGCGCTCACCGACGAGCAGCTGCTGTCCCTGCGCAAGATGGGAAGCCCGCTCGAGGGCCACCCCGCCCCTGTGCCTGGCATGCCCTGGGTCGACCTGGCGACGGGGTCGCTCGGCCAGGGCCTCGCCGCGGGGCTCGGCATGGCCTTGGCGATGCGCATGGACGGCCTCCCCGGCCGCGTGTGGGTCGTGATGGGCGACTCCGAGATGGCCGAGGGAAGCGTTTGGGAGGCGATGGAGACGGCCGCCTTCCACGGGGTCGCGAACCTCGTTGGCGTCCTCGACATGAACCGTCTCGGCCAGCGGGGCCCGACGATGCTCGAGTGGGACGCCAAGGCCTACGCGCGCAGGGCCGAGGCGTTCGGCTGGCCCGGGATAGTCGTGGACGGGCACGACGTCGAGGCGATCGACGCCGCTTACCGCGAGGCCGAAGGCCGCGGCGCTCCCGCGCTCGTGATCGCCCGAACCGAGAAGGGACACGGCGTCTCGTTCCTCGCGAACCGGGAGGGCTGGCACGGCAAGGCGCTGTCGGGCCAGCAAGCGGGGCAGGCGATCGACGAGCTCGGCGGCGAGCGGTCGGTCTCGGTCACGCCGCTCGTGCCGAAGCCGGCCCTGACGAAGCCAGCGCCGCCCGAGAACGCGCCCAAGCCCGCGTACACCGAGGGCATACCCACGCGGAAGGCGTTCGGCGAGACGCTTGCATGGCTCGGCAGGACGCGCGGCGACGTCGTAGTGCTGGACGGTGAGGTCTCCAACTCAACCTACACCGAGGACTTCGAGAAGGTCGCGCCCGAGCGATTCATCGAGATGTTCATCGCCGAGCAGGCGATGATCGGTGCGGCCGTCGGCCTGCAAGCGCTGGGGAAGATCGCGTTCGCCGCGACCTTCGGTGCGTTCCTCACGCGGGCGTACGACTTCGTGCGGATGGCGGCGATCAGCCGCGCGAACCTGCGGCTCTGCGGTTCCCACGCGGGTGTCTCGATCGGCGAGGACGGCCCCTCGCAGATGGCGCTCGAGGATCTCGCGATGATGCGGGCGGTGCGCGGTTCGACTGTGCTCTATCCCGCCGACGCGAACTCGACGGTGAAGCTCGTCGCGCAGATGGCCGACCTCGAGGGCATCTCCTACATACGCACGACGCGCGAGAAGACCCCCTGCCTGTACTACCCGGACGAGCCGTTCCCGATCGGCGGGAGCAAGATAGTGAGGGAGGGCCACGCCGACCGCGTCACCCTCGTCGGTGCCGGAATCACTCTCTTCGAATCGATCAAGGCCGCCGAAACGCTTGCGACCGAAGGGATCCCGGTCCGCGTGATCGACGCCTTCAGCGTGAAGCCGATCGACGCGGCCACGCTCCGACGGGCGCTCGACGAGAGCGGGCTCCTCGTCGTCGTCGAGGACCACTGGGTCGAGGGGGGCCTCGGCGACGCCGTTCTCGACGGGCTCGCGGCCACCGGTCCGCTGACCGGCCGGGTGATCAAGCTCGCGGTGACGGCCATGCCCGGCTCCGGCACCCCAGAAGAGCTGCGCGATTGGGCTGGGATATCGGCAGCGAAGATCTCCGCCGCTGTCCGCGCGGCGCTGGACTAGGCGATCTTCGCGACCTGGAGCTCGCCGCTCTGGATCCGCGCGGTGATCTCCTTGGCAGGCACCGGTCTGCCGAAGAAGAAACCCTGCCCGAGCTGACACCCGAGCGTGGCGAGGAACCGCGCTTCGTCCTCGGTCTCGATCCCTTCCGCGAGGGTCGCCTTGCCGAGACCGCGGCCGAGCTGCACGAACGCCGCGACGATGCTCGCGGCCTCGGGCTCCTGGTGCACCCCAGAGACGAACGAGCGGTCGATCTTCAGGACGTCGACCGGCAGGTTCCGCAGCCGCCAAAGCGACGAGTAGCCGGTTCCGAAGTCGTCGATCGCAAGCCGCAGCCCTACGGAGTGCAGCTCCCAGAGCACGTACTGCGCGCGCTCCGGATCCTTCATCGCCGAGGACTCCGTGATCTCGACCACGACCCGGCGAGGGTCGACCTCGCCCTCGTCGAGCCTACGGATGATGCGGTCGACGAGATCGGGCTGCCAGAACTGCCGTGCCGAGAGGTTGAACGAGAGCTCTCGGAGCTCGACGCCATCCTCTCGCCAGTCTCGGTCGTTGCGGACCAGTTCGCTCACTCCCCAGTCGCACAGCGCGCCTATCAACCCCAGCTCCTCGGCGAGCGGGATGAACTCGCCCGGCATGATCAGCTCCCCGGCCGGGTCCTTCCAACGGATCAACGCCTCGACGCCGAGGATCCGACCCGACCCGAGGTCGACGATCGGCTGGTAGTGCTGCTCCCAATGCCTGCCCTCGACGGCGCGACGGAGCCGGGTAACGAACGAGAGCTTCGTGAGCGACTCGAGCGTCCCCGCCGAGCTCACGACGTAGCCACCGGGGCCGCTCCGCTTGCTGTTGTACATGGCGGTCTCGGCGTTCTGGAGGAGCCTGGCCACATGGTCCGCATCCAGCGGACAGACGCTGATCCCGATGCTCGCCGAAACGAACACCTCGGTGCCCTCGAGCTCGAACGGGACGCGGAGGGACTCCATGACCCGCCCGGCCACCGCCTCCGCCGTCAGCAGGGACGCGTCGACGTCGCCCGCCCCGCCGCGCTCGAGGTCGCCGAGCAGCAGCAGGAACTCGTCGCCCCCACGCCGGGCCACCAGGTCGGTCTCCCGCGTCACGTCGGCCAGGCGGGCCGCCATCGCGCGGATCAGGTCGTCGCCGGCGCGATGCCCGAGGCTGTCGTTCACCAGCTTGAAGTCGTCGAGGTCTACCCACAGGACCGCGACGGCCAGCTCGTGGCGGTTGGCGCGGCTCACCGCCCGTTCCAGGAACTCCTCGAACATCGCCTGGTTCGGCAGGCCTGTCAGCTTGTCGTGGTAGGCGAGGAACGCGGCCTGCTCCTCCGCCTTCTTCTGCTCCGTGATGTCCTGCATCACGCCCTGGGACCAGCGGGCCGTCCCGTCCGCGTCGCGCACGATGACGGCCTCGTCGCGTATCCAGGCGACCTTCCCGTCGCGCGCGATGAGGCGGTACGTCTGGGCGTACGGCTCCCCGGTCTCGTTGTGTCTCGCGTTCGCCGCGAGCGCCCGCTGTCGATCCTCCGGATGGAGCAGCTTCGGCCAGAACTCCGGGTCGCTCATCCACTCGCTCTGCGAGTAGCCGAGGATGGACTCGACCTGGGGGCTGATGTAGACGGTCGTCCCGATCTCGTTCAGCTCGTCGACGTAGGTGATCGCCGGGATGTTCTCAACGAGCGTCTGGAAGCGCTCCTCGGCCTCCACGCGCGCCGACTCGCTGCGCTGCCGCTCGATCGCGGCGCCGAGCGTGCCGCCCGCGACGCGGAGCGCGTCGAGCTCGGGGGCCTCCCAGGCGCGGTCGCCGACGCAGTCGTCGAACCCGATGAACCCCCACCAGTGCTCGCCGACGAATATCGGCACGCACGCGATCGAGCGTATGCCCTCGGACTCGAGGTCGGCCCGCTCCTGTCCCTCGAACGCCGCGGCGACCCCGTGCAGCGGCCGGCCGGCGGACAGCGCCTCGAGGTACGTCGGGAAGTCGGGCAGGTAGGGCACGTCGTGATTGTCCGAATCCTCGAGCGTCGGCTCGATCCCCGGAGCCGCCCATTCGAAGCACTGATCCATGAGCAGCGACCCGTCCGAACGCTCCTTGTTCTGGAAGACGTAGACGCGGCTCACACCCGTCGCCTCCCCCAGACGCGCAAGCACATCCTGCACGGCCGGCCCCGGGTCGCCCTCGCGCAGGAAGCGCTCCGCGGCGAACGCGGTCGCCGCGAGAACCCCCTCCCTGGCACGGATCGAGTGCCTCTGCCGCCGGAAGGCGCGGAACGCCGGCACGACGATAGGTAGAAGGGCCAGGTACAAGGCCGCGAGCAGCAAGACGTTGTACCGCTCCGAGGTAAGCGAGACCCCGCCGGCCGTCGAGACGCCGATGACCAGCGCGGTGGGAACGAGCGCCACCAGCACGGCGACGGCGATGCGGATGGCGGAGCCCTCAGCCGAGCCGCTCCGATCGTGGTTCATGCTCCATAGCGGTATCGGTAGGCCTCGAGGGGGCCTGTAGCAGGCACGGCGAGCGAGCGGCCTGCTACGCTTGGCCCGTGGCGGACTATCGCGAGATCATCCACGAGCGCCTCTACCTGCGCGTTCCGGGCACCGACAGGCTCCGTAGGACGGCCGCCGGCCGCCTGAAGCACCTGCTCGCGAACGGCTGGCGCGAGATAAACAGGGAGCAGCATGCCGATCACGTGCAAGTTCGACTCGAGCGAACCGGTCACGCCCCCCTCGTGACCCGCCTCCCCAGGCACGAGAAGGAGCGGATCGAGCGCCGGCGCCCCCGCGAGGGCGGCCGCGGCGGTCCCCGCCGCTAGCCCACAGACCAACCCACCGCCGAACATCCTTCGGTTTCGACGCTGTTCTACCGGACGAACTGCGGGTACACTACTTCCAGAGGTAGGATCCGTCCGACAGGTTCCCACCGTTTCTGCGTGCGTAGGCCGGACTACTCTGGAGGTTCGATGAGCGACGAGCAGGCGACCGTCCGCCCGGCGCACCGGCAGGCGAGAGCGCACGCCGCAGAGCAGCCGTTCGAGTACCCGCTCAAGCGGGAGTTCGTCGAGCCCGACTGGACGCGCCTGCCCGGATACGCGGACGTCACCGCCGGGCAGTGGGAGAGCGCCCAGTGGCAGCGTGCCCATACGGTGAAGAACCTGAAGGAGTTCAAGGAGGCCCTCGGGGACTCCCTCACCGACGAACTCCTCGAGGACATCGCACACGACCAGACCGAGCGGGCCACCATGTCGATGCTCATCCCCCCGCAGATGATCAACACCCTGAACGAGCTGGACCTGCGGGACGACCCCGTCCGCCGCTACATGGCTCCCGCGTTCTCCGAGAGGGAGACCGAGTGGACGAGCCACCCGATGGCCTCGCGCGACTCGCTACACGAGGCCGACATGTGGGCCGTCGAGGGGCTCACTCACCGCTACCCCACCAAGGTGCTCGCCGAGATGATCCCGACGTGCCCCCAGTACTGCGGACACTGCACGCGGATGGACCTCGTCGGCAACGACACGGCGCAGATCCTCAAGTACAAGTTCGAGATGAAGCAGCAGGAACGCTGGGACGCGATGCTCGACTACCTGCGTCGCACCCCGATGGTTCGCGACGTGGTGGTCTCGGGTGGCGACGTGGCGAACCTGCCGATAAAGCGGCTCGAGGACTTCATGATGAAGCTCCTCGACATCGAGAGCATCCGCGACGTCCGCTTGGCAACCAAGGGGCTGATGGGCATCCCGCAGCACTTCCTACAGGACGAGGTGCTCGAGGGCTTGGAGCGGATGGCCGAGAAGGCGCACGGCCGAGGCGTCGAGCTGGCCGTCCACACCCACGTGAACTGCGCTCAGCAGGTGACCCCGCTCGTGGGCAAGGTCGTCCGCAAGCTCCTCGACATGGGCTACCGTGACGTCCGCAACCAGGGGGTGCTCCTGCGCGGGGTGAACGCGAGCACGAACCAGTTGCTGGAGCTGTGTTTCATGCTTCTCGACCACGCGCAGATAATGCCGTACTACTTCTACGTCTGCGACATGATCCCCAACGCCGAGCACTGGCGAACCTCGGTTTGGGAGGCGCAGGAGCTGCAGCACTCGATCATGGGCTACCTCCCGGGCTTCGCGACGCCGCGCGTGGTCGTCGACGTCCCGTTCGTCGGCAAGCGCTGGACCCAGCAGCTCGTCGAGTACGACCACGTGAAGGGCATCTCCTACTGGACCAAGAACTACCGGACAGGCATCGAGTACGACGACCCCGAGGCGCTGGCTCGGAGGTACCCCTACTACGACCCGATCTATACCCTCCCCGAGGAGGGGCAGGAGTGGTGGCGCGAGCAGACGCGCCGGGGTGAGCTGGAGCTGACGACCGTCTAAGCCTCAGGTGAACAGGCACGCCGCCACGTGCTCGGGGGACCGTGCCTGTTTCGCGGCGCGGAGGGCGGGATCCTCCATGGAGCAGATGTCCTGCGCCACCGGGCACCGAGGGTGGAATCGGCAGCCCGGCGGCACGTCGATCGGGTTCGGGGTCTCTCCCCTCAGGATCTGAGCCCGGCTCCGCTCGCGGGGGTCCGGCTTGGGGACCACCGACATGAGCGCCTTCGTGTACGGATGCTGGGGGTTGGTGACGACTTCTCGAGACGGGCCTTCCTCGACGATCCGCCCGAGGTACATGACCGCGATGCGGTCCGCGAAGTGCGCGGCGGTCGACAGGTCGTGGGTGATCATGAGAACCCCGAGACCGCCGTCGCGGAGACGGTCCAGGAGCACCAGCACGCCGGCTCGAACCGAGACGTCCAGCATCGAAACGGGCTCGTCGGCGACAAGCAGCTCCGGCTCGAGCACGAGCCCGGCCGCGATGGCGACGCGCTGGCGCTGGCCGCCGGAGAGCTCGTGAGGGTAGCGGTCGAGGAAAAGGTCCGGCGGTGTGAGGCCTACACGTTCGAGAGCGGTGACAACGCGGAGCCGGCGGTCCTCCTTAGAGCCGCCAAGCCCGTGGATCAGGAGCGGCTCCTCGACCGTCCGCCACACCCGGAAGCGCGGGTCCAGGGACTCGTAGGGGTCCTGGTAGATGATCTGCATCCTCCGCCGGAGTGGTCGCAGCGCGCCGTGCGAGAGCCTCGAGATCTGCTCGCCGTCCAGGCGGATCGAACCCGCCTCAGCGTCGACCAACCTTAGGATCGCGTGCGCGGTCGTGGTCTTGCCGCAGCCGGATTCCCCAACGAGCGCGAGCATCTCGCCCCTCTCGAGGGAGAACGAGACACCCTCGACCGCGTGCACCCGTCGCTTGGGTCTACGGGCGAGCGTGCCGACGATCCCGCGCGGCACAAGGTAGCGAACCACGAGGTCCTCCACCTCCAGGAGCGACGTCACGACGACGCCTCCGCGTAGGATGGGTCGTTCAGGTGGCATGCCGCGAGGTGACCGCCGGTGACGTCGCGAAGCTCCGGCCAGACGCTTCCGCACGGCTCGAAAGCTCGGTCGCACCGAGGCCGGAAGGGACAGCCCTCTAGCGACCGGTCCAGGCGGGGCGGGACCCCGGGGATCGAGACCACCTCGGTCTCGCCGAGGAGATCCGGGACCGCGCGGAACAGCAGCCGCGTGTAGGGGTGGCGTGGAGAGTGGTACAGCGCGTCGACCGTTCCCATCTCGACGATCTCACCCGCGTACATCACGGCTCCCCGCTCGCACACCTCTGCGACTACGGGAAGGTCGTGGGTCACGAGCGCGAGCGTCAGCCCGAGCTCGGTCGTTAGCGACACGAGTAGATCGAGGATCTGCGCCTGGACCATCACGTCCAGCGCGGTCGTCGGCTCGTCAGCCAGCAGCACCTTCGGCTCGCACGCGAGCGCCATCGCGATCGCCGCCCGCTGGCGCATCCCGCCGGAGAACTCGTGGGGATATCGGTCGGCTCGAGCGGCGGGGATCCCGACCAGCTCGAGCAGCTCGCCCGCGCGCGTTCGCGCGTCTGCGCCCTGGGCGATCTCGTGCAACTCCATAGGCTCGACGATCTGCGAGCCCACGGTCTTCACGGGGTTGAGAGCGTTCATTGCACCCTGAAAGATCATCGAGACATCGACCCAGCGGCGCGGCCGGATCGAGGATTCACCTCCGACCAGAAGATCCTTGCCCTCCAACAAGATCGTCCCCGACACCGTTGCGTTGGGCGGGAGCAACCCCATCAGGGCAAGGATCGAGGTCGTCTTTCCGCAACCTGACTCCCCGACGAGTCCGAAACGCTCTCCCGGCGCGAGCGAGAAGCTAACCCCGCGAACCGCGTGGAGAGTGCCGCCATGCGGCAGATCGAACCAGACGTTCAGGTCCGCGACGGAAAGGACCGGGTCGCTCACCCCTGCTCCGGACGGCGGATCCGGAACCCGCGCGCCGCGAGGAAGGACACCCGAAGACGCGGGTTCAAGGCGTCCTCGAGCGCCTGCCCGATCAGCGTGCAGGAGAGGATGACCAGCGCGACGCACACACCCGGCGGCACGATCGCCCACCACGCGCCCGCCGACACGGCCGAGGCGTCCGTGGCGTTCTTGATCATCTTCCCCCACGAGATGACGCTCGGATCGGACAGGCCGAGGTACGCGAGGGCGGTCTCGTTGAAGATCGCGACCGCGATCGTGAGCACGATGTTCGCGACGATCAGCGGCTCGATCTGCGGCAGCACGTGCCGAAGGATCGTGTGGAAGTGACCCGCGCCGAGAGCCCGGGCTCGTTTCACGTACACGCGCTCGCGCACGCTCTTCACCTGCGCCCGGATCACCCGGGCCGTCCAGGTCCACAGAAGCAGCCCGATGATGAGGATGATGTGCCACAGGCTCTGTCCCCAGATCGCGGCGATCACGATCATGAGGGGGACGTCGGGGATGACGAGGAAATAGTCGGTCACCCGCATCGCCACCATGTCCGTCCGTCCGCCGAAGTACCCCGCGACGATCCCGACTACCGAGCCTAGGAATATCGCGATCGCCGTCGAGCCGAAACCCACCAAGAGAGAAGCTCGCGCGCCGTGCATGAGTAGCGACAGGATGTCGATCCCGCCGTCGTCGAGGCCGAGCGGATGTCCCGGAGACGGGGGGTCGAACGTCGAGCCGACCCTTTCATGCACACGCGACGGCGCTATGACCGGCGCCAGGATCGCGATCAGCACGAAGGCCGAGAGCACGGTGAGCCCCACGAGGGTCGCCGGTCGCTCGCGGAGGATCGACCAGACGGTGCGACGGCGTTCCTCGACCGCACCGACGACGACCCCGGGCTCCTCCAGGAGCGTGCTCACTCCTTGATCCTCGGATCCAGCCGGAAGTACAGGAGGTCCGCGACGTAGTTGGCTAGCACGACGGCGAGCGTGAAGACGAGGAAAGTCCCCTGGAGCATGGGGTAGTCGCGCGCCCGGACGGCGTCGACGATCGCCCGCCCGATCCCGGGCCATGAGAAGACCTCCTCGACGAGGATCGAGCCGGCGACCACGTACCCCAGGGAGAGCGCCATCAGGGTGGTGATCGGCAGCAGCGCGTTCCGGAGTGCGTGCGCCCATACGATCCGGCGGTCGCGGAGCCCCTTCGCCCGCGCCGTGAGGATGTAGTCCTCCCCCAGCGTCTCCAGCATCGCCGAGCGCGACACGAGCGTGTACTCACCGTAGAGCACGAGCCCGAGCGTGAGCGAGGGCAGGATCATGTGCCTGGCGACGTCCAGCAGGTGCTCCACCGGCGAGGGGTCGAACAGGAACGGGTCGACCCGCCCCCCCGAGGGAAGCGTCCCGGCGAAGATCAGCAGCAGCATGAGTCCAAGCCACTGCGTCGGGAGCGAGTAGAAGAACAGCCCGAGGGAGACGCTCCCCGTATCGATCCAGGTCCCCCGCCTGTACGCAGCGATCACGCCGGTGAGGGTCCCGAAGCCGATCGCGAACAGGGTTCCGAGCAGGACCATCGGGATCGTGTTCACGAGTGCGCGTCCGAGCTCGGTGGTGACGGGCGTCTGGGACGCAAAGGACACGCCGAGGTTCCCGCGCGCGAGCTGCCCGAGGTAGATGAAGTACTGCTCGAGCTTGGGCTTGTCGAGACCGAAGTCGCGGGTGAGCTCCTCGCGGAGCTGATGCGTTGCCCCCGGGACCCGGGCGATGTTGGCGACCGCGGTCCCGGGGGCGGCCCGGAAGATCACGAAGTTGATCGTGGCCGCGACGAAGATCGTGACGAGCGCGAAGACCGTCCGCTTGACGACGTAGTCGATCCCCCGCACCCCGGCTCCGGACCTCCCGCTCCTGGGTTCGGGCCTACCCTACCTGGTGCACGTTCAGGAGCGTGAGCTTCGTCAGGTTGTTGTAGGAACCGAGCGGCGTAAAGACGAAGCCCTCCCACTCGGCGCTGTGGGCTTCGAGCATGTCGCGGTATTGGAGCATGATGTACGGCTTGTCCTCGTAGACGATCTCCTGCATCCGGTAGACGATCTCCTGCCGCGCCGCCTGGTCGACCGTCACGCCCTGCTCCTCGTAGAGCGCGTCGTACTCCTCGTTGCAGTAGCCGGTGTCGTTCCAGAACCCGAACTGCTCGCAGGTGAGCACGGAGAGGGCGAAGTCGGGGTCCTGCAACATGTACCAGTCCCAGATCGCGAGGTCGAAGCCGTCGTAGTCCACCCAGGTTGGGCCCGCGATCGCCACGAACAGAGCATCTGGGTCGAGCGACTTCTGGGACAGCTTCACCCCGATCTGCTCGAAGCCGCCCTGGATGATCTGGAACTCCCGGTCGGCGCCGACGACGTCGTTGGGAGTGAGGACCTCGTACTCCATCGGGTGGCCGTTAGCTATCCGCACCCCGTCCGGGCCCATCTCGTACCCGGCATCGTCCAGGATCCGGTTGGCCTCGTCGATGTCGTAGGCGATCGGCTCCAGGTTCGCGTTGTGCCACTCGCCCGACCCCGGTGGCACGAAGGTCGTCGCCGGGCTCCCGTGCCCGTCGAGCACGGTGTCCACCATCTCCTGGTAGTTGATCGCGTGCGCGAACGCGTCTCGCACCGCCGGGTCCAGGAGCTCCTCGTGGAGCGGCTTGTTCGAGTTGATGATGAAGTCGTCCTCGTTCAGGCCCTCGCCCTCCAGCACGACCAAGTCGGGGTTGGCCTTCACCGCGTCGTAGGCGGTGGCCGGCAGCGTCTCCACCGCGTCGATCTCGCCGTTCTGCAGTGCCGAGATCATCGCGTCGGTGTTCGTGTAGAACTTGAGACCGTAGCCGTCGATGTGCGGCTCCGGGCCGTAGAAACCCGGGTTCGCGCTGAACTGAGCGATGTCCCGCTTCTCGTAGTTGTCGAGCACGAACGCTCCGCCGGAGACGGTCGGATCGGCGTTCGTGAAGCGCTTCAGGTCCTTGCCGTCGTCGCCCTCGTGCTGGGACCACACGTGCTCCGGAAGGATCGGGATCTGCAGAAGCTGCGACAGAGCCCAACCCTCGTTGATGGGCTGCTCGTAGGAGACGACGACGGTGTTCTCGTCGGTCGCCTCGGCGCCGGTGATGTGCTTCGCGTACCCGGCCATGAGCCCGGTCGGCCCTGGGAAACGCACGATCAGGTTGAGCGTATAGGCGACGTCATCGGCCGTCAGAGGATCGCCGTCGGACCATGCGCCGCCCGACCGGGTGGCGAAGGTGATCGACGTGTTGTCGGGGGCCAGCTCCCAGCCGTCGGCGAAGTCGCCTGTGAACTCCAGGTTCTCGTCGTAGTAGACGAGGAAGGGGTAGATCTGCATGAACATGTTGTAGGCGTCCTGCTCGAACGCCACGAACGGGTTCAGCGAGTCGATGGTGGACGGAGAGCCGAGGCGGTAGATCCCGCCCTCGACCATTCCTCCCTCGGTCCCGTTGGTCCCGTCGGTCTCCTTCGTGCACGCGGCCGCGACAAGGGCCACCGAGACGGCCACCGCTCCGAGCCTGATCCATCTGCGCATCGAAGTACCTCCCCTCTCGGACCGGCGCGAGCGCCGGCTTCCTCTCCTTGCTACGCGAGCGGCAGGGGTCGCGGGTTGCGGGTTCCGTTCCCACGCGCTCACCCCCGGGGGGGGTCCCGCTCCCCGGCGCCGATCTGGGTACTTCTAGTCCCTAACCAAGCGCTTGGTCAAGTAGCGCAACAGCGTCGCCCGCGCGGCGTCTTCGAGCCCTGCCGGCGCTTCCTCGGCTGGGCCAGCCCGTCGGGCCGGACCAGGCGTTCGAAGAGCTGAGTGAGGATCCGGTCCGTCGCGAGCGACGGGTCGAACGACTGCTGCTGGACGAGGCCGTCGGCCGCGGTTGCGAATGCCTCCCCGAGGCTTCGGGCATCTAGGCCGGCGATCCCGAGCTCGTCCGCCAGCTCGCGGAAGAGCGTGACGAATGGATCCCGCCACCGCGCGTACTCGGCCGCCACACGTTTGCGGACCACCTCGTCCCGCATCCCGGACTGGTAGAGCGCGAAGTGCACGCGCATCACCTCGGTCGTCGCCGGTCGTGCCATCCAGGCGATCACCGCGCGCATCCGTTCCTCCGCGGTGCCCGGACCGTCGACCAGCTCCTCCAGCGGCTCGACCCAGTCGCGCCGGGCGTGGACGACGAGAGCGAGCATGAGGTCTCGCTTGTCCTTGAAGTGGTAGTGCACCATCCCGTGGGACACCCTTGCCAGCTCGGCAACCCGCCGGGTGGTGAAGCGCTCCACGCCCTCCGCGGCCAGTACGCGGCGAGCGGAATCGAGGATTCGGAGCCTCGTCTCGGCGGCCTTGACCGCCCGGGTCGTCGTCGTCGTGCTCGCCGGCATGGGCTCCATCATCCACCAGGCGGGGGCGGTCGCCTAGCCGGGGTTGTAGTAGGGGCCTAGCCGGGGTTGTAGTAGGGACAGTTGCGGTAGTCGAGGATGAGCTTGTCCAGCCGCGGCGGCTGCGTGAAATCGAACGCACCTGTGAGCGGGTCGGCCTGCGCGTCGCGCTCGGTCATCGGCTCGAGGCCGTGCAGCTGCTCGATGAACCGAAGGACCGAAGAGAACTCGTATAGGGTCGAATCGATGTAGCCGCCCTCGCGGTTGCCGCCCTGCCTCGCGTACGGCGAGATGATCAGCGCCGGCGTTCGAGGACCGAGTCCCATGACGTCGTAGTGGGGCGGAGGAACGTGGTCGTAGAAGCCGCCGAAATCGTCCCAGATGACGACGACGGCGATCGTCGGCCAGTACTCGCTCTTCATCACGCCGTTCAGCTGCTGGACCGTCCAGTTCTCGCCCGCGCAGACGCTCGTCTTGTTACCCGGATGCTCGTTGATCCCCTCGGGCGGAACCAGCCAGGAGACCTGCGGGAGCTCACCCCGCCTGAGATCCTTCAGGAAGCGCTCCGGCGGTACGACCTTCTGCCACATCGGCCCGAAGCGAACGTGCTTCACGGCCTGGAGCCCGTTCATCCAGACGTCGGCGTTCGCGTAGTACTTCCAGCTGATCCCGTTCTCCTCGAGCTGGTCGGGAAGGACCGGGATGTCGAAGCACGTCCGGATGCGCTCCCAGTAGGGAGTGATCCTGTAGATCATGTTCGGCCAGTCGTCGGTGATGTTCTCCTCGTAGCGCATCACCTTCGCGATGTCCTTCTTGTTCATGTCCTCGAACGGGAAGCGCTCGGTGTACTCGTACGGGTCGTCGCAGTAGTTCCCCTGCGTGTCGGCGTTCGTCTTGTTGTCGACGACCCCGTTCGACTGCGCGGCGACCGTGTACAGGTGCTCGGGGAAAGTCGGCCCGTACATCGAGGTGAAGAAGTTGTCGGCCAGGACGAAGCGATCCGCGTAGGCCCAGTAGTTCGGGATCGAGTCACGGTCGTGCTGGACGTAGCCGGAGAGGTCCTGGCCCGCCCCGATCACGTTGAACCCGTTCATCTTGCCGCCGTTGATCGAGTACAGACCGGACACGTATCCGTGCGTGATGTCGTGAGGCTGGCGGTCGGGAGCGGGCTCGAGGGGAATGACAGCCCCGTCCTTGCAGCCCTGACCCGTGCAAGTGAGCGTCCCGCCCTCGGTCGTCCCCTCCGCGCCGGGGTACTTGCCGAAGTAGTGATCGAAGGTCCGGTTCTCCTTCACGACGAAGACCACGTGCTCGATCGGGATCTCCTCGGGAAGCAGGGCAGGCGACGGTGATCCCGGCGATGGGTTGCCGGTTCCGGTTGGCTGCCCGGTCGGTTGCTCCTCGCCGTCGGGCACGCCGTGCGCGCGCTCGGGTCCGTCGCCGCCCTGGGCGAACACCTGCCAGGTGATGACCAGGAGCATCACGAGGGCAAAGCCGGCGAACCCGCGTCGGCGCGCTACCTCCTGCCGGGTGTAGACCCGGCGGCGCGACGGGGGTCGGGCTCGGCGCTGCACTTCGCGCAGAGTCTACCGGTCGCCCAGGTGCCCCAAGAGCAGGGAAAGGCGCCGAGCTACGTGCGCGAACGCCGGATCGCCGGCGCGGTTCTCGAGCTCGAAGGGATCGGCGGACAGGTCGTATAGCTCGCGCTCTCCGGTCCCGTATTCGACGTAGAGGAAGCCGGTCGTGCGAACCGCGCGCCACTGCGGGACGCCGTTGCCTCCGACCCATTCCATGAAGGCGGCGTCACGCGATCGCTCGTCGGAGTCCTCGAGGAGCGCCAACAGGCTATCGCCGTCTGCGGGGGGAGACGGGACCACGCCGGCGAGGTCCGCGATCGTCGGCGCGACGTCCACGAGCGACACGACGGCGAGCTCCTCGCGCGAGGCGACGCCCGGGAGACGCACCAAGAACGGCGTCTGCGTGCACGCCGCGTACGGGCAGGCCTTGAGGATCCATCGGTGCTCGCCGAAGGCGACGCCGTTGTCGGTGAGGAAGAAGATGACGGTCTCATCCAGCTCCCCCCGCTCTCGCAGTGCGTCCACGATCCGCCGGATCGACTCGTCGACCGCAAGGAGCGCGGCCCGCTCGCGTCCCCGCTGACGCTCCAACCTCCTGAGCTGGGGGTCCGAGAGCGGGGGCAGGGAGCGGACCCACTCCGGCTTGTCGGAGACGTCGGCCTCGTTCAAGCTCCCCGGCGCCTTCGCCGAGAACGACTGCACCGCCTCCAGGTGCCGGGGAGCCGGGGTCCACGGGTAGTGAGGTGCGGTCGGCGCGAACAACAGGAAGAAGGGCCTGTCCGGCAGAGCCTCCTGCACAAAGGTAGCCGCGCGGTCGGCCAGCACGTCGGTCAGGTAGTCCCCTGGCGCGGATCCGTGCGCGACCGGAAGGTCCTGCTCGGCGAGCGTGTAGCGGTAGTAGACGCTGTCCGGGCCGCCTTGCATCTTGGCGACCCACCGGTCCCATCCCGGCGGCACGTAGGGGCCGCGTCCGAACGGATAGCCGTTTAGGTACTTGCCGACCAGCGCCGTCTCGTAGCCGGCGTCGTCGAGCCAGACCGCGAGCGTCGAGGCCTCGTCGAGGAGCCCGCCGTCGAGGTTCGTAACGACGCCCGTGTTGTGCGCGTAGCGGCCCGTCAGCAGGCTCGCGCGGGACGGGCAGCACATAGGCGTCGACACGATCGCGTTTCGGAGATCCACCCAGTGGTCGGCCGAGTCTTCCCTCCGCGAGCTGAGATACGGCATCGCTTCGAGCGAGTCCGCCGTCTGGTCGTCGGTGAGAACGATCACGACGTTGGGACGGGGATCGTCCCTAACGGGCCGCCAGTCGTCGGCCAGCAGGCCGGCCGCTCCGGCCGTGACGAGCGCCGCGAGAACGGCGGCGGCGCGGCGCGTCATCACCCGAGCCGGTCCAGGAAGCCCCCCTCGCGGCCGTGGCGAGCGGCCACGATCCCCGCGACGATCGAGAGCGCTATCTCCTCCGGCCTTCGCCCTCCCAGCTCGAGGCCGACCGGCGTCCGGATCCTCGCGACGTCCTCGTCCGTAAACCCCATCGCGCGGAGCTCCTCCAGATAGTGCCCGACGTGCCGGCGGCTCCCCATCACTCCGACGAACCGCGCCGGCGACCTAAGCACCCCCGCGAGCGTCTCTGTCACGTTCGGCGCGTCGTGGTCCGTGAAGACGACCTCGTCGTCGGCGGAGAGCCCGAGGCCCTCGAGGGAGGCAACGACACCGCCACGTGTTCGCCCGTCCTCCTCGGCGAGCCGCTCCTCACGAGGCTCGAGCATGATGGTCCGGGAGCCGAGCCGCTCCATCAAGATACGAAGCTCCCGGGCGACGTCGGTCGCCGATACGACGATGAGGCGCGGAGGCGGCAGGTGGGGCTCCAGGTAGACCTCCACTTCGCCGAGCTCGTGGGCGAACCTCCGCGTCCCCGGTTCACCGGCCGCGTAGACCTCCGCAGCGGCCTCCACAGCCGCGGCATCGAACTCCGCGCAGCCGAGGGTTCCCCGCACCTCCCCGCCGGGCACGATCACCATCGAGCTCCCGACGCTGCAGGGCGGCGACCCGTGGACCCTCACGGCGGTGGCGCCGACCCACGGCGCGAACGGAGACCCATCGCCCTCGGCCGCCGTTCGCTCGACGTGACCGGTCGGGTGCGCCCCGGTCTGGCCGGCGAGCAGCTCGAGCGCGTGGTCGACCACGGGTAGCACCGCCTCGAGGCTCTCCCTGACGCCCCTAGGGCTCCCCGGGAGGTTGAGCACGAGCGTTCCCCTGCGGCTCCCGGCGACCGCCCGCGACAGAGCCGCCATCGGGGTCTTCTCCAGGCCTGCCCGGCGCATCAGCTCGGCGAGACCCGGCGCCTCGCGATCGATGACCGCGCGCGTCGCCTCGGGCGTAACATCCCGCGGCCCGAACCCGGTCCCCCCGGTCGTCACGACGAGCGCGACGCCCTCCTCGACCAGAGCGCGGAGCCTTCTCTCGATCGCGGGGCGCGCGTCGGGCACGACCAGGCGACCCGAGACGTCGAAGCCCGCCTCGCGGAGGATCCCCTCCGCGACATCGCCGGACTCGTCCCGGCGTGTCCCCTGCGTCACGCCGTCGGAAACGGTTACGACAGTGGCACGATGTGCAGCACGTGCGTTCGCCATGGACCTATCCTGCCACGTCAGCCGCCCCACACCCGGCCGGGACGACTTTCGAACGCCGTCCGACGGGCGAGGAGCGGGAACGCCCAGGCCTTCGCGAGCGCCACCGCGGCCGAGCCGACCGCGAGGCCGGTCCCCACGGTGGCCCCCCCGTCGCCGATCCAACCTGCGGCGCGCGCTGCGACCAGCACGAGACCGGCGTTTAGGAGGAGCACCTGCAGCCGCCCGCCGAGCTCGGTCGCAGCGAGGAAGCGACGGCGGACGTCGGGGTGCGCGGGTCGCGCCATCGGCAGCAGGTACGACCACGCACCGAGGAGCGTCTGCAACACCCACCCTCCGACGAACACGACCAGGAAAAGCTCGCGGAAGCGGTCGAACTCGCCGCGCGTCACGGTAGTGGTCAGCGCACCGACGCCGAAGACGAACCAGGCGAGCGCAGCGACGAGGTGACACGCTGCGACCGGCACCGGCCAGCGACGCGGCGTACCCAGAACGCGGCCGGCCATGTAAAGAAGGCCGGCGGCCGACGCAGCGAGCGAGACCGCCCCAAGCGACGCGACAAGGCCGAGGCCAACCGAAAGGCCGGTCGCAAGAAGCGCCACGCCGGCGCCGAACAACGCCACCGTCGGCCCCGCGTGCCAGGCCGGCATCCGAACCCGGAGCACGGTCGGAAGGAGCGTCACGAGGGTTCCCACTATCGTCGAAGACGCCCAACCCAGCACGTTCAGAACCGCGTGCGCCCGCCGGAGCCCGGGGTAGGCTTCGCCGCTCACGAGCCCGCTCCCGAGCAGCCACCCGAAGGTCGCTCCGATGAGGGCGCAGGCTATCGCGAAGCCGTACATCGCGAGCGGCACGAGGTGGCGTCGCTGGAGCGAGCGCCGCCAGGCGGTTCCTACGATCCAGGCGAGCACGCCGATGGCCCCGACGAAGGCCAGGCCGCCGACGGCCACCACCCAAGGGGGGCCGGCGCTTCGGCCGACGGCGACGAGCAGCGCTCCAGCGTTCGCCAGCCCGAACTGTGTCCAGACCACCACGGCCCTCGGCTGGGGAGTTGCCGTCAGCGTGGCGGCGAAGTTCTGCATCGCCCCGCCGATCGCGATGGACACGGCACCGGCCATAGCCAGGTGGAGCGGTAGCCAGATCCCAACACGGACGTCTTCGGGCAGCAGCAGCGCCGCCCCGGCCGCGGTCAGCCAGCCGCGAGCGGCCGTCTGGTACAGGTGCGTCGTCTCACGCGGCCTCATCAACGCTCCCGAGATCCCACCGCGCCACCGCGCTACCCGAACCGTACATCCCGAAGCCGCGCTCGCCCGGGTCGGCCCTTCACTGGGGGTAAGGTGCGCCCGCGCGACTAGCCGGCCGGCTCATCGGCGCGAACGCCGCCGAGGGCGAGGCCGTTCGTCAGCAGCGCCAGCGCGACCAGGGTCAGCGTCTGCACGTAGGTCGACTCCAGCAGGAAGCCGGCGACGAGGAGCAGCGCCATGCCGCCGGCGCGACGTGATCCGTCGCCCAGCCGTCCGACGGCCGCGGCGACGAACGCCCACAGCGCCAGCGCGTACAGCCACACCGGCAGGTACAGCCGGAGCCCCGCCGTCCAGAGCACGAGGATCCCGGTGATGGCACCGTTGGCCCACCACGCCACGAGGAGGACCGCCGCGGGGAAGGCGCCGAGAGCGAGCGCCCTCGGGCCGATCCCCCGGTCGCGCACCCACGCCGCGAAGAAGAGGAACGCCGCAACGACCAGGACCGCCTCTCCGAGGAGTTGCGCCCCAACGGTTCCCGGCGCACCTGTGGATGTCGCCGCCAGACGCCTCGCGTCTCCGGCGGCTCCGGCGTACGAGGACGCCAGCACGGCGGCAGTCGAGGCGGCCACCGCCAAGCGTTCCCAGATCGGCCCCTCGCGACGGACGAACGGCCACGCGAGGAGCACCGACCCGGTGGCGAACGCGACGCGGACCGCGGGCCCGGGCCCCTCCGCGCCGGGGAGAGCGGCAAGCATGGCGCCGCCCCAGAACGCGAGGAGAACGACGCCGACGGCCCGATGTCCCCGGCGCATCGCGCGGACGACGAGGAACCCCAGCGCGACGAACACGAGCACCGACGCCAGGTTGAACGCGAACGACCCGATGACGGTGAGCACCGAGTAGACGGTTCGGAAGGCGCCGTCCTTAGGGACGAAGATCCCCACGCGGTAGAACGTCCGCATCAGGAGGAGCTCGACGACCGCGACCACGGGGAGCGCCGAGAGCACGGCACCCAGAGAGTCGCCCGCCGCACGCGCCCCCGACCGCCGCTCGGGAGCCACTGCCGGGACCGCCCTGGCGCGCTCCTCGACGATCATCTCTCCGCCCTCCGCGCCTCCCGCCCGGCGAGCATCCAGACGAGCCCGACCCAGACCGCGATGAACGCGAAGTACGGCGCCGGCCAGAAGGGCCAACCGGCCTTCTCCTCCAGCTCGCTGGTAACCAGGTTCAGCTTCACGAAGTTGGCGACCGACTTCATGCCGTTTCGCTCCTCCGCGGCGCCGTCCCACACGGCGAAGGCCACGTCGGTGATGTCGGGGGTATGCAGCTCCACGTTGCCCTCCCGCCCGACCGACAGCGGCCTGGCGAAGACTACGCGCCAGGTCCCGTCGCGCCAGGCTCCCCAGCCCTGCACGGAGGAGGACGGATCCGCCGTCAGCGACCCGAAGCCGCCGGCGACAAGATTGTCGACGGCCGACGCCCGGTGGACCTCCGAGAATGGGTTCCCGGCGAAGCGGCCCGGGTAGAAGACCTCTTCATCGTGGGACGGGTACATATCGACCGCCGTGTTTGGGTACCGGCTCTTCACGCCTCCCTGGAACCCGCGATGGACGTCTGCCTGCCAGGCAGCTCGCCACTGCCACATGTTCACCGAGGCCGTGGGATCACCCATACAGAGTGCCGGCACCGTGCTCGCGGCTATCGCCGGGAACTGCACGGCCACCGCGTCGGTGAAGTCCTGCGACGAGCCCACCGACCGGTCCGGCGACGCGTCGGCCCACTCGGTCACGACGTAGATCCGGTTGGAGTCCTGAACCGCGCCCGCCGTGAGCGTCCAGCGCCGCCCGCCCATCGGCGGCGTCACCTGCTGAGCCGACAGGGGGATGTCGATCATCGGCAAGCGGTCCCAGAAGCCGTCCCAGGGCTCGCGGAGCGGAACCGATTCCGACGTGCGCATCGCCGTGATCGTGGTTCCTTGAGAAGCCGCGATCCGCGCACCGGAAACCGTAAGCGCCGCGGCGAGCAAGGCGGCGAGCGACAGGACGGCGGCGGCCCTCCTGCTCACGGCCCCTCCTCGCAGAGCGCGATGTCCTCGGCGGCCAGCTCCTCCTCGGAGCGGGGCGGCACCGGGGCAGCGGTCTCGTTGATCGCGATGCCGAGCCGCGAGGCCTCCGCCCGCATGAGCGCGAGAGCGAGCTCCCCCAGGCGCCGGTAGAACCCGCGGGGCGATATCGCCGTCACGCGCGCTGCGAACCCGGGGATCCAATTCGAAGTGTGATCGGCCGCGAACCTCTGCTCGGCGTCGGCGCAGATGCTGGCGTGCTCCTCGTCATCGTTCGCGGCCGCCCAGGCTACCTTGTAGGAGACGAGATGCAGGAACTCGAGCTCGACGGCCACATGGTCCGGGCGCTCCGCACGGGGGTCCATCCCGAACGCCCGGTAGAATCCGGCGATATCGGCGAGCTCGCGCGTCTGGCGCCACACGTCGCGAGCCGTGTAGTCGGTCTCGTAGACGGGGCAGTCTGCCGAGTGCACGTGCGAGAAGACCTCTCGGTAGGCCTCCTCCAGCTTCGACGCCTCGGCCCCGTCGAGCTCCTCACCGACTGCAGAGAGCGCAAGACGCACCTCCTCCGGAAGCGGATCGGCGACGGCCACCGCGAGCGGCAGATCCTCGTCGCAGAGCTCCGCCACACCTTCGACCGTCGGGTAGGTGAAGCCGCGGGAGAGCAGCCGGTAGACGGCGCTCCGCGCCAGAGCCTCGGCGGATCCGACGAGCGTTCCGGTGGTCTCCACGTCCCTCATCTCAGATCGAGTTCGGATACTTCTCCGGTCGCACGTAGAACGGCTCGTTCACCGACAGCCGAACCAGCTCGTTGCCCTCGCGGTCGTAGCCGATCACCGTGTCGTCGTACATCGACCACTTCTTGCCGCCGATCACTGCGTCGCGCACCTTCGGCCCTTTCTCGATCTCGAAGTGGAAGATGATCCGCTGGGTCGCTCGGAATAGCTGGAGCACGGCGAGGAGCTCGCGAGGGGGCGCAGTGTAGAGGTCTATCGCGTGCTGGACGCCCGGCCCGAACATCTGCTCCAAGTGCTCGCGGGGGACCCAGCGCGGCGGGATGTAGTAGCCGTTCGGCTCCGTTCCGAACTGCGGGTACAGGGGTAGGGCAACCTCCAGCTCGCGGACGAGGTAGTAGATCGGGTTCGTCGGGTCCTTACTCCACTCGCCCGTCTTCGGGTCGATCTCGACGAGGCTTTGCATCCGGATCTTCCCCGGGCAGACCGACATGCACCGCGTCTCCATGGGCAGCCCCTCGGTCAGCGGGTCGTTGCCCTCGACGCGCGGGTAACACGCGACGCACTTCTCCGACACCCGCGTCGTCGCCCGGTACATCGGTTTCTTGTACGGGCACTGCTCGACGCACTTGCGGTACCCGCGACAGCGGGCCTGATCGATCAGCACGATGCCGTCCTCCGGCCGCTTGTAGATCGCGTTCCTCGGGCAGGCAGACAGGCACGCCGGGTAAGTGCAGTGGTTGCATAGGCGCTGGAGGTAGAAGAACCACGGTGTGTGCTGCGGCAGCTTCGTGCCCGGGCCGTAGGCGCCCTGCTGGCCCTTCGGCCCGGCCGCCGTGTCCTCGTGGATGTTCGGCGCCTGCCATTCCTCGTCGGTGGGCAGGTAGCCGAGCGCCACCTGCTGCCCGCCCTGGTCCTTGGCCGCCTCGAAGACCGTCTTTCCCTCGAACCTGCCGTAGGGACTGCCGTCGGCCTCGGTGTTCCATACCTGCTTGCCGGGGTTCGCCTGGTCGAGGAGCGAGAGGAGCTTCACGTCCCAGCCCTGCGGGTAGCCGCCGTAGGGCTTGGTCTCGACGTTGTTCCACCACATGTACTCCTGGCCCTCGGAGAAGGTCCAGGTCGACTTGCAGGCCATCGTGCATGTCTGACAAGCGAGGCACCGGTTGATGTTGAAGACGAACGCGAACTGCCACTCCGGGTGCGCCTCGTCGAACCGGTACTCCATGGGCCGGCCGAGCTGCCAGTTAAAGACCTCAGGCATCGGGCCACTCTCCCCCGGCCGTCTCCCGTATGAGCTCGACGATCCGCTCCTCGCCGAGCGCCTCGTATGTGTCGTGGGCGCCGCCGTAGAACGGGAGGCGGAACATCTGCAGGATCCGCTTGGGGGGCCACCCCATCAGCGTGTACTCCTCGACGAAGGTGCGGGCCATGGCGTCGAGCCCCGCATGGTCGATCGGCCGATCGAGCACCACGCCCACGATCTCCATCGGGTCCTCGGCCGCCGCTTCCTTCATCGTCACGCCTTCCTCACGAAGCCGCCGGCGAGGTACCTGAGCATCGTCTCGTCCTCGTCCGAGGGATTCCGTCCCGATTCGGCCGGCTTCCACACTCCGACCCCGCCCATGCCTCCGGCCTCGGCGAACGTCACCTTGACCAGTGTCTCCTTCGGCACGGTGTTAACCGCGTGGTTGTCGGCCTCGTACCCGAACACGAAGTGAGCGCTGTCCTTGGACTTGTGGAACAGGTTGTCGGTCTGGTGCATCGGCATCGACCAGTCGCGCGTGAGCGACTGTTGCGAGCCGTACCGAAGGTTCGACTGGTACCCCGTGTCGGCGGAGATGGCCCTGCCGTCCGCGCGCGTCTCGTGCGCCTTCACCGTCTTCTCCGTCGCCATGAACGGCGCGTGTTTGATCATGATGACGTCGTAGGGGTAGGCCGGGTTGTACTTCGCGCGGAGCTTCAGCCGGGCCACCTTGTAGAAGGGGTCCTCCGGCTTCCAGCCGCGGTAGGGCCGGTCGGCCGGGTTGGCGTCCACGTAGACGTAGTCGCCGTCGGCGATCCCCAGGTCCTTCGCGGCCTCGGGGTTGATGTGCATCTGATGCTCGCCGACGCCCGGCGCCCGTTTGTCCTGTCGGTACGGGTCGCCGAAGTTGTTGGCCCAGATGAAGTGCCAGTCCGTGACGCTCCACGACGAGTGCACGCTGTGCCGGCTTTTCGGGGTGACACAGTAGAATCGGAGGCCCTGCTCCCACAGCGGGTTCGCCGTCCCCTTGACCTCCTCCCAGGACATCTTCACGTTGCGCACGGTCCGCTCGTCCCACCCGAGCGCATCGAACGGGATCCCGTAGTCCTCCGGGCGGACGAGCGGGTTCGTCGACACGATGACGTTCGGCAGGTACGGCGTCGCCTCGGGCCCCTCGCGATGCACAACGAAGTTCTCTCCGTACTCGATCGCCTCGGGGATGTCGCAGTACGCGTTCAGGCGACCCGTGTCGGTGAAGAACGGCTGGCTCTCGTGGACCTGCTCGTAGAACGGGATCCGCGGATACGTGCGGAACATCATGAGGGCGACGCCGGGCTCGCCGTACTTGCCCGCCATCACGTCCCTGGTCGTGTACCCCGAGGTGGTAGCCGACGTCTCGAGCAACCGGTCCAGGTAGATCTCGCGCCTGCCCTCGAGCGCGAACCTCCAATGGTCCCTGAACCGCTCGTCGCCGGTCTCGTCGGCCAGCGCCTCCGCGACACCGGCCATGATCATGAGGTCGTCCTTGGTGTCGCCGACCGGGTTGATGCCTCCCTTCCAGATCTGCAGGAACGGGTTCGAGCACGACGCCGTCACCTCGACGCCCTCGAACTCGAGCCACGAGTTCGCGGGGAGGATCACGTCGGCGTACTCGCAGGAGGCGGTCATCTCTATGTCCTGCGACACGATCATGTCGATCATCGGATCGACGTTCTTCACCATGTCGTACGCGTGTTTGGCGTTGTTGATCAGGTTCACGTTGATGAACCAGAGGGTCTTGGTCGGCGTGGGCATGTGCGTGAGCCCCGTGAAGACCTTGCGTCCGAACTTCGGGGTCTCGACGAGGAGCGGTCGCTCCCCGTGGTTCCAGTAGGCCGGCTCCTCACCCTTCGCGTGCTTGACGTAGACGACGTCTTTGCCTGAGGCCTCGGGGTCCAGGTTCTGGCCGAACGGGTCCTCGTAGATCCAACCGTTGAACCCGGGGCCGCTCCAGTGGGTCTCCTGGAACAGAGCCGACTTGTAGTTCCCGGCCCACGTGTAGCAACCGGCGCCGGGCCTGCCGATGTTGCCCGTCAGCATGAGCGGCAGGTACATGGCGCGGTTGGCCTCGGTGGCGTGGAACCAGTGGTTGATCCCCTCGCCGACGTGTATCGCAGCCGGCTTGATCGTCGCGATATCGTCGGCGAGGCGACGGATCAGGTCCTTCGGCGCCCGCGTGATGTCGGCCACGGTCTCGAGGTCGTAGTCGCGCAGATGGTCTCTGTAGAGCTCGAACAGTGGGGCGACCGCGACCTCGCTCCCGTCCAGGAGGTGCAGCTCGAAGCGCCCCTCGAGCTCGGGGTCGACCCGCATGAGCTCGCCGACGGCATCACGAGTGAGGGCCGCGGGCTTACCGGTCCGCGAGTCCATCACGACGAAATCGTGGAGCCTCGCGTAGTCCTCTTCGGTCAGGCCCTGGTGCGCGAAGCTGTCGCCATCCGCCTTCAGCCCCGGCTCGTAGCCTACGAGCACGTCCTTCGGATCCAGGCGCTGCAGTGTGTCGGTGCGAACGAGGATCGGGAAATCGGTGAAACGTTTCACGAAGTCCTCGTCGTATCGTCTCTCGTCGATGAGGAGCTTCGTGACCCCGAGGAAGAGGGCGGCGTCGGTCTGGGGCCGCACGGGGATCCAGTAGTCGGACTTCGTGGCCGGCGGGTTGTATTCCGGAGCGATCGTCACGATCTTCCCGCCGCGCTCCATGACCTCGTGGAACCAGTGGGACTCCGGCATCTTGTTCTCGACCAGGTTCTTCCCCACTTGTATGTGGAGCATCGAGTTGCGGAGGTCGTTGAAGTCAACGTCGGCGGATTGCAGGCCATGGACGAACGGGAAGCCGGGCGCTTGGTCCCCGTGCCATGTGTAGTTCGACCAGTTGCGCCCGCCGAGCGACTCCTCGGGCGCGACCCCTCGCACCCGCGCGTCGAGGAGCGCCATCAGGTTCGCGAACCTGTAGATGCCGTACTTCCCGAGGACCCCGAGGAGCCCCATGCCGCCGCGGAACTTCATCGTCCGCGTGCCTGCCCCGCCCATCGCCTCGATCATCTCGGGCTCGTAGCCCTCGTCCGCGAGACGCCGCGCGCCCACCTCACCGCTGTAGGTCTCGGCGGTCGCGACGAACGCCCCGGCCATGTAGCGCGATATCTCGTCCCAAGAGATCCTCACAAAGGTGTCGCTCCCGCGCGAGGTGAACTTGTACCGGTCACGCAGCTCCGGGGTGAGATACGGGAACCCGTCGTCCGCCCATTCCTTCCAGGTCTTGCGGACCATCGGGTACCGGAGGCGGTAGGGACCGTACACGCGACGGTGGAGCGTGTGACCCTTGGCGCATCCGCGCGGGTGCCAGTGCTCTGTGGACCGGTTGCCGAGCAGGTCGCCGTAGCGTCCGACGTCGTAGTTCGCCTCGGTCCTCATCACCACGCCGTTGCGGACGAACGCGCGGAAGCGGCAGGCGTGGGTATCGTTCGGCGAGCAGACGTATGTGAACGACTCGTCGTAGTGGTACTGGTCGCGGTAGACCTTCTCCCAGTCGCGGCTCGGGTAGTGCTCCAGGGGGTTGGAGATCACGACCGGGGCCAGCTGCCGGAGCGCGAGGCCGCTCCGTCCCACGACGAGAACCCCAGCCGCTGTGCCGCCTGCCGCCTTCAGGAAGTCACGCCGTGAGATCCGCCCCATCGAACTCCTCCCCGGGTACGAGCCCCGGTTTCGTTTCAAGACTGTATCACTATACGTTTAGCTTGCTGCGAATCATGCCCCGTGTCCGCGGCGTCAGGACGGGACCTTCGCCCCCTCGCGGATGGGACCTTCGGCCCGGCTTCGGCGCGAACCGCCGTGGACACATCGCTCATGATACCGCTGAACGTTCATTCACTCGCTGAACGAAGAAGCGCCCGGTCGTGCATCGACCCACCCGCCCGGGTACCGTGTGGACCCCACCAAACGTGAGGAGGACCGATGGAAGGCTGGATCGACCGACTGGCCGCGGAGCTGGGCGACGACCCCCTGAGCGAGGACGAGGTCTCGCGCCTCCTGGCCGTCTCTCGAGACGTGGCCCACCGCGTGGAGCGGAAGATCACACCGCTGTCGACGTTCCTGCTGGGCGCGGCGGTCGGCCGCGCCACCGAGAGCGGCGCCGCGCGAGCCGAGGCACTCGTGAGCGCGCTGGCAACCTTCGAGGGGCTCCTTCCCCCCGCGTCCGAAGATCCCTGACCCCGGTTCCGCCCTGTCCTGCCCGAGCCGGTACCCTGGAGACAACGTGACGGAACAGCAGGCACCGACATCGACTGACGGTCCGCTCATCGATACGTTCGGGCGGATCGCCGACGACCTCCGCGTATCCGTCACCGACCGATGCAACTTCCGGTGCACCTACTGCATGCCGGCGGAAGGCCTGAAGTGGCTCCCCAAGGACGAGCTCTTGACCTTCGAGGAGCAGGCGCGCGTCCTCCGTGTGTTCGTCGGGCTCGGCGTGGCCTCTATCAAGGTGACGGGCGGCGAGCCGACCGTCCGGACCGACCTGCCGACGCTCGTCCGCATGTTCCGCGAGACCGGGCCCGACCTAGACATCTCGATGACGACGAACGGGGTGCTCCTCGACCGGCTGGCGCCACAGCTCGCCGACGCGGGTCTGGACCGCGTGACGGTCTCGGTCGACTCCCTCATGCGCCACCGCTTCGAGGAGATGACCCGACGCGACGCGCTGGACCGGGTGCTCGCGGGGATCCGCAGTGCCGAGGCCGCGGGGCTCACCCCGATCAAGATCAACTGCGTCGTTATCGGCGGGCAGAACGAGGGGGAGGTAGTCGACTTCGCGCGCTGGGCCCGCGAGACCGGATACGAGGTCCGGTTCATCGAGTACATGCCGCTGGACGCCGAGCGGGCCTGGGAGAGAGCCAAGGTGGTCCCAGGCGCGACGGTCGTCGAGGCGATCGACCGGGTCTTCCCGCTGCTCCCCGGCGGTGACGACGCCGAGCCCGCGACGACTTTCCGCTTCTCCGACGGCGCTCCCGGCGCGATCGGCGTGATCTCGAGCGTAACGGAGCCGTTCTGCGAATCCTGCAACCGGCTGAGGCTGACGGCCGAAGGCCAGCTCCGCGCGTGCCTGTTCTCGCTCGAGGAGACCGACCTCCGGAGACCGATCCGCTCGGGCGCCGAGGACGACGAGCTAGAGGCTCTGATCCGGGAAACCGTGTGGCGCAAGTGGTCCGGGCACCGGATCAACCATCCGGACTTCGTCCAGCCCGAGCGCAGCATGTCGATGATCGGCGGATAGGCCTAGGCGCCTGTGGCTTGAACCTCCGCGAAGAGCTCCCGGAGCGTGGACTCGTCCGTCTCGCCCTCGCTCGCACGCATCACGGTCCCGTCGGGCGCGATGAAGAAGGTGGTCGGGAACCCCTGGATCCCGAAGGCACGGTAGAGCGTCCGATCCGCGTCGTCGACCGCCACCGGGAAGTCGAGGCCGTTGTCGGCCATGTACTCCTCAGGGCTAGGCCCCGGCTGCGCGTCTATCGCGGTCACCACGGAGACAAACTCGACGGCCGGGTAGTCGGCGGAGACTCGATCGAGCACGGGCATCTCGACCTGGCAGTGGGGGCACCACGAGGCCCACACGGAGAGAACGGTGGGGGCGCCGGGCCGCCATGAGACGGTCCCGCCGTCCAGCCCGGGGGCCGAGAACTCCGGGGCGTCCTCGCCGGCGGCGAGGAGCTGTGCCCGCGGATCCCCGGACACGCTGACCTCGCCGGCGCCGGACGGTCCCTTGCCGCCAACGTCCTCCGACGTCAGCGCGAACACGAGAAGGACCGCGACGCCCGCGGCACCCACGATCCCGAACCCGAGCCGCCGCCGAACCGCTCGCCGGCGTTCGATCCGGCGCCGCTCAGCCTTCGACGGCCGCTGCTTGCCCTTCGTCCCGCGCGTCATCGTCGTCCTCCCTGAGCAGGTATCGATCGAGCTGGAACGGCCCCGAGGGCCTCCACGCGAGGAATGCGGCAGCCGCGAGCAGAGCCCCGTCGCGCCCGAGGTCGAGCCACGTGACGCCTTCCCCCGGCCCGCCTTCGCCGAAGCACCCGCAGTCGATCTCCAGCCCGCGCGCCTTCGCCTGACCCATCGCGACGAGGAAGGCGACCATGAGGCCCGCGGCCAGGACCGCCGCCGGCCGCAGGAAGAGCCCGGCGAGGAGCAGCACCCCCAGCCCGATCTCGAGCCACGGCAGGATGGTCCCCACCGGCTCGGCCAGCGAGTTCGGCAGCAGGTCGTAGGCGCTCACCGAGAGGATCGCCGTCTGCCGGTCGGACGCCTTAGCGATCCCCGACCAGAGCAGCACGACGACGAGCGCCACGCGGCAGGCCACGTGGACCGCGCCGACGAGCCGCGCCGACCGTTCCATCGCCCCTCATCGTCCCAACCGGGGACGGCTGCGGGGCGGGGTCGTTCGGCCCGCCGGCGCAGGGACCTCAGGCGGGGAGGTTCGCGACCTCGAGCCACGGCACGTCACCGGCCAGCTCGAAGCCGAACACCTGAGCGTAGAAGGAGAGCTCGGCCTCGTAGCAGCGTCGGATGTTCTCGGCCATTCGGAACCCGTGCTGCTCGCCCTCGAACGCCAGGTAGGCGTAGGGCAGGCCCTTCTCCTTCAGTGCGCCAACCATCTTCTCCGCCTGCGAGGCCGGCACGACCTCATCCTCCAACCCCTGGAGGATCAGGACCGGGCACGAGAGCTTGTCCGCGAAGTGGATGGGCGAGCGCTCGCGGTAGACCTCGGCGGCTTCCGGATACGGGCCGATAAGGCCGTCGAGATAGCGCGACTCGAACTTGTGCGTGTCGCGCGCGAGCGCGGCGGCGTCGGCTACGCCGAAGTAGCTCGTTCCCGCGGCGAACAGATCGTGGAACGTGAGGGCGCACAGGGTGGTGTAGCCCCCGGCGCTACCGCCGCGGATCGCGAGACGCTTGGGGTCGGCCTCGCCGGCATCGGCGAGGTGCAGCGCCGCGTTGATGCAGTCGGCGACGTCGACGATCCCCCACGAGCCCTTCAGGCGTTCGCGATACCCGCGCCCGTGCCCCGTGCTGCCACCGTAGTTGACGTCCACGACCGCGAAGCCCCGGGTCGTCCAGAACTGCTTGCGGAGGTCGAAGCGCGGGGACGCCTCTCCGGTCGGGCCCCCGTGGCTCATCACGATGAGCGGCGGGAGCAAGCCCTCCGGCGCGACGAAGTCGGGGTTCCGGGGCGGGTAATGGAGCGCGTGTGCCGTGAGCCCGCCCTCGGTCGGGAATTCGATCGATCGGGGCTCCGAGATGTAGCCGGCGTCGAACTCCACACGCGCGCTCTCGCGCAAGACCTCGACCTCCCGGGTCGTGAAGTCGAGGGAAACGACCGACATGGGCGTGGACGCCGACCCGGCCACGAAGAGCAGCCGGTCGCCCTCGGCGCAGACGTAGTCGCAGACCGTGAACAGTAGATCCAGCTCGAGCAGCTCCCCCGCGCCGGGGTCGAGGAGTGCGAGGCGCCGGGTCGAGTCACGCCCGTACGTGCACGCGATCCGCCCGTCGCCAAGGAACGCGTAGCTCGACTCGCCGAACACCCACATCGGACGAGAGAACTCGGCGTCCATCGGCGCGAGGGCCTCCACCGCGCCGTCGCGTTCGCGATACAGGTTCCACCAGCCGGTCCGGTCGGAGACGAAGTGCAGCGCGCCGTCGGGGCTCCAGGCCGGCTCGACCACGGACTCCTCCGGACCGCCGGCGACGCGACGCGCCTCCCCGAGCGCGCCGTCCCTGAGTTCGGCGACCCAGAGCTCCGTACCGTCCCACGGCATCCGCGGGTGGTCCCACGAGATCCACGCCAGCCGAAGGCCGTCGGGCGACAGCCGAGGAGCGCCGAAGAAGTCGTGCCCTCCAGCGATCGTCCACGGCTCTCGCGAGCCGCCAGTTGGCACGGCGGCGAGCTCGTTCACGACATCTCCGTCCTCGTGCCGCTCGCGCACGCAGATGAGAAGCGAACCGTCGGGCGTCACCACGCCGTCGGCGAAACGTATCCTCCCGCCGCTCTCAGGGGTGATGGGGCGCGGTTCGTCGCCCGGGCCGTCCTGCCGGTACACGCGCTGGTCGGCGAAGTTCGAGAAGAAGACGCGATCGCCGTGCACGGCGAAGGCTCCGCCGCCGTACTCGTGGACCTTCGTGCGCACGTTGAACCCCACCTGGGTGACGTCCTCGGGATCGGCGGACGGTCGCGCGCGCGCGACGACGCCGCGACCGCTCTCGGTGGGGCGCTCCTCGAGCCACAAGGCCGTGCCGCCGGCGAGATGCGGCTCCGAGAGGGGGAAGGAGCCGGACTCCGCGACCATGGCCGCCGTTATCGGCGAGTCCCAGGAGCCGTAGGGCGCCGTTCTCACGGGACCCTTCCCACAACGACGCGAGTAACCCCGATCCCGCCCTTCGTGCTTCGGGCCTCCCGGAATCCGGCCCTCCGCAGCGCGGTTACCACCGACCGCGCCCTGTCCGGCGCGATCTCGATGCAGAGCCAGCCGCCGGACCGCAGCCACTCAGGCGACTCGGCTATCGTGCGCCCGACGAGGCCGAGCCCGTCGACGCTGCGGTCGGAGAGCGTCTGGACCGGCTCGAACCGGCGGATCTCGTCCGGCAGGTCGCGGAGCTCGCCCCGGGCGACGTACGGTGGGTGAAGGGTCACCACGTCGACCTTCCCGGCCACGTGCTCGGGCAGCCCGCCGAACAGATCACCTCGGACGAAAGTCGCCCGCAGCCCGAGCCGCGTCGCATTCCGGCGGGCTAGAGAAACCGCCGACGCCGACACATCAGTCCCGAAGACGCGGGCCTTGCGCACCTCGTTCGCGATCGAGAGCGCCACGGTGCCCCCGCCGGTCGCGAGGTCCACCGCGACGGGTCGCCACCGGGCCCGCAGACGGCGTACCGCCTGCTCGGCGAGGAACTCCGTGGAGTAGCGAGGCACGAACACGCCGGGTTTCGCGATCAAGCACAGCCCCCGGAACTCGGCGAACCCGAGGATGTAGGGAACCGGCTCGCCGGTGACGCGACGAGCCACCCACCGCTCGAACCGGCGGCGGGCGGAGGCCGGCACGTCCTCGCGGGACTTGGGGTCGCGGCCTCCGAGGGCATGGAACAGGAACTCCTCGGCCTCGATCTGCTCGCGGTCTCGCTGCCAGTGGTCGAGCGACGGCGACCCCTTCATCGCGCGGACCGCGCGCTCCAGCAAGGTGGAAGCTTCCATGGGCTGGCCATCCTACTCGCCGTGCTGGGGACCGAAGGGCCGCCGGTAGAATCGGGGTATGCCTCGAACGCCGAGCGCCGGAGCACCCGCCTCGCGCCGCAAGCGCAAGCCCTCCCCCACCGAGATCCGGCTGACCGGCGACCGGATAGTCGTCGCGCTCCCGGAAGACGGGGAGCGCAAAACGCGCGGCGGGCTGCTGATCCCGGCGACCGCGGTGCCGGCGCCCAAGCGGCTGATGTGGGCCGACGTGTCGCTCGTTGGCCCCGACGTCCGCGGGGTCAAGACCGGAGACCGGGTCCTGTTCCTCCCGCAGGCCGGCCTCGAGGTCGAGCTCGACGGCGCCGAGTACCTGCTTCTCCGCGAGCGCGACGTCCAGGCCGTAGCCACGAAGACCGAGGACGGCAAGGACAGGCAACCGGGGCAGTACCTATGAGGTTCTTCGTGCTATCCGCCTGGACGGATGGGCTCTGGGCTCCGGGCTCCCTTTGAGGGGCGAGAGCAGCGGTTTCCTAAACCGTGTGTCGCAGGTTCGATTCCTGCCGGGGGCACCGATCTGGAACTGACGGACATCGTGTACACATCGGGCCTCCGGACCGAGGTGAGGACCAATGACCGAGCGAGAGCTCGCCCGAGCAGCGGCGCACTGACCGCGCTCATCTGAAGCTCTCCAGATCCGCTCACTGAAATCCACCACCTCCCGAGCCCGAGTTCCCAGACGGCGGAGGGGCTCCCTCGATGCTGACGACGACCAGGTCGTCAGATCGAAAGGAGCCCCCAGGGATGTTGGCACGGGAGGAAGACGTGGAAGCAGGAGCACTTCGAGCTCAGGGGTGGTCGATCTCGGCGATCGCCCGGCATCTCGGCCGCGACCGTGGAACCGTCCGGTCCTACCTCAGCGGCGAGCGGACGCCGGGCGTTCGCCGCAGGACCGGCGAGGATCCGTTCGATCGCTTCGAGCCCTACGCGCGTCAGCGCCTGGCGGACGACCCGCACCTGCAGGCCTCGACGCTGCTGCGCGAGCTCAAGACCCTGGGCTTCTCGGGGAGCTACCAGACCTTCACCCGGCAGGTGCGAGCGCGCTCGCTGCGCCCGCACTGCGAGGCCTGCTCGGCGGCGAAGGGACGGGCCACGACCGAGATCACCCACGACCCCGGTGCGGAGACCCAGTTGGACTGGCTCGAGCTCCCCGAGGCGCCGTGGGGAGGAACGGCCACCCTGCTGGTCGGGGCGCTCGCGCACTCCGCGAAGTTCCGGGGGTCGTTCTCCGAGGCCAAGGACACCGCGCACGTCGTCGCCGCGATGGACGGGGTTCTCCGTCGCCTGGGCGGGCTGACGAAGCGCGTGCGCATCGACGCCATCGAAGGAGGGGTGCTCCCGGGGACCCGCCGGCTCGTCCCC
>Ga0209342_10000553_pt1 | contig 43175 bp, 36 predicted proteins | sample RifCSP16_2_FD_184023 | JGI IMG/M metagenome (GOLD analysis project Ga0209342, IMG submission 184023) | Soil microbial communities from Rifle, Colorado - Rifle CSP2_sed 16_2 (SPAdes) (version 2) | ecosystem: Environmental > Terrestrial > Deep subsurface > Rock core/Sediment | place: Rifle...
GGCGCGTCTGATGAGTATCAACGAGGACCTACTCGATGCCGCCAAAGTGGACGGGGCGACATGGGGCCAGCGGCTGCGGCATGTCATTATCCCGCAACTGCGATCGGTCATCGAGTTCTTCGTGGTGGTGAGCATCATCACCATGTTGGCCTGGGTTTTCGCCTATGTCTACGTCATCACCCACGGCGGGCCCGGAAACGCCACGACAGTCATGGAGCTCTACATTTACAACTTCGCCTTCCGCAACCAGCTTCCCGGCATCGCTTCGGCGGTGGCGGTCATTCTGTTCCTGGTCACCCTGGCGTTGATGTTGCCGATGTTCCGGCTGCGGGCTGAGGCTGAGGTGGAGGAAATGGCGTGAGCCGCAAGAGCGTCGCCGACGACCTCGAACGACGGGGAGCAGGCGAGCGGGGCTGGCTGTCGCTCCCGCGCCACGTCGTCCTCCTGGGCGCAACGCTCTTGATCCTGCTTCCCGGGTACTTCATGATCGTGACCGCCCTGAAGTCGCTCCCCAACTACGCCGCCGACAAGTTTGGTTTCCCCGACCCGCTCTTCTTCGGCAACTTCGTGACTGCCATGCGCGGCGGGCGGTTCCTGCTCTGGTTCATGAACAGCGTCATCATGTCGGTGGGGGCGGTCGTGATCTCGACCACGGCCTCGGCCCTGGCGGCCTTTGCCTTCGCCCGCATGCGCTTTCCGATCCGCAACACACTGCTCTCGATCGTCACCTCGCTCATGGTTGTGCCGCCCGTGGTCATGCTGGTTCCCCTGTTCCTGCTGCTCTCCCGCTTGAACATGACCAGCACCTACTGGGGGGCGACGTTCGTCTACGCCGGCCTGATCACGCCCTTTTCGGTCTATCTACTGACCAACTTCTTCAAGACGATCCCCCACGAGGTCCTCGAATCAGCTCTCATCGATGGCGCCTCGCCGATGGACATCCTGCGCAAGATCCTGCTGCCGCTTTCCGGCCCGGCCCTGGTGGCCCTGATCGTCGTCAACGCCACCTGGGTCTGGAACGATCTGCTGGTGGCGCTGGTGCTGCTGCCCAACGACCGGCTGCGTACGTTGATGGTCGGGGTGACCGTCTTCGGGCAGCGCTACAACAGCGATGTACCGGTCGCAATGGCCGGAATGTTGATGGCCAGCGCGCCGATGATCCTGCTCTACATCTTCGGACAGCGCTACTTCATCCGCGGGATGGTGGCCGGCGCAATCAAGGGCTAGCCGTGATCACCGTCGGGGAGTTCCGCGGGCATCGCTTCGTCACCCTGGAAAACGACCGGCTGCGCGTTTCCGTCCTGCCGGAGAAAGGGGCGGATATCTATGAGCTGGTCGACCTGGCAAGCGGTGTCGATGTGCTGATGAAGACGCCCTGGGGCTTGCGGCCGCCGGGCGATCGCCGGCCGACGGATTTCCTCGAGAACTACGAGGGCTGCTGGCAGGAGCTCTTCCCCAGCGTCAATGACGCCTGCCAGGTCCGGGGGGCCGAGATCCCCTTCCATGGTGAGGTGGCCTTGCTGGCCTGGGAGACGCACATCGAAGACGACGCCGGCGGCGCTGCAGCGGCCTTCTTTCGCGTACGCTCCGGGGCGACGGGCCTGCGGCTCGAGCGCCATATGCGCCTTTCGCCGGGGAGCCCAACGCTGGAATTGGAAGAGAAGGTCGGCAACGATTCGGGCGCGCCGGCGGAGTTTGTCTGGGGCCACCACATCGTTCTGGGCGCCCCATTCCTGGAGGAAGGTTGCCGCCTGGACCTCCCTGCCGCCACGATCCTCACCCCGCAGGCGCTCTACGAGCCGGCCACCGCCCGCCTTGCGCCTGCCCAAAACGAGCCCTGGCCTTATGCTCGCGGGCGGGCACCCGACGAGCGGATCGATCTGCGCTCGATCCCTGGCCCGCAAGCGCACTCGCACGATGATGCCTTCCTGGGCGGACTGGACGTCGGCCACCTAGCGGTCGACAACCCCCGGCTGGGTCTGCGGTTCAGTCTGGATTGGGACGCTCAGGTGTTCCCCTGGGTGACGTTCTGGCAACCGTTCGGCGGCGCCGATCTGCCACCCTTGACGGGGATCTACGGGTTGGGGGTCGAACCCTGGATGTCGCGCTTCTGCTTGGCCGAAGCGATCGCGCGCCGCGAGGCCAAGTCGCTGCCACCCGGTGGGACGTTCTCGACACGGCTGCAGGCAAGCCTGACCCGGCTCGGATAAGGTGGCTTCCCTTCGAGCCGGATCACGGTCCCGGCACGGGACGCGCTCTCGTCGCGGCTTTCCCCTGATCGACACGGGCTGACCGCACACATCGGGAAGCCGCCTCCGGCTGGATGTGTGCCGGACTGCCCGACACGGCTTTGGGGCCGGCCTCTGGCCGCGACGGAAGGCGGCGCTGGACGTTTCCCCCGCTGTGCGCTCGATAAGCTCCTACGTTTGCCGATCAGCCTTCTCGGCCGCGCGAATCGCGCGCTCCAGCGCACCCTCCAGAGCGCGATCGGCGGATGGGGGAAGCGGAATGGGGCCGGCCTGGTCCAGGATCTCGATCACCCGGTCGTGGGCCACGACGTGCGCCATCTTGGCCCCACTTTCGAGCCATTGCTCGATGGTCTGGCGGCGGAACAATCCAGGGAAATACATCTCCTTGCGGAAATGGCTGACCGTATGCTCGTGGCCCAGAAAGCTGCCGCCGTGACCGACCTCGCGGATGACGTCGATGGCCAGGGTGTCATCCGTAACCGTGATGCCCCTGAGGACGCGCTTGATCATGTGGACCAGTTCGTCGCACACCACCGCCATTTCGGCCGACCCGTACTGTCCCCACGACAACGTCCCCAGGCTCTGGTTGAGGATCATGCCGGCCTGTGCGTTCAGGAGCATGGATAGCATCGCCTCGCCGGCCGCCTCGGCATCGGGGACCTTGCACTCAACGCCCCCGCCCAGACCGTAAATCGGAATACCCAGATGGCGGGCGACCTGGGCCATGGCCATCTTGCCCAGATCCTGCTCCGGGCTACTGTAGGTGCATTGAGTGGTCTTCATGTCGAAGACGTCGACATCCGGCTTGAGAACGACCTTCGCCCCGGGTTGAATGAACTGGGTCAGGGCCACGCCGAAGAGGACCTCCGCCAGTGTCAGGGCGCACGTGCCGGCGACCGTCGCCGGGCCGGTGGCGCCCATCAGCGGGCCCGGCGAGTAGAGGATCGGAACCCCAGCCAAGACGGCGTCGACGATGCCTTCGTTGATGACCTCGACCTTGAGCGGCGAGACGGGGGTGACGATCCCCAACACGCTCGGCGCTTGGCGCAGGGCGTCTTCCCCGCCGGAGGCCGCAGCCGCCATCTCGAGCAGGTGCGCGGTGAACGGTCGCTCGAGGATGTTGATGACGGTCGGTTTGGCGGTGTTGCGGAAGATGGCGTCGAAGTCGTGGTAGAAGATCTGGTTCGTGGGTTTGTCGCCCGACATGCACAGTGCCTGGACGAAGTCGATATTGGCGAGCGCCTGGCCGACGCGGGTGCAGCGGACCATGTCGTCTTTGGTCGGGGTTCGCGGCCGCCAGGCATCCCAATCCCAGATCATGGGCTCGGAGGTGCCGCCCATGCCGTAGTAGACGCGCCCGTGCTCGACCTGAAGGTCATATTCGGGCGCGTGTCGGCCATGAAGGACGAAGGAACGCGGCGTGCTGCGGAGGGCCGCTTCGATCAGCTCGCCGGGAAGGCGGATGATCCTCTGGCTACGGTCGACCTGCGCGCCGCCCTTGTGGCACAGGTCGAGGATCAGGTCCGAACCACTGAGGATTCCCGGGTCCTGCAGCAACGAGAACGCCGCCTGCTTGAGGCGGAGCAGCTCGTCATGGGTGAGGATGTCCAATGTCCCGCCTTGCGCCCCTTCTTTCATCGGCCGCCTCCGGAGAAAACCTGAGCCGCACCTGTAATCGTTTGCGCGATTATCGAGCGGGGCACCGGGTGTGTCAAGCCGTCGTTGGATCGGAGCGGAGAAGGGAAGGAAGAGTTCGAGGGGACTCGCTTGTTCCGGAGGCCGCGAACACCGCCTCTGGATGGGACAGGCATCGCCTCGGATCCAGCGCTGCTTGACAGTCGCCAGGAGGAATGCTACGATGCTGGAAACGTTTGCAGATCGCCCAGTCAGCGGCGATCCGCGCAGGTGGGGGACCCGGCAGGGCGTTTGCGGCCATGGGTAGTCGACGGCGGCGAGCCAGTCTGAAGAATGTGGCAGCTCGTGCCGGTTTCTCGGTTGCGACGGTTTCGCGCGCCCTGAACGACACGGGCTATGTCGCCCCGGAGACGCGAAAGAGGATCCTGGAAGCCGCTCGCGAGTTGAGCTATCAGCCCAACTTGCGGGCGCGCGGTCTGCGCAAGCAATCCAGCCACAGCATCGGGCTGATTATCCCCAATTTGCTCAACGCCTACTATACAGCCCTGGCGGATGCCCTGACTCAGCTGCTGGCCGGTCGGGGCTACCATCTGATCTTGGCCTCCACTCGGGATGACGCGGCGCTTGAGGATGTGACCGTCCACGAGATGGTCGGCCAGGCGGTCGACGGCCTGATCTGGGTGCCGACGGCGCCGGGGCCGGTGCTACTCGAATACGTCACCGAGCGCGGCGTGCCAGCGGTTGCCATCGTCCGCCGGGTGCCGGGCGACCGGGTCGACACGGTCATCTTCGAGGATCTGGCCGGCAGCCGGGCGGCGACGGAGCACCTGATGCGTCTCGGGCACCGCCGGATCGGCTACATCGGCGGCGACATCGCCTTCAGCAGCAACCGGGATCGGCAATCCGGCTATGTTGAGGCGCTGAAGGCGGCCGGCCTGCCCCTGGACGAGGCGCTCGTTCGGCTGGGCCCGCCGCGCTCGACGCACGGGTTTCTGGCCTGCGGCGACCTGCTGCGCCTGCCCTCGCCTCCGACGGCGATCTTCGTCGGCAGCAACGCGCTCATGCCCGGGGTCCTACATGCGTTGCGCCAATCCGGCCTGCGCCTGCCGGAGGAGATGTCCCTCGTCTGCTTCGACGACATCGACTGGTTCTCCTTTTCGGTCCCGCCCATCACCGCGGTCAGGACGGAGGAGAATCGGCTGGCGGAGTCGGCGGTGGACTTGCTCTTCGAGCACATCGAGCACCGGGAGGACCTGGAGCGGCCACCCGTCGTGATCGAGATCCCCTTCGAGCTCGTGGTGCGCGGCTCGACAGCTCCTCCGCCGGCTGAATCCCGGCCGGTCCGCGCTGCCAGAGGGGAGCCGGCGCCGGGCTGAGGCGGCCCGAACATATCGACGAGGCCTGCCCGCCGCGAAACCGCCGTGCACGCCTTCGATCGGCCGGGGGCCGTGCATCGATGGCCCCAAGGCGGAAAGGGCATCGTTGACGAACGGCTGCGCCGGCGGAATGCCAACTGCGGCTCGCTGGCCGGTTCGCGGCCAGGTTCCGCTCGGATTGGTCTACAGGCGGGTGCAGGATCCATTGACGGTGCGCTGCAGACCCTGGGCGGCCCTGGACAGCGAGCCAGATTATCGGGCTGAGCCTGGGGGCGAGAACGGCCGGGCCGGTCTGCGACCTGCGGAGGATGGCGTTGGCGAAGATCCATCTACAAATGCTGTCGCAGGAAGAGAAGGATGAGATCCACGCCGCCTCCCTTCAGATCTTGGAGCAGACCGGCATGCAGATCCTGGAGGCCGAGGCCAGAGAGATCCTGGCCGGAGCCGGCTGCCGGGTGGAGGTTGGCACCGGGCGCGTCCGCTTCCCGCCACACGTGGTCGAAACCGCCGTCCGGAAGGCCCCCTCGGAATTCCTCCTCTACGGACGGGACCCGGGCCGGTCGGTCCTGATGAAGCCCGGGCAGGTCCACTTCACGACCAACGGCTACGCGGTCCAGATGTATGATCCCGCCACCGGCAGTCGCCATGCGATGACCCGTGCAGACCTGGCCTATGCCACACGGCTGGCGGATGCCATGGATCAGCTGGATCTCTACTCGGTGATCGGGACCCCGCACGATGTGCCGGCCGAGACGAACGACCGCCACCAACTGGCTATCTCACTGCTCAACACGACGAAGCACATCTGGAACACGGCTTACGGTCGCGAGGGCGTGTTGGACGCAATACGCATGGCCGCGGCCGTGCGCGGCAGTCGGGAGGCGCTTCGTCGGTATCCGTTGTTCACCCTCGACCTGACGACCCTCAGCCCTTTGCAGCTCGACGCGCGGCAGGCGGGAACGATGGTGGCGGGCGCCCGGGAGGGTCTCCCGATCGGCATCAGCCCCGGGCCGATCGCCGGGGCCACCGGGCCGGTGACCCTTGCGGGAACGCTGGCGCAGGCCAATGCCGAGATCCTCGGCGCGATCACCTTGGTCCAATCGACCAACCCGGGCACGGCGGTTATCTTCACCCAGTACACTCGCAGCCTGGACATGGCCACCGGTTCCGTGACCATGGGCGGTCCTGAATTCAGCCTGCTGCGCGTCGCCACGGCCGAGATGGCCGGCTACTACAACCTGCCGTCGCGCGGGGGCGGGCTGATCAGCGACGCCAAGGCGGCGGATGCACAGATGGGCGCCGAAAAGATGCTCAATTGTGTGCTCTCCAGCCTGAGCGGCCTGACCGTCCTGGCCGGGGCCGGGCTGGTGGACTTCATCAACACGTTCCGTCCGGACCAACTGCTGATCGATAACGAGATCATCAGCAGCACACGCCGGCTCCTCGAAGGGATCCGGATCGACAGTGAGGCTATCGCTGCCGAGGTGATCGCTCTGGTGGGACCCGGAGGGAACTACCTGGCGCACGAGCACACCGCCGCCCAATTCCGTCGGGAGCTCTGGTTCCCGAAGCTGTGGGACCGCAAGCCCTGGCCAATCTGGGAGCAGGAGGGGGGCCGGGACGTGGCCCGGCGCGCAGCCGACAGCCTGGCGCGTCTGGAACACAGGCCCGCGGCCCTGCCGGCCGACGTGGAGGCGGAGATCTGGGCGACCGTTCGTGAGGCGGAGGCGAAGGTTCTTGATGCGGGCCGTCCCGCGACAGGAGGTCTCGGATGACACAGGCCAGTTCCGGAAAGGCTGCCGGCGTCGTCCTGCGCACATGGCGGGATATGCCGGTCTGCGAACGGGGTGAGGGGATCTATCTATTCGACCGTGAGGGGAAGCGCTACATCGATGGGGCGGCCGGATCGTCGGTCGTCGTCAATATCGGGCACGGGGTGAAAGAAGTCGCCGAGGCGATGTATCGCCAGGCGCAGAAGGTGTCCTTCGCCGCGCCGCACGTCTTCGCCAACGAGCCGCTGCTCGAGCTGGGCCGGCTGGTGGCCGACCGTGCTCCCGGCACGATGCGTAACAACTGCCGTACCTGGTTCACCTGCACCGGGACCGATGCGGTCGACGACGCCATGCGTCTCACGCGCCAGCATTTCGTCGCCAGCGGAAAGCGCTCCAAACAGCTGATCATCGGCCGCTGGCAGGGCTTCCACGGCAACAACATCGCCGTCTCAGGCATTCACGGACACACCGGTCGGCGGCGCATCTATCTGCCCATGTATATCAACAGCCCGCACATCCCGGCGGCCTACTGCTACCGCTGCTACTTCGAGATGACCTACCCCGACTGCGGCCTGAAGTGCGCCCGGGCGCTCGAGACCGAGATCCGCCAGCAGGGGGATGAGAACGTGGCCGCCTTCATCGCCGAACCGGTGGTGGGCGCCGCACTGGGCGCAGTCCCGGCCCCCGAAGGCTACTTCCAAGTGATACGCGACATCTGCACCAAGTACAACGTCATGATGATCGCCGACGAGGTGATGACGGCCTGGGGCCGCATCGGGCATTGGTTCGGCATTGAGGATTGGGGGGTGACGCCCGACATCATCGCCACAGCCAAGGGGATGACCTCCGGCTACACCGCCCTGGCGGCGACCATCGCGCGTGAGGAGATCTGGGCGCCGATCCAAGAAAGCGGCGTGCCCTTCCTGGCCGGCCACACGATGGATCTCAATCCGGTGTCGTGCGCCGGCGCACGGGTTGCGATCGAGTACATGGAGAAGCACCGTCTCATGGAGAACGTGCGTGAGGTTGGCGTCTACCTGCAGGAGAGGCTGCGAGAGTTGCTCGAGTTCAAGATCGTCGGTGATGTGCGGGGAAAAGGGCTGATGTGTGGGATCGAGTTCGTGCGCGACCGGAGGACCAAGCAGCCCTTCGACCCGGGGCTCAAGGTCAGCCTGCGATTTCAAGACGAGGCCATGCGCCGCGGCCTGATCCTGTTCCACTGCACCGGATGCGTGGAAGGTGTGGCCGGCGACATGATGCTCGTCACCCCGCCGCTGGTGATCACCCGGGCCCAGGTCGACGAGATGATGGATATCCTCACGCAGACCACCGCGGCCATTCAGAAGGAGATTCTGTGACCGGCTGTGCAAGGCGCCCGGGCGGTGGAGCGGTCGGCGGGTGAATCTTACGATCTTCCGGCGTGTTCATCGGCCGGCTCTTGGGAGCAGGGCCGCCTGGAATGGCGGTCGTCCGTCGCGGCACAGGCAGTGGGCTAGATGAAGCTCGGTGTGCTGACCGGGTTATGGTACGTGTCCGAGGGGGCCTCCGTGCTCGAGAGCCTACGGCGTGCGGCCGGGCTCGGCTTCCGCTACGTCGACCTGCACGGCGTGTTCCATGCCGGCCCCGCCCATCTCTCCCTTGCCGAGCGCGAGCAGGTGAGGGAAGAACTAGACCGGTTGGGGCTGACCCCCAGGAACTATGTCCTGCACGCTCGCCACAACATCGCCTCTGCCAGCCAGAACGAACAAGACGAAGACCTAAGCTACCTGACGGAAGGTCTCGACCTGGCCGGCAGCTGGGGGATCAACCAGATGATGCTCAACGCCGGGCAGTGGGCCCAAGGGGTACCCCGCGAGCTGGCTTGGACTCGCGCGGTCCACTTCCTCCAGCAGATCTGCGACCGCGCCGAAGAGCGGGGCGCGTTCATCGCCATTGAACCCGAGCCCTACGTCTGGTTCTTGGTCAACGACTTGGCCTCGAGTGAACACATGCTGGCCGACGTCGACCGGCCGAACTTCGCCTGCCTGGTCGATCTCGGGCACATGGCGTTGGCCCGCGAGGGACCGTCGGACCTGGCCCAGCTCGAAGGCCGTGTCATCCACGCCCACCTCAGCGATCACCAACCCTACCTCCACACCAACCAGCCGGTCGGGACCGGGTTTGCGCCCATAGCGGCCTACCTGGAGGCACTTCGCGATCTTGGGGTCGATCGGGACGCCTCTCGCTGGGGGTACGACGAAATCGTGGTCAGCTTCGAGTTGGGGGTGCCCGACGCGGCGATCGATGATGCGGATAACTGGGTGCGCATCTCCCTGGACCACGTCCGGCAAATCGCCCCCTATCTGTCGACCGCGTGATTCGGGGGATCCGCGCACTCATCAGCCAGGTCTTGGGCACAGAGTGGACCGGAGGCAGGGACTCGCGGCTGGCTCTTGGTGGGCGTGGGCCCTATCGGCCGCAGTTCGTCGGCGCGGCTGCGCTTAATGGATTCGCGAGGGCCGCTCGCGGTCTGAATCTCCAGTTGGGGAGCGGACGCGATTGGAGAAAAAGGAACCGCCGCCCTCGTCGGCGGCGCCAGACAAATAACTCAACACGAAGCAACTCTGGTGGGCGCGGGCCCCTCGGCTCACCTGTGCTTGCACCGCAGGTGCAAGTGGCGCCCCGCGCACATTGTCCCGGTGGGTTCTCGGGAGCGCCCCCGTGGGGTCGGGACGCTTCGTTTAGAATGAGGGAGTCTTGTTCTTGGTGGGGGCGGGGGCTCGACCCCCGTTCGCCCCTTCGGGATGCTTTGCGAGGCCGGCACCCCCGCGCACCCACCTGCATCGCACCTGCGGAGCTTTGCAGGTGCGATGTGCGGTTCGGGGCACACTTGCGCTGGCGCTGCGCGCCAGCGCAGAGCCAGTGGGTGTGCGGGCGCACACCGTCCCGGTGTTCTTGCGGGAGCCCGCCGCCCCTTCCGCTGCGCTTCAGGGACACCTGCCCAGACCGCAGGTACTGGATCTCCGAGGGTGAACGGCCCTCGACCCCGAAGGGCGCTTTGATGTGAACCGTGAGGTCCAGCACCCCTACCACTGTCCTCACGGGTCGCCGGATCGCCGCAGGCTAGCGGCCTCTGATGAGGGCGGTGGTTCTGGCCGGTGTGAATACCGAGTCGAACGATCGGCGAGAACCGCGAATGCCAGGCCGAACATCAGCCGCCGAACAGATTTCCGATGAACGATGCGACGCCTGCAAGGGCACTGACGAAGTAGTCACCGCCCTTGAGGAAGCCTGTGATCAAGGTTGCCCCTTCGGGGATCGCGACGTTGGCCGTCTGAGCCGCGCCGGTTACAAAGGGGGCTATGGCGCTGGCGACATACAGGCTGACCACCACCTCGACTAGACCAATGACAACGGTCTTGAGGAGGTTGCGATTCGTGTAGGGAAGGGCTAGAGATAGTACAAAGCCGATGAATGGCATGTCGATCACGGGGATAACTCTCACACCCGGCAGGATGAAAGCCAGGCCTAGAGCAATGGGGACGAAGAGCACGCCAAGTGCAAGGGTTTCCGGTTTGAGCAAGATGATCCAATCCATCCCGATGAAGAGGTTGCGGCCGGCATAGCGTCCTTTGAAGAACACGCTGGCCGAATCCGCAAGTGGTTTCAGGCCATCCAATAGGATCATGACAACCATTGGGAACAGATGGAGGATGGCCGCGACCATGATGGCTAGAGAGAGGATCGCGGGCAAGCGATAGCCAGCGAGTGCCCCGAGCAGCGCTCCGACGAGAATGCCATGCAAAGTCGGCTCGGCGAGTATCCCCAGACGCCCCCTAAGCCCCTCCAGGCTGATGTCCATTCTCTTCATGGCGGGAAAGGCGGTGTCCAGGAGCCGGTTCATCCCGATCGCGACCCATGCATGGCTGATCATTTCCAGCGTCGTGATGGAGATCCCCGGGACACCGATGTACTCGGAAAGCCTCTTCTGGGTGAAGTCAGCCATCCGCAGGACGACGACTGAAACGATCACCGCTGCCACCAGCCCCAGGACGAAACTCCGGCTTGCGAAAGTCACTAGCGCGGCGGCGTAGGCAATGTGCCAGAAGTTCCAGATATCGACGTTGAACGTCATGGTCCACTTCAGAGCCAGCATGATCAGGTTGACGACGATGAACAGCGGGATGACGAGTATCCCGAACTGGCTGCCCCACCCGATGGTGGCCAAAGTCGGCCAGCCGACATCGATCACGTCTCGATGCAGGCCGGAACGCTCGAGCATCGCGGTGGTAGCAGGCACGATTGCATCGAAGAATGCACCCAATGCGACATTGATCAGTGCAAAACCGATGCCAATCTTCATAGCCGACATCAGCGCTTGACCAGGCCTCTGCCGGACGACCAGACCGACAACGAGAATCACGATGGGCAGGAGCACCGGAGCGCCAAGGGCGAGGATGTCCTGAAGGACGTCAGTCATAGTAGTCATCGAAGGGTCTCCTTGATCGGAGGTGAAAACACGCCCAGTCAGGCAGCGGCGGATGTTGGCTTCGACAGGTCCTCATACCTGCGAGATTGAAAGCGGCAAGTTATCGATACCGGTAGGCACAGCCCTGGCTGTGGCCTCTTCCCATCGGCATGAACCCGGGGCAGGATCCCGTGCGAGGTTGCCATTGGGATGCCTCTGCCAGGCGGCCGATCACGCTGGCAAGGATGCCTCGCTCGGCTAAGACACTCAGCGACGATGGATGTCGGGGAAAGTTCCCGGCTGGGATAGATCCAACCTGTGGGGTCAGCGCGTTACGTGGCGGCTGAACCAAGCACAGTCTCTCCATCATGCCGAAGGGACGGGCTTGAGATGTCGCGAATTCGGGGTATGCCCGGCTGACAATCCCGAATGCACGCGCCCGGGCTGCTGGACATAGGGCGATCATGTGCCCGACCTGGATGCCAGGCCGAGGGGCACCAATTGCCGATGGCGGCAGCGAGGCGTCGTTAGGAGTACTCACCGAACGGCGACGCCGTGTTTGAAACTCGCTCTTGGTCTCGACAGCGGTGCACAACAGGGGCTGGCAGACGATCCGTACTCAGGCGGCCGGTCCAGACCCCTCGTTCGGAATGAGCCAACCAAGGCCAAGCTCGTCGAGCTTGACCCGCGTGGGCTTGCCCGTGGGGAGATCCCAGCCCGCCATCTCATAGTACCAGTCCTTAGCCTGCTCGATCTCCTCCTCGCTGACTCGTGCACCGTCGGTGACGCCTCCCAGGAGGGCCTTCCTGAGCTTCTTCGGGAGGACGTCATCTTGCCTGCCAATCCCCTCTCGGGCATTGAAGACCCGCATCATGTTGAGACGTCGCTCACCCAAACGGAGGAGCTCCTCCAGCGTTACATTCCAGCCTGTCACGCGGCGGACGACATCCACCATCTCGCCGGGTCCGTAGAGCTGCCACGACGCGCCGAAGACAAACTCGCACAGATTGATGGAGTCCAGGCACGAATAGACATGCTGGGTGGTAAGGGCAAATCGAACCTTCTCTCGGTTGAGCGATGACACCGGCTGCGGGTCGACCAGGCCGAGCTCTGCCATGCGGGCCGGGAAATCCACGTAACCGGGATCGTGGTCGGACGAGTTGTGGTCGGGGCCAAAGGGGTTGACAGCAAAGACGAGCCCGAGGCTGCGCTTGACTTGCGGCATGTGCCCGGGGAGTTCCGCCTTCTTGACCGTGACCAGCAACTCTTCGGAACCGCGGCCGATGATGGCTGCCGCCCGCGCCGACCCTTCGGCCAGGATGTCACCGATGCCTTCGCGTCGGGCGATCTTCTCGGTCAACGTCACCATCGCATCCGCACGACCGAATCGCAGGTCCAGACCATCGGTGTCCTTGGACGTCAGGATGCCATGCTCGTAGCAGTCCATGGCCCAGGCGATCGTCCCTCCGCAGGAGATCGTATCCATCCCGTACATGTTGCAGAGCTGATTGGCGTAGGCGACCGCCCTCAAATCGTCGATCCCACAGAAACTACCAAAGGCGGCAATGGTCTCGTACTCAGGCCCGCCGTAGAGCGGATCGACAGGGAGAGCGCCATCCTCCGCCTGTACAACCCGTTTGCAGCGGATCGGGCATGCGAAGCAAGTATCTCGGCCCTTCAGAATCGTGTCGGCCAACGTCCGGCCGTCCAGTTGCTCCCAGCCCTCGAAAACACCGCTTGCCCAGTTGTAACTCGGTAGGCCTCCTGCGGCGTTCTGTGGCCGCACCGTCTGTGAGGTTCCAAGCAGGCTCAGCCCGTAGACGTCCGAGTCAGGGATTCGGCGCGTCCCCCGCCGCGCCAATTCCGTGAGCCCGGGCCGGTCCGCGACCGGAGGCCTGTCCTTTCCGCGCACGGCGACGGCCCTAAGGTTCTTGCTGCCCATCACCGCGCCCATACCGGTGCGCCCGTTGGCCCGGCTGCACATGTTGATCAATGCCGCAAAGCGGACTCGGGCTTCCCCCGCTGGACCGCACTGCAACACCTCAATCTTCTCATCGCCCAGGTCCTGACGAATCCGAGCCTCCACCTCGCCGGTGGTTCGCCCCCAGAGGTGATCTGCGGGACGAAGAACGGCCTCGCCGTCATGCACCCACAGGTAGACCGGCCGCGGTGAGCGACCGCGGAGGATCAGAGCATCGAAACCAGCGAATTTCATCTCGGCCGGGAAGAAACCACCGCACTGAGCGTCCCCCACACAATCGGTGAGAGGGGATTTCGCGACGGCGGTCATGCGACTTTGCCCAGGGAACGGGGCGCCTGTGAGCACGCTCAGGCTGAGGACCAGGATGTTCTCGGGGGCCAGTGCATCCACGCCCGCGCCCATTCCCCGCAAGAGATAGTACAGGCCAAGGGCGCTCCCTCCCATGAAGGTGCGATAGAACGCCTCGGAAGGATGCTCCAGAGTCAGCTCGCCGCCGGTCAGGTTGACGTGCAGGATGCGGCCTTGGTACCCAAATGGCATACGGTCCTCCTCGGGACCAACCGGGGTTCTGAGTTGCATCTCCAGATCGTCACAAGCTCTCCGGCGGCCAGGCGGAGCACACCGGGGCGCGCTCGGGCATGCGTTCCCCGGAATCGCACTTTGTTCGACTGATCTACGACCTGGACCGCCGTTCCTCCAGCCGATCCTTGTTCATTCCGTTCTCCGTGGCCAGACGCAGCAGGTCGCGGGCAACCTCCCGGATCGGCAGCTTCTCGGCTGCGGCAATGTAGAAGCGCTGGCGTGTATCTTCAGTCAACAGAGCTTGCTCGAAAGGGTCGGTCTGAGCCTCGGCAGAGCCGGCCGGGAGGCTGAATTCATCCCGGTTGATCCCGACGATGGGCTCGAGGATCATTTCGGCGACGCCGATATTGACCCTTATGTTCCCGGCCTGGACACGGTACTTGAACTCGCGAGCATGTTTGCCCTGGGTGGTGAACAGCGAGGCCGCATTTCCGTATGGCGAGCTGTTGATCACCTCGATCGCCTCGTCAAGGGTAGCGACTCGAATGATCCCCAGTACCGGCCCGAAGATCTCCTCACGGCCGATTGTCATCTCGGGGGTCACGTTGGTGAAGATGGTGGGCCCGACAAAGTAGCCCTTGGGGGCTTCGTGGGCCAGCATCTTCCGTCCATCGAGCAGAAGGGTCGCCCCTTCGTGGATGCCCTTTTCGACATACCCCAGGACCCGCTCCAGCGCCTGGTGTGAGGACAAGAGCCCCATCTGCACGCTCTCATCCAGGCCATTACCCACCCGGATGCTGGCGGCAGCTTCGACCAGCTTAGCGACGAAAGGCTCGTCGTTTCCATGTCCTTGTCTCCAGGCGGTTTGCTTGTCCCCCACAGAGGGAGGGCTCGCCGCGAAATGACCGCAGCGTCGTCAGGGGATGACTCACGACTCGACCTTCGACCCTTCGGCTGCATCTCCCCGCGTGCCCGGGTTCCCGCTACGTAGGAAACCCTTTCGCATAAGGAATTCGAGAGCTTCTTGGGCCAGCATGTTGGGTGGTCCTTCGTGCAAGCTGCCCCGCCGACCGGCCCTGCCACCCGCCAGAATTGCCTGTATCCGCTCATGAGCTCCGAGAGCACTCGGAGGGCCTTGGACGCGGCGTGAGCGGGGCCGGGCTATGGAAAGGGCGGCGACCCGGGTGAGCGACAGGCGGGCGCCCGCGCTCTGGGCGGGGATGCCGAGCGAGGGCAGGTCGACCACTTCGATGGGGTCGGTGAGCGCCTTCAGGAGAGCCGGCAGGGAGGGGTTGCGGGGCCGAGCTACGTCCGCGTCCACGGTGAGGAGGGCCGGCAATTGGCAACGAACGCGCTCGCGCACGCCTCGCTCCAGCTTGCGCTCTACCACGATACTCTCGGGACCCTGGACCGAGACTACGGTTACCCTCCCGATGTGGACAAACCCCAAGGCCTCCGCCAGGGCTGGTCCGACCAAGCCTGCCGAGCCGTCCAAGGATCGGGTGCCGCAAAGGACGATCCGGGGACGCAGAGAGCATACGAGATGGGCTAGGACCATCGCTGTCGCGTAGGCATCTGCCCCTTCCAGGGCGGGGTCTGAGATCAGGATGCCCCGGGTGGCGCCGAGAGCCAGCCCTTGGCGGAGGGTCGCAGCCGCTTCCGCCGGGCCGAGGCTGACCACGATCACTTCACCGGGAAATCCATCGACGATCTGCACGGCAAGCTCAACCGCGGACAGGTCCGGTGGATTGGGGATTCCGACATAGTCTGCCGGCTCGACACCGGTTGCGCCTGCGTTCAGGCGAAGCGGCACACCTGTATCTGGGACATGTTTGATGCAAACGATGATTCGCTGCATCGATCTCTCTCCAAGACTTCGCCGGTCCGGCGGGGGGTCGCCCCTTCGGCTCACGATGCACACCCACCGATAGGGATTCGGGAGCCGCCTTCAACCGTATCGTAGCGCGACCCCAAGCCCTCCCTGCGGGTAGTTCCACGCGATCGCCTTCCGATCGCAGACGACTTGGCAGGCTCCACATTCCAGGCAACCGACCGCTGAGTACTCCACGCCTGACGGGCTGCAGCGATACCGCTCTGCTGGGCACACGCTCACGCAGGCCTTTTCCGGGCAATCCGCGCACTTGTGCGTGTCGATGCGTATAGGAGCCTGCTCATCGGTGCGGAATCGGACCGTGAGAAGCTTCTCCTCGACCGTCATCATCGGAGAGCACCGGAGGTCTTCCACAGATCCCGCATCAGCTCGCCGATGGACAAACGTCCGGAGGCCGCGTTGCGGGCGAGCCGCCAAAACCCTTGCCGCGGCCGCACGTCGGCCGAGAAGATGGCATGGGCAAGGTCGGTTAGGAGCTGCGGGTAGACCGAGTAGATCCGGGAGGATGTCAGCAGGTCGGGCATCCTGGCGAAGGTCTCGAGCTCTGGCATGACGAAGCTCTCCCGCAAGCGCCTGGGATATGAGGCGAGAGCCTGCTCGTCGAACTTGCCCAGCCCGAGTGCCTCGAAGGCGGTCTCGGCGGCGCATACTCCGGAGGCGACGCCGGGCCCCACGCCATCGGTCACCAATCCGGTGGACAAGGCCATGGCCCCTGCGTCTCCGGCCAGAAGGATACCGGAGCGATAGAGCCGCGGCATCATTCGCAACCCGCGCTCAGGGACTAGATGAGCGGAGTACTCGAGGAGTGTTGCCCCCTGGAGGATATCGCGCACGCATGGGTGACTCCTCAGGCCGTCCAGAAGCGACGCGGGCGTCCTCCCGGATGACTTGAGAGCGGCCAGGTGGATGACGATCCCAAAGGACAAACTATCGCGGTTGGTGTAGAGGAATCCCGCCCCCGGGAGCCCGTCGGTGGCCGCTCCCAGATAAGTGTAAGAGGCTCCCTCGCGGCCGATCAGCCCGCATCGCTCCCGGATCCGCTTTTCGGGGAGGGCCCAAAGCTCCTTCACGCCGAGAGCCACGTCTTGGGGAGCCAGTGGCCCTCGTAACCCTGCGCGGAGGGCAAGCCTCGACTGGATGCCATCGGCGGCGATCACGAGCCGCGCCTGAACGGCTCCCTGATCTCGGCGTACCTGAACACCCACCACCCGATCGCCTTCCCAGAGGAGGTCGTCTACCACGGTTCCAGGAACGATGAGCGCCCCGGCGGCCGAAGTCTGGTCGGCCAGGTAGCGGTCGAAACGGGTTCGAAGAACTGTTGCGGCATTAAAGGGGGGCTCAGCCGCGGCCTGATCGCGATACTCCATGGCCAGACTGGCATCGTCGGTCAACAGGAGAAACCGATGTCGGGTAACCACACGCTCCCAGGGCGCATCTTCCCAGAGCCCGGGGAGCAAGCTTTCAAGCCTGCGCGGGTAGACCATCCCGCCGAACATGTTCTTGGCGCCGGGGTACTCGCCCCGCTCGAAGACCACTACCCTCACGCCCAGCCTGGAGAGGGTGAGGGCGGCCGCCAGGCCAGCTGGCCCCGCTCCCACCACGACGACTTCAGGCGCCGCACTCATAAGACGTCAGCCTTGTGAGCCGTCCCTCCCCGGCCGGCTGTCAATCGGGAAAGGAGGATCTGGCGGGTCAATTCTGGCACGACCTCCCTCACGTTGCCTACCAAGCCGAGGTCGGCCAGTTGGAAGATCGGCGCGTGTGGGTCCATGTTGATCGCCAGAATGAGACGAGAATCCTTCATCCCCACGCTGTGATGGATTGCTCCTGAGATTCCGCAGGCGACATACAGACCTGGTGTGACCGTCTTCCCGCTCTGCCCGACCTGGCGCTCGAAGGGGATCCACCCCGCGTCGACGGCCGCGCGGCTTCCCGCCACGCAACCGCCCAGGGCATCCGCCAAGGCCTCGATCATCCGAAAACCGTCGTGACTCTCCATGCCTCGGCCGCCGGCGACAACGACCTCGGCGTCGCTCAGATCGACGGCCTCTGGATCAGGCTCCAGGCGCTCTAGAACCGAGGACCATGCGTCATCGTGTTCGGGCTCAACCGGGACCCGCACAAGCTCGACGTGGCCTGCGAGACCAGGCTGGCTGGGCGCGGCCGCACCCGGTAGGAGAGTGGCGATGACCGGCCCGGGGACCCGCGGGAGCGTCTCCGCTTGCAGCTGTCCTCCGAACACCGGGCGACTCCAGGTCACTTGGCACCGATCGTCGACGTCGATGCTCACACAGCGTGCCGCCATGGGTCTGACGAGTCGGGCGGCAAGGCGGGGTGCTAGGTCATCCCCCAGACTGGTCGCCGCAAAGAGTGTGACCAGAGGGTTGTGCTTCCGGACAAGGGAGGCGAGGACGCGGCAGTAGGGGCGGACGCCATAGCCGCGAAGAATCGGATGGTCCGCCAAATAGACCCTACTGGCGCCGTGCTGGGCGAGGGTTTGGACAAGACTTCCCACGCGATCGCCGAGCAATACAGCGACCACGGGCGCGCCGATTCTCTTCCCCAGACGGGAAGCTTCAGCAAGCCCCTCCAACACCGCCGGCTGGAGGCGACCGTCCCGCTGCTCGGCGTAGACCCAGATCTCGGGCACTCTCAGTGGCACCTCTCCCCAACCATGTCCTAGATAGAACGCGCCAGCATCTCGGACTCGTAGATCGCCTGTTGCACCATTCGGGGGGATACGCAGTCCCCTACTCGATAGAGCTCCTTCACCCTGCCCTTAAGTGCGTGGTAGAGCCCGTCGTTGGACTGGCCGGATGTGGCCAAGACCACGCTGTTGTCGTGCTCCACGATTCGTTCCTCGCCGGAGTACACATCGGCCAGAAATGCCCTGCAGGGGTCCACCCGATGAAGCGTATGAGAGGCGAGGAACTCCATCCGCTTGGGTCGGACCCTCAGGTAGAACAGCTCCCGATTCGCCGGTTCTAGTTCGGCTCCCACGACGAGCAGATCTGTTGCCAGAATCACCACTCTCCCCTTCTCAAGCAGCAGCTCTGCAGTCCCGGCGCCACGCCAGTGCCCCGTACGATCGTAGACGAGGACACGCCGGCCGTCAGGGACGGCGCCAGCAAGAACCTCCTCGGCCGAGTAGACCCTCGCTCCTTCCAAGATTTCCAGACCCTCCAGTGGCGCCGGGCGGGAGCCCGTTGCGACAACGATGCAGTCGGCCCTCAGGGCCAGCACGGATTCGACTGTTGCCTCTTCACCCAGGTGGATCTCAACGCCATGCCTCCGGGCCATGACGGCCAGATGGCGGACGACCTCACCAATCTCCTCGTGGCTAGGCTGCCGCGAGGCGAGGACAAGCTGGCCACCAATCTCAGGGTCTTTCTCGACGAGGGTGACCTGATGGCCGCGCTCAGCGGCCACCGCAGCGACCCTGAGGCCCGCAACGCCTCCCCCGATCACCAAGATCCTTTTGGGACTGCGGGTGGCTCTGAGTGTGCCGGCACCCAACTCGGTCTCTCGTCCGGCAGCGGGGTTCTGGACGCAACGAATTGGCCGATCCTGCATGACCTGGAATAGACACCCGTCATTGCATGCGATGCAGTGCCGGATCTCGTCGGCCCGCTCTTCCTCGGCCTTTTTGGGAAGTTCTGGATCGCAGATCAGAGGGCGGCACATTCCGATCAGGTCTGCCTCACCATCCGCCAGGATCTTCTCCGCCAGGAATGGATCGCCCAGGCGCCCAAAGGCGATGACTGGGAGGTTGGTAAGTTGTTTCGCTGCGGCGCTCAGGTAGCTGGCAAACCCCATGGGGACTGCCGCGGGAGGAACCTCCATGTAGAAGCTGGAGAAGGTGCCTGCATCCGTGTTGATGTAGTTGATCTCTCCAGTGGCCAGGAAAGCCCGGAGGATATCCAGGCCATACTCTAACCCGTATCCCCAGGGCGTGAATTCGTCCAGGCAGACTCGCACGCCGAGGAGGAAGTCCGAGCCCACTTCCCGGCGCATGGCGTGCAACACCTCGATTGGTAGCCGCATCCTCCTTTCGAAGGTGTCCCCATATGCGTCCTTCCGCCGGTTGAAGAAAGGCGAAACAAAGCTGCGGAGGAGGCCATCATGAGCCGCAGCCTTGATCTCGACCCCGTCAAACCCGGCCTGTTGGTAGTGACGCGCCCCTGCCGCAAAGCCGGCAATGACAGCCTCCAGATCCTCGGCTTCCATCTCTTTGCAGTTGTAGCGCGAAGAGGCTTCTGGCATCTGGGTCGGTGCCCAGAGAAGTTGCGGAGGTCGCAGGGCCGTGCTATGACCTCCGTGGTTGAGCTGGCCGAAGATCGCGGCGCCGGCCTCGTGAACCCTATCTGCCAGGCGTCGCCAGCCGGGGACGACCCGCGGGTCCCAAGCGTGCATCATCGCAAGAGACATCTTGCCGGTCCAGTGGACGGCGGCATTCTCGATGATGACCAACGAAGCGCCGCCCTTTGCCCGCTCGGCGTAGTAACGAGTCTGCTGTTCCGTTGCCAAACCGTCCGGGCTGGCCAGCGCGGGATTGTGCGGCTGGAAGACGATCCGATTGTGCAGGATAAGGTCTCCGATCGCGAGCGGGCTGAAGAGACGCGGAAAGGACGTGGACATGAGAAATCAACCTCATCTACGGGCCCGAAATCCCGACGATGACTCAATCTGTCGGCTTCTCTGGAGCCTCGGCCGGCGCAGTTGGCAGACCCATCCCTGCCGGGGCCTGGCTCACACTGCTCCGCCGCGTCGAATGCCCGAAAGCCAAGCCTCGCCCTTGAGCCGAAGATCAGCCCCCTTGTGTGGCGGCAACGGCCTCAAGGGAGGCGCGCATCTGTGCGCCATTCACGTTCCACCACTCGTGCAGGATGCGTACGTCAGTCCCGATGCAGAAGTTCCTGACGCCCATCTCTAGGTAGCGTTCGATCTCGGTCGGTTTGCACTCAGCGCGTGGAGCGATCCCCATTTGCAGGGCGGTCTTGATCACGTACTCCTCGGCCTCGACCACGGCCGGGTGGTCGCGCTGCCCGGGAAGGCCAATGCTCATCGCGTAGTCGCCGGGGCCAAATTGCACCAAGTCTACGCCCCTGACCGCTAGCAGAGCGGGGAGGTCGTTCACGGCTTCCTTCTTCTCGATCATTAGCCCGACGACCACGTCTTCCAGGGCCTGGACGTAGGCTGGCGAGCCAGGTTCGAAAACGAGGCCGACGTCCCGCCGGAGGGCGAAGCCCTGCATCCCTCCGGTCTGGGGGGTTTCCGCCCGGACGGACCGCACGCTCTCTTCCACATCGGCGACCGTCCGAACATCGGAGAAGAGGACATTCTGAATTCCCGCTCCGACCGCGCGGGTGGCCAGATGGGTGCGCGGCTCTTGCTCGATTTTGATCATGCCGCTGAAGTCGTCGAACAGTTCGATTGCCCGACCGAGGTTCTCCAGAGCGTACAGATCGAACGGTGCGTATTCGGCCACAAACTCGACGTAGTCGAAGTGGCCCGTCCGGCCAACCAGCTCGACGATCGACGGCCATGACGAGAGTAGATGCGTTCCGAGAGATGGCCTCCCGGCCTTCAGCAGCTCGCGAAGGTGGTTCTTGCGCACTCCGATTCCTCCTGAGTCCGCCCGCAGCAATCGAAGGGGTCAACCGAGGCGCACTGGCTGTCGACGTAAAGCGCTTTCCCAGACTTCGGGGTTCACCAAGTTGCCGGGCCTTCTGCCTTCGAGCACGGCCAGCACCTGCTCGACGGCGGCCAGGCCCATCGCTCGCCGTGCGTCATCCGTGTACGAGGCGGTGTGGGGTGTCGAAACGACCTGCTCCATGCTCAGAAGAGGGTTTGAGGGTGAAGGGGGTTCCGGGTCGAAGACATCCAGGCCTGCCCCGGCCAGCCTCCCCGATTGAAGCGCCTCGATGAGGGCCGCCTCGTCCACAACAGATCCTCGAGAACAGTTGACCAGGTAGGCCCCGGGCCTCATGATCGCCAGGGCGCGGGCGTCTATGAGCCGACGGGTTTCAGGTGTGGCGGGCAAGTGCAGGGACACGAAGTCCGACTCCCGCAGGAGCTCATCCACCTCGGTACACATCACAACGCCGAGAGAGACGGCGCGTTCGGGGGTCAGAAGGGGGTCGAAAGCAAGGACCTTCATCCCGAAGCCGTGCTGGCAGATTCCCGCGGCGGCGACTCCGACCCGGCCGAGTCCCACGAGCCCAACGACTTTCCCTCGAAGCTCCATCCCCGGCGGCTGGTTCTGCAAAGAGCCACCGGATCCCAGGATTCGCCCGCCGGCTCTATGTCGCTTAGCCAGGGCCAGGATCAGCGAGACGGCATGCTCGGCGGTCGACAGACTGGGCGCATCGGGGGTGTTGACGACGGCCACCCCCCGGGAGGTGGCTGCCCGCAAGTCAACGTTGTCCACACCGACCCCTGTGCGGGCGATGACGAGAAGGGCGGGAAACTCGTCCATCACGGAGCCGTCGACGGTCCAGCGTGCGCTCACAATTGCTCCGGCGATCTGGTCCCGGATCGCCCCATCGGCGGCCGATGCGGAAATCCTTTCGACCACCTGGGAAGCTCCTTCCAGGCTTTCCCTTGCCGCAGGGTGAAGCCAGGCTTCAACCAAGACGTGCGGATGTTTGCTCAACGCGGAGCCCCTTCGTGATGCCTCACGGATCCTTGACGAGGCGCCTCACACCCCCACCAGGCGGCCTCCAACGCCCTCTTGTTCCCCGCCAGAACGGCACGCGGCGATTCCTCCGGCCGCGGCCGGACCTCGAAGCTCAGGATCGGCCGATCCCTGGAGTTCAAGAACCCGAGATCCAACAGCGTCTGGAGGGCGGCTCGCAACTGCTCAACCCCGTTCTCACTCCCCGGCAGGCCGAAGCGGGGGTGGCTGTCCCCATAGTCGGGATGCTGCCGATCGCGCAGGACGCAATTGCCGAGGTGGACGTGGGTCAGGACCTCGTGGGCTAGCTCAAGCGCTTGCGGAATCGATTCCCCCAGGAGGGGGATATGGCTCATGTCGATGAGCAGCCCAAACGACGGGAAGCGGCGGCGGACGCGGCCGGCTACCTCGACGGCCAGGGCGGTGGGACCTAGGAGGCGTTTCCTCTCAATCTCGCAGTCGAAAGTCTCCAGGTCAACAGGCGGGCCGCCCCGGTTCAGGCTGTATTCACACAAGCGCAGAAGCGAATCGACAAGAAGGTCGACCTCGGCCGAGTGATCCTCGGGGGCAGCCTGGGGCCCGGAGACAAGCGTGACACGCTCTGCCCGCAATGCGATTGCGTCATCGATGCACCCCTGTAGGGCCTCGATCGCAGCCAAGCGGACATCAGTGTCACGTGCATGGAGGGAGAGAGCCCGGCCGAAGACGGTGGGGCCTACTGCATACGCCATGGTGAGGTGCCCTAGTTCGCACAGATTACGGACCCTTGCAGGGGCGGCCGGGTCAGAGAACGCGCTGAGTTCTACAGCGTCGAAATAGGGGTCCTCCACGATAACGCTAAGTGCATCTTCGACTGGAGGCCCGCCGGGAGCAACCGGAAACGAAGTCCCCAGCACCACCCCGATCTTTGCCACCACTTGGATTGGCTGATCCATGTCTCCCTGTCAGTCAGTTCATCGCGCGATCCCAATCAGATTGGACAGCTTCGGGACGCGGACCTCGCCGGGCGCTGTCCAGAACCTTTGGGCCTCTACGTTTTCTTTTCAGACAGCGGGGGATGGTCATCGACGGGCCGAACTTCGACGCCTGCGTTCATTTCGATGGCTTTCACGACTGCGCTGTCGTCCTCTTCGCCGAGCCCCGAGGCCATTGCTTCCTGGTAGGCCTTCAGGGCGATGGGGGCGAGCATGAGTCGCATTTCCAGATCGTCGGCCATGGAAAGGGCTATGCCCAGGTCTTTGACCAGGATCTCGAGCGCGCCTCGAGTCTCGAAATCCCGCGTAATCACCCGATCCATCCTATTGCGGAAGGCCCAGGAATCTCCCGTGCTGTGCGTGATCACCTCATAGAGGAGCCGAGGGTCGATGCCGGCTTTCACCCCCAGGACCATGGCTTCGCTGGCGCCGACTTCCTGAATCCCGAGGAGCATGTTGTTGATGTTCTTCGCCGCCTGACCCAACCCGACCTGGGGGCCGATGTGAAAGATGTTGGTAGCCATCGTTTCGAGCACCGGTCGGCAGGCGTTGAGGGCTTCTGATGGGCCGCCGACCATAAGGGTGAGAGTCCCCTCCACCGCCCGAAGGTAGCCCCCGCTGACCGGCGAATCCAGGAGCGAAGCGCCCACGGCGGACACCGTCGCGCCGAGCTCGCGCGCCTGGTGAGGGGAGATGGTGCTCATGACAACGACAACCGCCCCCCGCCGAAGATCGCGTAAGGCCCCGTCCATCCCTTCGAAGACCTCTCGCGTCTGAGCGTAGGTTCGAACCATTGTGATGAGGACGTCACTGGCGGCGGCCACCTCCCGCGAAGAGCTGGCGACGCAAGCCCCAGCCGAGGCCAGTTCCTTCAGTGGCTCCTGACGGATATCGTAGACAGTCAATGGAAAGTGGCGGGCTATGTTGAGGGCCATCCACTTGCCGATCGCGCCGAGACCGATGAACCCCACTTGAGTGCTCAATAAGACCTCCTTGGATGTCCTCTGGGCGGGGCAGGGCATCCACCGCAATCGTGAGTCGGCACGTCCTCAGATCCACCTTGGTGTGCCGCTTTCCCGTCCGACCCTTGAGCTGTACTGGCTGGGCTGCCTGATTGGACGCGCGCCCCCGGGCTGAGGTCCCCCGAGAGCGAGGCCCGCGGGCGGTCGGGAATCACAGACCAGCCCTAGACCATGAGTCTGCCGCAGTCCATCACTACATGGCCGTCCAGCTCGATGATCGCATCTCGGTAGGTGGCATCGATATGGCAGGGCGCCTTGACGTTGCCGCCAATGGCATAGTTGCTCCCGATCCCGTGATGGACGTTGCCGAGCGTGCCCAGATCCTCCTGGTTCGTGGCGTAGCGGCGAGCAACGGGGTTGAGCCCAATGCCGAATTCGGCCAGATTGTAGGCAGTCTCATCTTTCAGGTCCGCCAGAATTCCAGCAAGCTGCTCAGCCATAGGCCCGCCCTGAATGTCGCGAAGGAGCCCCTCTCTGACGATCAGGGTCACAGGCTCGTAGCGAGTGATCCCCACCCCCATGATGCGCACATCGGCGACCGCGACTCCCTCCGTTGTGCCTTCGATCGGAGAGATGTTGATCTCGCTATTGGGGAGGGAGGCGAAATCGCCTGGATTGCGGAAAATGCCTGTCTCGTATTGCACCGGCCGTCCCGTGATTTGGCCACGAATGTCGGTGCCACTCTTGGTCCGCACTCGGATTTCCTTGCTGCGAGACATGAGCTCCCCCAACCGACGACCAAGGCGGTCGCATTCTTCATAGTCTGCCATGATGCCGCCGACGCACAGGCTGTCCTCGGTCACATCGCACATGGTGCATCCGCGAGCGCCGTTCTTCATCGCCAGAATGCGGGCATCGGTGTGGGTGGTGGAGAAGCTTGTCGGCAAGAAGAAGACATCCGAGCGGGAGCACCCGGCCACCGCTGGGGGAGGGGGCTGCCTGCCATGCATGCCCGAGGGCGTGTTGATGATGATGGTTGGCACGGCGCTGACGGCCACCGCTGCGCCGGCAAGCGCCTCAGCAACCCGGATCTTGTTGGTGTCAGTCAGGATGACGACGTTCTCCCCGGGCTTAACGCCCCCGCACTGCATGGCCTTAAGCGCCCCGCGCATCATCTCGATGAAGCTGGAGGATCCCGGTATGTAATGGGGATAGGCAATCTTCCATTCCACGGTGGTGTCTCCTTTTCTGTCTCAGGGGCGAGGCTATCCCGCGCCTGAGCCGATCATCGACCGCGCAGCCTCGACGATATCCTTTGCGCATGGAGGGTAGAGGGCCTCCAGTGCAGGGCTGAATGGCACGGGAGTCCACGGGGCCCCCAGCCTCCGGATAGGGGCGTCCAGATGGCCAAACGCTTTCTCGGCCACAACGGAGGCTACCTCTGCGCCGAATCCGCCTCGACAGGGTGCCTCGTGAACCGTCAGCAGACGCCCCGTCTTGCGGACCGACTCGATCACGGCCATCTCATCGAAGGGGACGATCGAGCGGAGGTCGATGACCTCGGCCCGGATCCCCACCTGCTGCAGGCTTGCGGCAGCCTCCAGAGCCACCTCCGTCATCCTGCCGGTGGCTACGACAGTCAGGTCCTGACCCTCGCGCCTGACCTCGGCCTTACCGATCGGAACGATATGATCTCCGTCGGGCACCGGCCCCTTGCGGTTGTAAAGAAGAGCATGCTCGAAGTAGATCACCGGGTTGGAGAGGCGGAGGGCAGCCTTGAGCATGCCTTTGGCATCGCTGGGTGTCGAAGGCATCACCACGGTGAGCCCGGGCACGTTCGATAGCCAGCTCTCCACACTCTGGCTGTGGTGGGCGCCTTTGTGCAGCCCGACGCCATAGGTCATACGCACCACCATGGGTGCACAGTACTCACCGGCAGAAAGGTAGCTGATCTTGGCGGCATGGTTGACCACAGCATCCATGGCTACCCCGATGAAATCGGCGAACATCAGTTCGGCCACTGGATGCATCCCCATCAGGGCCGCCCCAACCGCAGCACCCACGATCGCAGACTCGCTGAGCGGGGTGTCGAGAACCCGGGTCGGCCCGAACTCCTCGAGCATCCCTGCGGTCACTTTGAAGGCCCCGCCATACTCTGCGACGTCCTCTCCCAGGATAAAGATGGCCGGATCGCGCCTCATTTCCTCCTGCAGCGCTTCACGGATCGCCTCACGGTAGGTGATCTGCCTCACGGTATTCCTCTTACAATCAGGCCGCCGTTCTCCTCGGCGTAGACACACCAGGAGATCTCCTCGGCAGAAGGGAAAGGGCTTTGCTCAGCGTAACGAACGGCGTCCTCGACAAGGGCGCTGGCTTCGGCTTGAAGCGCCTCCTGCTGCGAGGCGTCCAGGATCCCTTGCAGGACCAGGGAGGCCCCCAGGCGCGAGACGGGGTCGCGCGCCTTCCACGCGTCAATCTCGGCGGCGTCCCGGCACGTTTCGGGAGGAGTCACTTCGTTGTGACTGCGCAGGCGGTAGGTGACGCACTCGAGCAGCGTTGGGCCCTTGCCGGAACGCGCCGCTACGGCAGCCTGCTGAGTGGCCTCGTAGACTGCCAACGCATCATTTCCATCTAGGGTGAAGCCGGGAAAGCCGTAGCCCGCGGCGCGGCAGGCGAAGTTGGCGGCGGCGGTATGCCTGGAGACAGGAGTGTATTCGGCGTAGCCATTATTCTCGAGGATGAAGACAATCGGCAACCGGAACGCTCCAGCAAAGTTCAACCCCTCATGGAAATCTCCCCGCTGGGCCGCGCCGTCCCCAAAGAAGCAGACCACCATATCGTCTCGCCCCTGAAGCTTGATGGCCAGCGCGGCACCGACAGCCACTGTTATGGAGGCACCCACGATGGCGCTGCTTGGAAGTATGCCAGATGATCGATCGCCCATGTGATGGGCCGATGACTTGCCACGGGCGGCGCCGGTGGCTCTGCCATATGCGGCAGCCATCTGGACTCGCGGCGGGATTCCCCGCACCAGGAAGACTCCCCGGGCACGCAGCGAGGGCATGACTTGATCCGAACGCCGGAGCCCGAAGCAGGCGCCGACGGCGATGGCCTCCTGGCCCTGGCTGCCGTGGGGCAACTCAACGATGCCACCCTTGCCCCAGAGGGCGCAGATTCGGTCCTCAAAGGTGCGGGTGAGGATCATCCAACGGTACATCTGCAGAAGATCTGTGTTGCTCAACTGCTCTGCAAACACCATTCGACCTTTGCCTTCCCTTTGTGCGCAAACCCTGTCGGCGTGCAGGGGCGCGTACCCACCAACGTTCAGGTGCTGCCCAGGCGCAAGAGATCTTCCGGCCGTTCCAGGTGTGACTTGACGGCCTGGAGGAAGCGGACGGCTGGGGCTCCATCGATTGCACGGTGATCGTAGGACAGGCACAGAAGCATGATGTTCCGGACCACGATCTGTCCCTGGCGGACCACGGGTGTTTCGGCGATCCTGCCCATGCCGAGGATCGCCACCTCAGGTGGGTTGATAATCGGTGTAAACAGGAGCGATCCGAAGACCCCGGAGTTTGAAATCGTGAAAGTCGAGCCGGTCATCGCATCCGCTCCGAGTGTGCCACTCCGGGCACGCTCGGCCAGAGATTCGAGCTCATCAGAGATCTCCGGGACGCTCTTGCGGTCGGCAGAGCGGATGACAGGGACGACCAGCCCTTCGCTCAGCGCCACGGCGACCCCGATGCGGATCTCCTTCTTGAGATGGATCCGGTCATCGATGAGCCAGGCGTTCAACGCCGGGAACTGGCGCAGGCTGCAGCCGACCGCCTTGACTACGCAGGCAGTGACCGACCCTCCCGCCTCGGCGCGCAGGCGCGAGAGTTCCGTGAGATCGACATCAGTAACAGTAGTTACATCTGCCGCGCTCCGTCTACTCAGAGCAAGCCGTTCGGCGATCCTGCCGCGCACACCAGTCAGAGGGATAATCTCGTCATCGCCGCCGTCCGCTCCAGGAAGACTCGCGGTGCCTTCGGCATACGAACGTACGTCCGCCTCCGTCACCAAGCCGCCCGGGCCGGTTCCGACCAGCTTGCTCATATCCACTCCGAATTCCCTGGCCAACCGGCGGCCCCGAGGTGAGACTGCCGGGCGTTCGCTGATGGGCGCCGGGTTCCCTGCACTCGCACTGCTTGAGCGATCCGGGTTGTCCGCAGGGGACTCGAGCCGGGAGGCTGCATTGAGATAGGGCTCGATGTCTTCTTCGCCCGTGCCGACAATTGCCAGGACAGCATTCACATCCACATCTGCCCCCGCAGGGGCCAGGATCTTTCGCAGGATTCCCGACTGCGGAGCTTCCAGCTCTGTCAGGGTCTTATCCGTCTCAACACTGACCAACGGGTCTCCCTTGGTGACTACATCCCCCTCATGCCGAAACCATTCTGCAACCCTGGCCGCGACCATCGTCTGCGTGATCTGAGGCATGCGGAGGACGTCAGCCATGGGACAGATCTGTGGGAGGCGCAGCGGCAACTACATGATTCCGAAGAACGCCTATCCCGGCGATCTCCACCTCGACCACGTCCCCGATCTCCATGGGTCCCACGCCGGCGGGGGATCCTGTGAGGATGACGTCGCCAGGTTCCAGTGTCATGACCGAGGAGACGTAGCTAAGCAAGTCGACGGGGCTAAAGTGCATCTTTGCGGTTGACGAAGACTGGCGGACCTGTCCGTTAAGCCGTAGCTGGATCTCCAACGCGGAAGGATCTACCTCGGTCTCCACCACAGGGCCCAGTGGGCAGAACGAATCGAAGGACTTGCAGAGTGCCAATGGCCAGTCATCCTTCTGCAGGTCTCGGGCCGTCACGTCATTGCCGCAGGTGTAGCCTAGGATGAAATCTTTGGCCCGAGCTGGAGGAACCCCGTGTGCCCGGGAGGCCACCACGACGGCTAGCTCGGCCTCGTAGTCCAAGCGCGAACTCTGTGATGGATAGATGATTGGGTCGAGCGGGCCGATAACGCTCGAAGGCGGCTTGAGGAAGATCAGCGGATCAGAGGGAGGGCGCAGGCCGGGCTCTTCGCGGCCGTCGCGGTAGTTCAAGGCAACGGCGATCACCTTCGTGGGGACCACCGGGGGCAGGAGGACCGCCTCATCGAGCCCGCAAAGGCGATCACCCAGAACGGGATGGCCGTGGCGTCTCCCGAGTGAAAAGATGGCGTCTCCGACTAACGCGCCACGCCGGATTCTGTTTGTGTGGCGGTAGCGGATCAGTTTCAACTGGCACGCCTCCCGGAGTCACGCTGTGCAGCCCCATGCGAACGTCTCGGAGGCTCCGCCAAGGGGTCTCTCCCGGATGCCACGGGAGATGGACCCAGAGGAACTCCCCACGATGAACGCCGCAACGGGTGGCGGCATCCGATTGTGCAATCGTTGTCAGATCACGCCCTGACTATACCAGCGCCCGGGCTCCTTGTCAAGCGGCGGTGCCAGCTCGCTGATTGCGCACGGGTGTGTTGGCTCTGAGAATCTGTGATTCTCAGGGATCGCTGCGGCGGCGTCTTTATGATCTGGGGCGTGCTTTCCCTCGGAGCAACCCTTGACTTGGCTGCGGGGAGCCCTTATGATCCATTCTGACAACGATTGCGCGAACTGCCTTTGAGTGACGCCTCGGTGCGGAAACGCCTGAGACGCCCGTAGGGCACCAGGGTGTGTTCCCCCTCAGCACCGGTGTCATCCAGTTCGATAGGGAGAATCCCTATTCTATAAGGAGTCTGCTGCTATGATCCGAGGTCTTCACCATGCCGCTATCCACGTCCGGGACATGGATCGAATGCTGGCGTTCTACCGAGACGTCGTCGGCCTTTCGGTTGTGTGGGACGAGGTCTTCCAGGGTGAGATCGCGGCGAATCTCACCGGCTACCCAAATGTGCGCGTGCGGAGCGCCAGCTTCCTTCTGGGAAGGCCCAGAGTCGGGGAGATGCACACCCTGGAGCTCTGCCAGTATCAGAACCCCCGCCCGCGCGATGTCGGGCTACAGTTTGCCGACGAGGGATCCAAGCATATCGCGCTCTACGTGGACGATCTCGAAGGCACCTACCAGGAGCTGAAAGCCAGGGGAGTCACGTTCCGCTGCCCACCGCAATACTATCGTGAAGATAGCACCCCGCCCTTTGTCGGCGTGGGCGAGACCTTCTTCTTGGATCCTGAAGGCAATGCGATCCAACTCGTCGAGCGAGTCGACCTGAGCGACGTCACCGACTGACCGCTGCTGGTGGGATGGGCAGCCGCGACTCTGAAGGACCTCGACCCGAGCGAGAGGCGCAGGTACGCCGACCGGGCAGATCTACTGCTCCGTATTCAAAGTGCGCTGGTCGAGCCGGCGTCGATCAAGATTTCGGTGCCAGTAATAGAAGCACAGCGATCCGAGACGAGCATCACCGCCATGGCCGCGACTTCGTTCGGCTCGACCATTCGCCCTAGCGGTAGGCTTTGCGCCATCTCGGCCCTCGCCTCGGCCAGTGGAATGCCACGCGCCTCGGCGGTTTGCTGGGCGAGCTGCTCGGCGCGAGGGGTCGCCGTCGGCCCGGGGGAGATGGCGTTGATCCGCACATTGTAGGGAGCGAGCTCCCTGGCGATTCCCCGTGTGAAGTTCAGTAGGGCTGCATTCGTCGTGCCCACGGGGAGAAGCGTTGGACTGGGAGACCGGCCGGAGGCGCCGACGATGTTGACGATCCGCCCGTCGCGTCTCTTGATCATAAGAGGGGCAACGGCCCGTACCATCCGTATGTACCCCAGGAGCTTCAGGGTCCAAGCGTCTAGGAAAGCCCCGTCTGGGAGATTCAGAAAGGATCCTGCCTGGGCTGCTCCTGCACAGTTGATGAGGATGTCGATTGCCCCAAGCCGTTCTAGGGCCGTGTGGACCACCCGTTCGATGTCGTCGGGCAGCCGAAGGTCGCAGGGAACAGCCGCCACCTCGGCAGCGGGGGCGGGGCTGGGCAGCTCCCGCAGTCTCCCGGCAGCCACCTCCAGGCCGTCGGGTAGGGCAGCGAGAAGAACGCCCACTCCCTCTACCCGAAGGGCTGCGGCACACGAATATCCTATCCCAGAACTGCCTCCCGTGACGATGGCTTTCTTGCCTGCAAGGTCTAGGTTCATCTCTGCTCCCTCTGCGCGACCGGGTCGCTTTCGGCGTTCATTCTATACCACCCCCAAGTTGAGGAAGCTCACCGGGAGTCCCCGACCAGTGCTGTCAATCTTCCGCGCGGAGGCCTGTGGATGATGAGGCTGGAAGGAAAGATCGCCCTCGTGACCGGATCGGCCCATGGGATCGGGAAGGCCGTTGCATTAAGGCTAGCGGAACAAGGGGCCGACCTAGTCCTTGTCGACGTTGACGCCGGCGCCCTGGCGGAAGTGGTGGCCCAGGTCGAGGCCTCCGGCAGGCGCGTTTTGAGCTCGAATGCCGACGTGACCCTTGGGGATGAGGTGGAGGCGCTCGTAGAGAAGGTGTTGGGCGCATTCGGGCGCGTGGACCTTCTGATTAACAACGTAGGAGGGAGTCGCGGTCCTCGGCAGATCGAGGCTACTCAAGAAGAGGACTTCGACGAGGTCGTGCGACTCAACCTCAAGTCGACATTCCTGGTCACGCGGGCGATCATCCCATCAATGAAGCGCCAGGGCAGTGGCCGCATTGTCAACGTGGCCTCGGTGGCGGCGAAAGTGGGCAGCCTGACAGGAAGCCCCGCCTACTCCGCGGCGAAAGCCGGCGTTTTGGGATTCACGCGGCATGCCGCAGCAGAGCTCGCTCCCTTTCACATCACAGTCAATGCCGTCGCCCCCGGGGTGACGCAAAGCGAACGCATGTCCAACCGCCTGGCGACATGGAGCGAAGAGGAACGCCGAGCTCTCGTTTCTCGGATTCCCCTGGGCAGGCTGGCGACGGTTCAAGAGGTGGCTGCAGCCATTGTGTTCCTCTGCGGGGAGGAGGCAGGCTACATTACCGGCGCCACCGTGGATGTCAACGGAGGGGTCCATATGGCTTGAAACCTCACCGGCCACGTTTCTTTCGCGGACTTCACGATTGGACGGACCGACCCAGTCCGCCCCCAGGCCAGCCCAGGAGCACGCTGCCGCCAACACCCTGTTATTCACCGACATGCCGCCATCTGGGCTTGGAAACGAAGGAGGACGCAGCCATCAACCGCCCGACGATCAGGCCGATCCAACTGGAGGGTTCCGGCGCGCCCGCCCCTGGAGTCCCGGGAGGCTGGGCCGGCCGGAACCCCTTCGCTTGCTTGACAAGGGGAACGGCGGCTGGTAGAATAGGCCCGCTGACGACGATTGCACAACCGTTACGACATGCGATTGTGCAATCGGTTGTTCCATGCCGACTACCCGCCCGAGACCGTGACCCCGGATCGCTCTTCGGGGAGGCAAGGTCATGACCTCAATGCGTGATGTCGCTCTTAGGGCGGGCGTTTCGGAGAGCACGGTCTCCCGCGCCCTCAGCGGCAAGATCCCGGTCACCGACGAGACCCGTAGCCGGGTGCTGGCCGCGGTGGGGGAACTGGGCTATCAGCCGAACCTCCTGGCGCAAAGCCTGCGCAGTGGGAGCACCAAGCTATTCGCCCTTGTTGTGCCGGATATCACCCAGCCGTCCCTGGCAACCCTCGCCTTGGCCGTCGAGGAAGCAGCCCATCAGCACGGCTACAGTCTACTGCTCTGCAATACCCTGGAAAACGCCGAGCGAGAAGCCCAGTACCTCACCGCCGTGGTACAGCGCTGGGTCGACGGGGTCATCATCTCACGTGCCCAGAACGCGGATGTGGCCATCGCGCTGTGGAACGAGATGCAGATCCCGGTGGTGGTCGTCGACCGCGCACTGGCGAGTGAGCAACTGCCCAGTGTGGTTGTCGACAACGAACAGGTGGGCCGCCTTGCAACGGAGCACTTGCTCGGTCTGGGCCATCGAGTGATCGGCTGCCTGACAACGCCCATGCGGTTCCGCTTCACCCGCGAACGTCTCCAGGGATATCAATCCGCCCTGCGCCAGGCAGGAATCGCCCTCGACCCGGCCCTAGTCGTCGAAGGACCGGTGCAGGCGGAAGATTCCAACGAGTGCGCACGCCGGCTGCTCCAGACGCGACCAGACATTACCGCCATCTACGCCTTCAGCGATGTCCGGGCCATCAGCTGCATGAAGGCTGCCCGCGAGCTCGGCCGCCTTATCCCGCAAGACCTCTCGGTCGTCGGGACAAACAACACCAGTATCTGTACCTTGATCGATCCCCCATTGACCACTGTTGCCCAGCCCTTTGAGGCCATGGCCAAAGAGTCGGTCGATACCCTGGTGCGCCTTGCGGCCGGGAAGCGGCTGAGACAGCGTCATGTGGTGCTGCAGCCCGAGTTGGTCGTGCGGGCGACCACGAGCCCGCCGAGGCGACGCGACCGAGTTGCAGGATAGCGGTCCGGGGCGGAAGCCGGCCCGGCGCAAGCCTCGCTCGTCGAATCGCGTGGAGGGAAAAGAGACTCTCCCTGGGACCTTAGTGGAGGCCGAGGATGAACGTGCGGGAACGCTTCCTTGCCACGCTTGCGTTTGAGCCGGGTGTCCGCCCTCCGCTCTGGGAATTCGCCTACTGGGGCGGAACCATCGAGCGTTGGTATGGGGAGGGCCTTCCCAGGCGGAAAGGCTTCGCTCGCCCCCTGACGTTCGGAGAACCCGCGACGGGGCCCGGCGCCTATTGGGGCTGCCCGCCCTTGGCGGCGCCACGGGCCGAGGATGTATCGACATGTCTAGGCCTCGACGGTGATTACCAATGTGTTCCGCTTGAGAACTGGGTGTTTCCGCCCTTCAAGGAGGAAATCCTCGCCGACGAGGGCGACAACGTCATCTTTCGCGACAAGCAGGGCGTTGTCATGCGAAAGCGGAAGGACGATGCCTCACGCCCCGGTTATCTCTCCTGGCCAGTGTCCAATCGCCGCGACTGGGAACAGCTGAAAGAGGAGCGATTCCAGGTCCAGTTGACGGAGCGCCTTCCTTCGAACTGGAAAACGCTCGTCGACGAGTACAAGCGCCGGGACTACCCCATGGCCCTGGGCGGATTTCCGGGAGGTTACTTCGGGTCGCTTCGCTACTTGATGGGAGAAATGCGCCTGCTTACTGCCTACTACGATGAGCCCGACCTGGTGCACGACATCGCCGATTCCCTGACGGACTTCTGGATTGAGCTGTACGGAGCAGTCCTCCAGGATGTGCAGGTGGATACCTTTGAGATCTGGGAAGACATGTGCTACAAGGCCGGGCCTCTCATCTCCCCCGCCACGTTTCGAGAGTTCATGTCTCCCTACTACGAGCGGCTCATCGGGTTCCTCCGGCAGAACGGGATCCGCAACTTCATTGTCGATACGGATGGGGATTGCACGAAGCTGATCCCGCTCTTTCTCGAAGCCGGGGTGACGGCGCTGTTGCCGTTCGAAGTACAAGCCGGGATGGACATCCGGGAGGTGCGGCGTGAGTACCCTCGGCTGCAGATCCTTGGCGGGCTTGACAAGCGGAGAATCGCGGAGGGGAAAGCCGCGATCGAGGCCGAGTTGCGGGGTAAGGTGCCGTTCATGCTCAAGCACGGTGGCTATGTTCCCTATATGGATCACTTGGTCCCCCCAGAAGTGTCATGGGAGGACTTCCGGTATTACCGGCAACTGATCGCTGAGCTTGTGGAAGAGCATTGTGGACCTGCAGCCGACTGACGGGGGGCAAAGAAGTCTCCTACCAGCCGCCGAGGAGTGGTATGGCCGTTGAGATCCGGATGCCGCGTCTGAACTGGTCACAAGAGTCGGGCACGGTAACGCGTTGGCTGAGATCGCCGGGCGAGCACATCAAGACCGGCGAGCCGCTGCTCATCGTAGAGACTGAGAAAGCCGAGATTGAGGTGGAGGCGGATGCCGATGGTTTGCTCCATATCGTCGTGTCGGAATCCCGTCCCTTGCCTGTTGGGGCTTTGATTGGCTACCTGCTCGGTGAGGGGGAAACGGCCCCCGTCGTTGCCGATAGCCCCCCTCCCGGTGAGGCGCGTGCTGGAGCCGAGCTGGCGATCGTGGCCAAGCGTGAAAGCCGTGGGAACTCCGAACGTATCTCGGCAACGCCCATTGCACGGAGGATTGCCAAGGAACAGGGCATCGATCTCGCCTTGGTGGCGGGGTCGGGCCCGAAGGGAAGCATCACCGAGCGAGACGTCCGTCGGCATATCGATCACCTGGCTGGGGCTGGTGCCCCTGGACCTGGAAGCCTCGGCGTCCGGGAGCTCAATCGCCCGTCTCCTTGGGCAGATGAATCGCCGATCTCCCTTTCGACTGTCCGCAAGGCGACGGCTGAGATGCTGGCAGCCAGCTTCGCCACCGCGCCTCACTTCTACCTTGGGATCACAGTCGATATGGGCCAGGCCCTGAGACTGTGTGCGACGCTTGACCCCCAACCCTCGATCACGGCGGTTCTCATCCGGGCTTCGGCCATTGCCCTGGCGGGCCATCCGGAGGTCAACGTCTCCTACTGGGAAGGAGCACTCTACAAGCACTCGCACATCAACATCGGGGTGGCGATGGCCACTTCCGAGGGACTGCTGGTCCCGGTGATCCGCGACGCCGATCGGTTGCCTCTCTCCGCCACGGACGAGCGGCTGCGCCAGCTGCGCGAGAAAGCGCAGGCTCGTCACTTCAGGGGGGACGAGATGAGCGAGGGCACCTTCACGATCTCCAACCTTGGGATGTTGGGTATCGAGGAGTTCCTGGCGGTGATCAACCCGCCGGAAGCCGCCATCCTTGCGGTGGGCGCGATTGTCGATCGGGCCTACGCTGGCACCCAAGGGATTGAGCTCCGTCCCGCACTCAAGCTCAATCTTTCCATCGATCACCGCGCCCTGGATGGAGCAGATGCGGCGCGCTTCCTCGCGGATCTGAAGAACACCCTGGAACAACCGGAAGGCCTCGCATAGGAGATCCCCAGCATGAGCAAAACCGCCGCCAAGGCGAAAGGGAAGCCGGAGGACGCGGCTCGGCCCACGGCTTCGGTCGCCGGCTTGGATCGTGAAGATCTCTTGGATATGTACCTGCGGATGATGCGCATTCGCTACTTCGACACCCGAACTCCAGGCCTGGTCAAGAACATGACCATTCCAGGGATGTGCCACGAGTGTATCGGCCATGAGGGAGTGGCCATTGGCGTCATCCAGGCTCTCAATCGCGATGACTACATCGGCAGCACACACCGCGGCCATGGGCATCTGATTGCCAAGGGTGGCGACCTGAAGAGGATGATGGCCGAACTCATGGCAAAGAAAACGGGCTACTGCAAGGGGAAGGGGGGCTCCATGCACGTGGCCGATCAGTCGATCGGGATGCTGGGTGCCGATGGCATTGTCGGAGGAGGAATCCCGTTGATTGTCGGTGCGGGCTTCTCGATCAAACTACGCGGCACAAGGCAGGTCGCCGTCAGCTTCCACGGGGATGGAGCCGCGGCCCAAGGCGTCTGGCATGAGTCGGTGAATCTCGCCGCCGTCAAGCGCTTGCCGGTCATCTTTGTCTGCGAGAACAATCTATACGCCCTGAGCACCCGCTGGTCGGAGTCGGCGCTGATCTCCGATGTGGCCGCTCGGGCCCAGGGCTACGGCATCCCCGGGATCGTTGTGGATGGGCAGGATGCGATCGCCGTCTACGAGGTGGCCAAGGAGGCCGTTGGCCGGGCGCGGTCGGGTGAGGGCCCCACCCTCATCGAGTGCAAGACCTACCGGTTCACTGGCCATTGGATCGGCGATCCTCACACATACCGCACGAAGGAAGAGGTCGAGTGGTGGAAAGAGAACCGGGACCCGGTCAAGATTCTGCGAGCACGTATTCTGGACGCTCGCATGGCCACAGACGTTGAATTGGACGATTTCGCGGCCAGAGCGCATGAAGAGGTGGAGGAGGCGGTGCGTTATGGAATCGCCTCGCCGGAACCGGAGCCGTCCGCGCTGTTCGAAGATGTCTTCGCTCCGTGAGCGTGCCGAGTGACCGGGGTCATAGTTGGAGAGGAGACGGAGCCTTGAGAGAGCTAACAGTCCTTCAGGCGATCAACGAAGGCATCCGCGAGGAGATGGAGCGTGACGAGCGGGTATTCCTGATCGGTGAGGACCTTTGGGGCCTCCCCGGGGGGCCCCACGGGGTCTATAAGGGGCTGCCTGAGCAGTTTGGCTCCACGCGAGTGATCCAGACTCCTATCTCCGAAAGTGCCCTCATGGGGGCGACGGTTGGGGCGGCGGCGACAGGGATGCGGCCGATCGTCGAAATCATGCACATGGACTTCATGACGATCGCCATGGACCAGATTGTCAATCATGCCGCCAAGCTCCGCTACATGACCGGTGGCCAGGCCACTCTGCCTCTGGTGATGCGAACCCCGGCCGGGTCGGGCCAGGGGAACGCAGCTCAGCACTCTCAATCCCTTGAGGCCTGGCTTGTTCATGTCCCGGGGCTGAAGGTCGTGATGCCTTCGACGCCCTACGACGCCAAGGGGCTCATGAAGAGTGCTATTCGAGACAATAACCCGGTCATGTACATCGAGCACAAGGTGGCCTACAACCGCAAGGGGCCGGTGCCCGAAGAGGAATACCTTGTGCCTCTGGGCAAGGCAGATGTGAAGCGCGAAGGAACTGATGTCACGATCATAGCCACGGCCTACATGGTGTACATGGCGTTGCAGGCGGCCGACGAACTGGCAAGGGACGGGATCAGCGCCGAAGTGGTCGACCCGCGGACGCTCAACCCTCTGGACATCGACACGCTGATCGCCTCGGTCCGGAAGACCAGGCGGTTCGTCGTTGTCCACGAGGCAAACAAGACGTGCGGGATAGGAGCCGAGATCCTGAGTCAGATTGTTGAGACCGCCTTCACCGATCTTGATGCACCGCCTCGCCGGGTGTGTGGGGAAGACGTCCCCATTCCCTACAACCGCAGCCTGGAAGCACGGCAAATCCCAAGTGTGGAAAGGATCGCCGGTGCAGTCCTGGAGCTCTGCCGGTATTGAGGCGGGCCCGCTGAAAGGCCTTCAGGCCGGGGGGCCCGCGGAAGTGCGCCGGATCATCTGCCCAGGTGGGCCTGGGAGGATGGCTCCATCCCGCTGCGATCACCGGTTTGAAAGGCGGCGAGTGTCTTGATCAAAGGAAGGAAGACCGCATGAACGCTCGAGAGAGATTCCAGGCCATTATGAGGTTTGAGCCGTTCGACCGTTGCCTGGAGTGGGAACTTGGCTACTGGGGCGGCACGGTCAACCGCTGGTACCAGGAGGGGCTCCCCCGGGTCCATGGCTTGCCGCGCCTCCCCCCCATTGCCGATTGCGTCTTCGGGGAGGCCCAGCCCTGGCGCCAGGCGGGCCCGTTTATGGTTGATCGGGATGTGGCCGCCTTCCTGGGGCATGACGCAGGAATCCAGCGCATGCCGATTGAGGCCTACGTCTACCCGCCGTTTGAGGTTCGGATCCTGGAAGATCACAAGGACATGCAGATCCTCCAGGACGATCAGGGCATCGTCAAGCGGATGTACAAGGACGAGCGAGGGATGCCGGAATTCGTGAGGCACCCCGTCCAATCGTGGGCCGACTGGGAAACACTCAAAGCCGAACGGCTGCAGCCCAACCTGGCGGAGAGGCTGCCCGGAGAGTGGCCTTCGCTGGTGGAAGCCTACAGCCACGCGGACTATCCGCTGTGCCTCGGTAGCTTTCCCTGTGGATTCTATGGTACGCCGCGCCAATTGATGGGCTTTGAGGGTCTGTCGATCGCTCTGTACGAAGATCGCAGGCTTGTGGGCGACATGTTGAACTACCTGACGGACTTCTGGATCTCTCTGTACGATCAATTCCTGAGCGCCTACTCCGACAGGATCCAGATCGACCACGCCCACATCTGGGAGGACATGTCCTTTTTCTCCGGTCCCCTGATCTCTCCGGCGCTGTTTCGCGAGCTGATGCTCCCCTGCTACAAGAGGTTGACGGGTTTCTTCCGGGATCACGGAATCGACATCATCCTGGTGGACACCGATGGTAATTGCTGGGAGCTGATTCCGCTGTTCCTGGAGGGCGGGGTCACCGGAGTCTACCCGTTTGAAGTGGCTGCAGGGATGGATGTTGTCGAAGTGCGTGAAGCGTACCCGAGACTGCAAATGCTGGGCGGGATTGACAAGAGGCCGCTGATTGCTGGCGATCGTGCGGCGATCGACGCCGAACTCCGGAGGGTGGTGCAGATCGTCCCACAGGGCGGATATGTCCCGTACGTTGATCACAACGTGCCCCCGGATATCTCCTGGGAGACGTTTGTCTACTACCGGCGACGGTTGCATTCCCTGCTGACCGATGGCTCAGATGCTTAGGAGCTGTCGAGTGCTGACCAATCGGAAACGTGCGGGCGACGAGGAGTGATATGACCCACAACCAAGTTCATGAGGTGCCTGTTGTCAGGGTGGTTCCCGCACGCCGGCCGCTTTTTGGAGTGTGGTCGGCCTTGCGGCGGATCGGGCAGATGGATGAGGCGGGTGTCATCGGCGCGTTGTTCGTGATTGGGCTTGTGTTCAGCATCTTCACCGAGCACTTTCTGCAGATCTCTAATCTCTTCCAGATCCTTCGCCAGATCACCCTGCTCGGGATCATGGCGGTGGGTATGACCTTTGTCATGTCTGCGGGCGACATCGATCTGTCGATCGGCTCGGTTTTCAACGTCTCCGTCATTTCCATGGCGCTTGTTCTGCAGTCCGGTCTGCAATGGTGGATCGCAGTGCCCATTGGCCTGGCGATCGGCACGCTGTGCGGCCTGATCAACGGGACGTTGTCGATTCTCTTGCGGATACCGAGCATCATCATTACGCTGGCAACCCTGAGCCTCTACAAGGGAGTGTCCCTCCTTCTTTCGGGCGGGCGCGCCATATCCATGTTTGACAAGGAAAACATATTCTTCGAGTTTGGAAATGCAAAGCTGGGTCCTATGCCGGCCATGATCCTGGTGATGCTGGCTGTGGTCATCGTTGGAGCGGTGGTGCATCGGCGGACTGTGTTCGGGCGCCATGCGTGCGCAGTCGGGAGCAATCGCAAGGCGGCGAGCTACTCCGGGATCCAAGTGAACGCAGTACGCCTGCGGGTCCTGACGCTATCCGGGTTCCTCGTCGCTCTCTCCGCGACCCTGGGCCTGGCCCACCTGGCAAGCGCGGATCCCGGCTCAGGCACGGGGTACGAGATGGATGTCATTGCGGGCGTCATCATCGGGGGCACGAAATTCACAGGTGGAAAAGGGACGGTGATCGGCTCGATCGTCGGTGTGGCGATCATGGGCACCATGCGCAACGGGCTGATCATGCTCGGCGTTTCACCGTACTGGCAGCTGGTCTTGACCGGGGCTGTGATTATCACTGCCGTCGCCCTGGATTATGTCCTCCAGCGCCGCTAGTCGATTGCGCCGGAGGAGTCTTTCGCTGCTTCGGCTTGCCGGAGCGGAAGGAGGTGTTGCCGCCAATGCTGTTTCTGTCTGTGATCTGTCGGGCGGGCTGGCGACCCGGTCCCTGGCACTTGAGCACCAAGAGGCGAGGGGGTTGCGTTTCACATCGCATCTCGCGGTGTGAAACAGGAGGCCTGCAAGCCCCAGGTTTGCGGGTCGAAGGAGAGAATCCATCATGACTGGGAACGGAATCTCGAAGCGAAGCCTGCTGGGGATTGCTCTGAATGCGATGGTCGTGATCGCGTTCTTGGCAGGCTGTGCTGCCCCGGCCACGGAAGTGGCGACCGAGGCCCCCGAGGCAACGGAGCCGCCCGAAGCGGAGGCCACTGAGCCGCCGGTGACCGAGCCCGCGGAACCCCTGGAGTTTGCTGTGGTTCTGCAGGCCATCGGCATCCCGTTCTTCTCAGCGCTCGAGCGGGGAGCGATCCAGGCGGGGCACGACTTTGGGGTGCACGTTGAGGTCGTCGGGCCACCGCTGCATGATCCCGAGAGACAGATCGCTATGTTCGAGGCCTATGTCCAGAGGGGAGTCGATGGCATCGTGGTCGGCGCTCCGGTCCCGGTGTGGGATACGACGATCAATGCCGCCATCGATCAGGGGATGATCGTGCTGACAACGAACTCGGATGCTCCGGACTCGAGACGCATCGCGGGTTGGCAACAGGACTTCGAGGATACTGGGCGCATCATGGGCCAGACTCTTGTCGAGCTGATGGGCGAGGAGGGCGTCGTCGGCATGGGCTGGTGCGTGTCGGGGGCGGTCCCATTGGTCCGACGGCTGGACGGCTTCAGTGAAGTGATCAGCCAGTACCCGGGGATCACCACCATCGGTCCCATCGACGTTGGGGATGATGCGAGCCGGGCGTACGAAGGATGGTCAACTCTGATCTCGACGAACCCGGAGATGACCGGCACCTTCGGCCTTTGCGCGACGGACCCGCAAGCCGCCGGAGAGGTGGCCCAGGACCTCGCCAGGGACGACCTGATCGTGATCGGCTACGATCTGCAGCCGGTTACTCTGGAGCTGATCCGGGACGGATGGGTCGATATGGCCCTTGGCCAGGCGCCCTACCTCCAGGGTTACCTGCCCATCATGGCTCTGGCCAACTACTTCCAGAACGGTACTCCGCTGCCAGAGGGGCTTGTGCCTATGCCCATGGAGATCGTGACGGCCGATAACGCCGCCGACTACATCCCGCGCGAAACGGATAGCCATGCCGAGCGCGTGTGGTACTCCAACTGGCTATGCGAGAACTACCCGAACGACTATCCCGCAGAACTCTGCACTGACTAGTGCGCTGGTGGAGTGTCCCCGCCGCAGATTAGGCCGCGGCGGGGACACCTCTCGGTGGTTATCTGCAGAAGGCGGTGAATGTGGACAGAGGCGAGTCGCTGATCAAGCTGGAGAGCATCAGCAAACGTTTTGGGGGCGTCCAGGCCCTATGTGAGGTGAGCTTCTCGGTCGAGGCCGGAGAAGTCCACGCCGTTGTCGGGGAGAACGGCGCGGGCAAGTCCACCCTCATGAACGTCCTGGCCGGGGTCTACCGGCCCGATGGCGGGAAGGTGTTTCTGCGCGGCGAGGAAACTCAGCTACGGGACCCTCGGGATGCACAGCGACATCGGATCAGTATCGTCTATCAGGAGCTCAACCTCTTTCCAGATCTCTCCGTCGGGGCCAACATCTTTGCCGGTCGGGAGAGACGGCGGGTCGGAGGCCTCTTGAACGAGGCCGAGATGCGTCAGGAGGTGCGCAAGGTCCTCGATCTTATGGATGTCGATCTCTCGCCGGATGAGAAGGTGGGCCAACTCAGCATGGGCAAGCGCCAATTGGTGGAGATCTCGCGGGCCCTCGCCCATGACGCCGAGATCATCATCATGGACGAGCCCAACTCCGCGTTGACAGCCAGGGAGAGCGAGGTCCTCTTTGGAATCACCCGTCGGCTGCGCGACCAGGGCCTGACCGTGCTGTATATCTCCCACCGGCTGGAAGAGGTGTTCACGATTGCCGATCGGGTCTCCGTCCTCCACAACGGGAGCTATGTGGGCACCTGGCGCACAGGCGAAACCACGATCCCCGAGATCGTCCACGCGATGACCGGCGGGATCAGCATCAAGGAAAGCGTTTCGGAGAGCCGGTCGCAAATCGGGGAGCCGCTGTTGAGCGTTGATGGCCTGGGAGGGGCCGGG
>Ga0209342_10000555_pt1 | contig 43130 bp, 38 predicted proteins | sample RifCSP16_2_FD_184023 | JGI IMG/M metagenome (GOLD analysis project Ga0209342, IMG submission 184023) | Soil microbial communities from Rifle, Colorado - Rifle CSP2_sed 16_2 (SPAdes) (version 2) | ecosystem: Environmental > Terrestrial > Deep subsurface > Rock core/Sediment | place: Rifle...
GGAGGCGACATGTATGAATTGGCGTCCTCTGCTCGGGCCGCGGGGGTCAGCTCGATCGGCTGAGGGGAGGGCTGGCCGTAGGCTAGGCGAAGTCGTGGCTGAAGTCGAAGCGGTAGTCGGAGCGGCGGTCAAAGGCTGATTGCCCCCGCCTGGCGGCCACCATTTTCTGAAGGTGCCCCGTCCGCTAAGCACTGGTTGAGACCTGCCTGCTGGAGTATGATCAAGGACCAACGAGCTCCGCAAGAAGACGATCAAGAAAGCCTGTCCACAGCAAGGTCCGAGACACCATGCGCTGGTTTGAAGTCCTAGAACGCCCGATCATCAGCTTCTTCGTCATGGGCATCTTCAGCAGCGTGGCCGCCGTGATCTTCTTCCGGATCGGCGGCTCCGTGGCCAAAGTCACAGCCGAGGACAACGCCCTGGTCCAGGCGACGTTCGAAGCCGGCGGTGCCCTGGCCGGCTTCATCATCATCTTCATCCTTTCCTATCGAGGCTATAAGGAGATCCGTTCCCTCGACCCTGCCCCACAACGCCGGCTGCGCGAGTACGTGCTGCGCACCAAGGACCGGGCCTTCGAGCCGCAGGATCCGGCCCTGGTGTGCAAGTACAAACTCTACGATCGCGAGCAGGGAGGCTGGGATCCCGAATGGAAGACTGTCGGCTTCGTACAAGGCGGCGAGGGCAGCCTGAAAATCTACGTGGGCGAGATGAGCGAGCGTTACACCATCCGCATCATGATCCAGGATTCTCAACAGCGCATCTGGCAATCACCCGAGGACTTGCCTTTCGGCGTCACCCCCGTCTATCTCAATCGGGCCACCGGGACCGGTTAGTGCGGAGACTGCTGTGAATCTCAAGCTGAGAAACCGCTGGCGCTATAAGGGCAACGACCGGTGGGAGTGGGAAGCCTTTCTCGATGACGGAGGCACGGGTGACCTAAAAAAGGTAGATCACGTCGAGTACGTGCTGCACGAGACATTCCCCAACCCGGTGCGGACCGTCAAGGATCCAAAAGGCGGCTTTGCCCTGAAGACGTCCGGCTGGGGCATCTTCGAGCTGAAGGTGTTCGTCTATACTAAAAGTGGTGAGAAGCTCAAGCTCACCCACATGCTGGAGTTCGCCCAGGATCCTCCGGTGGGGGTAAGCGGCTAAGAGCCCGATCGTCCCCGAACGCGCACCTCCTTTTCACCTTCCCCGCCTCGGCATTGACCCGGCAGGTCAGGACGGTATGGCTGGAGCGCCCTGCTCTTCGAGCTCAGCCACAGAACTTCCCGGGGTTCTGCCGGGAGATACTTCGAGCGTGCGTGCAGCCCTACCTTCCGCCGTCGGCGACGGATCGTGCAGGGGCCCGACCCGCAGGCTTCTGTGACCGGGACGGTACAATTGGAAGGGGAGTTGGGCTGGATGCCGAGTCGGTCACGCCAGAGCCAGCGCCAGGACGACGGGCATCGTTGCCTGCCCTCGTCCTGCGCCTTGCCGGCGAATGAGCATCCCGTCACAGCCGTACACTAAGTGGGGCTACCGCCAACGGTACACCGTCCCGGTGTCCTGCCGGGAGGCCAGAGTGGGGGAGATGCCAAGTTCCCTCACGAGGGGACGCTATCCAACGGTAGGGAGGCGTCCAATGAGCCTCGATCCCAGTCCCAGGAATGTCTTACGGCGTTGCCTCTGTCGGCATGCCAGGAACACAACCGGATTGAAGGATGGTACAATGAATATCCAGCAGATCCGAAAAAGCGACCGCTATCACCACAATCCAATAAGACAGAGCTGAAGTCACTCGTGCACAAGAACACATACGCCCTGTCAGCCGCGTTGATGGCTGCCGGCATAGTGTGGGCCGCTCACGCCGCTCCACAGCTCGTGGCTACGGATAAAGGCCTTCTCGTAGATGCGCCAGGCCGTTGGCGGATAGACCCCACTTAACCCATGGGCCATTCCGAAGGGCCTGCCCTGAGGGTACTCGTCGAGAATGATGCCAACGCAGCAGCCATCGGCGAGGAGCTATCCTGCGCGGTTCGCAAGGATATCAACCGTCGTAGGCAAATGCCTCCTCTCATCAATCAGAGGGGGCACTCCTGCGCACACATATCCTGTGACAATCCAACAGCTGCAACTCGGGATGTCCGATTCCGGGTCTGATCAAAATCTCGTTGGGGCGATTGTCGTCGTTGCAGCGGACGTACTCGCAAATCTCTGCGCCTTGAAGGGAGGTGATGTTCCGAGGATACTGCCCTGCTGTTCCAACCCAGTTGCACCCAATTCCTAGGAGGAGAAAGATGTCCAAAAAGAAGTGGTACGGCTTAGTCGCCGTACTCATGATCGCGACCGCGATTCTCTCAGCTTGTCGTGGTGCAGCGACCCCGACGCCGGAGGAAGCCAAGCTAGCGGTCGGGATTGTACTCCCGACCAGAGACGAGCCGAGGTGGATCCAGGATGAGACCCGCTTCAAGGATGCGCTCGGCGCGGCCGGTTACGACGTGGAAATCCTCTTCAGTGAGGGTGACTCGGCCAAGGAGAAGGCCAACGTCGAAGCCTTGATCACCAAGGGAGTCAAGGTGATCATCATCTGCCCGCAAGACGGCACTGCCGCCGCTGCGGCCGCTGAAGCTGCCAGGGCCGCAGGGGTCAAGGTCATCTCCTACGACCGCTTGATCCGTGAGACCGAGGCAGTCGATTATTACGTCACCTTCGACAGCATCGCCGTGGGCGCCGCCCAGGCCCAGTACCTGGTGGACAAGGCCTCCGGCTCAGACAACCCGCTCTATCTGTATGCCGGCGCGGCCACGGACAATAACGCCTTCCTGTTCTTCGAAGGCGCGTGGAACGTGTTGCAGCCCAAGATCGCCGACGGCACTTTCGTGATCAAGAACTCCAGCGAAGCCGTTGGGCTCCAGGGCAAGGCCACGCTGACCCGCGACGAGATGGGCCAGATCATCGGCCAGGTTACGACCAACTGGGACTTCAACACCGCCAAGAGTCTGGCTGAAGCCAACCTGACGGCCGCCCCCGCGGCCGACAAGGGCGATGTGTTCATCCTCGCCCCCAATGACGGGACAGCCCGCGCCATCGCCGATGCCTTCGGCGCCGACAAGGATGTCTCGAGCTACGTCGTCACCGGTCAGGATGCCGAGGTGGCCTCCGTCCAGTACATCATCGACGGCAAGCAGTCCATGACGGTCCTGAAGGACGTCCGCACGCTGGTGGCTGACGCCATCGCTGCCGCCGTCGCCTACCTCGAGGGCGGGACGCCGCCGCAGACCAACAGCTACAACAACGGCGTGATCGACGTGCCGGCCAAGCCATCCGAAGTGATCGCGGTTGACAAGGACAACGTCAAGCAGGCGATCATCGACTCGGGTTACTGGCCTGCCAGCGAGTTCACCGGCCTGGAGGGAGCCGCTGCGCCAGCAGTGACAGGTACGGTCGGGATCGTACTTCCGACCAGGGACGAGCCGAGGTGGATCCAGGACGAGACCCGCTTCAAGGATGCGCTCGGCGCGGCCGGTTACGACGTGGAGATCCTCTTCAGTGAGGGTGACTCGGCCAAGGAAAAGGCTAACGTCGAAGCCTTGATCACTAAGGGCGTCAAGGTGATCATCATCTGCCCGCAGGACGGCACTGCCGCCGCCGCGGCGGCTGAGGCTGCCAGGGCCGCAGGGGTCAAGGTCATCTCCTACGACCGCTTGATCCGTGACACCGAAGCTGTCGACTACTACGTCACCTTCGACAGTATCGCCGTGGGCGCAGCCCAGGCCCAGTACCTGGTGGACAAGGCCTCCGGCTCAGGCAACCCGCTCTATCTGTACGCCGGCGCGGCCACGGACAATAACGCCTTCCTGTTCTTCGAAGGCGCGTGGAACGTGTTGCAGCCCAAGATCGCCGACGGCACCTTCGTGATCAAGAACTCCAGCGAAGCCGTTGGGCTCCAGGGCAAGGCCTCGCTGACCCGCGACGAGATGGGCAAGATCATCGGCCAGGTTACGACCAACTGGGACTTCAACACCGCCAAGAGCCTGGCTGAAGCCAACCTGACGGTCGCCCCCGCGGCCGACAAGGGCGATGTGTTCATCCTCGCCCCCAATGACGGGACAGCCCGCGCCATTGCCGACGCCTTCGGCGCCGACAAGGATGTCTCGAGCTACGTCGTCACCGGTCAGGATGCCGAGGTGGCCTCCGTCCAGTACATCATCGACGGCAAGCAGTCGATGACGGTCCTGAAGGATGTCCGCACGCTGGTGGCTGACGCCATCGCTGCCGCCGTCGCCTACCTCGAGGGCGGGACGCCGCCGCAGACCAACAGCTACAACAACGGCGTGATCGACGTGCCGGCCAAGCCATCCGAGGTGATCGCGGTTGACAAGGACAACGTCAAGCAGGCGATCATCGACTCGGGTTACTGGCCTGCCAGCGAGTTCACCGGCTTGTAGTAGCCGGAAAACATCAGTGCATACAGGAATAGTGATGGGCCGCTCCGTCACTATTCCTGTATGTCCTTTGTAGATCCGAGGATTCGTAACCGCCCCGATTACTCCCATTTTCCTGACCGCAGAGAAGGGAATATCGATGAACTCTGTCGCAGTAGGTACTGCTGTCGTGGAGTTGCGGAACATCAATAAGAGTTTTGGCGCTGTCCAGGCGCTGCGTGGAGTTGACCTGGTCTTGCGCCACAATGAAGTGCTGGGGTTGGTGGGGGACAACGCCGCCGGCAAGTCCACACTGATGAAGGTGTTGAGCGGAGCCTACATCCCCGAAGAAGGGGACATCTTCATCGAAGGCAAGAAGACGCACTTCGCCAGTCCCATGGATGCGCGCCGGCAGGGAATCGAGATGGTGTATCAGGATTTTGCCCTTGCCAACAACCTCGACGTGGCCGCCAACGTCTTCCTGGGGCGTGAAGCGGTGCGCACCCAGCTGGGTCCGATTGCAGTGATGGATAATCGTCGCATGGAGGTGGAAGCGCAAAAGCTGCTAAACCGCCTCAAGATCGACATCTCGTCTGTGCGTTTGAAAGTGGAAAGACTGTCCGGCGGCCAGCGCCAGGCAGTCGCCATTGCCCGCGCGACAGCTTTCGATGCCAAGGTCATCATTATGGACGAGCCCACGGCGGCGCTGAGCGTGGCGGCCATCGGCAAGGTACTCGACTTGGTCAGGGAACTCAAGGCGCTGGGCTCATCGATCATCATCATCAGTCACCGCCTGGAAGATATCTACCAGGTGAGCGATCGCATGATCGTCCTGCGCCACGGGCTCAAGGTCTCCGATACCCCGGTAGAAGGCGACATTCACGAGTTCCGCGAGCGGGTGGTGGCCTACATCGTTGGCGCCCGCGATGACTTTGGCGGCCGAGCCGCGGCTGATAAACGCCAAGAGGCCTGAGATGTCATTCATCGATCATGGGAAAAAGCAGCTGCGGGGCAATATCCGAGAATACGGGATGTATATCGCCCTGTTCGTGATTGTGGTCGGCTTTTCCATCGCCACGGACGGCGTCTTCATATCGTCGAGAAACATAGTCAATCTGGTGAATCAGACCGGCTACATCGCGGTGTTGGCGGTTGGCATGACGCTGGTCATCGTCATCCGGCACATCGATCTCTCGGTCGGCTATCTCTCGGGCTTCCTCGGCGCGGTGGCGGCCATTGCCATGGTATCTTGGGATCTGCCGGTGTCTGCGACCATTCCGCTTGTATTGGGGCTCGGCATTCTGGCAGGGCTACTCAGTGGGTTCCTGGTGGCAAAGATGGAAATCCCGGCCTTCGTTGCCACGTTGGCTGGATGGTTAGGCTACCGGGGAGCGTTGCAGCTCTCAACCAGGGGGACCGGCACAATCATCATCCCAGACGATGCGTTCAATGCCATAGGCAATGGCTTCGTTCCCGACATTCCCGGGATCGGGATTCTGCCGGGAGTCCATCATCTAACGTTGATCCTCGGCTTCCTGGGAATCGTCCTATTCCTCGTCAGTGAAATCAACGCCCGCAGAAAGCTGCAGGGCTACGAATCTGAAATTCTGCCGATGGAGATGTTCATCCTCAAGCTCGTATTCGTTACGGCTTTGGTCGGCGGTATCACCTGGATCCTGGCGGGATATCAGGGCCTCTCATGGACTGCAGTGGTCGTATTGATCGTAATCATCGTCTATCAATTCATTACCACCAAGACCGTACTCGGCAGGCACATCTACGCGGTCGGCGGAAATCCGGAGGCGGCTGAGCTGAGCGGTATCAGTGTGAAGAGACTGACTTATGCGGTTTTTGGTTCGATGGGCATGCTCTCCGCCTTGTCGGGCATCCTATTCGCGTCCCGGCTGAGGTCCGCCACGACGACGGCCGGCCAGTTGTTCGAATTGGATGCCATCGCGGCGGCCTTTGTCGGTGGTGTGTCGGCAGCAGGGGGCGTTGGTAAGGTTGTCGGGTCGCTGATCGGCGCATTCGTCATGTCGTCGCTCTCCAGCGGCATGAACTTGATGGGCATGGACATTTCCTACCAGTACATCGTCAGAGCGACCGTGCTCGCCGCAGCAGTGATCTTCGATGTGGCAACCCGGAAGAGGGAGTGATCATGACCGTACCGCCTTTGCGCTGAGGCTACCTCTCGACTGGAAAGATCGACCGCGCCTTGACGCCTGCCCATTGGGGGTCGAGGCGCTGTCTGTTCTCCGTCATCTCAGCCGTAACCGGGAAGAGGCGAGACCCATGCGCGCAAGTGGAGGAATCCGTGCGCCCGAGCGAGTTCGATCTAGTGCCAAAGGCTCTGGGTCTCCATGGATTCCCCATCGGAATCTGGTAGGCCATAGCCGCGTGAGCACTCAAGTCGAAGGGACATATCGCCTCCCCGGTGCTTCCCTGATGACTGTACGCACAGACGGGCCGTTGTGCTCATAAACAGGCAAGGATGACATCCGTGACCGGGTCAACCGAAAGCGATCGGAATCTCTGGCGAGAGAACTGGCGGCGGGAGTTGGAGGGGGCTTACCTCTACGATCGACTGTCCGCGGCCGCGCGGACGCCAGGGACAGGCAAAGCCCTGGCCGACATGGGTGAGCAAGAAGAGCAGCATGCTGCCCTTTGGGAGGCGCTGTGCCGCGAGGCCGGCGCCGGCGAGCCGCCGCGACGCGATCTGCGCGTGTTCCTCATCGCCGGGCTCGGGCGGCTGTTGGGGGCCGAGGCCGTCCTGGGCGTACTCATCCAGGATGAACTGAGCGACATCTTGGCATACATCGATCAGGCCAGTGCCGCCGGCGAGAAAGAGCGCTACACGATGGTTGTCGGCGACGAGGCGGACCATGCCCGCTCGCTTCAACTCTTGCGCGACGGAGGGAAGAGATCTGATGTCGAACCCTGGCACCGCGCCGCCGGGGCAGGAGGCACGCTGCGCCAGGTAGTCTACGGCTTCAACGACGGCCTGACGGCCAATTTCGGACTGGTGATGGGCGTGATCGGCGCCAACGTGTCGGACGCCGTCGTGCTCCTAGCTGGCTTGGCCGGTCTGCTGGCCGACGCGCTCTCGATGGCATCCAGCGGGTACCTGGCCGCGCGCTCGGAGGACGAGGTCCGTCAGTATCATCTCAAGCTCGAACGAGCTGAGCTCGAGTTCATGCCGGCCGAGGAGCGCGAAGAACTGGCCCGACAGTATCAAAAGAAGGGACTGACCCAGAATGAAGCCTACGTCGTGGCCGACCGCCTTCTCCGCAACCCGGAGGTCGCCCTGGCGCAGCTTGCCCGCGAGGAGCTGGGGATCGACCCCGAGCCCCCCGGCAGCCCGCTTCAGGAAGGCGTGGTCACCGGGATTGCTACAGGGCTAGGGGCGTTCATCCCCCTCATCCCGTTCATGCTGATGCAGGGTGCGACGGCGATTTGGATCGCCATCCTGATCAGCATGCTGGCCCACTTCGTCGTTGGAGCGGGGCGGGCAGTCTTTACCGGCCGGCCCGCCCTACGGAGTGGGCTGGATATGTTCGTGGTGGGGATGGGCGTAGCGTTGGCCACCTACCTGATCGGCCTGCTCTTCGGGCTCGCGCTTTAGGCAAGGCGACCCCCGAAGGACATCCGGGAGGGCCTGCCAGCCCCTATAGATAGGACAGGGGCCGGAGCGCAGGAGGGTGGTCGCCCTCCCCCGTTGAATCCCGAAAGAACAACGCACATGGACGACCGCTGCCGATATGCCAGTTATCTATTGATAGGAGTCGGAGCATTCAATCACAGCCGCATCAAGGCAGAAGGTTGGTGGAGATCTTCGACGACCTCGAGGCGCTCAGCCACGCCGCGGCCGCCCTTTTCGTGACAGAAGCGAAGCGCGCCGTCGAGGTGAGCGGCAGGTTCACTGTCGTACTCGCCGGTGGGAGCACACCTCGCCGCACGTATGAGCTGCTGGCAGAGCCTCCGCTCCGGGAGCAAGTTGAATGGGCCTCGGTTCACATCTATTGGGGCGATGAGCGATGCGTCCCGCCGGACGACCCTCACTCTAACGAACACATGGCCCGGCAGGCCTTGCTCGATCGCGTCCCGATCCCTTCCGATCACATCCATCCATTCTCGTGCCACTCTGATGCGGCCAAGGCCGCAACCGACTATGAAGACGCACTGCGCGAGGCATTTACCGGGGGGACTCCGCGTTTCGACTTGATCTACCTCGGCCTTGGAGAGGACGGCCACACAGCGTCTCTCATCCCTGGTGATCCGGCCCTCGACGAGCACGAGCGCTGGACCGCGGCAGTCGAATCCAAGGATCCTGGGCGGGTCACGCTCACCTACGCCGTCCTCAACCAGGGATCGATCGTTGCCTTCCTCGTCTCCGGCGCGAACAAGGGTGATGCCCTTCGCCAAGTCCTTGACGATTCGAATCCTACGAATTCTCTACCCGCCGCCCGAGTCCGCCCAGTGAACGGCATTCTGCGCTATCTTGTAGATACCTCCGCAGCCAGCAAATTGGCCGAAAGGAAGTAGCTTTCTCGCAAGCTATCATTTCACTTGCCTCCTGCTTATTACTGACTGCTGATAGCTGATAGCTGAGAGCTGAGAGTTGTGAGGCCGCCCTAAGGAGGAGGCTTCGAATGCGCAAACTTCGGTGGGGAGTGATGAGCACTGCCCAAATTGGGATCAACGCCGTAATCCCGGCGATGCGTGGGTGCAGCAATGTCGAGGTCGTCGCCATTGCCTCGCGAGAGCTGGGGAAGGCAAGATCGGCGGCGAGGAAGCTGAGGATCCCCAAAGCGTACGGGTCGTACGAGGAGTTGTTGGCGGACCCCGAGATCGAAGCAATCTACAACCCGCTGCCCAACCACTTGCATGTGCCTTGGTCGATTCGGGCCCTAGAGGCAGGCAAGCACGTTCTTTGCGAGAAGCCGATCGCCATGAATGCCGGGGAGGCCACGCACCTGCTCGAAGCGGCCCGCCACTTCCCGGCGCTGAAGGTGATGGAGGCCTTCATGTACCGCTTCCACCCCCAATGGACAACCATCGCCGATCTCGTTGGCCAGGGCGGGATCGGTACGATCAAGACGGCCCACTCGATCTTTTCTTATTACAACATCAACCCCGCCGATGTGCGCAACATCGCCGAGATGGGGGGCGGCGGTTTGCTCGACATCGGGTGCTACTGCATATCGGCCTCGCGCCTGATCTTCGGGGCCGAGCCGCGCCGCGTCTTCGGAATCGTGGAATTCGATCCGAAGTTCAAGACCGATCGCATGGTCTCGGGGATCCTCGACTTCGGGGAGGGGACAGCGACGTTTACCTGCGGAACGCAAATGGTTCCCGCCCAGAGATTTGAGGTTTTCGGGAACGAAGGGAGACTCGACATCGAAAAGCCCTTCACGCCGAGTTCATCCCGGCCACCCAGGCTTCGACTCCAGCGCGACGGGGAGACGCAGGATCTGAAGACGGTGAAGCGCAACCAGTACACCGTGATGGCAGAGCGATTCTCGCAGGCGGCGGTTGACGGTACGCCGGTCCCGACGCCGCTCGAAGACGCGCTGGCCAACATGCGGGCGATCGACGCCGTGTTTAAGAGCGGTGAGACGGGGAGGTGGGTAGAGCTGTAGCCAGTCTTCTGCGACCTGCGCCCGGCCGCGGCCGAGGGCCTCTGCTATGGAGGGATGGATGCCGCCCCAGGCCCTATACCTCCAAGCACCCTGCCTGCCCAGGTCTGCCTGCTTGTCCCGATGCTCTTCAGGGGCACCCGGAGCGGTGCGAGGGGTTTCCTGGCCTGTATCACGGGCGGCTGCGCCGCGCGTGCCATCGGAGCCAATCCCCTGATAGTGGTGGATGCGGCGTGCTTCTGCCGACGCGTCATTCCTCACGCTGACATCGTACCCCAAGAAGTGGCCGACGCCGATGCCAGGAGAGAAGGGGAGCCCCAAACCTAGACGGGAATCTCTCGGCTAAGCCTGAGGGCCGCGTCTGTTAGATCGCACTTCTCTGGTTGCGGTCTCGGCCCGCTCCAGGGCCTCATCGATGTCGGCGTCGGAGTGCGAGGTGGATATGAAAAAGCACTCGAACTGACTTGGGTGGAAATAGACTCCGTTTCGCTGTAGCGCATGCTGCCAGGACTTGAAGAGGTCAGCGTCGCTGTAGAGTGCAGCCTCCCGGTAGTTGGTAATGCGCGTACCAGGCTCCCTGGTCAAGAAGAGTTGGAACATGCCCGGCGCACTTTGTGCCACACACGCGAATCCGTGACGATCAAGGATCTCCTTGAGCCCCGTCGACATTCGCTGGGTCAGCCTTTCAAGCCTTGGATAGATCTCGTCCCTCGTCGACTTGATCACCTCGAGGACAGCAACGGCTGCCGCGAGGGCCATCGGGTTGCCGGCATATGTCCCTCCATGGAATACCTCATTGGTTGCCTCAAGCTCCATGACCCGGTTCGATCCCCCAAACGCGGCAATGGGAAAACCTGCACCAAGCGCCTTGGCCAACGTGCACAGGTCAGGCTCAACCCCGTAGAGCTCCTGGGCGCCTCCCGCCGCCACGCGAAAGCCGGTTATCACCTCATCAAAGATGAGAAGGATCCCGAGCTCGTTTGTCAGATCTCGCAGATGCTCGAGATAGCCAGGCTCCGGCTCGATGACACCCGTGTTGCCCATGATCGGTTCGGTAAGCACGCAGGCAATCTCGTCCGAATGCCTCCGGAGAGCCAGTTCAACCATCTCGGGCCGATTCCAGGAGAGAACGATGGTCTCGTCCAACGAACCGGTAGTCATTCCGGGCGTCATCGGGACGGACCTCGGGAACCACTCTCTGCCGATAGCACTCAGAGGAGGATGGGTCATCCGGAACACGGGTTCCGACCAACCATGGTAGTGGCCCTCGAAGATCACGATCTTCTGCTTGCCCGTGTAGGCACGCGCCAGCCTGATGACTGAAGCGATAGCCTCCGTGCCCGAATTGGCGAACCGCAGCTGATCGATACATGGGACCAGCTCCTGCACCAACTCTCCCGCCAGATAGTCCAGCTCATGAGGAAACCCGAAGTCGGAGCCATACTCGGAGATCTGCTTGATGACGGCGGCCGTCACCCTTTCCGGCACGTGCCCCATGAAGAGCGGGCCATAGGCAAGGTTGAAGTCGATGTACTCGTTGCCGTCGACATCCCACATCCGGGGACCCTTACCCCGGGCGATGACCGTCGGCAGGTGACCGTAGCCGATCCTGACGTAGCTCGACTCGCCCCCTGCGATGGACTTCTTACATCGTTCAAACGCCAAGATGGATCGTTCTAACGAGAATTCGGGGGGTTTCGACACGACTTGCCTCCGTCTGTGCTGTGTCCCGGGATCGATTGATTAGTGCGCGGATTCAGTTCTCCGCAACGAGCTTTGACACTCTGATTTCCCGCGTATTCACCCTAAGATTGCACCTCAGACGGTTGGGACAATGGGTGGGGTAGCTCCGGTGCCCATTGCACCGACAAATCTCAGCAGGGCACCGATGTGGACGTGCGTGATACCAGGCCGATAACATGCCTGGATCTTCCCCGAAAGAAGGGAGCCCGCTCCGATCATCGAGCATGGACTCCATCCGGCGAAGGTGGGATCCTACGGCCGACTGACCAAGGATGAGGACATGCCGTGGTCCGCCCCGCATCGTTGGGGCTGCAGTCCATCGTCAAAGGTCGTCAGACAAGCCGCGGGAGACGACATGGTCACGTCCGGTGCACGCCTCGCACAACCGCCTCGGCGCAGCCGCCTAAAGCCTCAACGCAGTAACCGCCCTCCTGGACGAGGAGCAGCGGCAAGCCCAACCCGGCGAGGCCTTGCCCCATGTGGTGGTATCCCTCCTCATCGACATTGAAGAACGCCACCGGATCGTCTTTGTAGGTGTCAAAACCGAGCGAGACGACGATCGCCTCCGGCTGGAAGGCCCGGACCTTATCCATCAGATCATCGAAGGCCTGTAAGTAAGCAGTCTGGCTGGAGCGGCGGCGCAATGGGTAATTCAGATTCGCGCCAGGGGCGTTCGGTCCCCCGGTCTCGTCCTGGTAGCCGGAATAGAATGGATACTCCTCATCGGGATGAGCGTGCAGCGATCCGAACAGTACTTCGGGGTTGTCCCAGAAGATGGTCTGTGAGCCATTGCCGTGATGATAATCGACATCGATCAGAGCCACCCTGCCGGACTGTGTCAAGCGTTTCGCCGCCAGGGCAGCGTTGTTGATGTAGCAGTAGCCGCCGAAGAAGTCCGGGCCGACGTGATGGCCCGGCGGGCGGCAAAGTGAATATACGACTGGCGACGCCCCGGCAAGTAGCATGTCGGCGCCCTTCAGCGCCAGACTGGCGGCGTGCAGGGCGGCGTCCCACGTGCCCTTGCCGATCGGGGCTTCCATGTCGAAACAGTAGTAACCATGATGCCCGCCGGTGCTGTCCTTGATGCGCATCATCGAGGGGCGCACCGGAAACACCGCCGGAGAGAAATACTCCTGCACACCCATCTGATCGCCGGTTTCGTAGAAGTTATCGGGGTCGTTCAGGAAGCTCTCAACACCGGAGGACATCGTTTCAAGGTAGTCGAGCATGCCACGATCGTGCACGATGGCCAATTCGTCTTTCGAGACCACCTCATCATAGGCGTGGATGTCCACCAGCCCACTCGGCTCAAGGCTCTCGCGGATGGTCTCGATGCGGCGGGGCACCTCCGGGTAATTGACCAGCTTGCCGTTCCACAGCTCGACGGGGGGCGCGTGCTGGCTGTGGGCTGATGAGTACAGCAGGGGGATTCTGTTCTCGGTCATTCAGGGCACCTCCCCGGCCATTCATGTTTGCCAGGCCGAGCCCGGCTGGGCCATCTCGTGCATGATATCTGAGGTAGAGATCAGCCCGAGGGGCGTGGCACCCGGATCGCCCGGATCAACCACGAGCAGCCGGTGCCTATGCTGTCTAATCATCATGTTCGCGGCTGCTCGCAAGTTGTCATCCGGCGAGATCGTCACAGGATCGTGCATGACGTCAGCCGCGGTCACCCCCTCGATCTTGCCGTCGCCGGCGAATTCCAAAAGGTCGCTGCCGGTGATAATGCCCCGGGGGGCCCCTTTGGCATCCACGACGACGACCGACCTAGAGTGTCTCTCACTCATGCCGCGTGCCACCGCACGCAGAAGCGTCTCAAGACGGCATGTCACAATCACGGATGACATGACTTCCCTCACCGTCCGCCGGACGACCTTCTGTGCTCCAAGGGCGCCGACGATGTCCGACACCGATACAACCCCAACGGGCTGTGAATGGTCGGTGACAAGCAGGCGGTGAATGTCCTCGCGCCGCATGCGCTTGGCGACGCCTTCAAGCGGCTCCGAAATCTCGACACTGCTGACCGGCGTCGACATCAGCTCGGCCGCCGTTATCGCCCGCATCACGTTCAGGCTTCCTTCGTCGGTGAACAGCCATTCTCCGGCAAGGAGATCGATGTCGCTGATCACTCCGATCACGGCTCCATCATCGTCGCTTACGAATAGTGCGTGAACCTCTTCCTCGACGAGACGGCGCGTGACCTCCGCCAGAGTCAGGCTCTTGGGGACGCTGATTACGCCAGGGCGCATGACTTCACTTATCGATCTACTCATGGAGAGTTCTCCGGGGGAACGCGAGAGACCTCGGTCGGCTTCTGTATGGGCCGGACCCGGCTACAGACGTCCGTAATGGCGCAGAAGGTCAAGTGACCGGTCAATGGGCAGCGCGTGCAGGACGTTGCCGTCACGTCCCACGGTGGTATCCGCCATGAAGAGAGCGTTGACGACTGCCTCCTCGGTCGCCTCCACGACAGCCTGATAGAGAACATCAATACGTCGATCGTTCATCACATCAATTGAGTTCGAGAGTTGACTGCCGCCCTGAACTCGGTTCGCCGTCGTGAAGGCCAACATCAGCTCGCCGCTGGAGTTCGCCCCGATCGAGCCCATCCTGGCCAAGCCCAGCGCCGAGCGTTTCGCCAACTTGGCGACCTGATGGTTGCTCAAGGGCGCGTTCGTGGCCGTTACCACGATGCACGACCCACCGTTTCCGGCCTTACCCCAGTAGTCCGGCTGGCGACCCTCCGGCATTAGATCGGTCAGGTGGCGACCGACCGGCGCCCCGTCGATCATGAGCAATGGGCGGGTTCCCAGGTTGGTCTGAACGATCACCCCAACCATGAGGCCACCGTCAGCTTCATCGAGCTGACGCGAGGACGAACCGATGCCGCCCTTGAACCCGAAACACTGCATTCCGGTGCCGGCGCCGACGCAACCTTCGTGGACCGGATCGTCGGTTGCCCCGTTCAGCGCGGCGAAGACGATTTCCTCCGTGATATGGAACGCACGCGAATCATTCAGAAAGCTGTCGTCGCACTCGCCCACTAATGGAATCACGAGTTCGAGCCGACCCAGCTCCGGATCCTGGTTGCACATGAATTTCTGGACCGCGTGGTATGCGATGCCGACGCTCATCGTCGCCGTGAGTACGATCGGAGTGGAGGCGATCCCCCACTCATCGGCAGCCGTGCGGCCGGTCACCTCCCCGAATCCGTTGAGTACGAAGCTCCCGGCAGGTACCGGCTGCCGGACCAAGTCGCCAGCCGCCGGCCAGATCGCCGTGACGCCGCTTCGCGCTACCCCCCGATGATCACTGAAGCTGACTGTGGAATGCCCCACCCGGACGCCAGGCACATCCGTGATGCTGTTCTTAGAGCCAGGGCTGAGGCTGCCTATCCGAAGACCGTAGTCTCGGCAGCGCTTTTTTTCATCTGACATGGTCGTCCCTCCCCCTTGATATTCAGCCCGAGACAAGCATATGCGAAAGGACTCGGTCCTTGCCAATGGTCACCAGAGCACCGTGCAAGATGCCCTCGGAGTACTCGCTGCCAGGGTTTATGCACAGCGTGCGACCGATCTCGATCGTGCCCTTGGACTCGTGGATGTGGCCGTGCAGACCCAAGAGCGGCTGGTACTTCTCAATAGCCTCACGTACCGCCTTGCACCCGACGGACACCTTCTCGACTCCGGTCACCCCGATCTGTGGACGAAGGTCGGCATCGAGAAGCGGGGCGTCGTCGATGTTGGAGCCATACGGCGGGCAGTGTGTGTTAAAAACACATGCTCCCATGTTCCCCACCTGTGCCGCCATCCGCTCGAGGCGATTGGCAAGCTCCTGCTCAGGGATGTCGCGCGGACAACCGAACGGCGTGAGGTTGGCGTTTCCCAAGCTGAGCATCTCGTGATCGTCGGTCAGATGGACGACCTGGTTGTCGGGGCAGATGATGGCCGGGCACGCTTCGAGGATCGAATTGATTTCCTCCTCGTCGTCGTTTCCCGGGCTGACATAGCAGGGGATTCCATTGGCTTTCAGCCTTTGCTCAGCGAAGTCCATCCACTCCTCGAGGCGTTGGAGCATCAACCTGAGAAACAGCCCCTTCTGCTTCTCGTCGCTCTGCTTGAACTCCTCGTATTCATCAGGTTCGAAGATGTGAGCGTAGGATCCCAGGATTTCGGTCTTCTTTGTGAACTCCTGCAGTTCATCGCCTGCGCTCAAAACGTGTTCCTTGCCGAAGAGATAGGAGCGGTAGTGGTCGCCCTCCTTGATGACCGGCACGATCAGCTTCCCGGTCATATCCCCACCCATCAGGAGGATGTCGACCGGTCTTCCCTTGCTGGCATAATAGCCGGCGGAGTTGATGAACTTCTTGAAGCAGACAGTGGACCCATGCAGATCTGAACAGAAGAAGATGGTCGTGCCCTCGGTCTTGCCTCTCTTCCAGAACATCGACTATCGCCTCCGGAGGGAATCTACATGACCTCGTCGACGTCGTTGTACCATTTGATCCGCTCTCCGATCCGGCTGCGAATGCGCCAGCTGAGCGTGGTCGGTTCGCGGTCGATTCGAGCGGCGATCTCGGCCAATCGGGTGCGTACGATCTCTCGGTCCTCGGCCGTCAAGACGGCGTAATCGTCAGCCAGTTTGTCCACCTTCTCCAGATTGGCAGTGACGGTTCTCCACAACCCCCAGTCCGCCTTGCACACTTTCGCCATGTAATCGATGTTGATTGTCTGTTCGTCATGACTGCCGACATCATGCTCGCGCACCAACATGAGCGTGTCGATGGCGTCCTTCTCGTTGAGCCGGAAGATCTGCATCTTTTCGAGCAGAAGGTCAACCAGCGAAATCGTGGGTGAGTCGATCGCGAGGCGGCCCCTGAAGTCTATTGTGTGGGAGAACTCGAGGACGTCATAGAAGACATCAGAATGCAGGCGGTGATCCGCGGTGAAGAAGATCGATCGTCTGAGGCCGGGCACGGTCTTTATACGGGGGTCATCCAGATACCCCAGCTCTTTGAACATCCCCTCAGTCTTGGCTTGGTCTTCGACGTAGGCCATGAAGTCGACATCCGTGAAGAAGCGCCCCGTTTCCAACTGGATGTAGTTGAATTTGGGGCAATGGATGTGAAATGCAAGTGCGCCGATGAGCCGCAGGGTCAAGTTGCGCCGGCCGGCCTCGTCGAGGATTCTGTTTGCCTGCTCGATAAAGGGGGTCGGATCGGGCTTCTGATCGGCCATCGTTGCTCCAGCCTGGCTTCTAGTCAAGCTCGGTCAACGAAGCATACAGGAGCGGTTTCCGGTCGCGGAAGTAGTTGTACCGCAAGCGCTTCCGGCGTTCCTCGGCCAGATCCAACGTTGCCGTGACCATACCCTCGCGATCATCCGGCATTTCGGCCACAGTCATTCCGTCGGAGTCGACGATGCGGCTCAGCCCAACGAATCGGTCATTCAGGCCGGGGTCGAACCCGACGCGGTTGCATAAGACCACGGGGACGCGGTTCTCCAGTGCGCGTGCGGCATAGATCGTACGGATGAAGTTCTCGGATGAACCTACGGTTCCTGTCCCCTCCCAGTGGGCCGTCATCGTCAGGAGGATGTCGGCGCCCTTGAGACACAACACTCTGGCCGGCTCGGGGAATTCCAGATCGTAGCAGATCGGGATGCCAACCCTGGCGAAGTCGAGGTCGAAGACGGGCAGTGTGGTGCCTAAGGCGAAGAAGGATTCCGTCGGCGTGAATATGTGCGTCTTGCGGTAGGAGCCAACCAGCTCGCCATCGCGGCCGATAATGACGGCCGAGTTGTACACCGTGCCTGTGGCGCCGCGTTCTGCCAGGCCTGCCACAACATACATGTGGCGCTCTCTGGCTTTCTCGCCGATTCTTCGCGTGGTAGGCCCAGGTATGGGTTCGGCGAGGTCGTGGAACTTGTCTCCGTGACTGTAACCGGCCGAGAGTATCAGCTCTGGGAACAGAACAAGATCGGCGCCTGCCTCTGCCGCCCGATCGACCCAGTCCAGGACTTTTCGCGTTGTCGCGGCTACATCCTCCAGGACGACGTCGAGTTGAACGGAGGCCAGCGTCACTTCTCGTTGAACAGCCACTGCGTATCTCCTCTTCGGGCGACAAGATCAACACGGGCATCATTGCCCATAGACCTGGCTACCGGACAGCGTTCAGGGTCATGACCGCCCGGTAGCCAGAGAGACACGGGTTCTCGCCTGGTGAGTGCTTTCTATTCGGGTGGGATCTCTCCATACAGAAGAGCGAGATCGACTCCCTGTTGCCTACGGATGCCGGCGGCAACGAAGTAGATGACCACGCCGACGACGTAGATGCCGAGCAGGAAGGCGATCGCGATCGGCCCGACCGGCCCGCTGAAGGCCGGCAGCGTGAACGAAGAGTACAGGATCAAGCTGAAGAGGATGAGATTGACCACTCCAGCTATCGTCACCAGGGGTATCCCGGCGATCTTCCCCCGAACCATATCCGGGGCAGCCGCGAACAGTTCGGGCTTGCGATACGGGAGCAGAATGGCCGCGAAGCTGGTGATCCAGAAGGCGATGGAGAATATGGCGATGTAGTTGAAGATGTAGTCAAACAACGGGGTGAAGATCGACGCCCATAGCAGGATCAGAGAGATGACGGCGACAGTGACCGTTGCCGACCACGGCGAGCGGGTCTTCTGAGTTACCTTGGTGAGCCAGACGGGCGTGATCTGGTCGAACGACCACGCGAACAAGTTGCGCACACAGATCGTGAACATCACGAACAGCAAGAGGTAGTACCACAGGAAGAAACTGATGTCCATCAGAACGAGCAAGAGAGCGTTCGAGCTGAGCAGGCTGGCGAAGAAGTTCAACACACCAGCAACCGGCAGGGGATTGACGCTGGTGTTGTACTCCAGAAAAGCTGCCGCGTTGTTGAACTGAGTGCCGACAACGGCGTAGTAAGCACCCATGACAGCCATGTACAGGATGAACCCGAACACCAGGGAGGCCAGGATGGCGTAGCTCTGTGTCTTCTGGGGCTCCTTCACCTCGCCGCCCACGTAGGCGGAGTAGGTGAAGCCGATATAGACCCAGTATCCCAATGGAAGCGCCAGGATGACCTGCCAAAACGAGGCCGGTACTTCCGTCCAGCCGTTCGTCCGCGCCAAGTCAATGATCCCGCTATAGGCATTGTTCATGCCGCCTGTCGACGACATGAACGAATTAAACGCCTGGATGAACTCGGCGCGGCTGCTGAAGATGAATATCCCCAGCGTTATCAGCGTGCCAAGGGTCGCAATCACGAAGAAGAAGTTTAGGAAACGACGCAGGAACTTCATACCGAGAAGCTGCACAATCACCACGGTGACCAGCACAATCACGCCAAAGATGAAGCTGGCCGACGGCGTTTGGATGTAGAGGCCGGCGTTGTACAGCCCATCGTTGTGAAGTGCGTAGCCAAGAGTGGTGAGGCTGACTGCGAGCGCGTAGTTCACGGCCCACTGCGTGTAGATTCCTATTCCGAGGAATTGTGACCACGTGAACCCCCAGTTCGACATGAATCCAATCGCCGGATGCAGGACGCGCCCATTGTAGACGTACTCGCCGCCTGACCGGGGCATGGCGCCGGCCAGCAGACTGTATGTCAGCCCATTAAAGACGGCCAGCACAGTGCCGACGATCAGGATGAGAAAGATGTTGGCGCCCGGGAAGAGCGCGCCCGCAAAGAACGGCGTGATGGCGATCACCAGCCCCAGCGCGTAGCCTATCACGTTGAATGAGAAGGTGTCGAAGAATCCAAACTCGCGGACCAGCCCTGAGGCCTTTCTGGCAAATAACTCTGGGTGGGAAACTTCGGCGGTCATTGGTCTTCTCCTCTGCGCATTGCTCGAATCGTTATCGGTTGGTCGACAGTAGGTGATCTTCATTCGGGAAAGAGAGGATTGACGATGTCGCCTCCTTTACTGCAAGAATGTAGCACTAGCCTGCGGGCCAAGTTGAACGGTCGCCCACGAGTGGTCGGGGGCCTACGCTCGGGCCCAGCTCCTGCGATATTGGGCTTCCTTTTGGTGCAGTCTCCCAAGGCGCTCCGTGTGAACCGAGACTGAGCAACTCGGGGTGGGGTTAGAGTACCCCCGGCCGTGAGTTGCTAGAATTTCCGGCTCCAGGTTCTTGGCCAACGTTCGATCACGACCTTCTTCTGAGTGAAGAATTCGACGGCATCCATGCCTTGGCCATGCATCGTGCCGAAGAAGCTCTCCCTCCATCCACTGAAGGGAAACCAGGCCATCGGCGCGGCGACTCCGATATTGACTCCGACGTTACCCACATTCGCTTCGTACCGGAATTTCCGGGCCGCTGGACCGCTCGTTGTGAACAAGCACGCCATGTTGCCGTAGCGCCCCCTGTTCACAAGTGCGATAGCCTCATCTACCGTGTCAACATGGACCAGGCTCAGTACGGGGCCGAAAATCTCGGTTTCGGCAACTTCGCTCGCAGGCGGTAAATCCTGGAGCACCGTGGGACGGACAAAGAACCCTTTCTCGTAACCCCGCACCGTCGGGTTGCGACCATCTACCAGCAGCCTGGCGCCTTCGTCGGCGGCCTTCTGGATCAGATTCTGGATACGCTCCTTGCTTTGCCCGGTGATTACCGGCCCCATCTCAGTTCCCTCATCCAAGCCATAACCGACAACGCGCCTCTTGGCTGCCTCGGCGATGGCCTGGCTGAACGGTTCGCGGGCCTCGCCAACCGTCAAAGCCAGGGATCCAGCGAGGCAGCGCTGCCCGGCGGAGCCGAAGGCGCTGTCGGCGACGATCTGTGATGTCATCTCCATCTCGGCATCCGGCAGGACAATCAGCGGGTTCTTGGCGCCGCCATGTGCTTGCACTCGCTTGCCGTTGCTGGTCCCCCGTGAATAGATGTACTTCGCCACGGGTGTCGAACCGACGAAGCTCACTGCGCGGACGTCGGGATGGTCGAGGATCCCATCCACCGCTTCCCTGGCACCGTTGACCAAATTCACCACACCTGGCGGCAGGCCAGATTGGTCCAACAATTCGAAGACCCTGTGCATCGTCAGGGGCGTTCTCTCCGACGGCTTCACCACCACAGTATTCCCGCAAGCGATCGCATAGGGGAAGAACCAGAAAGGTATCATCCCCGGGAAGTTGAAGGGGGTGACGATGCCGCAAACGCCCAAGGGCTGGCGCATCATGAACTCGTCGATGCCGCTGGCGATGTCCTCCGAGCTCCGACCTTGCATCATCAGGGGAATGCCGCATGCCACCTCGACATTCTCGACGGCACGCAGCATCTCGCCTCTCGACTCATCCAGGATCTTGCCACTCTCCATCGTGATCGTCCGGGCGAGTTCCTCGTAGTGCTCGAGCAACAAGTCTCGAAGAGAGAACAGGTACTTGATTCGATCCACCGGAGGTGTCCGCCGCCAGTTAGGGAACGCCCCGGCCGCCGCGGCTACCGCCTGCTCGACCTCGCCGGCCGGCGAAAGGGGAACTTGCCCCAGCACTTCCGTGGTCGCCGGGTTGACGACATCGACGTAGGCGCTTGTGCCGGACTCGCGCCACTCACCGCCAATGTAGTTTGAGAGTCGTCCGTTTCCTGACATCACAGGCCTCGCGGGGGAGTGCATTAGGGGTCTCTTCTCCAATCCTCTACGCTTTGGCGTATTCATCTGCAATTGCCAGCGCGTGGTCAAGCATGTCCAGGCCGTGATCGATCTGCTCCTGAGTGACAATCAGCGGGGGCGTGCAGAAAACACAGTCCCAGTTGACGAAGGTACTCATGCCCTGCTCCCGCAGGGAGGCGGCGACACGTCGCATCGGCTCGCTGGCTGGCTTGTTCCAGCCGCTCAACGGCTGACGTGTCTCACGGTCCTTGACCAGTTCGATGACTTGATGCAGCCCGGTCCCGCGCACGTCGCCCACGCTGGTGTGTTTCTCCGCCAAGTTCATCAAACCGCGCCGAAGGGTTTTCCCCATTTCTCGCGAGTTCTCAATCAGTTTTTCGTTCCGATAGACCTCAATGTTGGCGACACCCGCGGCACACGCCAGTGCATGAGCGCCATAGGTCAACCCTCCCCAAAGGACGTTGTCGTCGAAGAAACCAGCAATCTCACCTGTCACGACAACGGCTCCCAAAGGTACATAGCCGCTTGTCAGCCCCTTGGCCATCGCCATGATATCCGGCTTCACGAAGGGATAGTGGTTTATACCGAACCACTCGCCGGTGCGTCCGAAACCGCTCATCACTTCGTCGACAATCAGCAAGATGTCATACGTTTCGCAGATCCGTTCGACGCCTCGCCAGAAGACATCCCCGCCTTGCATGATCCCGCTTGAGCCGCTGTAACCCTCGAGCAGTATCGCCGCGATGTTCTCCGGCCCCTCAAACTGCACCGTCTCTTCAATCAGATCTACGACGATCTGGTCGCCCTCCTCCTGGGTGCCCGTGCGATAGATCGGACTGCGATAAGGGTAGGGCCCGTGCACCCTGACAATCCACGGAACGCCCGGTTCATTGGCCAAACGTCGAGGGTCTCCGCCCGCGGTCATTGCGCCAAACGTCGCGCCGTGGTAGGAGCGGTACCGTGTCACTATCTTCTGTCGGCCCTTGTACAGGCGGGCGATCTTCATGGCGTTCTCGATCGCGTCCGCACCGCCCAACGTGAAGAAACTCTTGGACAGGTCGTGAGGGGTGATCTCTCGAAGAAGTTGACCGAGCCGCGCCCGCGGCTCAGTGGCAATCGATGGATAGGCGTAGCAGACGCTCTCGGCCTGTTTCTGGATGGCCTGGATGACATGCGGATTGCCGTGCCCGATGTTGACATTTACTAACTGTGACGACCAGTCCAGGTAGCGCTTTCCGTCGGCGTCCCAGAAGTACACGCCTTCGGCACGAACCATTGAAATGGGATTCCATGCTTTCTGGGAAGTCCAGCTGGCAAAGGTGTATGTCTTGTTCCGGTCGACGAGTTCAGCATGACTCGGGCTCATAGACCAGTCCTTTCGACGGAGGTTGTCAGAGGTTGATTCGGGGGTCGAAGGCACATGATCTCACTGAGAGGATCATCGTGCAGTCGGAAGCTATGGGTTCACGATGCCGCAAGCGTCAACGCCCGCAAACGATGAACAAGCATGCTTTGCCTTAGGATGCATGAGCAGTCAAGGGACTTGCAGGTCTGAGATGTTGCCTGTGAGACGGAAGGTTCCTCTTCCGGGCTTAGATCGCCGGGTAGGCCCGTCGAGCGGGTATTGGGTGAACGTAGCTGGGACTCGCCCCTGGTGGGGCCGCCCAACCGTGGTGACCGCCGCTGTCTCCACACTGCCTTCAATGGGGTGCTTGGCGGCGATCCAAAAAAAGCAACACGCTGCCCCCTATTGTGCATAATTAATGACAAGAAGTCAATCAGATTGACGGATTTGCACGAGGAATCCGTCCGGCCGTGCCTCCTCCCCCCGACAAGCCTCTTAAGGGAGGCGCCGGTCAATCGAGTGCATATAGGATGGCCGTGACCCATTCTAGGGGGCAGGCCGAGAAAAGCCCCCGCCTGGACGAGAGTAGCTCTGGCTGGCCGGAGCCCTGCCCCATCCTTATCTCACAGGGAAAGCCCACCCACCGGGTAATGGCAAGGACAGCATTGCTGCGGCGGCATACCCAAGCTCCCGGATTGACGGGTGGGATCGATTGCGGCAAACTAGACTGGCCGACCAGGGCCAGGGGAGTCGAACTACAAGGGTGCGGCGAATCTGTACTACGATACAGGCGGCATGGTAAGGGGGTGAACCAGACGCTCGCTCGAGTGTATACTAACCCTCCCGTTGTCGGCAGCGGAGCTCGTCCCATCAATCCAATGTTGTAGGGTCCGTTTCCAGATGCGGGAGTACCGCGGCGACAAGTCTCACCAGGTACGCCGTGGACCTGCTGATCGTGGTTTAGCCGCGGAGGTGAGGCGTTCCGCGAAGGAGGCGAGGAGAGGCTCATGGGTAGCTCGACGGACTCACTAGGGAGCCAGCTCGACGACCTGGATTTCGCCATCCTGACCCAGTTACAGGACGACGGGCGCAAATCGTATACGGACATCGCCAAAGCGCTGGGAGTCTCCGTAGGAACAGTCAGAAACCGCATCACCCGAATGGTCAACGATGGAACTGTACGCTTCATATGCCGTCCGGACGCGCATCAGGTTGGATTTCACACACCGGCGAACATTAAGGTATCTTTGCGGCCGTCGGCGCTGATCGAACAAGCGGCTGAGATGATCGCCACCTTCCCCGAGGTCTACTATTTGGCCTTGGTCGCCGGCGAATTCGACCTGGACGTCGACCTGATGTGTCGTGATCAGGAGCACCTCTCCAAGCTCATCACGGAACGCCTACATAAGGTCCCAGGAGTGTATGCAACGAGTACCAGTGTTATTCTCCGAACCTTCAAACTCTCGTTCCCCGACTTGACCCTTGTCAAGCCTGGCCTGAAAGCCCCCAGTGAATGACACTGGCCCACCCTGTGGGCAGGGATCATCGACGGGGTGCCCTTTTCCCTGATCACCTGGGAAGGGCCACTCAGCTGAATGACCTCTCCCGGCAGGACCCCTCTTCCGGATTTCAGGCTCCGGCATGTCCTACAGGTGGCTTCTCGCCTTCTGCGGGCACGGCCGGCCCACCCGTTCCGTCAGTCATGAGGGGGTTGCGCCGCAACTTCCCTGGGTCCGGAGTAGGGGCGTATCCGATCCAGCCAGGCGTCGCACCACCCCAGGATGGGCACACCGGTCTCCGGAGCCCGTTCTCGACCTCCGCGTGCGGCAGCCCTGGATCGGCGAACACTCGAACAATCCGAGTGGCCGTCTCAGCTACGTAAGCTTCTCCTGCCCAGTTGAACCTCTCGAGCCGGCCACTTGGATCGGTAAGGCATCCAGCGTCACATGCCGGCGGACAGCTTCGAGGTGGAAATGGCATTGACACTCGAACAAGCGATCCCAAGGGTGCCCTTCTTTGCCAATGCCAACGAACTGAAGTCCACAGCGTTGACCGGCGGCATCACGAACCTGAACTACCGTGTCGACGCCGACGGGAACTCCTACGCCTTGCGCGTCAGCGGGGCTGATACCGAGTTTCTGGGGATTCGCCGCGACGTAGAGTACGCTGCCAATCAGGCTGCTGGAGTTCTGGGCATCGCGCCTGGGGTGATGTACTTTATCGAACCAGAAGGCTATCTGGTGACGCGTTTTGTTGATGGAGTGAAGATCCCGCCCGAGGAGATGGTGAAGCCGAGACAGATACGGCGCGTTGCCGAGAAGCTACGCAGTTTCCACAGCGAGGGCCCGCGGCTGGAGGCAGAGTTCAACGTCTTCCGGCGCGTGCAGATGCTCGCTGAGATCTCACGCCATCACAACTGTCAATTCCCCGCCAGCTTCGGATGGATGATGGAGAAGTTGCACACGGGGAGCAGTTATTCAGCGCCAGTCCGTCCGCTCTAAACCCTGGCCACGACGATCTGCTGAACCTCAACTTCCTGGATGAGCACGGCGATATCCGCATCCTGGATTGGGAATACGCTGGCATGGGGGACATCTTCTTCGATCTGGCGAACATCTCTCATCACCATCGATTAAGCGACGATCAGGTCCGGACGCTGCTGGAAGCCTACTTCGGTGAGGCGAAGCCGCAGACATTTGCTCGCTTGAAGCTGATGTGGCCGATGTCGGAGATGCACGAGGCGATGTGGGGGACGGCCCAGAGCGGGATCTCAAGGCTGGACGAAGACTTCCAGGGTTATGCCAAATTGTGGTTTGGGCGGGCAGCCGAGGCGCTTCAGGATCCGCGCTAGGATCAATGGATGAAGGACCTTGACGGCGTTGACTGGTGCCCGTCAGCATGAATCGAACGGATGGGAACGCTGAAGGAACTTCCCCTCAACTTTGGATCTACTCACACACGGGACGGCTGGATACGCGGCACAGAAGCCCTCCTCCAGCCCGTGGTTTTCTCCCGACGGTGTGAGCCCTTCAGCCAGGAGCCTTTCCCTGCCATCCGAGATTGAGCACACACGGTTCCAGTTCGGCCAGCTTTAGAAGACTTTCTCGGCCGGGAGGTACGTCTCCAGCTCAGCGAGCGTTCCACCTCAGTCGGCATCACGGATTGCGGAGACCAGGATCGGGCCGCGTCTTGAGACTGCTGACCGGCATGAGCATTCGGTCGACTGTGATTCAATCGACACGGAGTTGTTCAGGCCCCGCAAACAAGTTCGTCAGAGCCGGGCCACTTGAACCAACTCTCTTCGCCTCCCGTCTTCCAGCCTCGCCCCGAGGGCAGTCACCAGTCCGGCCAGGCTGCCCGTAGGAGAGCGGGCCAATCGCCCGAAGGGCCGCGACCCCCTCCATTCCTAGACCCAGCCCCCCTCGTAGCCGGACGACCCAGAGGCGAACGGCAAGCTAGGCAGAGGGCGAGGGAGGTGACAAGGGTAGCTAGGGGCACAGCTGGCCCGAACGGCTTCCTTGGCGCCCAGCCCTCAGGCTGTCACGGCCACGTCGGTAGGAAGAATCGCTCGTTGCGCTTCAGGGCCGCTATGGTAAACTACGAAAACGAACATAAGCCTCGGCGAGGATGGCATGACACCAGAAGCAAAGCGGGTTGTATGCATCGAGGATGAGCCAGAGATGATCGACCTCGTCAGGCTCATCCTGGGCCGCAAGGGCTTCAATGTCATCGGGGCGAACGGCGGCGTCGAGGGATTGGAGGCTGTCCGGAGAGAGCGACCGGATCTGGTGCTCCTCGACCTGATGATGCCTGACATGGACGGCTGGGAGGTCTACCAGCAGATCAAGGCCGACTCGGAGCTGCGCGAGATTCCGGTGATCGTCGTGACGGCCAAAGCCCAATCGATCGACAAGGTCCTTGGCTTGCACATCGCCAAAGTCGACGACTACATCAGCAAACCTTTCGGACCGCAGGAGTTGCTGGAGAGCGTCGAGAAGATCCTCGGAGCGGCCTGAGGGCTTGCTCTGTCGGACCAGACAGGCGGATCGGACCCGGCCGATCCGCTTTTTTATTGGTAGAATGCACGGCCGTGATTAGGATGCGCGCGCGTACCCGACCCTTCAAGGCGCTCATGGCGATCGCATGTCTCAGCCTGATCGTCCTGCCCATGGCCTCGGTGCGGGCTCAAGCGTCGGGACCGATCTACATCGTTAAGGAAGGCGACACGCTGTGGGGGATTGCCCAGGTCTTTGGCACCGACGCCGAAACCCTGGCGAGCAATAACGGGCTGACCCCGAACAGCACGATCTTCCCCGGAATGAGTCTGGTCATCCCCGGCTTCGAAGGTGTCGAAGGCGAGCTTCAGACGCTAGACGTTGCCTTTGGGGACACATTGGACAGCCTGGGCCTTCGCTACGGGGTGGAGACGGCGGCACTGGCGCGCATTAATCGCGTCGTCAATCCGAGCCGGCTCTATCTCGGCCAACCGGTGATCATCCCGGTCACCGCGGAAACGCCCCGCGCACTTCCCAGCTCTCTGGCGGTGCAGTCGGCGGCGGGGGAGGGCATCGTCCAGGTCGCTGTGCGGACCGGCGTCAACCCATGGCTTGTCCGGGCATTCACCTCGCCCTCCGAGGCTTTGTGGACGATACCGCAAGAGCTGATCCTGTTGGCCGGGACGGCGCGCAAGACGAACGCGCTCCCGGCCACTCTCGATGCGATTGAAGTCTCGCCGGCCCCGGCCGTCCAGGGTCACACGCTTGAGGTCCGCGCCTCGATACCGGGCCCGGTCTGGCTCGAGGGGCAGCTCGGGGACCGCGCTCTGAATTTCCACTCCGTCGACGACACGCATCTGGTTGCTTTGCAGGGTATTCACGCGTTGCTCGAACCTGGTCTATACGATCTCGAGCTCAGGGGATATACCGGGCAGGGCGGGGAGCTGGTGTGGTCTTTCCGGCAGCCGGTGCGCGTCGTCTCCGGCGGATATCCCTTTGATCCGGTCCTCAGCGTACCCCCCGAGACCATCGATCCCGATTACACCGGCCCGGAGGACCAGCTGATCGCCTCGATCATTAACCAGGTGACCGGCGAGCGTTTGTGGAGCGAAGCGTTCGCGTTCCCGGGGACTTACACCGACAGCTTCGCCTCTCGGTTCGGGTCGCGGCGGAACTACAACGGGACCGGGTACGACTACTACCACTCGGGGCTGGACTTCTACGGCGGGACGGGCACCCCAATCTTGGCCCCGGCGCCGGGGCGGGTCGTGTTAGCCGAGTTGCTCAAGGTGCGTGGCAACACGACGATCATCGACCATGGCTGGGGAATCTTCACGGCTTACCTGCACCAATCGGAACTCCAGGTGACTGTAGGTGACCGAGTCGAGACCGGTCAGATCATCGGCCTGGTGGGGGGCACCGGCCGCGTCACCGGCCCGCACCTGCATTGGGAGGTGTGGGTCGGCGGCGTTCCGGTGGACCCGATCGAGTGGGCCGAGGGAGCTTTTCCCTGAAACAGGGATCGGGATGACCCCGTATCTCCATTCCGCCGCTTGATAGTCTCCGCTCCTCAGTTCGCCTCGCCGCCTTCGCGCTTGTCGTCTTGTTCCAGCCGGCCGGCATAGTAGTCATCGAGCACGGAGCGCGCCAGATCGAGGTCTTTCTTCAAGACCATGATGTCCACCTTCCCCACCGGCCCAACCCCGATCCCGTAGGCCGTTCCGGCCGCCTCATGCGAGAGCCAAGCTTGCACCGCGTTCGACTCGAGCAGCCCGCGCAGGATCTCGGCCTCGATCATGCCCGCCGCGCTCTGGACCATCACGATCTCGTCGTCCATTCGCCCTCCTGTGACCGCATGTAGTATAATGTCGTAGCCCTCTCTCAGGACACATCGCTCGATCACATGGTTTCGTCTCCCCCAAATCCACTCGAAGCTTATTGGACCCAGTTCGAAGTCGACGAGCGCGACCTCGAGTTCATTTACAACCTTCTCCTCGAACAAGAGGTCCCTCTGACCATAGCTGAAATGGCAAGCGCGCTCATCGAGCAGCGACTGCTTCGGCTCGAACTAGAGACGGCGCAGGCGGAGCCGACCCAGGTCGCGAGCTATCTCCCCAGCGCAAGTTACGCCGCCGGCCAGAGGCTCCTGTTTCCGGCGCTGGCTGGGGCCACCGGCGAAGTTCTTGGTGTGCGCCAAGGAGTAAACCCTGAGGTCGGCTCATTCGATGTGATGCAGGTTTCGTTCGGCGATGGACGCGAGCGCGAGTTCGCGATGGGGCTCGCCGACCACGTCCTTAATCGACCCCAGGAGGTCACCGCTGAGTCGCGCGCATTTCACTCCTCCCACTCGATCATGGAGCGCTTCGGAAGCGCAATCGAGGCGCGAATCGCCGAGCGCCTGCGCGGCACACACGACATCGTCTGGATCGCCGGTCGGTGGTTTCCCAAGGCGTTATTGGCTGAGATCAACGTCGGTCACCTCAACCTGGCCGAGGCGGTGCTCGACGTCGCTTCAGGCGGGCCGCTTCCGACGGAAGCACTGGTCGAACACCTCGAGATGCCGGTCGGTGTCGATCCGCGCTTGGGCACGTTCTCCCTCGACTATGCTCTACAAGAGGACGGCCGTTTCGACGAAGTCGGACCGGCTGGGAAAGTGCTGTGGTTCCTAAAGAGGCTAGAGCCTCCCGAGGTCATGTACCCTCCCCCGCGCTTGGCCGCACCAGCTGTGTCTTACGACCGGGGAATGCTGACCAAGCCGTTACTCGAACTCGAGCGGACGCTGGATGACGAGCTCAGCCAGCTGACGCACGATGGGCCGGCGCCGGAAGAAGTCGAGCTCTCGGTTATTTTCCCGCATTGGCGCGTCGGGAGCCTCCCCCTTTCGTCAAGGCTCCAGACGATGTTCCCGACGGCCTACGAGGCTCCGCGTATCCGCTTCATCCTCGTCGATGGTCACAGCGGCGAGAAGTTCCCGGGGTGGGTTGTTCGCCAGGAACGCTATGTGTATGGGCTCGACGACTGGTACCGGCGTTACGAAGTGCCGGCCGGCGGGCTGATCCGTGTACGTCAGGGCGATCAACCGGGCGAGGTGATCGTCAGGGCGGTCGATCGGCGCCGGCGCACGGACTGGATCCGGACGGTCACGCCCAGCGAGGCCGGCCAGATCGGCTTCACCATGCTCAAGCAGCCGGTAGGCACCGCCTACGACGATCTGATGGTTGTCGGCTTGGTCGACCCCGTTGCGTTGGACGATGCCTGGCTACGAGGCAGCCAGCGTAACATGCCTCTAGACCGGATGGTGGCCTATGTTTTCCGTGAGCTGGCCAGGCTCAACCCACAAAGCGCGGTGCATGCGCAGGCTCTTTACTCAGGCGTGAATGTCCTTCGGCGTCTCCCGCCCGGCCCCATTTTCGTCGAACTCGTCCGTCAGCCCTATTTTGTCCACGTCGGCGACTTGTATTGGCGGTTTGAAGACTCCGCCTGGGGTCAGACATGAGCGCAGTCGAGGCTAGGAATTACGGAGTCCTCGTTCGTCCGACCGTCGACACCCCGTTCCAAATCGACTACGCCTGGTGGGAGCGGGCTGACCGGGAGCTCGAGATTTACCTGCGCAGCCACCTCTGCCCCGAACACCAACTGGCATACGCGAGTGTCTCGGAGGACACCCTGGTGGATCACATCGATCCACAGACGGCTGAGGTCACCCGGGTGCCGGCGATCCAGAACATCCTGATCACACACTGCGCGCAACAGCCGGGCTATCTCACACCGCAAATGAGTCTGGTGAATGCCGTCTTCCGGATGTTCCTGGCCACGGGGAATGCACCGATGACGCCGAATGAGCTCGGGGAGAAGCTCGGCCGGCCTGCGGTAGTCATCCTTCGAACCTTTTCCGGCCCTCGGGTCTACCGAGGCATCCGGCCTCGCCGGCCGGATTGACCTCTCAACCCCGATCCTCTAGAATTGAGTCAAGCCCCTGTAGCTCAACGGACAGAGCATCGGACTTCTAATCCGGTGGTTGCGCGTTCGATTCGCGCCAGGGGCGCCTGCACTCTTGCGCCGGAGGGCGGCCTCCCGTCTTGGCCCGGCCCATCGTGCCCTTTGGGTCATTGCCCGTCCGGGGCAACGAGCCTAGACTGAGATCATCGGAAAATGGAGAGAGTATGGGCCCGACCGTAACATGGCCGCTCGGTATCACCCCCGAGCAATTCGTGACGTTCGGCATTTTCTGCCTGATGGGGGTGCTAACGCTTATCGTCGGTGTGCTCATGGTTACACTCGTCTTCATGCGCAGGCCTCGCTAGCGTCCGGGCGAACCGCTCCGATCGGATAACCGGGTGGGTTTGCAGAGAAGGAGTGCCTTGGCACCTCAGGCGCTCCTTTTTGATTCAAGCAGTTGGCCAGGCCGTCAGACCTTGACGAGTTGAGTAGCCAGCCTGATCCCCAATGTACGGCTCCATGACCGTGAGTAGACCGTCACTTGGATCGTCGACGAGGGAGTGAGAGTGGTTCTCGAATCGCACAATGCCCGGTTGGAATACACCGGGCCTTGTGCGAGGGATTTCGTATTGGTTTGCTTGGTACCGGGTCTGTGTGGCGCAGGCTACATGGGGGCCATCATCTCTTCCGCGGCCGCTTTCTTGGCGGCGGACTTCCTCACCGACCTGCGCGCGGCTTTGCGGGTTGACTTCTTGGCGGACGACTTGCGCGCCGCCTTGCGGGAAGACTTGCGCGCGGTCTTGCGGGAAGACTTGCGTGCCACCTTGCGGGTGGACTTACGTGCCGCCTTGCGGGACGACTTGCGGGCGGTCTTGCGGGTCGATTTGCGGGCGGCCTTGCGCGTCGACTTGCGGGTCGCCTTGCGGGTCGACTTGCGTGCGCCCTTACGCGTCGACTTGCGCGCGGTCTTGCGCGTCGACTTGCGGGCGGTCTTGCGCGTCGACTTGCGGGTCGCCTTGCGGGTCGACTTACGCGTCGCCTTGCGGGTCGACTTCTTGGCCGTCCTCTTCCTGGCTACCTTCTTCACTGCCATGTTCCCACCTCCGTTTGGCGCGAGTTCGCGCCAGTGTAGACACATTCGGAAAATCGCGCAAGACCCCTGGGAGGCAAACTGCACGCCGGCCGATGCTTGCCGACACCTCATCAGCCGTAACAGGTCCAACCCGAGTCGAGGCTCCACTCGTACCGCGCATGGACGAGCCTGCCCGAAACGAGGCAAGGGCTGCGGGGTGACCGGGCCCGGCACCGAATTGGCCCGCCTCCAGCCGTCCCTTCGAATAGATCCTTCATCCGGTGCTCCGCATCCTTGTCGAGTGGCCCGCAGGCTGAGGCTCTGTGCGTGTCGACCTTCATCGACGTGTGAGAACTCGCCAGCGCTTCGAATACCTGGACGCACCCAAGCGGAGAGGATAGGACCTTCGCCTCGTTTGATAGTAAGTCACGGGCAGCGAGTGAGATGCAAAGCGCCGATGGAGGCTGTTGGCCCAAACCGAGAACCCGAGCGATCGCGCTGGACGAATTGCTGCGCTCTGCCCAGCTTACAACAGATCTTCGTCCACCCTTCACAGGATCTTCACAGACACTGGTTAGGCTGTTTTCAAATACAAACCGGATCATTACCATAAGCGGTTTGAAGACAGGAGAGAAAATGAGGAAATTGGTGTTCGGAATAGGTGTCATCGCGGTTGCGGCAGTTGTTCTCGTGGTTGGCGCCCTAGGCTTTGTGAGTGCCTCGGCCCAGGCCGACGAGCAAGGGCCGACTGGCACGCCCCAGCCGAGGAACCCGCTGGGCGGGATGCGGATGTGGGCGTACGACGATCAAGGCTATGGCCCCATGCATGAGTCCATGCTGGAAGCTCTCGCCGACGCCTTGGGGATCTCGACCTCCGAATTGAGCGAGAGACTGGCCTCGGGGGAAAGCCTCAGCGCCATCGCCGAAGACCTTGGTCTGAGTGTGGACGAGTACCAGCAGCTCTTCTCCCAGGCACGCCAGGCAGCGATCGAGGGCGCCCAAGAGGCTGGCGTGTTGTCACAAGAGCAGGCTGAGTGGATGCTGCAGCTCATGGGTGGCGCCGGAGCGCACGGCCACTGCCCCATGCTGGGCGGCGATGTCACGGCCGGGGCGCGCTTCAATGGGATGGGCATGTTCGGCAACCGTTCGGGTGGCTGGGGAAATCGGCAGCCGTAAGGAGCGCGCGGCAACCACCCTGGCGCTCTACCGATGTCGAGGGTTCGGGATGCAACCTCACTGCCTCCCGAACCCTTGGTACTTCCGGATTGAGCCTCTGCATGTCTGAGACCAAACCGCCCGCAAAGATGCTCCTGAACCCGAGCCGGTATAATGAAGGCGTGAGCTCATCGATCCTGATCGTTGAGGACGAAGCCGAGCTGGCCCAGGTACTGCGCGACTACCTCGAGCGTGCTGGATACGTCGTTCACTCCGTCCACGACGGAGTCTCGGCCGTCTCTCACTTCCAACACAAGCCGTCCGACCTGGTACTCCTGGATCTCAACCTGCCTGGCATGGACGGCCTGGATGTGTCCCGTCAACTCCGGCGCCATTCCGACGTGCCCATCATCATGGTCACCGCTCGCGTGGAGGAGACTGACCGTCTGGTCGGGTTGGAAATCGGCGCCGACGACTACATCGTCAAGCCCTTCAGTCCGCGCGAAGTCGTAGCCCGAGTCCGAGCCGTTTTGAGGCGTGCCCAGGGGAAGCCATCGGCGCCCCGCGTTCTTCGGGCGGCCGACGTCGAGGTCGACCTCGAGCGGCATCGCGTCTTCATCCGTGATCGCGAGGCCCATCTGACGCCGACAGAGTTCAGCTTGTTGGCGGCACTGGTCGAGCAGCCGGGCAGGGCATTCACCCGTCTGCAATTGCTGGCGGCGGCCCAGGGTGAGGCCTACGAGGGCTATGAGAGAACCATCGACGCGCACATCAAGAACCTGCGGGCAAAGATCGAACCCGATCCGAAGGACCCCTCCTACATCCTGACCGTGTTTGGGGTCGGCTACCGGTTCACCGATGAGAACTAAGAACCCGATCGCGGGGCTCAGTCTGGCATGGAAGCTCATCCTGGCCTTCGCCGCAGTCGTGCTGGTCGGGGTGGTCGTCGTCTCTATTCTGGCGAACCGAACCGCCGCAACCGAGGTGCGCGGTTTCATTTTTCAAGGAGGGATGACGAGCAGCGCGTTGCTGAGAGACGAGCTGGCCGCCTACTACCGCGGGCGTGGAAGCTGGCAGGGCGTCGATGAGTTCCTGGGTGGCAGGGGCACAGGTCAGATGGGCGCCGCACAGGGGGAAGGCCACATGATGGGCGGTCCGGGACATGGGTTGACACCCATCGACGTGACCCTCGCCGATGCGACCGGGCAAATCGTCGCCGGCCCGCCGGGGTCGATCGGAGGGTTGCTGACCGCCGCCGATCAAGGAGGGGCGGCCGCGATCGCCGTCGACGGAAGCACAGTCGGCTACTTGATCGTCCAAAGCGGAAGCCCGTCTCAATTGGAGGCGGATCTGCTGGCACGGGTGAACCGGGCAGTGTGGTTGGCCGCCCTGGCCGCAGGCGCGGTCGCCCTCGTCCTCGGGGGTGCCTTGGCGATTGGACTGCTTCGCCCGGTACGCGAATTGACAGCCGCCTCGCGAGCCTTGGCCCTGGGCGACTTGAGCCGTCGTGTGCCCGTGCGGAGTAAGGACGAGATCGGTGAGCTTTCCGCGGCCTTCAACCGCATGGCGGAAAACCTTGAACGCGCCGATTCGCTGCGGCGCGAGATGACCGCCGACATCGCCCACGAGTTGCGAAACCCGCTGGCGGTGATGCAGGCCCAGCTAGAGGCCATCATCGATGGCTTGTACCCGACGGAACCTGGGTCTCTCGGGCCGGTCCTCGAGCAGAGCACGCTGCTCAACCGGCTGGTTGAGGATCTGAGGACTCTGGCGCTGGCCGATGCAGGCCAACTCACGCTCGAGCGCGTGCGGGTCGACCTGCGTCACAGCCTGGTCCAGAGCACAGACAATTATCGCGCCCAGGCCGAGAAGGCCGGGGTGCGGCTCAAGCTGGAAGTCCCTGACGACGAGATCACAGCGAAGGTCGATCCGGGGAGGATCGAGCAGGTGCTCGGCAACTTGTTAGGGAATGCCATTCGTCACTCGCCGCCCGGGAGCGAGATCCGACTCCGACTGCAGCCCGTCGGCTTCGATCGAGCCGCGATCATCGAGGTTGCCGATCGCGGCGAGGGGATACCACCCGAGGCGCTCCCCAACATCTTCGAACGTTTCTATCGCGCAGATCGGGGACGCGACCGCAGTCGCGGCGGGAGCGGGCTCGGACTGGCCATCGCTCGACAACTGGTCGAGGCCCATGGGGGGAGCATCTCCGCCGCCAATCGTGACGGCGGCGGCGCAGAGTTCAGGGTTGAACTACCGGCTGTGTAGCCGCGTTGGCGCTCCGGTTCAATACTCGAATTCCTCCATCCCCTCGCCCTGCATCCGGTGGCGGTACGCAACTTCGCTGTGTGTAAGCCGTCTGCCGTCGGCTCGAAGGAATCGTCAATCCGGGGATGGTGGGTTCTTGGCTCGAGCCCCGTTTCACGTCTTTCTTCCCCCTTCCCCTTAGAATGTGTGAATGAATCTCTCGTGCCACACGATCCGCTTGGCGAACGTCGAACCCGAGAGGCGGACCGGGCAGCCTGCCCCCACCCCGGATGGTTTTAGCGGGTTGAGGCCAAAACCCCGATCGGTTATGAGCCGATTCCCAGAGAGCTGCCCGAAGCAGGGCAGCGGATTCAATCGATTCATCGCCACTTAGGTGAAGGGGCCGTTCGCCCCGGATGATCTTGCCGGGGGTTGGGGGGATGCGGTTCCATCCGCTCAGGCGAGGGGATCGCCCGCCAACATGCGCGCCCTGCGCCAGGGCGGCAAGTCTTCTTTCTCGGCCAGTGCCCCGCGCAGCTCGAAGACTTGATCTCGCAGGGCAGCCGCCTTCTCAAACTCGAGCGCCTCGGCCGCGGACCGCATTTGCTTCTCCAGCTCACGGATGAGCCTTGCCAGTTCGTCTTTGGGAAGCTGAACCGGCGTAAACGCCTGGTAAGTGCCTTCGGGCTCGGCCACGGCACGCGCGGCCATCTGATCCGTCAGATCGCGCACGGCTTTGATTATGCTCACCGGCTCGATATCGTGTTCGCGATTGAAGGCGACCTGCTTGGCCCGCCGGCGGTTGGTCTCATCGAGCGCCCGCTGCATCGAGTCGGTCACTTTGTCGGCATACATGATCACCCGACCGTTGATGTGGCGCGCGGCGCGCCCGATCGTCTGGATCAGGGCCGTGCCCGAGCGCAAGAAGCCCTCTTTGTCGGCGTCGAGGATGGCGACCAGAGAGACCTCGGGGAGGTCGAGGCCCTCCCGCAACAGGTTGATCCCCACCACAACGTCGAACACGCCCAGTCGAAGGTCGCGCAGGATTCCCACCCGTTCGAGGGTGTCGATCTCGGAGTGCAGGTAGTGGACCTTGATCCCTAACTCGAGTAAGTAGTCGGCCAGGTCTTCCGCCATGCGCTTGGTCAGCGTCGTCACCAGTGCGCGCTCGCCTACCTCCACCCGTCGGCGTATCTCGCCGACGAGATCGTCGATCTGTCCCTCGACCGGGCGGACTTCAACCTGAGGATCGACCAGGCCGGTCGGGCGGATGATTTGATCGACGACCTGTGTGGCGCGTTCGAGCTCGTACGGGCCGGGTGTGGCCGAGGTGTAGATCACTTGACCGACCCGGGATTGGTACTCCTCGAAGGAGAGCGGACGGTTGTCGAGGGCCGACGGAAGCCGGAACCCATACTCGACCAGGTTCTCTTTGCGCGAGCGATCACCGGCGTACATCCCGCGAACCTGAGGGATGGTCATGTGGCTCTCGTCGACGACCATCAAGTAGTCCGGCGGGAAGTAATCGATCAGAGTCCATGGGGGAGACCCCTGTGCGCGCTGATCGAGATGGCGCGAGTAGTTCTCAATCCCGGCGCAGTATCCGACTTCGCGCAGCATCTCCAGATCGTAGAGGGTGCGCTGCTCGAGGCGCTGCGCTTCGAGCAACCTGTCCTTGGACTTGAGGTAGGCGGTCCTCTCGGCGAGCTCAGACTGAATATCGGCCACGGCCGCCTGCAGCTTCTCTTGTTCGGTAATAAAGTGTTTAGCGGGGTAGATGCTCACGCTCTGGCGCTCGACCAGCAGCTCCCCCGTCAGCGGGTCGAACTCGACGATGCGCTCTAACTCGTCGCCGAAGAAGCTCATTCGCAGACCGTTGTCCCCGTAGGCCGGGACAACCTCCAGCGTGTCACCCCGCACCCGGAACGTACCCGCTCGCAACTCGAGGTCGTTCCGGTCGTAGTGGCTCTCGACAAGCTGGCGGAGCAACGCTTCGCGCCGGTAGGCACTCCCCAACTCAAGATTGATGACGACCCGTCCGTAGGCCTCCGGGCTGCCGATTCCGTAGATACAGGATACCGAAGCGACTACGATCACGTCCCGGCGGGAGATGACCGAGGTCGTCGTCGAGAGGCGCAAGCGATCGATCTCTTCATTGATCTCGGTTTCCTTCTCGATGTACAGATCGTGTTTCGGGACGTAGGCTTCAGGCTGGTAGTAGTCGTAGTACGAGACGAAGTACTCGACGGCGTTCTCGGGGAAGAAGTCCTTGAACTCCGCGTACAGCTGAGCGGCCAGGGTCTTATTGTGTGCCAGAACGAGCGTCGGGCGCTGGACGCGATGGATGACGTTGGCGATGGCGAACGTTTTGCCCGTTCCGGTGGCACCCAGGAGCACCTGGTGACGGTCCCCACGCGATAGGCCTTCGACGAGCTTCTCGATGGCCTCGGGTTGGTCACCTGTGGGCTGGTACGGGGAGTGCAAGATGAAGTCGGTCATGAGGCTGGCGGCCTATCGAACAAATGGGCGAGGATTATAACACGGACGAGCGATGGATCTCCCTGAGTGAAGTGCTGTGGGCCCCTACCCTCGCGGGGGAGTGAGATCTCGTTGGAAGGCGGTGATTCGCAGAGAACTGTCGGCGGCGGAGCCGCTCTCGCCTCGCTTCCGGCCGCGACTCTCTCGGCGACTCCGCCTGTGAACGCGGCTCAGCGTCGCCATGGCTCGACGAAGATCGGGTTGCTCAATATCCACGTTCGTGTTCGCCCCTTGAAGTAGATCGAGGCCTCGACCTTGAAGACCCCGACCTCAGGTGTCGTGAATATCACCGCCTGGACATCTTCCCACGACCGGAGGGTTTCACCATTTCGGAGCAGTCGGATATCGGCGCGCCGGGGCAAGTGCACTCGGAGCGTCACGCCGAAGCGTGAACGGATGACATCGCCCATCCCGGCTGCCTGGCCATCTCCGTCGGCGCTGAAACGAAAGCCGCGGGTCGGAGCGGGAAGGTCGAAGCCGACGAATGCCTGGCCATCCCGCAAACCGTGCATGAGTATCTGGCGATCGCGTTCAACCTCACCGGTCAGAGGCTCCTCGACCAAAACGTGAGTGTTCACCGAACGGAAGAGGAACTCATACGGGAAGAGCGTCCGGCTGAGCGGGCCCATCCTGGCGGGGATGGCGTGGGCGTCGGCGCCGCCGATAGCGAAGATCTTTCTGCCTGAGTTGAGCAGTTGATTCCAGCGGGCCGAGGTCTCAGGGAAAGGCCCGCGGCCAATGTCGTCAGGTCTATAGGCGTAATAAACCGCGCGAGGGAGCGATGTCAAGCGCGCCTTGAATTCGGTCATGAAGTTCCAGATCTCGAGCCCGGCGTACCCGAAAACATCCCACTCAGTCCAGGGGAGGCTCGGCTGTAGGAACAACGGTGCGGCGGGGTCGACGGGGTGTGCAATGAAGGCGAAGCCTCCTGCCTGAACGACTGCGTCCAGGAGCGCTTGCGGGTCGGACGCCAGGGTCGCCAGTTCGCGGCGGGCTTCGTACACCAGAAGGTGGTTTCGCTGCGGGTGGAGCAGAGGATCGTGAATCTCCTCCCCGGTGAGTAGCAGCACGCGACGCTCCCCCAGGTAGCGGTAGCCATCGACTCCGTCGACCCAGATGTTGTGATCGGTAGCGACAACAAAGTCCAGCCCGGCCCGGATCGCAGCGAGGGCGACCTCATCATGCGTTGCCTGACCGTCAGAATAGACTGTATGCAGGTGAAGATTGCCGGCGTACTCGTGAATCAATGTGAACTCCGGGGAGGGAGGCCGGCCGCGTTGGACTCAACGAGCCCGGGGAGAGGAGCCTTTGGGACGGTTGCGTCCAGCGTCGCCGGGGGTGATCAAGCGCGCTCCCATGTGGGCGCAAACGCCAATCAACTGCTGGCGTTGGGCCGAACTGAGAGGGGCCAGGTGCGTGACGACCGTCCGGACTTCTTCCTGAATGACGCCGTTCAGGAGTTGCTTCCACGCCGGACCGGCGGGTTCCTGATCGAGCAGCACGCGCAAGTCGTCCGGATCGTAAGGGCCGATCAAGCCCTCCAACTGCACGCGCATGTCGTTATCGCTGTGAAGCCATCGGAAGAGCGGTCCAGTCTCGGGTAAATCGAGTGGATGGCGCTCGATGATATAGACCACGATCGGCGGAAGGGCAGTTGTCGGTTCCATTCGCAGTACCGGGCGCGGCTCGTCCCAGGCAGAAGGATAGCACATCGGTTTGTCTCAAGCAATCGGATAGATCCGGCGAAACCGTCGCCCGGAAGAAGACCCATGAAGGCAGGTGAGCCCGACCAGGACGTGGGCCGAGGCCGAACCGGCGCGCTCGCCGTCGCTGATCCTCAATCAGGAAGAGATGGGTATAATCCGCCCAGCGCGGAGGACGTATGCCGAGTTCCTATGTCGGGCGGCGCGAGATCGTCATCGCCGCAATCCTGCTGGCGGGCTGCACATATCCGCTTCCCGCGAGTGACTCTTCATCGCCGGCCCTGCGAACGGCGAGCGCGTTCCAGCCTGAGAATTCGGCGAATGCAGGCGCCTCCATCCAACCCTACGTCCCACAAGCCACCCTGGCTTTGTCGAGCCCTGTGCCGATCCCGCAGGAGGTCGATCCGCCGTCTGATCTGGTTGCGATCGCGCGCGCGATCGCCGAATCGGTCAACAAGCTGCGCGTCGCGATGGGCGGGGAGCCGTTGGCGATCGACGACCGCCTGACTCGCATCGCATTCGCTCGCTCGGCCGACATGGTCGTTCGCGGCTATTTCAGTCATGATGACCCCCAGAGCTCCCGCAACCTCGCTCTGGGGCTGCTGACCGATGCCGGGTACCGGGGGAAGCTCGGGGAGAATCTCTTCGCCACTCAGGCCCCGCTGGCGGATGTCGTCGACGAGACGATCAATGGCTGGCTTCTGAGTGAGACTCATCGCACCAATGCCATGGACGCCGATTTCCATCTAACCGGCGTGGGTTTGCTCAGTGACGGTGAATGGTGGAAGGTAACTCAGGTCTTTGTTGAGCTGGCCCCATGAAGGAGGGAACGGCGTGAACAATCGCGAGGTGGCCAAGGTTTTCAGTGATACCGCCGACCTGCTCGAGATCAAAGGGGAGGCGATCTATCGGGTGCTGGCCTATCGGAAGGCGGCCGAATCCCTCTCGAGCCTGGGGGAAGACATCAATGAGACGGCGCGAACCGGCCGCTTGCGCGACATCCCCGGGGTGGGGGAGGCGATCGCTTCCAAGATCGACGAGCTGCTCACGACCGGCAAGATCTCATTCTACGAGAAGCTGGCTGCCGAGATTCCTCCCACACTTGTGGAAATCCTCAAGGTTGGAGATGTCGGTCCGAAGAAGGCGGCGCGATTCTGGAGAGAGCTCGGGATCACTACGCTGGCCGAGCTGGAAGCCGCCGCGCGCGCTGGTCGTCTGCGCGGGCTCTCCGGAATGGGGGAGAAGTCGGAGGCGCGTATCCTGGAGAGCATCCAGGCGCTCGGGCGGCGTGAAAGCGATCGTATCTCAATTGGTGTGGCGTGGCCGGCGGCCCAAGGATTCCTCGAACGTCTGAAGGACTTACCGGGGGTGGCGGCGGCGGAAGCCGGCGGGAGTCTCCGCAGGATGCGGGAGACGGTTGGCGATTTGGACCTGATCGTCGCTTCCGATGCGCCGCGGCCGGTGATGCAGGCATTCCTGGAGTTCCCCGAAGTCGAGCGCGTCCGGGGCCAGGGAGAGACGAAAGCGAGCGTCGTGCTCCATGACGGGTTGCGTGTCCAGCTCTGGGTGCATCCGGAAGCGCACTTTGGGACGGCACTCCAATATGCGACTGGTTCACAGGCGCACAACGTCCGTCTCAGGGAGCTGGCCCTGGACAAGGGTCTGTCCCTCTCCGAGCATGGTTTCAAACGCAAGACGGGGAAGGAGATCCGCTGCGCCGAAGAGGAAGAGGTATACCGGACTCTCGGTCTGCCCTGGATCCCGCCGGAGATGCGTGAAGATCGCGGCGAGGTCAGGGCCGCGCTTGAGGGCCGCCTTCCGGTCCCGGTGGCGCTGTCCGACCTTAAAGGCGAATTGCATGCCCACAGCGATTGGAGCGACGGCAGCACTTCGATTGAAGGCATGGCCCGGGCTGCCGCCGGGCTCGGCCTGCAATACCTGGTGATCTCCGATCACTCGCGGAGCCTCGGGGTGGCGAACGGTTTGTCGATCGAACGACTGCGTGAACAGCGCAAGGTCATCTCGGCAGCCCAGAAGGCCGTCAGGGATGTCCGTCTGCTGCAGGGGGCTGAGGTCGAGATCCTGGCGGACGGCCGGCTTGACTACCCCGATGAGGTCCTGGCCGAATTGGACATCGTCGTCGCCTCGCTCCACACTTCGCTCCGTCAGCCGCGCGAGAAGGTGACGGCTCGGCTCTTGAACGCCATCCGCAACCCGCACGTGGACATCGTCGGGCATCCGACGGGCCGGATGATCGGCGGCCGGGAAGCAGCCGACCTGGATATGGAAGCGATCCTGGCGGCGGCGATCGATCACGACATCGCCCTCGAGATCAACGCCAACCCCGAACGCTTGGATTTGAATGACGCCCATGCCCGAAGGCTGATCGAGCTGGGGGGCTTGCTGGCGATCAACACCGACGCCCATCATCCGGATCACATCGGCTTCCGCCTTTATGGTGTCGGTGTGGCGCGGCGGGCGTGGGCACCGGCGGAGGCGGTGGTCAACACCTGGCCGGTGGATCGCCTAATGGGTTGGCTCGGCGGCCGCGGCTGAGGGACTCCGCGCGACCTCCACTCCCAAGTGGTGTTTTCTCACATGGAACGCCGTCCCCCCAGCGCCCCACTGGGGCGAGGAGGCATTGTGGCTCGCATCGCGATCGTCACCGACAGCACGGCCTGCATCCCCCAAGAACTTCTCACGAAATACGATATCAAGGTCGCCCCCCAGATTCTGCTTTGGAAGGGAGAGACTCTGCTCGATGGGATCGACATCACCCCGGATGAGTTTTACACGCGCTTGCGAACCACGGACGTCATGCCGACGACTTCGCAAGCCACCGTGCGCGCATTCCATGAGATCTTCACGCCGCTCGTGGCTGAGGGGACCCCGATCCTGGCGATCGTCCTCAGCGCCAAACTCTCGGGAACCCTGTTGTCGGCCGAGCAGGCGAAGGGTGAGTTCCCGGGAGCTAAGATTGAGCTCGTGGACTCAGAGACGACGGCGATGGCCTTGGGCTTTCAGGTCCTGGCAGCTGCCCGGGCTGCCGCCGAAGGCAAGTCGTTCGACGAGGTCGTGGCCCTCGCCCGCCGGGCCAAAGAGCATACGGGGGTGATGTTCGTCGTCGACACGCTCGAGTTCCTTCATCGCGGGGGCCGGATCGGCGGCGCGGCGCGCCTTTTAGGGACCGCCCTCAACATGAAGCCATTGCTCGAGATCCGTGACGGCCGGGTCGAGACTGTTGAGAGGATTCGTACGAAGGCAAAGGCCTTTGCCCGACTGCTTGATCTGATCGATGAACGGGTTGGTGGGAGACAGCCGGTTCGGCTGGCCGCCTTGCATGCCCAGGCCGCAGAGGACGCGCGCTGGCTCCTGGATCAGGCCGGACAGCGCTGCCACCCGATCGAATCGTTGATGACACCCGTCAGCCCGGTCGTCGGGAACCACGCCGGTCCGGGCACGGTGGGTCTGATTTTCTGCACCGAGCTCTGATCCTCTGTATGCAGTATCACTGAGGGGCACGCGCCTCGGCTTCCACCCGAGGCGCGTGCGCATTTCCTCCGATCCCGACGGACCCAGTCCGGCAAGAGCCTCCTACAGGACTCTCTTTGAAGCGGACGAGGCTCACCCCGAGGCGCAGCCCGCCCGGATCCACGGTCCGTGGTCACATCCTCCAGGCCATTCGCACGTGTCAGGGATTGAGCGGGCCAGGGTTGG
>Ga0209342_10000557_pt1 | contig 43091 bp, 23 predicted proteins | sample RifCSP16_2_FD_184023 | JGI IMG/M metagenome (GOLD analysis project Ga0209342, IMG submission 184023) | Soil microbial communities from Rifle, Colorado - Rifle CSP2_sed 16_2 (SPAdes) (version 2) | ecosystem: Environmental > Terrestrial > Deep subsurface > Rock core/Sediment | place: Rifle...
AGAAGGCCTCCAGTCGGGTAACGACCCCGGCGTCGGCCGAATGCTCGTCGATCTCCAGCACGAGGGCCGGCTTCGGAGCCATCAGACGGCGGAAGTAGTTGGTCAAGAACGAGTCGGGCCCGCAACTGAAATTGGAGAGATAGATCGCGTGGAGCCGGGGATCCTCTCGCAGCAACTCGGCCGCGCGGAGGATCCGCCGGCCGTACTTCCAGTACATCCGCCGCAAGACCGGATTGTCGTTGCCGTGATGGGACCGGGGATCAAGGAAGTCCATCGGAATGGGCATCGCGCCAAGCGCGCGGAGCTTATTGGGGAGATCGAGATAGACGCCCGGATCGCAGCCGTTATAGGGACGACTGATGAGCACGATGGCCCGATCGTTGGGACCGAGTGCGTTTAAAACCTCGCGTCCGCGGTCCTGGCACGCCTTTTCGAAGGCATCCTGGGACTGCCATGCCTTTTCGACCGCGCGACGAACCTGTTTTCCGCCGAGGCCGAACTGTTTGCGAAGCGACGCCAGAGCGCCGCGCAGACCGCGGCGACCTTCGCGCAGACGCACCAGCGGCTTGAGGATCTCGGCCGACCGCCCGGCGTGCTTCAAGGCGTCGTTAATCTGGTATGGCAGCGTGGGAATGTAGGGGCAGAGTTGGGTTTCGCGGCGGTTGTCGCCCTCATGCGGCATGTTGGCGACGCTCGGAATCCAAAGGTAGTCCACCCCCTGATCGATCAATTCGAAGACGTGTCCATGGGCCACCTTGACCGGAAAACAGGGCGTCGACAGGACCGCCTCAACGCCACGGCGAATGATCGGCCGCGTGCTGGGAGGACTCAACACGACGCGGAAACCCAACTCGCCAAGCAGCGTTGCCCAGAGCGGGAGCAATTCGTAATTCAACATGGCCAGCGGGATCCCAACCGTCGGCCGACCATCCACCCGCGAGGCTTCGAGGTTGGCGTGACGCAGAAGCAATCGATGCCGCTCGCCGAATAGATCCGGAATCTTTGCCCGCGACTGGCCATCATTCTTCTCGACGTTGAAGCGGTCGCAGCGAGAACCGTAGAAAAGCGGTTTGCGATCGTGCAGGACCAGTTCGTTGATCTCGCAGTCGTTGCTACAGGCCGAACACCGAAAACCGCGGACTTTGTACTCGGTATCGGCCAGCTCGAAACCGCCGAAGCGACTTTCCGAGAAGCCGCGGCGTTGTTGGCGCCGCTGGACCAGCAAGGCCGCCCCGATGGCGCCGGTCACTTCGTGATGGGGTGGCACGGTGATTTTGTGCCCGGTGACCTTCTCGAAGGCGGCCAAAACGCCGACGTTGAACGCGGTGCCGCCCTGGAAGAATATTCGCTTGCCGACCCGGCGGTTACCGACGACGCGGTTCATGTAGTTGTTGACGATCGAATAGCTCAGGCCGGCCACGAGGTCGTCGGTCGGGGCTCGCTTTTGCTGGTAGCCGACCAGATCCGATTCCATGAAAACCGTGCAACGCTCGCCAAGACTTACCGGGTGGCGACTTTCGAGGGCCAAACGGCCAAACTGCTCCTTGATGTTGATCCCGAGTCGCTCGGCCTGCTCCTCGAGAAAGCTGCCGGTGCCGGCGGCGCAGGCGTGGTTCATCTCGAAGTCCACGACCACGCCGTGATCCAGACTGATGTATTTGCTGTCCTGGCCGCCGATTTCGAAGACCGTATCCACGTCGGGATCGATGGCGGCCGCGGCGGCGGCCTGGGCCGTGATCTCGTTGATTACCAGGTCGGCGCCAATGAAGTCGCCAGTCAGATAGCGGCCCGAGCCCGTGCTTGCCGCGCCGCGAATAGCGACAAGGTCGCCTATCCGCTCGCCGACGTTTTTGAGGACCTTGCGCACCGCCTCCAGCGGCTGGCCGGCGGTCATGAGGTAACACTTGGCCAGCACCCGCCGATCGCTGTCGATGACCGCGACCTTGGTGCTGATGGACCCGACGTCCAGGCCAAGGTAGGCCTCGAGGGGACCGTTTTCGGCTCTTGCTTCGAGCGTCAGGCGGTCGGGCGCCGGATCATCGGGCAGGCCGGACGAAGGCTTGCTCAACGGCGACAGTCGATGCGCGATCTTGTGCGGTTGTTCCAGATGCCGCTGAAGCGGCGCCAGGTCGAGGACGCGCCGCCGGCCGATCCGGCCGCCGTCGTTGAGAACGCGATCCTTAAGACCGACCAGCACGGCCCCCAAGGCGCCCGTCACGGCGTGACACTCGGGAACGATTAACTGATCGGGCTCCAGCTCGAAGACCTGCTTCAGCGCCCGAACCACGCCGTGGTTCGCAGCCACGCCGCCGCAGAAGGCGATAGGACAGGCCGGCTTGACGCCCCGCGCCAGGCTGCTCTTCAGGCCCCTGACGAGTCCCACGCAGAGCCCTGCCACGATGTCCGCGGTGGGCGTCGCCCGCTGCTGCAAGTGAATCATGTCGCTTTTGGCGAACACGCTGCAGCGGCCGGCCACGGACGGCGCCGATTCGCTCTTGAGCGCCAACTTCCCGAACTCTTCGATACGGATGCCCAGACGCGAGGCCTGCTGATCCAGGAAGCTGCCCGTGCCGGCGGCGCAGTTGCTGTTCATCGCGAAATCGGTCAGCGGACGACCATTGGCCGGCCCGTCGGGCAGAAAGATGAGCTTGCTGTCCTGGCCACCCATCTCCAACAGCGTGCGGACCTTGGGCAGCAGGAAGCGGACGGCCGTGGCCTGGCAGATTACCTCATTGACGAAAGGCCAGTCGAGGAGCCTGCAAATCGTGGAACCGGCGGAACCGGTGCCGGCCGCCAAATCGAACGCCGTCGCACCCCATCGATCCACCAACTCACTCAAAACGGCCGCGGCAGTCTCGATCGGTCGGCCCTGCGTGCGGCGATACACGCACTCCAGCAGGTTCCCGTCGACATCGGTCACCACTGTTTTCAGGGCCACGGAACCGACGTCAAGCCCCAGCATTATCGTTTCATGGTCACGGCTCGACACAAGAGCGTTCTCCGGGTGTTTTGTCCGGTTTAGGCGCTAGGGTCGAATTTTAGCCAAACCCTCGCATTTTTTCTAGTGTGAAACCCCGATGTTTCTCGGGTAATCCATTGCTCGCTAATTTAGGGCCTATCCGAAAACGGGGACCGGCGCCCTGTATCTAGCGGTTGTGTCACGCTCCGCCAACAATAACCGGGAGCCAGTCCCCGTTTTGGGATCTTAGTCACCACACCGTGCCGTCTACTGCCCGCGGTGTCACCGATACCAGGCGGCCATCCTCGAACGTGGCGAGCAGGTATCCCGCCGGTTGTCGCGCCCCGCCGCGCGGAAGCTGTCCCAGCGCGGGCGCGGTGAGCATGGCGACGACCCGCTCGGAGGCGTGCGGCGGACCGAAGGGAACCGATCGGACCGCCAGCGTGCGGCGGTCGAACTCAATGGACTGGGCCTTATGCCCGTGTCCTGAAAACGTCGCGACCGAGCCGCCCGCCGAAATCAGCGCCCTAACCAATAACCCGGGATTGTGGAAGAACACGCCGCGGCGCATGCCGCCACGCACGAGGCGACGTTCAAAAGCGAGCTGCGAGCGATGGTTGTCCACGTCGCCGGGCTCGATCCGATCGAGGCGTCGCTCGATGGGGTCGCCGTGCGATGCGTTCAACAACGGCGCGTGAAAAAAGACGGCCGCCCCCAGCGGCGATGACAGCGAGGACGCGATTCGTGCCACGCGCTGGCGCGAGAAGCCTTCGGAATCGGGATGACGCCAGCAGTGGCGCAGCGATCCTATCAGCAAACCGCGCCGAGCCCAGCCCACGGACCGCCAACGAGAGACCAGATCACGACCCGTGTTCGCGAAAACCAACCGCGTGCCGTGGAGCGTTTCCTCGAAATCGGTGGCCGGCGCGAGATACTTCAGATGATCGGCCAACGCCGAATCGCCTGCTTCGTCTTCCGTCCTCAGGGCGGCCAGATCGGCGGGGCGTAACAACCATCGGTCCCAAAGTCCGGCCCGCTTCAACAATGACCTGCCCCGGGCGGCGGAAATGCCGACGGAGGCCAGACCGTACAGTCGCGGACGCCAAGGGAAAGCCCGGTAGTCGTGGTTTCCGGGAATCGCGATCGAGGGCACGCGCAGTCTTCGCAAGGCGCGAGCGACGGCTTGCACGTTTGTTTCGCCCGAAGCCGCTCCATGGGTTTCGGGAAAGCCGCCGTGTACGAATTCAACCAGGTCTCCGCCCAGCACCACGAGGTCCAACTCGTCGCGGCTCCAAAGCGAGTTGGCCTCGTCGATGAAGCGATCCAACAAGCGTGAAGGGTGGAGCATTTCGGCCGCCAGGCTGGGATCGTAGCGTTCCGCCGCGTCGCCGATTACGTCCCAGAACGACGCCACGTGCAGGTCGCTGACAAACGCCAATCGCAACCGCCGGCGCGTCGGTCCGAATACCGCCACGCACCGCTCGCGCACCACCGCTCCATCCATGCTCAGATCGTACAGCTTGACCGGGGAAGGCGAGGCGGGCCCGAGCGGCACGGACGCCCCAATCCGGATCTCCACCAACGCCAGATCGCGCGCCGACGGCAGCTTGGCAAAAGCCCGTACCTTCGCGTCGATGCGATCGCGGTCCAACACTTCGGCCGCTTCCACAACCACCGGCACGGAAACCTCGCCAAGCGTTTCGCGAAACGCCAATTGCTTGGCCCAACGGGAAATGCTTCCTGTGTCGCACTTGTCAACGGCGGCAATCAGCCGAAGGCGGGGTGTTTGCCCTTCGACCAGGGCGGGCATCCCCGGCGCGGGCCAGACGATAAATGGGCCGTGATGATTGGCTGCGAGTTCCACTTTCTCTCCTCGTGATTGGCGGAGCGTCTTCATGCGAGTGCCGCCAAGAGATGGAGGACGATACGTCCGTCAGTATAACAGACCAACCCCGCCCCAACAATCGCGGCCGCCGCGTCGTAACGAGTTTTTCACGCCTGCGGGAAGGACACCAGCATCTTCGATGGAAAGACTTGAATTCGCCGCGTTTATCGGGTATGTTTCAGTCCTGTCTTCTCCGCTTACTATTCCCTGCGGACGACTTCTGATCGCATTGCTCATGACTGAAGATCCGAGGACAAACTTTCTGCCGGAGGGCTTTTACGAAGAGTTCGGCGTCGCGTGGACCAATGATGCACGATGGAAAGTGGTGAGTCGCTACTTTCAGGTCAAGCCCGTCGCGTCGAATCACGACATCCGGCCCGGGATGCTCTACTTTGTTTGCGCGGAAGATAGCGACGTCCTGCGCAGCGGCGGCGATCGGCCCAATGACGACCCCGTGCCGATGACCAACGCGCTGACCGGGCAGCTTTTGACGCCACTGCCTCGCAAGATGCTTTTCGAGCTGGGCAAGAAATCGCAGGCTTTCAAGCTGACACCCCGGGCCGCGGCGCCTCGGCCGGTCGCTCCGGCCTCGACCGAATCGGACCTGGAACCGGAGGACGTTGCCTCCCGCGAAACGGACGTGCCCGAGGATCCGTCCGCGAAGCCCGCCGTGGCGAGCACGATCGAAATGGGCTCGTTCACCCAGCTATTGACGGCGGCTCAGAACTGCGGGATCGTGCCGGGCGCCGACCAGATCGGCCACGTGCGCGACTGCGAGTACCGCGCGGGCAGCTACCAGATCGCCTTCGAGGGTATCGAACGGCTGTACGTCGGATTCAAGCAGGCGGCCGACGCCCGGGTGCAACGCCTGCGCCGCGAGGAGGTCGATTACAAAAGCGGCGTGCTGAAAATGTCGGTCAAGGAGTGGCAAAAGAAAAAGCACCGTGACATCGTTCAAACCAATCTCATCGAACGCGCCAGCCGCCACTTCGTCCGCGTGCTCGACGGCCTGCGAACATTGATGCTCTCGCGGTAGCTTGTAGGGTGCGTCTGGGCGCACCTTGTTGTATTCCTCACGCTCCGCGTGAGGTTCCCCAGAGAGCCTCCAAGTGGACCTCACGCGGAGCGTGAGGAATACAGAGATGCGTGTAAGATGAAATGGTGCGTCCAGACGCACCCTACTTTTCACCCTTCATACTTCACCCTTCACACTTCCTCCAATCGACCAGATGGACCTCGACGTTCTGTCGCCCCCGGAAGGTGTTGATCACGGGTCGGAAGGCGATTTCGATCGGTCCGTCGAGCGCCGCGAGTTCGTCGCTCCAGTCGCCGCCGCCGAAGGCGACCGCGCGGAGCCGGACGTCGTGTTGCACGAGTTGCAGCGAGAGGTGATGCCCGCCCGTGCCGATCGGCCGCGGTGGTTCGGCCAGCCGAACGCCCGAGGTGCATAGAAGCGGTCGCGGGTTGCCCTGGCCGAACGGTGCGAGTTGCTCGATTTGTCTGACGGATTGCGGCGACAGCATGCCGAGCGGCGCTTCGGCGTCGATCCAGAGTTCGGCCTCGCGTTGCTGGGGGGTGATTTCGGCCGCGACGTATTCGCAAAAAGCCTGACGGAAGGCGTCAAGGTTGCGCCGCTCGATCCGCAGCCCGGCCGCCGCCGCGTGGCCGCCGAATCCGACGAGGTATTCTCGACAGGCTACAAGCGCCTCGTAGAGATTGAACCCCGGCACGCTTCGCGCCGAACCGATGCCCGGCTTGGCGTCGAACTTGTCCCAGGCCACTAGAACGACCGGCCGGTGGTGTTTTTCGACCAAGCGGCCCGCGACAATGCCGATCACGCCGGCGTTCCAATCGTTTCCGGCCAGCACGAGCGCCGCGTCGCCCACCGGATCGAAATCGCTCTTCGCCATTTTGTTGGCGGCCAGGAGGATGCGCCGTTCGAGCGTTTGGCGGTCGGCGTTGAGCTTTTCGAGGTAGTCGGCCAACTCGCCCGCGCGGTCGGGTTTGTCCGTGACCAAAAGTTCAACCGCGAGTTGGGCCTGGCCGAGCCGTCCGGCGGCGTTCAACCGAGGGCCGATCGAGAACGCGACGTCTTCGCTCGACAACTCAGGCTTGTCGTCGAGCTTGGCCACGCGAGCCAGCGCCGCGAGTCCCGGCGTCGAGCGTGCCGCCAATGCCCGAAGCCCGTGCGTCACCAGAGCACGATTTTCGTCAACCAGCGGGACCATGTCGGCCACGGTGCCCAGCGCGGCCAGTCCGGTTGCTTCGAGCAAGAAGGTTTTCATTCGCGGCCCGACCCGTTTCGCCTGACTCGCCTGCTGACAGACGGCCCAGGCCAACTTGAACGCCACGCCCGAGCCGCTCAACTGGCCGAACGGATAAGCAGTGCCCGGCAACCGCGGATGCACGATCACGGCAGCCCCGGGCAATTCGGCGCCCGGCTCATGGTGATCGGTAACGATCAGTTCGACGCCGCGTCGGGTGGCCGTGGCCGCCTCCTCGACGCTGGCGATTCCGCAATCCACGGTGACGAGCAGTTCGGTCTTACGGTCGGCAAGCGTCTCGATCGCCTCGTGGTTCAGGCCGTAGCCTTCGTCAATACGATGGGGCACATAGTAGCCGACGTTGCCGCCGAGCATCTGAATGCACCGCAGCAAAAGCGCCGTGCCGGTGATCCCATCGACGTCGTAGTCGCCGTAGATCACGATCCGCCGGCCGGCCGCAATGGCGGCATGGATTCGCTCAGCCGCCGCCGTGCAACCGGGCAAATCGGCCGGGTCGTGGAGATCCGAGAGTTTCGGCGCGAGAAATTGCTGGGCGACGCGCGGATCGGAGATTCCGCGACAAAGCAATAAGCTGGCCACCACCGGCGAAATAGACGCCGCGCGGGCCAAATCGGCGATCCGCTGGGGATCGTGGGGTTGTATGCGCCACCGCTTGGGCATCCTTGACCCCTTTCTGGTCCGCGCCGGCCGCGGCTATTTTTTCTTCTCGACGTGCATGGTGTGCTTGCGAAGCCGCGGGCAGTACTTCTTCAATTGAAGCTTTTCCCCGCCCGGCTTGCGACGAAGCGTGTAGTTGTAATCGCCCGTTTCTTCGCACACCAGGAAGACGGTTTCCGCCTTTTTCTTGCCTTTCGCCATCGACGACTCTCTCCTAGCCAGTAGACGTGTTTCCTTGGAAACAGCTTCTTAAGGGGTCCATTATAGCAATCCCTGCCGCCAGCGGAACCACTGACTTGCCTTAATCCAAGGGCTAGACTACTTTGGGTGTAGGGGGGCGGTGCATCGCCCCGTCCATGCGCGGAAACACGGCACCCATCCGTCCGGGTGGGTGCGTTACCGCGTCGGAGTAGAGGCCATGGCGCAAGCCAATTCCCACGATCAAGACACGGACTCGCCGGGCCATGCCGCCGGGGGGGATCCGATGCCGCGCGGAAGTGTCTTCTGGACGTGGCTCGGCGACGCGACCTATCAGATGCCCAGTTGGCTGGCCAGTGTGATTGTTCACATGGGCATTTTGATATTGCTGGCGTGGCTCACGCTCCCGCCGGCGACGGTCGACCGCATGATCAACCATCTGGTGGTCTCGACCGACGACAAGGGCATGGACGATCTCGAAGGCCTGGAAGACCAGCCGCTCGAAAAAACCGACCTTCAGATCGTGCCGGAAGAAGTTCTGAATGTTGAAAATTCCGTCACGGCCGATGCAACGTCCGTGACGCCGGCCGAGAGTGCTCCCGCCGCCGCGGCCCCGTCGGTTGACTTGAGTGAATTCGGCTTCACCACCGCCGCGCCGCGAAGCGATCCGATGGCGGTCGTCGGGGGACTCGGCGGCGACGCGCTCGCGGGACGCGGCGACCGCCGGCGCGGAGATCTCGTCGCCAAGGCCGGCGGTACTCCTCAAAGCGAAGCGGCCGTGTCGGCCGCGCTGGAGTGGTTGGCCGACCATCAATTCGCCGACGGCGGGTGGAGCTTTGCCCATCCCTTGGCCCCGCAATGTCGCGGCCGGTGCGGCAACCCGTGCAATTCCCGATTTACCTCGGCCCGAAACGCGGCGACCGGCATGGCTTTGCTCCCATTCCTCGGCGCCGGTCAAACCCATCAAAAAGGCAAATACAAAAAGGTGGTTCGGGCGGGCCTCTATTTTCTCACCAGCCGCCAGGATCCACAAACCGGCAGCCTTTGGGAGTCGGGCGGCCAGATGTATTCCCACGGCATCGCGTCGATCGCGCTGTGCGAGGCCTACGCGATGACGCACGATCGGGCCCTGGCCGGTCCAGCGCAGGGGGTCATCAACTTTATCTCTTTTGCCCAGGATCCCGTCGGCGGCGGGTGGCGGTACAACGTCCGCGAGCCGGGCGACACGTCGGTGGTCGGCTGGCAGATCATGGCCCTGAAAAGCGGCCACCTGGCCTATCTGGTCGTTCCGCCGGCCACGGTGAAGAAGGCTTCCAACTTTCTCGACAGTGTCCAGAGTTCCAGCGGGGCCAACTACGGCTATCTTGGGCCCGGCGAAGGCCCCTCGACCGAAGCCACCACAGCCATAGGGCTGCTCTGTCGAATGTATCTGGGCTGGAAAAAGACCGAGCCCGACCTGGAGCACGGCGTGAAGTGGCTGAGCCGGCGCGGCCCCAACCGGAACCTTTATTATGACTACTACGCCACCCAGGTCATGCGTCACTGGGAAGGCGAGCCGTGGAAGAAATGGAACGCCGTGATGCGAGACTCGCTGGTCGATTCCCAGTCGCGCCACGGTCACGAGGCCGGCAGTTGGTTCATCACCGACGAGGGCAACCGCATGAGCCGCAACAACGAATTGGCCGGGCGTCTCTATTGCACGGCCCTGGCCACGATGATCCTCGAGGTCTACTACCGCCACATGCCCATCTACGCCAAGCAAAGCACCCAGTCGGGCTTCTCGGCGGAATAGACTGACCACAAATAAAACCGAGCCGCGACCGTGAGGGAGCGGTACGGGTATTGCGAACGGCCCCGCTATGGCAGTAAAACTTATGTGATACGCTTGGAACGATCCAGACCAACGCGTGGGAAACGAAACGGGGAAACTATTGACATGAAGAAGGCTATTCTCGCTATTGCGGTCGTAGCGGTCACCATTGCCACCGGTGCGTACATCGTCGTGCCCCAACTTCATCTCCGGCGTCTCGAACATTCGCTGTTTGCCGCAACTGATGCAAAGACGGCGGCCCGCGTCACCAGAGTGATTCTAAAAACCAACAGTCCGCGAGCGACGGATGTGCTCGTCCGATATGCCCGTGAGCACCAGCGGTGCGATTTCGACTCGCTTCACAAGATCGCTCTTCTCTGCGACGAGATCAACGGGCAGATACACATAGTTTATGTCGGGCCATGTGGTCCCAAGGTCTCGACGGGCAATCCCGCAATCGACAAGGCGGTCGAAGCAGTAATTCCGGAAACTACCTCGGAGTCCCTCTTCGTCGGCCAACCACCGCACCTGTTCAACGGGATCCATCTTCTGCTTTCCCAGCCAAACCAAGTCGAATTCGTCTTGAGGCCGAAAGGTAACGATCCATGGCTCCGCCTCCGTTTCGTGTTTAACGAAGGAGGGCTCGTGGCGTCGGGTTCTCACGATGTAAACAATGCGGACCTGAACCAGTGGCGGAAGACCAAAGACTGGCCGAAGTCGTGGTAGCGAAGGTGTTTTGGTGGGCGGTGCCCACCCTACCTCTCTGCAATCGCTCCCTCACGGTCGTGGCTCGGAAGAAACGACGAGTCTCCCAGCTCTGCAACCCGCCTGAGGGGGTAGGTTTGCGTGGCTTATCCAGAATTTCCGTTTTCAGCCTATTGACGGATCTGGCGCGATTGCTAACTATTCATATTGTGGCGGTCGTTGACGTCTGCTGGCGAGTCGTCGAGTGTCACTATTGGCGGCTCTTCGGTGGTACGGATGCCCGCGCGAGCGGCATGATGTTCCAACGCGACACCTGGGGGTGTCCGTCGTTGCGTGGCGTCAACGTCGTTTCTTCCGCGAGGGGGAGAGTCGCAACCGGCCTGCGTCCCTAAATTCTTTTCTAGAAAGAACTTGCGTCAGTTCCCCCGAGACGAGCCCTGTGGTTTGGCACCCAAGCTGCAATCACAGCTAGCCGGCCCCCTAGAGCACGTCCCGCTGTCGCATCCGTAGTCGAGGATTTCACCGTGACCCGAGTCAACCGCCCGCGCGCCACCCGAAAGTCTTCTCCCGAGACCTCAAACTCGACGCCCAACTGTCCGTTTGGCGACAAGCAAACGACGCCGGCGGACGCCGCCCACTTCGACGAAGCATCGGACAGCCCGGGGACTTCCGAATGGCAGGACGATTTCTTGCCCGAGGAAGCCGTCGAGGAAGTTATCGAGGAAGCAGTCGAGGAGCCGAGTCTCGAAACGGAGGGCGGCGAGCATATTGACGATCCGGTGCGGATCTACCTGATGCAGATGGGCGAGATTCCGATGCTCGACCGGCGCGAGGAAATCGCGGCCTCGCGCGAAATCGAGCGAACCCGGATTCGTTTTCGCCGTTCGATGCTCTCGACGGACTATATGCTGCGGGCCGCCGTCATGCTGCTGGAACAGGTCCGCGACGGCAAGCTCCGCCTCGACCGAACCATTGAAGTCTCGGTGACCAATATCAAGCAGAAGCAGCGCATCGTGCAGCTTTTAGGCCCCAATCTAGAGACGCTCCACCATCTGCTCCGCGCCAATCGTAAGGACTTCGCTCAGGTCGTCAGTCGCCGGGCCAGCGACGAAGTGCGACACGAAGCCTGGCATCGCCTTTTGCGGCGTCGGGCGAAGGCCGTTCGGCTGATCGAGGAATTCGGGCTGCGGTTTGGACGGCTCAAACCGGGTCTCGTCAAACTCCGGCAGATTTCCGAACGAATGGACTATCTGGTCGGACGGATCGCCGAGGCGAGTCTGGCGTCCGACGATCCGATTGACATAACGCCCCTGCGTCGAGAACTCATCCAACTGATGGCGGCCACGCACGAAACGCCCGCCACCTTGCGGCGGCGAATCGTCAGAGGTGTCGATCTTCAACATCGCCACCAGGCCGCTCGCCGCGTCCTTTCGGCGGGCAACCTCCGGCTGGTCGTCTCGATCGCCAAGCGTTATCGCAACCGCGGGCTGAGCTTCCTCGACCTGATTCAGGAAGGCAACACGGGGCTGATGCGGGCCGTCGAAAAGTTCGAATACCAACGGGGCTATAAGTTCTCGACCTACGCCACCTGGTGGATTCGCCAGGCCATTACCCGGGCCATCGCCGACCAGAGCCGCACGATCCGCGTGCCGGTCCACATGATCGAGACGATGAGCAAGGTCCGCATGGCCGCCCATCGGCTCGTGCAGGAATACGGCTGCGAGCCGACGGTCGAGCAGACGGCCCAGGCGGCCGGCGTGACGCCCGAGGAAGCGGCCTGCGCCCTGCAGATGCACCATCAGCCGCTGTCGCTCGACCAGCCGATCAGCGACCACGACGACAGTTTCTTCGGCGAATTCCTCCAGGACCACCGCGAGGAAGACCCGCTGCACGACATGAATCGCGAGTTGCTCCGTTCGCGCATCGCCAGCGTACTCAAGGCGTTGAACTACCGCGAACGCGAAATCATCCGCCTTCGCTACGGGCTGGTCGACGGCTACGCCTACACGCTCGAGGAAGTCGGCAAGATTTTCTCGGTCACGCGGGAGCGAGTCCGCCAGATCGAGGCCAAGGCGGTGCGCAAGCTCCAGCACCCGATCCGGTCTCGCCGGTTGTCGAATTTCATCGAGCAGCCGTTACTCGCCCCGATCGACGCTCCGGCGACGGACAGCCCGATGCTACGAAGCCTCTGATTCAGTTCGACGGCAGGAACATCGGCGCCCAGGGCGGCATCTCCTTCGAGGGCTCCTTGAAGGCCTTCAGGATCTCGTTGGGCACGTACGCCTTGCGAATGACGATCGAGTAGACGTGCTGGTCGAACCAAGCGTCGTACATCGTCCAGTAGCCCTTGTGGCCGCGGTCCGTTCCCCAACTGTTTTCGACGAGCCACTTGACCGGCTTGTCGTCGCGCACGTCGACGCCGGTGAGCACCATCGCGTGGTTCGACACGCCGCCGCGGGTGAACAGCCGGTCGGCCTTGCTCTGATTCAGATCGACGCCGTAGATCGCCCCGTAGTCGAACAGGTCGACCTGCATGATGCCTTGGGCCCGATCCATGTCGTGGGTGGCGTCGGCGCCGAACCAGACGGGATCGTCCGCCAGAACGCCCTTCAACGCAAGTTGCTTGAGCGTGTCGATCGGCACGTTCACATAGTGGAACTCCGGCGTGTCGAGGACGTTGCGAATCCGCCGCAGCCGATAGTGCTTTTGATAGGGATACGTCGGATCGTTGCACAGCGTGACGTACTGATCGAGATCCACGCCGACGCACTTCTCATAAAAACTCCGCGGCGTGTATTTATTAAGCGGCCCGACTTTGTCCTTCTTGTTGACGAAGCGAAACTCGAACTCGACGGGCGGCTCGCCGTATTGGAGAACGAGAATCCGATAAATCTCGGCCAGCATCCGCTTCTTCGCTGCGCGGAGCTCGTCGATCGACTTCTTCTTGGCGGCCATCTCGCGAAGCGTTATCGTGTCGATCCGCAACCGGCGTTCCAACACGGCGTTCATGATCTTCGTGTCCGACGACGGGACGGTCTCGGGCATGACTTCCTTGGGAACCACCCCGTACTTGCGCACCAGCGCGACGAAATAATCCCAATACCCCCCGTCGGTCATCGGCTCCTTGAGCAGGAAATCCATCTCGCGGTCGAATGGCTTGCGATCGCTCAGGGCGATCATGTCCTCGAGAAACGTGTTGGCCTTTTCCATCTTGTCCCAGAAGGCCAGATAGCTTTCCGAAAACTCGAAGTCCTTGAGATTGTTCTTTTCGATGGCCGCGGGCCGCAGGATGTTCAACGACGCGAACATCCAGCACCGGCCGCTCATCTGCTGATTGGTGATGTCCTTGGCCTTGATCTTGTGGCTGAAGACGTTGTTGTGCTGCTGGACGATCCGCCGGTTCAGGGCGATCGCCTGGAGATTGTTGCCGCTCATCGCGTTTTGCAGCGAGCGGGTCGTCGCGTCCATTTTCACCGTGCCGCGCAACCGCTGGGTGAACTCGGGCGTCAATCCGCCGTCGTCGGCCGCCGTCGCCGCGGAAACCATGACACAAGCAAACAAAGCCCATCCGACAACGGCCCAGGTCGCGCGAGATCTCATGATGCGTCCTTCTCAAGGTGGGTATTACAAATTGGCAAAAATAGCACCATCTTCGATTGTAATTCGGGGCCCCCCGGTTGGCAAGCATGCATCCGACGCTCGGCATGAAACACTAACCCGAAGCGCAAGCGAGGCAAGTTGTCCGAAAGCCCTCGCTTGCGCTTCGGTTTGGTATGGCGTCACGGCAGATCGACGCGATGCCCCTCGCGGAAGCTCCGCGAAGCTTCCTGGACGATCATCAGAGCGCCGCACACGTCGTTCAGATCGGGCTTCTCGCAGGCCCGGCTCGTCACGGCCCGATGAAATTGGGTGAGAAGCTGTTCGCCGACGGGCCGCTCGCTGTCGAGGATCTCCTGATGCCGCCCGGCTTCGTCGAACCAGACGAGCGTCGACGGAAGGTCGATGAAGGCGATGCCCCGTTCGCACGAAACCTGAAGCTCGGCCAGCGGACGATAGCCGACCGCCTCGTGCCACCGCGCCGGAATGTAGCGACCGCAACTGATCTGCGCGATGGGCCCGCTGCCCGGCTCGCCCTCCTCGGAGAAGTCCATGCTGAGCATGCGGTAGTCGTCTTCGGTGCGGGTGGGCGTTTGGTGGTGAACGATTCCCGAGACGCGGCGCGGCCAACGTCCGACGACGTAACAGCACCAATCGACCAACTCGACGAGTTCTCGGCGGATAGGATCCTGAGGCGGCGCGCCGCAGCCGTTCGCCTTCTTGACGACGCTTAGTCGATGGTGCGAAAAAAGAAGTTGGGGCGGACCAAGGTGGGTGGCAATAAGTTCCTTCAGACGCAAGGTGGCCGGCGCATGGCGGCGGACGAACTCGGCCATGAACGCCACGCCGCGCTCTTCCGCGCAACGTCGGATTCTTTGGGCCTCGGCCAACGGGAGATCCAACTCGGCCCCGCAGTAAACCGCCTTGCCCGCCGCGCATGCCGCCAGAAGCGGAAGCGAGCCGAACCAGCCGGGCGCGAGCAGCATGATCGCGTCGACGTCTTCGTGCGCGGCGAGCGCGTGATAGCCGTCGACCACGACCGCGCCAAACTGCCGCGCGACCTGCGCCGCGCGATGCCCCACCGGATCGCACACGGCGCGGACCTCGAAGCTGTCGGCCAAGGCCCGCAAGGCCGGCGCATAGCGATGCTCCCACGCCTCGCCCAAACCGATCAAGCCGACGCGAATCTTCATGGGGATCTTGAGAAACCGCTTTCGATGGACCAAAAAATCCGTCAGGCGACCGCCGATCAAGTATACCCTAGACCGGTGGGGGCACTCAATTATCTTCTTCCGTATTCCTCTCGCTCCGCGAGAGGATCCAAATGAAATCGCGCGACATCTCGCGGAACGAGATGAATACAACCTCGCCATTTCTCTCCATAGACCCCATTTTCCCTGGGCATTGCCATACAGTCACATTTACGAGCCCTCCAAATCCCCAAATCCTAAAAAGCGGTACGACACTTCTTGCATACCGAGTTTATCCCGGTATACTGGGGACTCGATTCCGACGTCGTCCGACGCAACGGATTCGCCCACCTCGGCACGGCTGCCGCATACGATCCCCCCAACGTTCCCCTAGTTTCGTTCCACGCGAAGGAGTCCCCATGACGGGTTTGACATTTGCCGTCGTTATTCAAGCCTCGGTTTTATTGACCACCACCACGAACTCTTACCGCGACGCCCGCCAGGATTGCAGCGAGAACGGCCGGCCCATGATCGTGCTGGTCGGCGCCGAATGGTGTCCCGCTTGCGTCGAAATGAAAAACCAGGTGATGCCCAAGGTGCAGCGCCGCGGGCTGCTACGAAAAGTCGCGTTTGCCATTGTGGATCTCGACCGCCAAAAACGGCTCGGCCGCGAGCTGACGGGCGGCGGGCCGATTCCGCAAGTCATCATGTATCGCAAAACGCCCGCCGGCTGGCGACTTCGCCGACTGATCGGCGGCCAAAGCGCCGAGACCATCGCCACCTTCATCAATGAGGGCGTTCAGGCCAATAAGACGACGAAGGACAACAAGCCCAACTCGTCCGAAAAAACGCCGAATCCCCAACCTGAATCGAACCGAACGACCTGATCGCACGTGTGCCACTGGCTCTGCCAGTGCCACCCTGCCGACAGAAACGGAGTGTCCCCACCTTTCTTCTTCCCCAGGATTCAACTTCCGTTTAGATGTTCGGAGCCAAACCGCGCACGTGTGCCACTGGCTCCGCCAGTGTTTTTCAAGCCATTCTCAAACTGTGGCTCCCTCCGGCAAACCATGAATTGTCGGCAGGCCCGAATGTTGCCGTGCCGGCGGAACCTCCAGGTAGTAACGGGCCGACGACCATTTCCAGTCCACGGCCCGTCCACAAAGTCCCCGGCTGACCGGGTTATTGTGGATATACTCCAAAGACAACGAAATGGCCTCGGCCGAAAACAGATTCCGGTCGAAGCCCGGTCCCTCCTGCCAAAACCGAAAACACTCCTTGCCGGGCCATTCCCGGACGGTGAGCTTCGACAATAGCCCAGAACGCTGGCCGGTCAGTGCCGCTTTGATCTGTTTCGAGAACGGTTGCTTGATCCGAGCCAGATAACGACCGATCGAAGGGTCCGCCGTCGTCGGGAACACCAACAAGTGGACGTGCTCGGGCATGAAAACAAACCCGACCAGATTGATCGCCGCCTCCTCGCCCGCCAGGTCGAGGCACCGCGCCAGTCTCTCCCGCCATGCATCGTTGGTCAACAACGGCATTCGCTGATAGCACGAGAAGGTCAACTCGTGCAGATGGCCCGCCTCGTGGAAATGCCGCACCGTCTTTCGATGTATCATGCCCCATCCTTGTTTTCGACGAGATAGACCCTCAATGTTCAAAAAGCACTGGCAGAGCCAGTGCCACACTCTACCACCAGCCATACAGCACCGCAAACGTGTGCCACTGGCTCCGCCAGTGCCACCCTGCCGACGGTCGATATTCGCTCATCAGTTCGTTACGTCATGGTGCGTGCAAGCACGCACCCTACTATTTTCTCTGCCGGTTGCGAATGGCGATCAGATCCTTCATCACGTTGCCCAACTTGGCCGAGCAGCTGGGCATGCCGAAGGCGTCGTGCAACTGGGTGTAGAGCTTGAAGAGTTCGGCGTAGACCTTGGCCGCTTGCTTGTCGGGGCGATAGACGGTCGCCTTCACGCCGGTCATTTTCTTCTGGGCCGCTTCGGTCGAGCGGTAGGCCCCGCCCACCACCGCGCCGAAAATGGCCGCGCCCAGGGCGCACGTTTGGGCCGAGCGGCTGATTTTCATCGGCACGTTGCACACATCGGCGTAGATCTGCATCACGAAGGCGTTCTTTTCGGCGATGCCGCCGCAGTTGACGACTTCCTTGACCGACGCGCCGCAGTCGCGGTATCGGTTGATGATCGCGAGCGCCCCGAACGCGGTGGCCTCGACCAGCGCGCGGTAGACCTCCGGCGCGGTCGTGTGTAGCGTCTGACCCACCAGCAGGCCCGTCAACAGCGGATCGGTCAGCACCGAGCGATTGCCGTTGTTCCAGTCGAGCGCCAACAGGCCGCTTTGGCCGGCTTTGAGTTTGGCCGCCGCTTGGGTCAGATTGACATGCGCGTCGCCCTGGGCGGTAAACGCGGCGGGCGTCAGGTAGCTCACGAACCAATTGAAAATGTCGCCGACGGCCGATTGGCCCGCTTCGATGCCGTACATCCCCGGCACGATCGAACCCGGCACGATGCCGCAGAGTCCCGGCACCTCGGGCGCTTTTTCGCGGCCCGGCACGACGAGCATGTCGCACGTGCTGGTGCCGATGATTTTGACGAGCGTGCCCGGCTTGATGCCCGCGCCGACCGCGCCGAGATGGGCGTCGATTCCGCCGACGGCCACGGGAATGCCCTGCGGAAGACCGACCTTCTTGGCGACCATTGGGTCGATCACGCCGGCCGGCTGATCGCAGGTCACGGCGAGCGCGGCGTAGTGATCGCGCAGCTTAGCCAGCTCGGGCGACAGGCTCGACAGCAATCGCTTGCTCGGCAATCCGCCCCAGTCCTCGTGATACAGTCCCTTGTGGCCCGCCGCGCAGATGCCGCGCGGCATGGTGTCGGGATCGGTGTTGCCCGTGATGCAACCCGAGATGAAATCGCACTGTTCGACCCAGGAGTAAGCGGCCCGGGCCACTTTGGGGCTTGTGCGGATGCAGTGGAGGATTTTGGACCAGAACCATTCGGAGCTATACGCACCGCCGCACTTGTCCAGGTAGCCTTCTTTGGCTTTCGCGGCCTTGGCGGTGATTTCCAGGGCCTCGGCGTGCGACGTGTGGTCCTTCCAGAGCCAGGCGTAGGCGGCCAGATCCTTCTTGAACTCGGGCAACATGGCCAGCGGCGTACCGTGGCAATCGACCGGCAAGGGGGTCGAGGCGGTCGTGTCCACGCCGATCCCGACGATCCGATCGACCGAAAATCCGCGGACCTTCGAGGCGTCCTTGATCGCGCCGGCCACGGAGCGGAAGAAGCCCTCGATGTAGTCGGCCGGATTTTGCCGGGCGAGGTTGGGGTCGCGGGGGTCGAGGAGAATTCCGTTCTCGCCGGAAGGATAGTTGTACACGGCCGTGCCCACCTCGGACCCGTCCGCCACGTCGACGATCAACGCTCGTACGCTGTTGGTGCCGTAATCCACTCCGAGCGAGAATTGTTTTTCCGAGGCCTTGGCCATGATCTGCGGACTCCTCTGTTTTGCGGTGCGAGTATGTAGGCCGGGTCGTGCCCCGGCAATAATTCCTGGCATGTCGATCGCCGGGTCACGACCCGGCCTACATCCTACTTGTTCGAGTATCGTGTGAAAAGACGCCGCCCCGAAGCCCCTCTATTGGGGTAGTTTCGCCTGTCCGTATCCTTTCGTTGCCGACGCCTTTACCAACCCTTCCGGCCGAATTCCTTGCTTCCGCCGGGCGGTGTGGAAGAGTTACAGGTGATAGTCTGCCAATGTTCCCTATTCGGCGTCTTGGATGGAAACTCGCGAACCCCTCGAAACCGGAGAATCGACCCTGCCGCCGCCGGCCGACGACAGCATCGAACTGGGTCCGTCGCCCGAGTTCCGCGCCGACACCCTGGCCGATAGCGTGGTCATCCTGCTGAGTCTGACGGTATTGCAGCGAGGGATCGGGTTCGTCCGCTCGGTGCTCTTCTGCCGGTGGCTGCCCGAGGAGCAGTTGGGCCAATGGGACATCGCGTTCGGGTTCCTGATGCTGGCCGCGCCGCTGTCGATGCTGTCGCTGCCGAGTTGCCTGAGCCGCTACCTCGAGTACTATCGCCAACGCGGCCAGGCTCGGACGCTCATCGCGCGGGTCACTCTAGCCACTGTCGTGTTGGCGATCGTCTCAGGTGTTATTTTATTCGTCGGACGCGAGCCGTTTTCGCTGCTCATCTTCGGCACGGTCGAGGAAACGGGGCTCGTGGCCTTGCTGGCCGTGGTGCTGGTGATCACCGTGGCGACCCATTTTCTAGTCGAGTTGCTCAACGCACTGCGTTACGTACGAGTATTGTCCGTCGTTCATCTGGTCAACAGCCTGGTGTTCGCCGTTCTGGGAACCGTGCTGGTTCTCGGATACGCGAAAACCGCCACGAACGTGGTGCTTGCCTATACGGGCGCGTGCGTCCTGTCGAGCCTTGGCGCGGTATGGTATCTGCGATCAACATGGCGGGCAATGCCGCGCGCCGTCGAGCCGATTGCGCGGCGCGAGTTTTGGGGCAAGATCCTTCCCTACGTCCGCTGGATCTGGCTCACCAGTCTGATGGCCAATCTGTTCGTGATCGCCGACCGATACATGATCATCCACTTCGCCCACGGCGGGCCCGAGGAAGGCCTGAAGCTGGTCGGCCAATATCACAGCAGCCGCGTCATCCCGCTGCTGTTGGTTTCGATCGCAACGCTGTTGGGCACGATGATCACGCCCCACCTGAGCCACGATTGGGAAACCGGGCGGCGCGACCGCGTCGGATTGAGGCTGAACCTGTTCATGAAACTGCTAGCCTTGGGATTGGCGTTTTGCGCCGTGTTGGTGGTGCTGGGCGAACCGATTCTGTTCGATTGGGTTTATAAAGGCAAGTTCGACGTCGGCCGGGAAGTCCTGCCTTGCACGCTGGCCTATTCGCTCTGGTTCGGCATCACGCTCGCATCGCAGAACTATCTGCTCTGCGCCGAAAAGGGTCGCTGGGGGAGCTTGGCTTTGTTGGCCGCCCTGGTGCTGAACATCGGCCTGAACGTGTTTCTACTGCCGCGATATGGGTTGCCCGGCGCGGTTTGGTCCACGACCATCGCCAACCTGCTGGCGCTGGGCCTGATGTTCGCGTTCAACCGGATGCTGGGCATGCCGCTCGATCCGCCGACGTTGGCCGTGGTGCTGGCGCCCGGCCTGCTCTGTTTCGGCGGCGCGTGGAGCGCCTGGGCGTTGTTGGCGCTGATCGTCGCGTTCGTCATTCTCGCTCCGACGACCCGCTGGGTACTCAACGCCGATGAAAAACAACTCATCGGCGAGGCCTTGGGAGGCTATCTCGACCGATTCCGCCGGCTCGTTCGCCGCGCGTAACCACATCAGGAGGACAGGCATTCCTGCCTGTCTCTTCCGGACGGATGGAACGGCGTGCTTTTTCGGACAAAAGAAGTGTTTCTCCCGCGAACAGACAAGAATGGACAGACAAGAATGTCTGTCCTCCTGTTGACTGGACAGGACACTCACTCAAATTCGCCGTGGCGGATGATTCGACCGCGGATCATGTAGATGACGTCCTCGGCGATGTTCGTGGCATGGTCGGCCACTCGTTCGAGATTGCGCGAGACGGCCATCAACGTCGACAGGGGCGTGACTCGTTGCGGGTCGTCGCGGATCATGTCCTCGATCAGGTGGCGGACATCGCGTTTCATCTGGTCGATGGCGTCGTCGCGCGTGCAGACGTCGTCCGCCAGCGCCGGGTCCATGTTCACCAGGGCGTCGATGGCGTCGCGGAGCATCGCCTGGGTTCGCTCCCACATCGTGGTCAGATCGAAGGGCACTTCGAACGAGGGAACGGTGACCAGCTTCTTCGCCTTGTGCGCGATGTTCACGGCCAGGTCGCCGATCCGCTCCAGATCGTTGTTGATCTTCAGCACGGCCACGAGAAACCGTAGATCGATGGCCACCGGCTGGTGCAGGGCCAGCGTCTTGAGGCATTCTTCCTCGATTTCGACCTCCATCTGGTCGATCTCCCGGTCGCGCTCGCAAACAGCCGTCGCCATTTCCTCGTCAGAGTCGAGAATCGACCGAACGGCAAGCTGAAGCTGCTGCTCGACCAGGGCCGACAGCGACAGCAACCGTTGCTTGATCCGATCAATCTCGCGTTGCAAATGAACCGACATGAATTCACTCCTCTAAAAAAGGGGACATTCTACTTTTTCCGCCATCACTATTGTCGCCGGAATAACACCACGGTTTGAAAAAGTAGAATGTCCCCTTTCTATCCAAAGCGGCCGGTGATGTAGTCTTCGGTCCGCTTTTGTTTTGGCGTGGTAAATAGCTTCCGCGTGGCGCCGAATTCGATCAGCATACCTTCGTACAGAAACGCCGTAAAGTCCGACACCCGGGCCGCCTGCTGCATATTGTGGGTCACGATGATCACGGTGTAGTTGCCCCGTAGTTCGCCGATCAAGTCCTCGATGCGCGACGTGGCCTGAGGATCGAGGGCCGAAGTAGGTTCGTCCATCAGCAGAATCTCGGGATCGACGGCGATGGCCCGGGCCAGGCACAACCGCTGCTGCTGGCCGCCGGAGAGTCCCAGGGCGTTCTGCGACAGCCGGTCTTTCACCTCGTCCCAAAGGGCCGCCTTGCGCAGGCTCCGTTCGACGATCTCCATGAGCCGCCCGCGCCGGCGGATGCCGTGAATCCGAGGACCGTAGGCCACATTTTCAAAAACTGATTTTGGAAAAGGATTCGGCTTCTGAAACACCATTCCCACGCGGCGGCGCAACGCCGTCACGTCGATCTGCGGGCCGAAGATGTCGTAACCGTCGAAAATCAGCTTGCCCTTGACGTAGCAGTTCGGAATGAGGTCGTTCATCCGGTTGATCGCGCGCAGAAACGTACTCTTGCCGCAACCGCTGGGGCCGATAATGGCCGTGACTTGTCGGGCGGGAATTTCCAAACGGAGCGATTTGACGGCCTCGTTGCTGCCGTAAAAGATCGAAAAATCCTCGGCCGTGACGTGCGGCTCGAAGTCAACCGCCGAGGACTCTCGGTGGGGAATGGCCGCGGCCTGGATGTTGAACTGAATGGTGTCGTTGCTCATGATCGCATCTTTCGAGAGATTCGGGCCCGCATGACGATGGCCGCCAGGTTCAGCAAAAGGACAATGGCAACCAGGGTCAACACCATGCCGTATTGGACGTGCCGGATTTCGTCGACCGCCCGGTGTTCGGTACAAAGATTGTAGATGTTCCAGGGCAGGGCGGGCGTCGGATGGTTGAACACCTGTCCAAGATTCAGGGGCTGGCCCACGCTCACGGCGGCGGTGAAAATGATGGGTGCGGTTTCGCCGGCGGCGCGGCCCATGCTGATGACGATTCCCGTCAAGATACCCGGCAACGCGGCGGGCAGGATCACGGTGACGACCGTTCGCCACTTGCCGGCGCCGACGCTCAGGGCGGCCTCCTTGTAGGTCCGCGGGACGGCGCGAATGGCTTCCTCCGCCGCGCGAATAATCATCGGCAGCACCAACAGGGCCAAAGTCAACGAGCCGACCAGGACGCTTTTGCCTTCGGACAGGTGCAGCGTGCGGATGAAAAACACCGCGCCGAATAACCCAAAGACGATGCTCGGCACACCCGCCAGCGTGTTCGTGAACGTGCGGAGCACACGGATCGTGGGGCCTTCCTTGGCGTATTCCACCAGATAGACCGCCGCGATCACGCCCATCGGCACGGCGAAGACCATCGAGCCGAGCGTCAGGTAGATGGTGCCCAAAATTTCCGGCCAGATGCCGCCGAAATAATGGGCCGAGTCGCTCGTGTCGGTCAGAAACCGCCAGTAGAAAGTCCACTTCGGCAGGAACATCTCCTCGGCGTGGTCCTCGACATAGTCGAACAGGCCGGCCAGGGCCGTTCCCTCGTAGAGCTTCGCCCGCGGGGTCCGCACCAGATAATTTGGTTGCTGGGGGTCGTCGGGCTGGACCCACTGGTCGATCTTCGTCAGCAAAACGACCTTCTTTTCGACGCCGTCCCAGCGGGTCTGGCCGTACTGCTTATCCCAGACGGCGTGCAGTTCCTCGCCGGGCGGCGGTCCGAGAAGTTCGCCGACCAACTTGTGAACCTCTTCGAAATCGGCCTTCTGACGGTCGAGCCGCTCGCGGCGCCCGTCGAACTCTTTTTCACGGCGATCGAGCGCGGCCTTGCGTTCGGGTTGTTCGGCGACATCGGCGTCGCGCGCGGCGCGGCGTTTCTTGCGAAGCTCGCGTTTCTCGGCCCGGAATGCGTCTTCCCGTTGTTCAATTTCTCGTGGGAAGACTTTTAGCATGTCGTAAACCGTCTTCCTGGCACGGATCGCCGCGGCCTGCTCGGCCTTGAGTCGGTCGGGATTGCCGCGGCCGAACTTTTCAAACTCCAGCCGCCGAAATTCGACGGTGCCGCGGAAGACGAACGCTCCCGTGCCTCGAAGGACCATCGGCGCGAGAATCACGACCAGCGCGGCGGCCAGCAACACGATCGACGTGACGCCCAGCCCCGAAAAGGCCCGATCGACGACTTTTCTCGTGCCCAGATTCATGTCATTCTCCCCGGAGCTTCTTCTGGGCGCGGTGGACGGCCCATTCGCTGAGCATGTTGAGCACGAACGAGATCACCAAAAGCGACAACGCCAAGGCGAACAGGGCGTGGTAATGGGCCGATCCGGTCGATTGGTCGGCCTCGCCCATCTCGGCGGCGATCGTCGCGGTCATGGTGCGGACCGAGGCGAAGAAGTTGTACCACGGCTCGGGAATATGCGACGCGCCGCCGGCGGCCATCAGCACGACCATCGTCTCGCCGACCGCTCGCATGATGCCCAGGATCACCGCCGCGCAAATGCCGCTGGCCGCCGCGGGAATGACGACCTTGACGAGCGTCTCGGCACGGGTCGCGCCCAGGGCGTAGCTTCCCTCGCGCAGTTCGCGGCCAACGGCCTGCAGGGCGTCTTCCGCGACGCTGATGATCGTGGGCAACGCCATGATCCCTAGAATCACGGAGGCGTTCAGGGCGTTCACTCCGGTGACGATTTGGACCTTGGAAAGGACGCCCGAGAGCGTGGCGAGACCCTCGATTGCCACAAGGCCGAGAAGCAAGCCAATGACGATCCGCCCGAGTTTACGAAACGGCTTCGGTACGGCGTTGCCCGCGACGTCGCTCAAAACGATAACCGAAATCGCGGCCAACGGCGTGCCGACGATCCAGGCGGCGACGGCCAGGACGCGACCGCCTTGTTCTTGCAGCAGCGGCGCGAGAACGACCATCGCCACAAAGCCATAGGCCACCGAAGGAATGGCCGCGAGCAACTCAATGATAGGCTTGACCAACTGTCGCAGCGCAAACGGCAGGATGTCGCTCAGACAGAGCGAGGCCGCCAGGCCCAGCGGCACGGCCACGATGATCGACCCGACCGTGACCATCGCCGTGCCAAAGAAAATGGCCAGCGCCCCGAACGCCGGCGGCTCTTCCGTGGGATACCACGCGACCTGGGTGAAAAACTCACGCAGCCCTTCCGTGCGAAAGAAGGGCAGCGCGTCTTTGGCGATGAAGAAGAAAATAAACAAGACGGCGATGATCGAACTGCTGGTCACGGCGAGCAAGAGGCCGTGGCCAAACAGCCCTCCAAGTCGCCGCAGACGGTCGGCGCGTCTACTCAGTATAAGCCCGCGATCGCCGCGATTCATGGACGTTTTATCCGACTCGGTGATGTTTCCACTCAATCGCATACGATCTGTCGTGGTTTCAGAAGTTACGGGTTTGGGACAATCCCGTAGGCCGGGTCGCGACCCGGCAAGGCTCTTGCTCGGGACTATCTGTCGCCGGGTCACGACCCGGCCTACGGTAATTCGGCAATTTTGGAACTACTGGGTTTAGTAGTCCGTGACCGGCACAAAGCCTCGGTCTTCAACGATCTCCTGGCCTTTTTCCGACAGGTGGATCGTAACGAAGGCGTGCAGGGCGCTGCCCGGCGCCGGATAGCCGTTGGTGAACAGGAACAAAGGCCGCGCGATCGGGTACGTGCCCGTGGCCACCGTCTGCCGGTTGGGCAAAATGCCGTTCATTTTGAGCGGTTTCACCGTGCGATCGACGAACCCCAGGCCGATATACCCAATGGCCGCCGGCGTGTTCTGAACGCGAGTCCGCATGGCGCCGTTGCTGGCGACCGTTTCGGCGTCGCCGGCCACGCGTGTGCCCTTCATTACTTTCTCGTCAAACACTTCATAGGTGCCGCTGCTCGTTTCGCGGCTAATTTTGACGATGGGCATCGACGGCCCGCCCAACTCCGACCAGTTCTTGACCTTGCCTTCGTAAATCGACTTCAATTGATTCATCGTGAGTTTTTCGACCCGATTGCTCGGGTGGACGACCACGGCCACGCCGTCGACGGCGACGACGTGGGCGACCGGCATGTAGCCTTTGTCCACCGCCGTTTTGAATTCCTGCAACTTCATGAATCGCGACATAGCCGCCACGTCGCAGGTGCCGTTGCAGAAATTCTGCGCGCCGATGCCGCTGCCCGACTCGCTGACGTTCACGTTGACGTCCGGGTGGGTTCCCATGAAGTACCCGGCGAATGCCTTGGCGATCGGTCCGACGGTGGTCGATCCATCGACGGTAATGGTCGTTTTTTCCGCCATGGCATAACCCGAACCGACGCACAAAATAGCCAATGAACACAAAACCACGACGATCGCTTTCATTGCTTCGTCTCCTCTTTCTTACAGGATGTTCACTTTATTTGATTCGGCCCCAAACTATTTCTCTCAGTCAAAATCCACATGCAATAATCCAATGCCAGGACTGCGCAAAATCATAGGAATCGTATGTTAGGGAATGGTGAGTGTCTCGTTAGCACCGCGCTGAAAAGAATTTGCTTTTGCGACTTCCGGGAAGATTGCGCAATGCAGAGAAGATTGCTCGCTATAGGGTGACGTGTTTGGTGGGGCGATCGCGGCGAGAGGTTATGGGAAAGTTCGGACCTATTTTGCCGCGATCGCCCCACCCTACTTCCCTATTCCGATTGCCCACCCTCCTTCCCGATCGCTCTGCCTACCTATTGGGCGGCGGGTAGACGGATCGTGAAGAGGCTTCCCTGTCCTACCATGCTTTCCACCTCGACCGTGCCACCGTGGGCCAGAGCAATGTGTTTGACGATGGCCAAACCTAGGCCCGTCCCCCCCAATTCCCGGCTTCGGGCTTTGTCAACCCGATAGAATCGCTCGAACAACCGGGGCAAGTGACGGCGTTCGATGCCGCAACCTTCGTCCTTGACTCGGATGACGATTTTACCGTTTTCCGCGAGACCCTGGACATGGACGGCCTCGCCCGGCTCGCTGAATTTAATGGCGTTGTCCAGCAGATTGGTCACCGCCTGTTCGATCAGATGCGTATTCATCGGGGCGGCGAGGCTCGGGTCGCAATGGCATTCGATGGCAATGCGTTTTTCCTCGGCCTGCCGCTGACACATTTCAATGGCCGCGGCGAGCATCGGCCGGACTTCGCATACGGGAAACTGGGGTGGTCCGTCGGGCGTTCCCCTTTCAAGACGGGACAAAACAAGAAGATCCTCAATGATCGCGTCGAGGCGATTGACCTGCCGGGCGACGATTTCCAGAAAATGTCGGGCCTTTTGTCCTTCGTCCAAGGCGCCGTCGAGCAGCGTTTCCACGAAGCCCTTGATCGAAGTAATGGGCGTCCGGAGTTCGTGGGACACGTTGGCGACGAAATCACGCCGGACGTTTTCCAGCCGATGGAGTTGGGTGACGTCTCGAAGAATCACCAGCGCGCCGATCGGCGAGCCTTCCGGTCCGACAAGCGTCGTGGCTTGGGCGTGAAGGATTTGTGTGTCCCGATCGACCAGTTCAATCTCACCTTCCAGCGGCGAATCGCCGGCGAGGGCCTGTTCGACGAATTGGAGCAAGGCGGGCTTGCGGACCACCTCGTGAAGCGTCCGCCCGCGAAGCGATTGATTCTCGGCGCCAAGCAACCGCGCGCCGCTCGGGTTCATCGTGATGACGGTGCCCGCCTTATCCACGGCGAGCACCCCTTCGGTCATACTGGATAACATGGCTTCCTGCTCGTTTTGCTGACGCAGTATGACCCGCACGCGATCGGCCCACTGCACGGCCATCCGGTTCATCGCGTCGGCCAGGGAATCGATTTCGACGATGTCGGCGCCTTGAAGGCGATAATCGAGTTGACCGCCCGCAAGTCGTTGGGCGCCGCTTTCGAGTTCTTCGAGCGGGCGACTGATTCGACGGGATGTCCAGAGGCTTACCAACCCGACAAGAACGGCCGCCAACGCGCCGTTGAGAACAAATTGGGAGGAAACGGCCCTCCATGCCCGATCCAAGGACGTCACCGGCAACGACGCCCGGACGGCCCCATGAGTGGATTCCCCAATCGAAAAAGGGACCGCCACGTATCGGAAATCCGTGCCCACGGTATCGCTTCGGTGAGTCTCGCGTCCAACACGGCCCGTAAACGCCTTGTGTATCTCGGGCCGACCGGCGTGATTGGCCATCGTTCGGGGGTCTTTCTCGGAATCGCCCACGACTTTGCCCGAGGGAAGAATCACCGTGAAACGCGTGTCAATCGCGCCGCCCTGCTCCTTCACCAGTCGATCGACCGCGGCATAATCGCCCTTTTCGATCAATTGTCGTACGCTCGGAATGAGCAGCTTCGCGTGGGCTTGGAGCGTGGCGTCGATGTCGTCGAAATAGAGCCGCCGGAGGATGCTTGCGCCGAACCACGTGGTCAAAGCCAACGCGGCCAAGGCCACTAGAAAGTAGGACCAGAAGAGTCGCCAGAAGAGTCGCTGTCCTCGCATCGGCTATTCCTTGAACCGGTAGCCCACGCCGCGCACGGTTTCGATCGTGTCGCCGGCCGAGCCGAGCTTTTTGCGCAGTCCCACGATCTGCACATCGACCGCGCGATCGGTAATGGCGTACTTGTCGCCGTGGACGCCGTCGAGAATTTGGTGACGAGTGAAAACCCAGCCCGGCTTGCGAGCTAAATACATCAGGACGCGAAACTCGGTCGAGGTGAGATCCACTCGCTCGCCGTCCACGAGCACTTCATGTCGGCCCGCATGGATCGAGAGCTTGCCGAAAGTCAACGGCTCCTCCTCAAATCCCTCGCCCTCCGGTCGCTCCCGCTCCTCCGCCGCACGCCGCAAAACGGCCGCGATCCGTGCCATGAGCACCTTGGGGCTGAAAGGCTTCGTGACGTAGTCGTCGGCGCCCATGTCGAGCCCCTTGACGATGTCCGCCTCCTCGCCCTTGGCCGTGAGCATGATGATCGGAATATGCCGGGTCTTGACGCTCTCCTTCAACCGCTTGCAGACCGAGAGTCCATCCAGCCCTGGCAGCATCAGGTCGAGCAGGATCAACTCGGGCGGATCGTCGGCGACGGCTTTGAGTCCTTCTTCGCCCGTCCGGACGCCCGTCACGCGCATCCCTTCCTTGAACAGGTTATAGCCGACCAGTTCACGAATGTCGTCTTCGTCTTCGACAACAAGCACTAATGGGTTTTTCATCGGCAGTCTCGTCGATTCAAGCGGGGCAAGATATCCGGTCCTGCAAAAGGGGACTGGCTCCGTTGCCTCAAGGTCGGTATTCCTTCGAAACAGGATTGCGGCAACGGTGCCTGTCCCCTTTTGCGAAGCGGCGATGGTTTTGAAACTGGTTCTAGGATCTCTAACAATATACCAATCCATTTGTTAGAGCACGATGAGCGTCTTGTGAGCATTGTGTGGTATTGCCTTGCCACGCTTCGGTTTACGTTTTTCTTCGTTTCGCTTTTTCATCCGGAGGCCGATGGCGTTGGCGCGAAGATAGCGTGTTTGTGTTGAATTTACCGCCGGTACGCATTTTGTCGGTGGTAGTTTACTAAATGCCGTCACGGACAGCACTTCTAACACAAACCGACTTCGATGTTCCCCGATTACAGAGGGTATGAACCGCCTGGCCACGGATGTGCGCGGGCGCGAAAACTCCGATCGGGTTGAGATTCCTGATTGGTGAAACGGTTAGGACATAGGGCCTTCCGCGAACCATTCCAACAAAGGAATGGCCCACGAGAGGCAACTAACGGGATTCTTACGGAGGAAAATCCCCATGAACGGATCCACTTTGAAGCGTGTTGCCCTGGGTGTCGGTTTTTCAAGTTTCTTTTTCTGTTTTCTGCTAGGGGTTCCGCTCTTGGCGGGTGATTGGGCTTCCACGTCGGGCAGCCCTTCTGTTTCCGGCCAAGGCAACGCCTACCCCGGAACGATGTACGATCCGGTGCCGTCCACGTCGACGGTGAGCTACGCGGAAAACGACGCTCTGGACAATCGCGTCGCCGAACTCGAGGCGGCGCTCGCCAAGATCCAGAAAAAGGAAGCTGAGGCCAAGAAGAAGGCGGAGGGCGCGCCGTCCGTCACCGCTGGAGGGCGAATTCACCTTGACGCGGCCGGGTTCAATCAAAACACGACCAGTTACGAGCAAATCGGCGATCAGGAAAATGGGGTTGAATTCCGTCGCGCGCGACTCTTCCTCAAGGGCGACGCCTTCCAGATCCTCGAATATAAAGCGGAATACGACTTCGCCGACACGAACGAGGCGGACGGCGTCTTGCTCCAATCGACCGCGTTCAAGGACGTCTACATCGCCGTCAAGGAACTGCCCTTGCTGGGCCACGTCCGGGCGGGCCACTTCAAGGAGCCCATCGGTCTCGACCAACTCACCAGTTCGAACTTCATCAGCTTCATGGAACGTTCGCTGCCCGACGAAAACGGCTTCGTGCCCGGTCGTAACACGGGCGTGATGGCCTACGACAACTGGGCCGGCGAAAACGGCACCTGGGCCATCGGCTGCTTCGTGGCCGACATGACGGCCGAACCGCCCATCTTCCAGGACGACGACGGCGGGTTGGCGTTGAGCATGAGAGGCACCTATCTGCCTTGGTATGACGAAGCGACCGAGGGTCGCGGCCTGTGGCACTTGGGCGTCAGCTATAGCTACCGTGATTCCGCCAACGACACCGTCCGCTTCCGTCAACGGCCCGAATGCCATTTGGCCGACTACATCGTCGACACGGGCAACATTCCCTTCGCGCCCAATTGGGAGCTCATCGGCCTCGAAACGGCGACCGTTTACGGTCCCTTGTCGTTCCAGGCGGAGTGGTTCTCCTCGTTCGTCAATCGCAGCAACGCGGACCCCAACCTCCAATACAACGGCGGATACGCCTACGTCAGCTACTTCCTGACTGGCGAGCACCGGAACTACAAGCGTGAAGGCGGTTGCTTTGACCGCGTTACGCCCCATGAAAACTTCTTCCGCGTTCGCGGCCAGGACGACAACATTTACACGGGCAAGGGCGCCTGGGAAGTGCTTTACCGCTATTCCTACTTGGACTTGTCCGAGTTCGTGACCGAGGCAAATCATCCGGGCATCGTTCACGATCACACGATCGGCTTGAACTGGTACTTGAATCCCTATACTCGAATGATGTTCAACTACGTCAACAGCACGCTGGACAACGCGGACGGCGTCGGCAACATGAGCATCTTCGAGGTGCGCTCGCAGATCGACTTCTGATCGCGGCAAGCGACGTCAACCAAGGAATCTGAAACCTGACCTGATACGATAGCCACGTGCCCTTCGGCACGATTGTAAAGGAGAGCAGAGTATGAGAGTGTTCGTCACCCTGTGTGTCGTCGCGGCTTGCGCGACGTTTGCCCTGCCGGCCCTCGCGGGCGACGGCTGCAATGGGCCCGAGTGCCGTGTCAAGAGTTGCTCGCCCACGTGCTGCGGAAGTTGCGGTCATAAAGCTTGCCGGGTCGTGTGCGACGTGAAGGTCGTGAAAAAAGTCGTGTGGGTCGTCGAGTGCGAAGAGTTCTGCGTACCGAACCCACGTTGCCCGAAGTTGTGCCACGACGCGCGTGCGTGCTCGCAAGGATGCACGGATCAGTGTGCCGAAGGCTGTTCGTCCGGCGCGTGCGACGGCGGCTGCCGCGGTCGAGGCCTGGTTCTGCCCAAGTGCGGTCCCGTGCGATGCCGCAAGAAGCTGATCAAGAAAGAAATTGAGTGCAAGTCGCCCATCTACAAGTGCGTCGTCTGCGGCGCGTGCTGTAATAATGCATGCCGCGACGAGACGCCCGACTCGACCGAAAGCGGCGCGGAAAAGCCGGCCGTCCAACCGTCGCCATCGCCGACGGCCCTGCGCTTCCCGTCGCTTGATGCGACTCGATAATAGACACAACGTCTCCGTCGAGACGAACCGTCCGGCCATCCGTCGTGGGACGAGTGGTCGGACGGTCGCTTTTCTTGGAGCCTATCCGAAAGCGGGGACTGGCTCCGAACTCGACGTACGCGGCGATTCCTAAAACGCTTGCCGTGAGGTGCCTGTCCCCGTTTTCGGATAGACTCCTGGTTCCGGGCTGGTGATTCGGCCAAAACCGGGTATCATTTCTCCAGGCGGCGGTGGCAACGGACACATCGTGAACTCGAAAAAGGGAGAATCGCTTGGCTCGCCGGAGAAAACTCTACTTGGCCGTGGACGTCGGCGGCACCAAGATCCTGGCCGCGTTGGTCGACGCTTCCGGCATGGTGCTCCGCCGCGAGAAGCACGCAACACCCCGCGAAGGCGGGCCTGATGTCCTCTGCGCGGCCCTCAAGGAAGCCGTCGAGCAGGTTGTCCATAAAACCAGCGGCGTCGCGATGAAACACGTTGTCGCCCTGGGCATCGGCGTGCCCGGCATCGTCGATCCCGACGAGGGGCTCGTAATCGTCACGCCGAACATGGGACTGTCAAACACACGTCTCGGCCAATTTTGCAAAAAAACGTTCGGATTGCCTACGGTTGTCGGCAACGACTGCAACCTGGGAATCCTCGGCGAGAAATGGCTCGGCTCGGCCCGCGGCGCCGCCAGCGCCATGGGCATTCTGGTCGGCACGGGCGTCGGCGGCGGGTTCATTCAAGGTTCACGGGTCTGGCTGGGCGCTCGGGGCATGGCCTCCGAAATCGGCCACATCGTGATGGAGATCAACGGCCCCCTGTGCGGCTGCGGCAATCGGGGCTGCCTCGAAGCCCTGGCCAGCCGCACCGCGATCGAACGCGATCTCCGCGAGGCGATCGCCGCCGGACGCACCAGCGTGCTGACCGAACTGCTCGAAGGCCGACTCGACGTCATCCGCAGCAGCGTCCTTCGCCGGGCACTGGCCGCCGGCGACACCTTGGTGACCGAGGTTTTGCGTCATGCCGCCGACGTGCTTGGGCACGCCTGCCTGACGGTGGAGCACCTGCTGGATCCAGAGGCGATCGTTTTCGGCGGCGGAGTGATCGAGGCGTGCAGCGAGTTCATGCTTCCCATCATTCAGGAGGTCGTCGCCGGCGACTGCCTCACCGCGCCCAGCCCGGGCGGCAGCCTATTGGTGTCCTCGTTGGGCGATGATGCCGTGCTGCTGGGCGCCACGGCGGCGGCCCGGTTGCATCTCGGCGAAAATCCACTGAAAAAACGGTTTCAGGTCGCACCGTCCTATCCCGTCATCGAACGGCGAAAGAGCGGCGTCTACGAAGTTGGATTCCACGTCCTCGAGACCGATTTCCACGTAACCGCCTGCGGCCAGGCCAAACGCCAGAAATCGTCGCCGGAGCCTTCGGACGCTACCGGCCGGCGGCAACTCACCCGCCACCACCTCGAACGTCCCTGCCGTGGAGGCCCCCATGTTCTGTTCGTCGCCACCGGCCCGTCGGGCGACATCGCGCTGAGCGACGACGCCTGTCTTTACCTCCGTCAAAGGGCCATCGAATGGCAATCTCTCCCCACGGACGACGCCCTCCGGGCCTACAACGAATTCCCCGGCCGCAAGGCCGCCTTGGTCCACTTAACGTAGCCACCCACGGCGCACCCTCTCCCTCTGGGAGAGGGTCAAGGTGAGGACAAAAACAAGAACGCCTTAACGGTCCTGCACGACACAAGTCCGGGACTGGTCATCCCGCATGTCTTGCCAATGACTCGTTTTTTGGTAGGATTGCTCATCCGGCGCGACTCCCAAGGTCGAAAAATCGGGAGCTGCCGGAACGTGCCGGGATGCAGTAGATGTCGGATGGGCATTGCCCACCAGAACTTACCATCCTTCCGGTCTACCGGTGGGCATTGCCCACCCTACAAGTTAGAATGAGAAGATCATGGGCTGATGCGTCAAGCCCCAGCCCCACGGCGGCGTAGCTCAGTTGGTTTAGAGCAGCGGAATCATAATCCGCGTGTCCGGGGTTCAAGTCCCTGCGCCGCTACTTGAATGTGCGAGCATCAATGCCCCGGGAGTGTCGAATTCGACGTTCCCGGGGTTTTGTATTGCGCTGGAAAGTGCGAAGTACGATCCGCCGCGCCCGTCATGGACCAGCACGTGTTCCCGATGACGAGCTACGCGATCCCGTAACGTGGTCGATGGTTTCGGGACGCTATTGTTCCTCGGTGTAGAACAGGTCGATCGCCAGGGTGTTTTCGTCAAGGTTGTCATTCTTCGAGGGCAGGCTTCGCCGGGCAACCGTTTCGGCCCAGGCGACGCGCGGATCCACCAGATTTATCGCCTCGGGTTGTCGGTCGTCGTACTCGACGGCCAACGCCGCGTCGACTGCCGTGGAGGACTCGGAGGACGCTGTATTCTCGCCTGGCGGCGGCGACGATTCGGCTAAAGCGGCGGCGACTCCCTCGGCCTCTTCGCCGGCGGCGAAGAAGAAGTCCATCCGGCCGCGACCGTAGGCGGCGGCAAAGTAGCTCAAGTCGCCCAGTCCCACCTCGCCGTCGCGGTCGAAGTCCGAGGCATGGACAAAAGGCACGGCCGAAGCGCCGATCGTTTCCCGATAGGCGGCGGCGAAGTAGCTCAGGTCGCCGAGGCCCACCTCGCCATCGTCGTCCAGGTCATAAATAAACGGCTGTAACTCCGTGGCCGGCGGACTGGCCAGACGCACGGTCGCCGACCGGTCGTCGGCCAACGCCACGCGGGCTTCGAGGATCTCGACATTGCACGTGGCGGCGTCGGTGTAGGCGTCGGTTGAAACGGCCAGGCCGGAATCGTCGGCCGTGGGTTCGAAGCGGACCCGTGCCACCAGGACGTACTCGCCGTCGCCCAGTTGGGCCAGCGTCGAACCGGCGCCAAGATCGTCGATTACTCCCGCGACGTCGTCGATCGTGCCCATCCGATTCTCGGTGAACGCGGGCCCGTATTCGATGGCCGTCGGCGTGAAACAATCGGTATTGTAGGTCAGATCGACCAACGCCAGGGTGACGCCGATGCCGCCGGTCTGGGCAGTGTCAACCCAAATTTCTACCCAGTAGGATTCCCATTCGTCGATCGTCTCGTCGCTCTCGGGAAGCGTGTCGACCTTGCCGTTCGTGTTGATGGGCGTCGGCTCGGCCACGAGGGTTGCGGTCAATTCGGCGATGCCGGTCGGGAGAATGCCGGACGGAACGGTCGCCGGCGGGTCGAAGTTGCCGACCAGCGGCATGGCGTACTCGTCGCCGAAGCGAGCATAAAGGTCGTCGCCGAACGGGACCGGCGTGAACGGATGGTTCAGGGCGGGCACGGCCCCGCCGCCGGGCAGAGCCACGGCCGCGTCGCCGTCGATCTGCCTCTGTGAAATGAGGAAGTACCACTCGGAGAGTTCCTCGGGCGTGGCGCCGGAGCGGCCGGGCACCCAGAGGCCGATGTCGTCGATGCCGTCCTGATTCATGTCGGCGGCCACGGGCCGTTCGCGGACGCCGATGAACCCAAAGTCGATCGTGGCGTCCACGTCGCCGTCCCAGCCGCGGCGGACGCCGTTGGCCAGGTCGAACTCGAAGTGGTCGTCCGCGTACGTGGCCAGATCGTCGAACCCGTCGCCGTCGAAGTCGCCGACGATCGGGTAGCCGATCAGGTCGCTCGCCAACGAATAATCGACCCGGAAGTCGTGGTTCGTGTCAAACCACCACGTACTGCCGGTGAACAGGCCCACTTCGTCGCCGTTCGCGTCGGAATTGTCAAAACGTCCGGCGACGGGCAGTCCATTCACGCTGGCCGGGTCGTTTACGTCGAGGTTGGGCACGCCGTCGTTGTCGGTGTCGATCAACCAACGATACTGCCCGCCGACGCGGCCGTAGGCGGCCAGCTTGTCGAACCCGTCGGCCGTGTCGCCCGCCGCAAAGACAAAGTTGCCGTTGAAGACGTTGTCGCTGGTGTAGGCCAGCACGTAGGTGATGTCGCGGTTGGTGAAGTCGAGATTGTCGGGATCGAAGTTGAAGTTGCCGTTCGTGTCGACCCAAACGCTTCCGGCCGCCCAGACGCCGATCTCCGGCCGGCTGTCGATGGTGAACCGCGCGATGAACTCGCCGCCGGGCACGCGGTCGCCCGTCGGGAACAATGGATTTTCCTGCGGCTCGATCGCGTTGTTTTCGCCGTCCAGCCGGTTGCCCACCGGATCCATGATTGAGTCGGACACCGTCAACGTGAAACGGTCGTCGGGCAGCGGCTCGAAGAACACGAGTTGCACGGTCGCCCGGGCGATGTTGTCCAGGCCGATCGATTGGGTGACAATCACCTGCTGGATCGGAATCACGCCGTTGGCGTCGCCGACCACGCGATAGTGGCCCGGTTGTTCGGCGACGTCTTGTTTCAGGGCGTCGTACAGGAAGTCGGGTGCAACCCGCACGGGCAGGTCGAGGAAGTCGATCGACAGGCTGTAGACTAGCGGCGAGGGGCCGTCGGTGCTCGGCTTGGGATCGAACAAGTCATAACCGGGCACGGCCGTCACGTAGACGTCAGTGATCACCGGGCCGGTCGTATCGACGAAGATCTCCAGGGTGTCCGCCGCCTGACCGCCGGCCGCGTTGACGTTGCCGGCCAGATCCTCGGCAGTGATGAAGATCGTCCGCACGCCGTCGGGCGTCGGGAAGAAATCGGGATCGTTCAGATCGACAATTGACTCGATTTCCCAATAGCCGTCGGGTTCGGCCTGATTGCCGTCCAGCGGAATGGCCGTGGTCTGGCCGAGATAGACGTCGATGCCCGGTTGGAGCGTGCCGTTGTTGTTCACGTCGGCATAGACCCGGACGATCGTGTTCGCCTCGGCCCGACCCCAGAACTTCGGCGTGGTGTCGTTGGTCACCCGATCGATGATCGTGTCCGGGTTGGGCGGCGCCACGCCCGTGTCGCTGTCGGGCGCGACGCCGTCGTCGGGATCACCCGGCTGTCCGAACGAGACGGGAGGAATCTGCGTGTCGATGGTGACGGTCAGCAGAAAATCCTCGCTCATGTTGCCGGCCAGATCCTCGACTTCGAGCTTCAGATTGTGTACCCCGTCCAACAACAGCGGTAGCACGTTGAGGAAGAACCCGTTGGCGCTGAACCCGCCCTGGGTGACGAAGGAATCGACCAGCAGCACCTCGCCGTTGTTCGGCGCGCCGTTGAACTGGTCCGGGTCGGGTCGGTCGTAGATCCGATAGATGATCGTGTTGGGGAACGGGTTGCCGTCGCCTTGCGGCGTGTCGTCGGCCGTGACCGTGACGGCGGGCGTGTTGTCGAACGTCACGTTGTCCGAGTCGTGGCGGCCCGTATCGCTCACGGTTCCACCCGGCAGATTCGGTCCTTCGAGCCCCAGCACGTCGAGGTACGGCGTGTTCGGCGCGACGGCGTCGATCCAGATTTGCAGCCCGTTGCCTTCGAGCCGCGTGATGTTGCCGGCCAGGTCCTCGACCTCGGTGATGATGCGATAGCTCGCGTAGTGGGCAAGCGGCGAGGGGTTGTTGCTGTGGTCGTCCAACGGCTCGACGGTCACTTCCCACGAACCGACCTGGTTGAATCCGTTTTGGGTCAGATCGGTGCCGACGCGTCCCTGGCCGATCAGCTCGGCGGGGCCCGGATTGCCCGGATCGGTCACGTCAATCGCGAAAACGCGGATGATCGCGTTGTGCTCGGCCGTGCCGTCGAAGGCGGGCGTGAGGATATGAGTGACATTGTCAGTGTTGAACCGTCCGCTGTCGCTCGAGGCCAGGAGGTTCGGCGTCGAGGCGCCCGGCCCGGACGTATCGACGACCAGTTGCAGCGGCTCGGACAATTGGGTGCGTCCGGTGGCCGGCGCGGGATCGCCTTCGCCGTCCTGTTGTCCGTCGAAGATTCGCACGGCGCCCTTCACGTAATGGAGCCAGCCGCCGCTGTCGGTGATGAACGACGCCTCGGGATCGGCATCGGTGAACGGCAGCATGCCCGCGGTGAACGTGAAGCGGAACAGCGTGTTGCCCGAGTTGGCGATCAGGTCGGCGAAGCCCACCGAATTGCCGTTGACGAACACTTCGACCGCGGCGCCTGGCGTCACCCCCGCCGCGGCTTGAGCGGCGGTGAGGATTGAGATTCCCTCTTCGAAGAACTCGTTCAGGTCGGCTTCGAGAATAATCTCGGGCGCGGTCCGCGACGTGACGTTGTCGACCTGGCTGAGGCCCGTGTCGTTCAGTTGCTCGAAGAGAGGGTTGCTCGGGTCGGTGTATTTCTCGGGCAGATCGACGTTATCGACCAGCGGGGCGGCAAAGTTTTCAAGTTCGACGTCGTAGACCGCCACATGCTGGACGATCTCCTGCTCGATGATAATGCCGTTAAAGAACACTTCGATCCAATACTCTTCCTGCGTCACGACGGGAATGACCAGACCGTCGATCTCGAGGCCCTCGACCACTTCCTCGGCGGTGGCCACGGCGATGATGTTGCCGTTGGCGTCCCATACCCGCAAGCCGATATCGCCGTTCGAGAACACGTTGACGATCAATTTGCCCGTATCCTGAGCCGTGTACTTGAAGAAATCCACGTCGTCGAAGTCATGGAGGAAGACGTCGTTGATGGTGACTTTCTGCAACGAGCCGAGGATCCTGGCTTGGTCCAACGTGTCGTTCGGTTCGAAGGGATCCACGACAATGATCAACGGCTCGGACGCCGGGCTGATGTTGCCGGCCAGATCCTCGACGGTGGCGGTGATTTCGAACTGGCCCGTCTTGAGCGGCTCGACCGTGACCTCCCAGTGGCCGATCTGGTCGAATCCGTCGTCCGTCAGGTCGGTGCCCACGCGGCCTTCGCCCACGAGCACGCCGTTGGCGTACACGCGAATGATGCCGTTGTGCAGCGCCGTGCCTTGGAATGCCGGCGCGCAGATCGACGTGATGTTGTCAAAGTTATCGTCGCCGCTGTCGCTCGTTTCGAGCAGGTCGGGCGCGCTGGGGGCAGCCGGCGTCTCCGTATCGACGACCAATTGCAGCGGCTCGGACAATTGGGTGCGTCCGGTGGCCGGATCGGGAGCGGGAACTTCCCCGTCGTCCTGTTGGCCGTCGAAAATCCGCACGGCCCCCTTCACGTAGTGCAGCCAACCGCCGCTGTCGGTGATGAAACTGGCCTCGGGATCAAGGTCCGTGACGGGCAACTCGCCCGGCTCGAACGTGTAGCGGAACAACGTGTTGCCCGAGTCGGCAATCAGATCGGCAAAGCCCACCGAGTTGCCGTTGACGAATACCTCGACCGCGGCCCCCGGCGTGAGTCCCGCCGTGGCCTGGGCCGCCGTCAGGATCGTAATCCCCTCCTCGAAGAACTCGTTCAAGTCGGCTTCGAGAATGATTTCCGGCTGGGTCCGCGACGTGACGTCGTCGAACTGGCTCAGGCCCGTGTCGTTGAGCTGCTCGAACAACGGGTTGCTCGTGTCCGTGTATTTCTCGGGCAAATCGACGTTGTCGACCAGCGGCGCGGCGAAGTTCTCGATCTCGACGTCGTAGACCGCCACGTGCTGGATGAATTCCTGCTCGGGCGCCTCGCCGTCGTAGAACACTTCGATCCAGTACTCTTCCTGGGTGACGACCGGAATGACCAGACCGTCGATCTCCAGGCCCTCGACCACCTCCTCGGCCATCGCCACGGCGATGATGTTGCCGTTGGCGTCGCGCACTCGGAGATTGACGTCGCCGTTGGAGAAAACGTTGACGATCAGCTTGCCGGTGTCCTGGGCCGTGTACTTGAAGAAGTCCACGTCGTCGACGTCGTGCAGCAGCACGTCGTTGATCGTGATCTTTTGCAGCGAACCGAGAATGGTCGCTTCGGCCAGCGTGTCGTTGGGCTCCAGGCCCTCGGAGTCCACGACGATCACCAGCGACTCGGACGCCGGGCTGATGTTGCCGGCCAGGTCCTCGACCGTGGAGGTGATCTCGAACTGGCCGTCCTTCAACGGCTCGACGGTCACTTCCCAGTAGCCGATCTGGTCGAAACCATCGTCGGTCAGGTCGGTTCCCACGCGGCCTTCGCCCACCTGGATGCCGTTGGCGTAGACGCGGATGATACCGTTGTGCAGCGCCGTTCCCTGGAACGCCGGCTGGTTGATCGCCGTGACGTTGTCGAAGTTGTCAGCCCCGCTGTCGCTGGTTTCCAACAGATCGGGCGCGCTGGGCGCGTCGGGCACGTCGTTGTCGACGACCAGTTGCAGGGGTTCGGACAATTGGGTCCGCCCGGAGGCCGGCGTGGCCTGCCCGTCGAAGATCCGCACCGCCCCTTTCACGTAGTGCAGCCACCCGCCGCTGTCGGAGATGAAAGTCGTCTCGGGCAACTCACCCGGCTCGAACGTATAGCGGAACAACGTGTTTCCCTGACCGACAATCGGATCGGCGAAGCCCACCGAGTTGCCGTTGACGAACACTTCGACAGCCGCGCCGGGAGTGAGCCCCGCCGCGGCTTGAGCGGCCGTCAAGATCGTGATTCCTTCGGCGGCGAAATCAGCCAGGTCGGCCTCCAGGATAATTTCCGGCGTGGTCCGCAACGTAACGTCGTCAAACTGGCTCAGGCCCGTGTCATTGAGTTCCTCGAACAACACGCTGCCGGTGTCGGTGTACTTCTCGGGCAGATCCACGTTATCGACCAGAGGGGCGGCGAAGTTCTCGATCTCCAGGTCGTAGTAGTTCCCCTGGCCGTCGGTGTCGCTGAACAGGAAGACCCGAAGGTAGTACTGCTGCTGGGACACGACGGGAATCGTGATCTGTTCGTCGTCCGACACCGAGGATGAACTCGCGATAACGTTGCCCAGCGCGTCCTGAACCTGGATGTCGATGTCTCCCAGGGCGTGCGTGAAAAACGTGTTGATGATCAGCTTGCCCGTGTCCTGGGCCGTGATCTGGAAGAAATCCTGATCGGTGGCGTCGTGCAGCAGGACGTCGCGGAGCGTGATTTTCTGCTCGGAGCCGAGCACGGTCGCGGTGTCGATCGTGTTGTTGGGCTCGAAGGGATCGACGATCAAGGTCAGCGACCCTGACAAAGCGCTGATATTGCCGGCCAAGTCCTGCAACGTCGCTTGGACGGTGTAGATGCCGATGTCGAGCGGCTCGACGGTCACTTCCCACGCGCCCAGGCCGTTGCCCACCACGCCGTCCGTCTCGTCGGAACCCACGACGCCTGCGCCGACAACCACTCCGTTCGCCAGCACGGCGACGGCCGTATTCGCCTCGCCCGTCCCCGCGAAAGCCGGCTGCTGAATGTTAGTGATATTGTCCGTATTCGACACGCCGCTGTCGCTCGTGGGCAAGAGGTCGGGCGTTGTGGGCACGGCTGGAGGCGTCGCGTCGAGCGTCACCAACAACGGCTCGGACAGCGCGGTGCGGGCATCAACTTGTGCCGCCTGACCGTCGAACATCCGCACGGCCGCCTTGACGAAATTCAACCCGCCTCCGCCGCCGACCGGAATGAACACGGTCGACAGTTCGCCCGCGGTGAACGTGTACTGAAACAACGTGTTACTTGCGCCCAGGAAATCGGCGAAGCCCACGGACGTGCCGTTGACAAACACCTCGACGGCCGCGCCGGGGTCGCCGGCGGCCACCTCGGCCGCGTCGAGAATGTCGATCCCCTCGGCCGCGAATTCCGCCAGGTCGGCCTCAATAATGATTCGCCCCAGGGCGTCGCGCGTGACGTTGTCCGATGGGCTCCGGCCCGTGTCGTCCAGCGGGTCAAGCACAACCGCGTCGGGCACCGGCGCGGCGAAGTTCTCGATCTCGACGTTGTAGATATTCGGCACGCCGTCGGCGCTGAACACGCGCAGAAAATACTGCTCCTGGCCGACCACGGGAATGGTGATTTGTTCGTCGTCGGTGACGGAAATGGCGGAGGCGATGACGTTGCCCGCGCCGTCCAATATTTGGATGTCGATGTTTCCCAGGGCGTCGACAAAGAAGACGTTGAAGATCAACTTGCCGGTATCCTGGGCCGTGATCTGGAAGAAGTCCTCATTGATCGACGTGCCCGTGTCGTGCAGCGTCAGGTTGCGCAGTGTGATTTTCTGCAACGAGCCGAGCACGGTGGCCGTGGCGATGCTGTTGTTCGGCGGGAAGACGACGTCGGGCTGGTCGAATTCGTCGGGCAGGATGTAGTTGTCGCCGTCGATCTGAAGCAACTCGACGCGATCGAAGCTCACCGGCTGAGTGCCCGCCACATCGATGGTGCCCGCGTCGGACTCCGGCCCGGGCAGGAACGTGAAGGCGGCCCCGCCCGTGACGACGTTCAGCACGTCGCCCACCGGCTGCTGCATGTGGCCGATCGGGTCGCCGCCATCGACGAAAATGGGAACGGTCGTCGGCGTGACGTTGAACGTGTCGTTGCCCTCACGGCCGTTGACCGCCAGGGCTTCGAATCCGGAGTAATCGACCGGCTGGAGCAGGCCCACCGTGACCGTGGTTCCGCTGACACCGAGGGTCTCGCCCGCCGCGGTGCCGTGGACCGTCAACACGTCGCCGCCGCTTCCCAGGGCGTTGATCGCCAGCGTTGCGACGTCATCGAGTTCGAACACGGTGTTCAGGCCGGCCAGTTCGACCCGGCCGGCATTGGTCCCGGTGGGCGTGTAGCTCAAGTCGTCGTCGCCGGGCGTGCCGTTCACAGTCACGTTGGCCGCCGAGGCATCGACTTCCACGTGCTCAATCCCGCTGAGATTCACGGGGCCGAATCCCGTTTCGGCGACGGTCAGCGCGTCCAGATCGATCGTCACCAGCGCGCCGGAGCCCGTGAATTCAACCGTGTCCGAGGCATCGGGCTCTCCGCCAGCCAGCAGCACGCTGGTGAACGGATGGTTGCCGTCGATATTGAAGTGGTCGTCGCCGGCCAGACCGTTAAGCGTGAGGTTGCGAATGCCCGGCGTGTTGACGATGAGGAACGCGCTGGCGCTGAGGACGGTCGTCGATTCCGTGAGCCGAATTACGCCCGTCGAATCGACGCTGAACACGTCCACCGCGTTGGCCAGATCGCGTGCGCTGTAGACCAGATCGTCGGCCCGGCCGCCGCCCGTGTCGGCCACCGTGAGCGACCCCAAGGCGCCGAAGTTGACCAGATCGAAGCCGAGCAGGACGTCGCCGGCCGGATCGTTGACCGTCACTGTGCCCGAATCGGGGACAAGGCCCGGGAAAACGTTGACTTGATGCAGGCCGTTCGGCGTAGTGAGCGTCAGGTCGTCGTCGCCGCCCCGGCCGTTGATCACGACCGACTCCGTCGCGACCAGCGCAACGTCAGGCAGTCCGGCAATCGTGACGTCCGCCGCGTCGGCGGCCGTGGGGGTGAAGCCGATAGTGTCACCACCGGTCGTGCCGTTAACGATCACCTTGTCGCTGGCTGTCGGATCGCCGCCGTCGACCGTAATTGTCTTCAATCCACCCGCCGTGAAGCCGATCTCCCCGCTCCACGACCACGCGCGCGCGCCGGTGCCGTCTTCGGCCAGCACCACCGTGACGGCGTGACGCCCGGGC
>Ga0209342_10000558_pt1 | contig 43082 bp, 47 predicted proteins | sample RifCSP16_2_FD_184023 | JGI IMG/M metagenome (GOLD analysis project Ga0209342, IMG submission 184023) | Soil microbial communities from Rifle, Colorado - Rifle CSP2_sed 16_2 (SPAdes) (version 2) | ecosystem: Environmental > Terrestrial > Deep subsurface > Rock core/Sediment | place: Rifle...
AGGAGCACACCGAACCCGCGTGGTGGTGAGATCGTCAAGGACGCGGCAGGCAATCCTACGGGATTGTTGCGCGAGACCGCCCAGGGCCTGGTGGGTCGTGCCATGGCGGACGCGCGCGCCAAGATGACACCGGAAGAAGTGGAGGCCAGAAACCGCGAGGCCGTACGGTTGGCCGGCGCGGACGCCGTGTCCAAGGGGGTCACCAGCTTCCAGGACGCCGGGTCCTCGTTCGGCACGATCGACCTCCTTAAGAAGCTCGACGCCGAGCACGCCCTTCCGCTCCGGCTGTACGTGATGGTGCGGGAGAACGACAGCGTCCTGGCCGAGCAGGTGGATCAGTACCGGACCCTGGCCCAGGGCAATGCCTTCCTCGCGGTGCACGCCATCAAGGTCACCATTGACGGTGCGCTGGGCTCGCACGGCGCCTGGATGCTGGCGCCCTACGACGATCTGCCCACCAGCAGCGGCCTCAACACCGTTCCGCTGGAGCGGCTGCAGCGGACGGCGGAGATCGCGATTCAGCACGGGTATCAGTTGAACACCCACGCCATTGGCGACCGCGGGAATCGCGAGGTGCTGAACGTCTATGAGGCGGCGTTCCAGGCCCACCCGGACAGGAAGGACGTGCGCTGGCGGATCGAGCACGCGCAGCACATCGATCCCGCTGACCAGCCGCGGTTCGCCAGGCTGGGCGTCATCGCTTCGATGCAAGGAATCCACGCCACGTCCGACGGCCCCTGGGTACCGAAGCGGCTGGGCGAGCAGCGCTCGCGCGAGGGCGCCTACGTCTGGCGCAACCTGATGAACTCGGGCGCGATCGTGACCAACGGCACGGATACGCCGGTAGAGGACGTAAGCCCCTTGGCCAGCTTTTACGCGACGGTGACCCGCAAGACGGTGGACGGATCGCTGTTCTACCCGGAGCAGAAGATGACCCGGGAGGAGGCCTTGAAGAGCTACACCTTGAACAACGCCTACGCGGCGTTCGAGGAGAACCTCAAGGGGTCCATCACCCCGGGTAAGCTGGCGGACCTCACGGTGTTGTCCCGGGACATCATGACCGTTCCCGACGACTCAATTCCCGGCACGCAGGTGGTGTACACGATCATCGGAGGGCAAATCAAATACCGGCTCGGAGGGAGCTGACCGGGCCTATTGGACCCGGACGATCCAGTACCGCATGGTGGAGGGGAGGATCCCGGTGCCCGAGGCGTCGCGCGCCTTGACCGCGGTGGCGGACCGGGTTGCCCCGGTGATCACCGCGTAGAAGGTAGAGGCGGCCCGGACCGTCGCGCTGTTCGAGAAGCTCGCATACGTCAGATTGACCGGGGTGAGCCGCGATGACGTGTACATGGAATAGACGAATTGCCCGAGCGTGTACGTGCCGTAGAACACATCGTCCAGATTCCAGCTCGCCAGGCTCAGTGTCGGCGCCAGGCTGGTCCAGTTGTCCGTGAGGTCGTCGACATACAGCATGGCGGCCCACTGCGCCAATAGCGAGTCCACTCTGAGGCCGGTCACCGACTGGAGCATGCCGAAGCCGGTCTGCGGATGCTCGATGATCGCTTTCTGAATCCCGGCCTCGCCGCCCGTGTACGTGGGACCAAAGCGGTCGTTCAGGTATCTGAAGAGCGACCAGGGCGGCCCGTACACTTCGAGGCCGGCGACGCAGGGACCGCCGTAGTCGTCGTCCAGCCAGGTGCACTCCCACGGGGCGTTGGCCGCGCGCCCATTGGGGTTGCTGGAATTGGTGATCGGGTCCCAACCGAAGTAGAACCCCAGCGCGGCAAACGCGCCGAAATACCAGTCAGTTGACGTGGTGTCGTCCAGGTTGGCCACGATGCCGAACCCGTAGTTCTGTCCCGTTTGTCGCCCTTCCACGGCGTGGCCCACCACTTCCTCGCCGAGGACTGCTTGGCCCTCCGCCGCCCAGATGTCGAGGAACTGCGCCGCCCCGGCGGCCTGCCGCCGCCCAAACTGGATCACGTGCACCGACTCGTGCGCCACGATATCCGGGAGTTCGAGTGTCGCAGCCTGAAGCGAGTACGGTCTTCGTTGCGGGTGGAACGTCCCGCTGGGGTCCGGAGCCAGGATGTAGAAGAACTCCCCTTCGTTGCTGCCCGGATAGGTGGTCCGGGCGCCCAGATCGCACGACGTGGTGAAGCCCCCCGACCCGCGCTTGTTGACCTCCTTGGTCACCACCACGACGATCCGTCCGTTGGCGTCCCGATCGGTCGGTGTGCCGAACTCAGCGGCATTGGTGGGGTGCGTCTTGGCGTCGTACTGCTGGCTGAACGCGGTGAACTGGCTGGGCGCGTAGCCTCCTCCGGGGTTAGCGACGTCCTCCAGGAAGAAAGCGTTGGTCCCCTTGGCGCGGACCACCGTGGTGATCTCGGTGAAGTTGGCGCAGCCCCCGCCGGAGACGACGCGGACCTGCAACGTGTCGCCCACTTTCGCCGTGTCCGGCACAATCGCGGCCGGCGCGGCTGGTGGCGCTCTGCGCCCGGCGGTGGCGCGCAGCTGCTGGAATATCTCCGCGTCGAAGGCTCGCTGCCGCACCTCGGCGGCGCGGTAGCGCTGCCACCGCTCCAACCGCTCCGCCGATAGAGGCGAAATCGTGGGACGCTGCGGTGCGCGGGCCGGGGCGCTCAGGGCCGGTGGCGCCGTGGCCGCGCCCGCGGCGGTGCCCACCAGCGAGATGGGCGTGAGCAGGGTGGCCACCTCGGCGGTGGACTGCACGCCAATCAGGTAAGACTCCTGCGCGGCAGCGGCGGCAAACTGGAAGCAGAACTGCGTGGGGTCGCTGACGATGGTTTGCTGGCCCACCGAGAGGTTCAATGGCGCGAGGGCGGGATTGAGCGGCATGGTGACCGGCGCGGCCGGGGTTCCGGCCACGGTGACCTGCACCGCGACGTTCCGCGCGGGTTTGCAGTCGTACACGGGGACCGTCACGGTAAGGTCGCTCGCGGTGGCCGCGGTCACGGTGGCCGCGACCCCGTCAATCGTGACCAGGTTCTGCGTGTTGCCGGCGTCGAACCCACTACCAGTGAGCGTGGCGCCCTGGCCCTCGTTCAAGGTGGTGGGAGACCAGCCGGTGACCCGCACGTTGTGCGAGGTGGCGTTGAACGTCACGGGGCTCCCCAAGAGCGGGCTGCCCGCGCCGCTTAGCGCCGCCACCTGGAGCGCTACCGAGCCCACCGTGCTCGGCATCACCCACCCCGAGCGCGCAATCCCGCTGGTGTCGGTGAACGCAATGGAGGAATCTACGGTCCCGTTTCCCGTGCTTGTGCTGAATTGGACGGCGTGGCTGGGAACCCCGTTCCCGTACTGATCGCGCACCCGCACCACCGCCAGCTGCGCCAGCTTGGTGCCCTGGAACCCGAACTGGTTGTCGCCCGAGACCTTGGTGAGGTTGTTGGCCGGGCCCGGGTTGGCCTTGGCGTTGAACACGGCGCTCTGCCCCGAAGCGGTCACGGTAACGGTCACCTGGAAATTCCCAGCCGTGGTCCCCAGCGTCCACGTGGCGCTGAGTTGGCCGTCGGCGCCGGTGGTGCCGCTGGATGGCGCCACGGTCCCGCCGTTGGCCTGCACCGTGAGGGTGACCGCGGCGCCCGGGACGGCGTTATCCAGCCGGTCCCGCACCCGCACCACGAGCTGCTGGGGCAGGGCCTGGCCCACCGTGCCGGTTTGCTGCGCGCCCGACGTCGCCTCGACGGTGCTGATCACCTGGGCCACGGTGACCTTGGCGGTGCCGCTCACACCGCCCGCGGTGGCCGTCACGTCGCTGGTGCCGGCGCCGACCGACGTGACCTTCCCCGCGCTGTCCACGCTCGCCACGCCGGCGGCGCTCGACGCCCACGTGAAAATCACGCCCGTGAGCTCCAGCCCTTCTTTGTCGGTCGCCTTGGCCGTCAACTGCTTGGTATCTCCGACGGCGTCCATCGTCACCGTGGCGGGTGAGACGGTGACGGCGGCCGGCTGCTCCGGCTCGGAGCAGGCGAGGGTCAACGCGGCGGCGGCCGCTCCGATCCGGGCGAGTACCTGGTGTCTACGCGACATCATGAAGAAGGAGGAATGTCCCGTAAGCTACGGGCGAACAGTCCGCGCCGCCATCCGGGGCCGCCCGTCCTGCTGTGCCAGGTCCCAGCTCGCCTGGTACACCAGCCGCGCTATTCTTTCCATCTTTTCGTAGTTGACCTTCTCCGGCCGGTCGTACACCGTGTGATAGTCCGGGTGGAGTCCGGTGTGGAACCAGAGCGCCGGCACGCCGCGCTGCAAGAACGGCCAGTGGTCGCTGCGGCGGAGCAGGTTGGACGCGTTGTTGTCGTACCGCGGCTTCAGCTCCAGCCCAATGCCGGCGTTCGCCTGCTGCACCAGGGCCCAGAGGTCCGGCGTGCGGGAATAGCCGAGGATGTTGATGGCGTTGTAGTTGGATTCCGCCGTCTGCACCTCCAGGCCTCGGAATCGGGCGCCGCCGCCCACCTGGACCTCTTCGTTGCGGCCGATCATGTCCATGTTGAGGACGCCGACGATGCGTTCCAGCCGGAACAACGGTTGCTCGATGAAGGCCCAGGCACCCAGCAGGCCGCGCTCCTCGGAGTTCCAGGCGGCGAACAGCACCGACCGGCGGGGCCGCTGCCCCCGCTCGATGGCCCGGGCGTAGGCCTCCGCGATCTCCAGCAGGCCCACCGTGCCGGAGCCGTCGTCGTCCGCGCCGTTGTAGATCTGCTCCCCGTCCGCGCCGTTGTGGTCGTAGTGCGCGCTGACGATCACCCAATCGTCCTTGAGCCGCGGGTCCGCACCCAGAACCCGCGCCACCACGTTGCGGTCCGGGATCACGTGCCGGTTCACGGCGGTGGTGAGCTCGATCTGCACGCCGGGAAGGGGGACCGGCGTCATCCCGCGCGCCGTCTCCGCCGCGCGCGCCAACTCCAGGAGCGTGCGGCCCGTCCCCCGCACCAGCGCCTCGGCCAGGGTCGGTGAGACCTGTGCCGCGGGAATCCGTACCCGCTCCGCCCAGGAACCCAGAGTATATCGCTCGATGCGCGGCGCCTCCGCGGGCCAGTAGTTCCGCGCCTCGGCCTCGAAGTTCGCGACCCCCGGGTGGTTGAGGACGTCGGACACGAACAGAATGCCCGTAGCGCCTTTGGCCTGCGCAGCCAGCGCCTTCTCCAGTGGACTGGACGCCTGGGCCGTGACCACGCCGTCGAACGGGCTCTCAGGATCGCGCTCGCCGGGTTCGTGATCCAGCACCAGCACGACGTTGCCCTTGATCTGCTCGCCCCGATAGTCGTCGTAGCCCAGCCGGGCCTCCGTGATGCCGAAGCCGGCGAAGGCCAACGAGCCGCCGGTCCGTCCGGTGGCGCTGAAGCGGTGGGGGTAGAAATCCTGGCCGGTCGTGGCTCGGAGCTCGATCCCGCTCCCAGCGGACGCGACCAGGCGGTTCTCCGCGCCCAACGTGGCCGTCATGAGGTGATACGGCTGGAAGTAGGAGCCGCCGGGCCCAGCCGGTTCAAGCCCCAGGCGTTCGAAGCGCGCCTGGATGAACTCGGCCGCCAACTGGTTCTCCGGTGTGTTGGTGAGCCGGCCGCGAAAACCGTCCCCAGCCAGGTAGAAGAGGTCCGCTCGTAAGTCCAGCTTGCGTATCGACTCGATCTCGGGGGCCGGCTGTTGCGCCGCCACCGGCAGTGCCTGCGCCAGCAGGCCTGCGAGAACCCACCCTCGCATCGTCACCCCTCCGTGGTGCTGTCCCATGGGCCCTGTCCCGCGTGTTGGCGCGACTAATCTCCGCCGGGTTGAAGGCTGCCGCTAGGCGAAAGGGGCTAGCAGAAACCGCCCGTTGGCAATATTATATTAGCGTATATAGCATAAAATAATTACATGGTAGAGACGCCGACATCACCCCGCCTGGGCCGCCCCAAGGCCCCACTCTCGGCAGAAGTCCCGGCCATCACAGGGCGCATACGGCGCCTCATTGATCTGGTACACGGGGGCAACCTGGCAGCGGCGGGGCGGGCCACCGGTATCCCGTACCCCACGATTCGGGATCTCTACGCCGGCCGGACGGCCAATCCGGAGCTGTCCACGCTGGACCAGCTGCGGGCCCCGTACGGCGTAAGCCTCAACTGGTTCACCGACCGAGCCGCGGACGACGAGGTTCCTTTGGGCGGGCGGACGGTGCTGCTGCCGCCTCACCCCCGGGCTCCCCAGGGAGTGGCTCGTGCGCTGCGGCAGGTGCTGATCCCGTACGCCGCGGGCGATCTCCTGGCGGTGTTCGCGGCGGTGGAGGAGCGGCTCAAAGCCAGGCCGGCCGAGCCCGACCGGCCGATCGTGGGCGAGGCGTCCGGTGACGCCTTCACGTTTCGGCTCACCACCTTCCTGCTCCAGCCCCTGCTCGCCGCGGAGAAGGTCGGGGAAGAAGTCATCCCCGCCGCGGCGCCCACGGCATCTCCGGCTCAGGGTGTGGACGCCACCTGGGTGGCTCGGCTCGAGGCTGTGGGTGCCATGTGGCGCGCACTGCTTCCGCGGGTGAGGGGGTCTGGTGGCACGACTTGACGGCGGAAGGGCGCCGAAGTCAGATCATGGCATGCGGCGCGCGACGGCCTTTGCCCTGGTCTCCCTGAGCCTGGCTACTGTGTCTTGCAGTCTGACCCAACGGCTGCGCTTTGAGGCCCCCTCGGCCCAGCTCACGGGCGTCGCGATCACCGGCTTGGGTCTCTCGGGCGGCTCGCTCGAGCTGAAGCTCGACGTCCTCAATCCCAACTCCTATACGCTGCGCTCCACCAGGCTTCAGGTGGCCATTGACCTGGAGCACACGCCCTTCGGGACCGCCGCCATCCACCGCGCGCTGGAGCTGCCGCCCGCGTCGCACAGCGAGGTGCGGGTCCCCCTCACCTTCACCTGGTCCGGCGTGGGAGCGGGGGCGCGAGCGATGCTGTCGAAAGGCTCGCTGAATTACGGCCTGACGGGTCGGATCCTGGTAGACTCGCCGTTGGGCGAGCGCTCAGTTGAGCTGCGCACCAATGGGGTGGTGGCGGTCAGGGATTTGGCGCGCTAGCGCGCGAAGAGATCCCAGTCGGGGACCCGCCCTTGCCCTCGTGGCGTTAAGGAAGCTTGGCCCGCCCAATGTTCCCCGCGTCGGTCCCAAACCAGATCTCCTGGGCCGGCCGGTGATAGTACATGTGGCGGACGTTCCCGCTCACCGGTGTGCTGCTGAAGAAGTCCTGTTTCTTGGTGTCGAACCCCACGAACCGTGCCGACTCGGAAGCCATCTCGACGAACCAGATGCGATCCTTGTCGTCCACCGCCATCCCGTAGGGCCGCGCCCGCGCGCCGGCCGGCGCGAGCCATTCCCTGATGTCACCGGTGACCGGGTCGTAGCGGCCCAGGAAGCCTGCGGCGAAGTCGACGTACCAGATCTTGTCGTCCGACGTAACCACGATCCGCCGCGGGCGTGTCTCCGCGCGCGGCAGCGTGATCTCGCGGATCTGCATGGTGGCCGGATCCACGGTGGCGATCTTGTTGGTGCCTACCAGGACGGCCCAGGGGCGACCGTTCGAGTCGATCCCGATACCGTAGGGGCGGGCGTCCGGCGTGGGCACCGGGATGACCTGAACCCTGCCGGTGGCGACCGTGAGCTTGCCCAGGTGGTTGGCTTGCTGCGCCGTGAACCAGATATCGCCCTTCTGATCGAAGATCAGCGTGTGGGGATCGCGTACGCCGGGGGTCTCGAACTTGGCGATCTTCCCGTCCTTAGGATCCAGCTTGCCGATGTGGGCCTTGAGGTTGCCGGCGTACCAGACGAACCCCTGCCGGTCCACGATCAGATTGTGCGGCCCCGTGCCGGGCTCCAGCTCGTAGCGCTTGAACTCGCCGGTGGAGGGGGTCAGGTAGGCCAGGTAATGGCCCTGCTGGCCCACGAACCACACGTTGCCGTCCGGTCCGACATAGGGATCCCGCGGTCGGGTCCGCTCCCAGGGAACCGGCCATTCCTTGATGTCGATGGGGTCGAGGGCCGCGACCTCCACCGGCAGTGGCGGTGCTGACGGCACCGCCGGCCACAGCAGGAGGCCGAGCAGAACGGGCGATAGCGTGCGCATAAGGACTTGCCTCAGGGTTGGAGGGGGGGGCAACCAAGTAATACGCTCATGGGTCGGGCCTCGTTGATGCGGAGCGGCGTCACCCCTGCCGCCTGTCCTGGTCTCAGCTAGTTTTCCCGTTGCCGTGACCGAGGCGTCTGACGCTCCGCCACGCGCGGCGCCGGTGGGCTTGACTCCCACGGACGCGCTCCTCGCCCTGATGGCCCTCATCTGGGGCGTCAACCTCATCATCGTCAAGGCCGCGCTCGCGGTGTTCCAGCCGCTGGCGTTCAACGCGGTGCGTTTCCCGCTCGCCGCGGTCGCGCTCATCGCCGTCGCGCGGCTCATGGGATACCGCCTGCCACCACGCCGGTTCTGGGTACCGCTCGCGTTATACGGCGTCCTGGGCAACTCGCTGTACCAGCTCGGGTTCATCGAGGGTCTGGGGCGGACCCGCGCGGGCAACGCCGCGCTGCTCATGGCAGCCAACCCGGTGCTCACGGCGGTGATCTCGCACTGGCGCGGCCACGAGCACGTCGGCTCGCGCGACTGGCTTGGCCTGGCGCTCTCGGGGGCGGGCGTGGCGCTGGTGGTGCTGGGAAGCGGCGTGGAGGTGGGGTTCGGGTCCACCGTGGTGGGCGATCTCATGGTCCTCGGCGCGGTGCTGTGCTGGGCCCTGTACGCCGTGGGCTCCTCACCCCTGGTACACGAGTTGGGATCGGTCCCCATGACGGCGTGGACCACCGCGCTGGGGACCGTGCCCATCGTGCTGATGGGATTGCCGTCCCTGGCGGGCCAGCGGTGGGACGCGGTGACCCCGGCAGCGTGGGGAGCGGTGCTCTACGCCTCGCTGGGCGCGATCGTCACCGGCTACCTGCTGTGGGCCCGCGGCATCAAGCGACTCGGCTCCACCCGCGTGGCGCTCTACTCCAACTTCACGCCGGTGTTCGCCTTCCTCGCGGCCTGGCCCGTGCTCGGTGAGACGCCGACCCTGTGGCAGGTGGTGGGGGGCTCGGCGATTGTGAGCGGGATGTATTTGACGCGATCGTAAAGGCGTTGTCGGTTATCAGTTGTCGGTTGTCGGCTCTCTATTTGGCGCGCTCAGTGCTCTAGCGTGACCGACACTGACAACCGATAACCGACAACCGACGACCGTTATTCGTACCGCAACGCCCACGCCGGATCCACACGGGTGGCCCGGCGCGCGGGCACGATGGTGGCCAGAAGCCCCGTGAGGGCGAGCGTCACCAGGATGGTCGCGAAGGTCAGGGGATCGGTTGGCTCCACCCGGAACAGGATCACCCGAAGCGCGCGCGCCAACCACCAGGCGAGGCCCAGCCCGATGACGGCGCCCACCGCCAGCTGGGTCATTCCCTGGCGGAGGATGAGCCGAAGCACGTCGCGTCCCTCCGCGCCCAGCGCCATCCGTACCCCCACCTCCTGCGTGCGGCGCCGCACCGAGAACGCCATCACCGCGTAGAGCCCCACCGACGCAAGGAATAGTGCCACGAACCCGAACACCATGAACAGGCCGCCGAAGACGCCGTAGAACCAGCTCGATTGCTGAATCACGCCGTCCATGGAGTTGACGAAGTAGATCGGCAGGTCGGGATCGATCGCCATGACTTCGTCTCGCACCAGGTTGGTGAGATCGAGCGGCTTGCCGCGGGTCCGGATCGCGATGCTCATGAACCTCTGGTCCACCTGTGCCAGCGGCACGTAGAAGCCCGCCGCGTCGAGATCGTCGATGCCTTGCATCCACACGTCGGGTGCCACGCCGATGACGGTGAACCAGGGGCCCGCGTCTTCCCCGGTTCCCACCCGGATGCGCTTGCCGAGCGGGTCTTGGCCGAGAAAGAAGGTCTCCACGAAGCTGCGATTCACCAGCGTCACCGGTAGGCTGCCGGCCTGGTCCTCGGGTCCAAAGTCCCGGCCCTGGAGGATGCTGACGCCGAAGGTCTCGAAATACCGCGGGGAGATGACCGCGCGCCGCGCCAGTGGGTAGTCGCGGTCGGCGGCGTAGGCCCGTCCTTCCACCGCGAACTGCCAGCGGCCGGTCCCCGCCACCGGGAGGTTGCTGGTGAGGGTGGCGGCGCGCACGCCCGGCCGGCCGTCCAGCCGCCGAAGCAGCTCCTCGAAGAAGCGGAGCCGGCTGGCGGTGTCCGGATACGCCGCCTCGAACAGGCCGACGCGCGCGGTGAACACGTCGTGGGTGGCGAAGCTGTACTTGTGGGTCTTGAGGCGCACCACGCTCTTGATCATGAGCCCGGCGGGGACCAGCAGGCCGCAGGACAGCGCGATCTCCGCGATCACCAGCCCCTTGCTGAAGCGCCCCAGCCGGAAGCTGGACGTGCCCCGGGCCTCGTCCTTCAGCACGTCGCTCAGGTTGCCGCCGGACGCGCGGAGGGCGGGCACCAGTCCCGCCAGCAGGCTCGCCAGCAGGGTGAGCGCCAGCACGAAGAGCAGCACGCCTGGGTCGATCTTGATGTCGATCCAGAACGGCGGGTTGGTGTCCACGATGGCGCGGTTGAACAGCACGGTGCCGAGCTGAGCGATCCCGAGGCCAAAGAGGGCCCCCACCAGAGCCAGCACCAGAGATTCGGTGAGCAGCTGCACCATCACCCGGAGCCGGGACGCCCCGAGCGCCGCGCGCACCGCGATTTCCTTGGAGCGCGCCGCGGCCCGCGCCAGCAACAAGTTGGCCACGTTGGCGCAGGCGATGAGCAGCACGCCGAACACGGCTCCCAGCATGGCGTAGAGCGTGGCGACGGCCTCGGCGCCGATGAACTCCTGGACGTACGGCTTCATCACCGTGGTGATGCCGCGGTTGGTTTCGGGGTACTCCTGCTCCAGACGCTGCGCGATGGCCGCCAGCTCCGCCGCCGCCTGGTCCTGCGAGACGCCGTCGCGCAGCCGGCCGAAGACCTCGAGCGTGAGGCCCGGCTGTTTTCGATCGATGCGCAGCGGGTCCATGCGCAACGGGACCCACACCTCCTCGCGGACTGGAAACGCGAAGCCCTGGGGCATCACCCCGATGATGGTCGCCACCTCGCCGTTCACGTGGACCGTCTGTCCCACCACGGCGGGGTCGCCCCCGAAATGGTTCCGCCAGGCCCCGTGGCTCAATAGCAGCACCAGGGGAGCGTCCGGCGCGTTCTCGTCCACCCGGAACGTGCGCCCCAGCACCGGCTGAACGCGGAGGAGTGGGAACGCGTTGGGCGTGATGAAGGCCCCCGAGAAGCGCTCCGGCTTCCCTTCGTTGCCCCGGACGTTGACGGTGCCCGTGTAGAACGCCGCGAGGTCCTCCAGGCTCTTCTGCTGGGCCTGCCAATCGGCGTAGTCGTGAATCGGCACCTCGAGGCTCGGCTGGTCTTCCGACGGCTTGGCGCGCTCGATGTGCATCAGCTGGTGCGGTCGCTCGAACGGGAGGCCGCGGATGACCGCGGCGTACACGATGCTGAACATGGTCGTGGTGAGCCCCAATCCCAGCGCCAGCGCCAGCACGGCGATGCCCGTCACGGCCGGTTGCTTGAGGAGCAGCCGGATTCCGTGGCGGATGTCTTGGAGAAGCTGGTCCACGGCCGCCTCGAGAGCGCGAGTGCAGGTTGAAACGCGTGGTCGGCCCTGGGTCGTGAGCGCAGCGGGCCTGGGCCCCTGTACGGGACCCGCTTCGCCCCGGTTTCGCCGCACGCCTTGACGCTCCCCCGGCGGGGAGGCTATACGCTGCGGCACCAACCGACGTCGGGGGCCCAGTGAGTCGCAGCGTGGAACCGGTCAATCTCGCGGATTACGAAGAGCTGGCGCGGCAGCGCGTGGAGCCGGGCGCTTGGGGCTATCTCGCGGGAGGCGCCGACGACGAGGCCACGCTCCGTGACAACGTGGCCGCCTATCAGAGGCTCAGACTGGTGCCGCGTGTGCTGGTGGACGTCTCCAGCGTGGATCCCGCCACCACGGTGCTGGGCCAGCGGGTCGCCTTCCCCGTTTTGCTCGCGCCCACCGCGTTCCAAACACTGGTGCACCCGGAAGGCGAGCGGGCGAGCGCGCGTGCGGCCGCCGCCGCCGGCACCATCGCGGTGGTGAGCACCATGTCCGGGTATCGGCTGGAGGACGTGGCGGCGGCGTCGCCGGGTCCTAAGTGGTTTCAGTTGTACTGCTATCGCGAGCGCGACGTCACGCGCCGCTTCGTCGAGCGGGCGGAAGCAGCCGGGTATTCCGCGATCTGTCTGACGGTGGACCTGCCGCGGGTGGGCAACCGCGAACGCGATATCCGCAACCGGTTCTTCCTGCCGCCCACCGTGCGGCCGCGGAACTTCGAGGAGTTGGTGGGAGTGGACGTGGAGAGTAGGGGGAACGAGGTGTTCTTCCAGTACATTCAGCGCCTGATCGATCCGTCGCTCACCTGGGAGGCGGTGCAGTGGTTGCGCTCCATCACTCGGCTCCCGGTGCTGCTCAAAGGGATCCTGGCCGCGGCGGACGCCCGGCGCGCGGTGGAGCACGGTGTGGCGGGGATCGTGGTGTCGAACCACGGGGGCCGCCAGCTGGACGGCGTGCCAGCGACGATCGACGCGCTACCCGAAATCGCCGCGGCTGTGGGCGGGCGGGCGGAGCTTCTGGTGGACGGGGGGGTACGGCGCGGCACGGACGTCCTCAAGGCACTGGCCCTGGGTGCCAGGGCCGTGCTGATCGGGCGCCCTTACGTGCACGGGCTCGCCGCAGACGGAGAGCCCGGCGTGCGCCGGGTGCTCGAGATCCTGCAAACCGAGTTCGAGCTGGCGCTGGCGCTCGCCGGGTGTCCGTCCGCCCGGGATGTCCCGTCGGACCTGGTGTGGCGCTAGCCGCGCCGCCGCGTGGCTACCAGCTCGGACACGACCGCAGCGGTTCCCGCCGCGACAGCCCCCGCCGCAGCTGCGGTGCCGGCCTTCTTCAGCACGGCACCGGTGCGCCGGGCCAGCCGCTTGATCTTCCGGTTCCGCATCGCCCGACGGGCGCGCTTCCCCAGCTCCGCCACCATGTCCTCCGCCACGTGCGCGGCTTTGGTCGCCTGGCGTCGGGCGCGCCGTGCCTGCTTGATGAGCGCCTTTTTCATGGGGCCACCTCCGGGCTCGCGCGTCGGGGCGCCTGCCCCCGACGCGGGCTTCCTCGCTGGCCTGCGAGGCCTCGTGTGTGTGGTCACCGTTCCCTCCGCGTGGCTGGTCGTACCGGCAGCCAGCAATTCACCCTAGGCTACCCGGGATGAAGCCGCAGTGAACCGTGGCTGAACCGACCGCACGCGCGGCCTTCAGCCACCGCTCACTGGCGGTTCACGACCATCCACGTTAGGTGGCGGGGTGGAAGAGCACCGGCGTATGACCTTCGACGCGGAGGGAAGCACCATGCAGCTGCCGCTGCAGATCACCGCCCGTGGTGTCGCCGTCACACCGGCCATCGAAGCCGACCTGTGGATGGCGGTGCACAAGCTGGACTCGCTCTACCACCGCATCATGAGCTGCCGCGTGCTCCTGGAGACGGTCAACCGGTACGGTACGGGAGAGCGCATTCGCTACAACGTGCGGATCGACCTGACGCTGCCGGGTGGTGAGCTGGTGGTGACACGACATCCCCACGAGGACCTTTGGACCGCGGTACAGCGGGCGTTTGCCGCGGCGCAGCGGCGGCTACAGGACCACGCCCGGCGCCGGCGCGGTGAAGTGAAGCGGCACCGGCGGGCTCGGCGCGCCCGGGTGACGCATCTGTTCCCCTACGAGGGCTATGGATTCCTCGAGGCCTCGGACGGGCGGGAGATCTACTTCCATCGCAACAGCGTGCCGCGGGGCGGCTTTGGGCGGCTGGAGGTGGGACGGGTGGTGCGCTACGCCGAGGAGGAGGGCCAGAAAGGGCCGCAGGCGAGCCGCGTCGCGCTGGTGAGGAGGGGGCGGCGCTGAGTCGGCGTCGTGGGGCCCGCCGTCAATCGGCCTCGTCCCGCCGCGCCAGCCGCTCGATCGCCCGCCGGTCCTTCTTGGTCGGGCGTCCTTTGCCCGTGGAGGTGATCTGCGGCTGGCTCTGGAGCTGGAGTTTCAGCAGGGCGCGCGCTGCGTGCGACGCGGGCGTCTCCTCGTAGAGCGTGCGGGCGATGGTCGCCGGCCCCCGCGCTTCGCTCAAGACCCGGACTACCACGTGGAACTCGTAGGGGCCTTTGCGAACCCGCACTTCGTCGCCCAGCCCGATGACCCGGGCGCGTTTGGGCCGCTCGCCGTTCACCCGGATCTTGCCACCGGCGATGGCTTGCGCCGCCTGAGAGCGCGTCTTGAACCAGCGCGCCGCCCAGAGCCAGCGGTCGAGGCGAACCCGGTGCGAGTCCGGCTCCGGCTGGGACATCCGGCTTACCGACTGACCACCAGCTGATCGAGGCGCTCGTCCAGCGCGGCCCGAGACAGCCAGCGCCCGCGGATCATGACGCCTGAGTTGCGCCACACGTTGCCGACGTTTTCCAGCGGGTTGGCGTCGAGCAGGATGAGGTCCGCCTGCTTCCCAACCTCAATGGTCCCGGCCCGATCCAGGGTGCCGAAGAACGTCGCCACGTTCCGGGTTCCGGTCTCCAGCGCCTGATAGGGCGTAAGCCCGGCCGCCACCAGCGCGCCCAGCTCGCGGAGCGCGGAAAAGCCGGGGACGTTCCACCACTGGGGCGCGTCGGAGCCGAGCAGAAGGCCCGCCCCCTGGTCGTGCAGCGCCTTGACCAGCCTGCGGCGGACGTCCACGAAGCGGCGGCGGTCGTCGGCTGATGGGTACTGCTCCAGGATCGTCCGCTTCTGGTCCAGCGAGGTTTCGAGGAGGCGCGCGGGCATGTACCGGATCTCCGGCCGCTGCGCCATGACCTCCGGGTCTTCGTCGCTGGCCAGGTTCTCCATCAGGATCTGGGTCGGGACATTCCAGACGCCGGCCACGCGCGTGGCCCGCGCGAGCTCGGAAATTCGCGACTCGTCCAGAAAGCGAAGGAGACTCGCCCCGAAGAAGCCCGGGTTGGCCGGCGCGCCGGCCGACCCCGGCACCAGCGCATCCAGGTAGCCGTCCAGGTGATCAATGGTCCAGTAGCCCGCTTCCAGCGCCCGCGGCACGCCGACCAGCGTAGGCACGTGGCCGGCGTAGCGGATGCCTTCGCGATCGGCGGCGCGGTCCAGGGCGTCGAATACCTCGCGGGTGAGGCCCGGGTGGATCTTGATGAAGTCGTAGCCAGCGGCCTTGGTGGCCCGGGCGGCGGAGTCGGCGGCCTCGCCGGTCCGGATGTTGTTGGCGCTGACCGACGGGCCTGACGTCCAGATTCGCGGGCCCAGCACCTCGCCGGCCTCGACCAAGCGCCGGAGCTCGAGGTGGGAGGCTTGTCCCAGCATCCCGCGAATCGTGGTGACCCCGTTGGCGACGTAGAGGAACAACACGTTTTCGACGTAGCCCTGTCCCTGCTGCGCCGGCGGAATGTGGGCGTGCATTTCGGCGAGCCCGGGGATGAGGTACTTCCCGCGGGCCTCGATCCGCGCGGCCCCCGCGGGAACGGTGGTGGTGGCGGCGGGGCCGATGGCGGCAATGTGGCCGTTCTCCACCACGACGGTCTGGTCCCTGAGGACCCGATCCCGGTCCATGGGGACGACCGTCACGCCCACAAACGCCGTGGGATTCTGCGCCCGCCCGGGGACGGGAGCCAGACTCAATGCGGCAAGGGCGGCGGCCCGGTGCGCCGAGCGGGCCAGAGGGAGGTGGCACATGGGTGCAGGCCTCTACTAAGGAAGGGGTGAGTCGGGCGATTGGTGCTGATCTTAAGGGGTGGCGGGGGCGCCGACCAGGCGGCACCTTAGAGCGGGGTTACCGGAGCACCAATGGATCTCGCGGACCGTATTCGGGAAGCTGTGGCCGACCGGTACACGGTTGAGCGCGAGTTGGGCCGCGGCGGGATGGCCGTGGTGTACTTGGCGCGCGATCTCCGCTACGAGCGTCGAGTCGCCATCAAAGTGCTGCGCCCGGAGCTCACGGTTTCCCTCGTGACCGATCGGTTCCTCCGTGAAATCCAGATCGCCGCCCAGCTGCAACACCCGCTGGTCGTGCCGCTGTACGACTCCGGCGGCACCGACGAGCTGCTGTGGTACGTCATGCCGTTCGTAGAGGGCGAGACGCTCCGCGCGCGGCTCGAACGCGAGAAGCAGCTGTCTTTGGAAGATGCGCTCTCGATTACCCGGGACGCGGCCGAGGCGCTCCAGTGCGCGCACCAACACGGCTTCGTGCATCGGGACATCAAACCCGAGAACATCCTGTTGTCCGGGGGTCACGCCCTGGTCGCGGACTTCGGTATTGCCCGAGCCCTCACCCGTGCCGCCGGCGAGGGCACCAGCTCGGGCGTGGCAATCGGGACGCCCGCGTATATGAGTCCAGAGCAGGCGTCGGGGAGCCTGGAGATCGACGCCCGGAGCGACGTGTACTCGCTCGGCTGCGTGCTGTACGAGATGCTCGCCGGGGAGCCGCCGTTCACCGGGCCGACGCCGCAGGCGGTCATCGCACGGCACCTGAGTGAACACGTACCGTCGCTGACCATCGTGCGGACCGGCCTGTCGGGCGCCCTGCAACGCGTGGTGGAGCGCTCCCTCGCCAAGGTTCCGGTCGACCGGTTTGCGGACGCCAAGACATTCTTCCTGGCGCTGGAAGCGGCGGCGGCGTCAGCGCCAGGGTCGGCTCCCCGTCGCCGGTGGCGCCCGAAGCGAAAGACCATGCTGCTGGGCGCCGCTGCGGCGGTGCTCTTCGCTGCCCTGGTCTGGCGGGCCGTCGTGTTCCCTCCCCGCTCGCTCGATCCCTCGCGGGTGATCGTCTATCCTCTGGCGGCGCGCTCCGAGTCCCAACGCGCGGCGCGCTTCGGCGAGGACGTCGCCACCGCGGTGTTTACGGCCCTGAACTTCACCGAGTACCTGGAAGCCGAGGACGGATGGCGCCTGTTGGACTCGAGCCAGCGCGAGGATCCGCGCTGGTTGACCGAGCCGGATATCCGGCGGGCCAGCGCTCGGGCGCAGGCCGGGTTCGCGGTGTACGGCTCGATCCTGCTTTCCGATTCGGTGCGCGGAGTCATCCACCTCCATGACGTCGCCGGTGATTCCAGCACCCAGATCGCGGTGGCCTTCGCGGCGAACGCGGATGCGTGGACCGTGGGACTGCGCGCTGCCATCGCGTTGCTGCCCAAACTGATTCCGGCGGGACAGCCGGTGGATCTGCGCTCGCTCAGCGAGCGCAGCCCGGCCGGAGTGGCTCGGTTTCTCAGGGGTGAGCAAGCCTATCGGAGGGCCAGGTTCCGGGAGGCGTTGGAGTACTACCGCGGCGCCGTGGCGGCCGACTCCGCGTTCGCGCTCGCGGCACTCAAGGGAGCTCAGGCTGCCAGCTGGAATCTTCGCGACAGCGAGGCCCTGGAGTTCACCCGGACCGCTCTCAAGCACAGGGCGCTTCTCGCGGCTCGGGACCTGGAAGTTGCCCTCGGCTACCAGGCCTATCTGCTGGGCCGAGCGGACTCGGCGGTGCGCCATTTCCAGCAGGCGCTCAATCTGGACCGCCGCCGGCCCGAGGCCTGGATGGCCCTGGGCGAAGCGTACACTCACCTGGTGCCGGACGCCGGTCAGCCCGACTCGCTGGCGGAGACCGCGTTTCGAGCCGCGCGTCAGCTCGACTCGACGTTTGCACCGGTACTGTACCACCTGACCGAGATCGCGCTGAGGAAAGGTGATGTAGCCGAGGCGAGCCAGCTGATGCGCCAATTCAACGAGACCGCGCCCGACTCGGCGGAGCGGGTCCCGTTGGAAATCATGCTGAGGTGCGTGCGGGAGTCGCCCGAGCAAGTCGACTGGCGCGGCTTGGCGCGGAGGGTGCCCCAGTGGGTGGTGGAGGTCGGGCGGTCGCTGGCGGTTGCGGGGTTGCGGCAGCCGCGCTGCGCCGAGGCGGCGTGGCGCGCGATTCTGGCGCACGACACGGCGACCGGCCCAGTGTGGCGCTGGGGGGCGCTTTCCGGGCTGCAGGCGTTGTTGGTGGCAGAGGGTCGGACGGAGGAGCTCAAGGAGCTGCTCCGGCGGGACCGGGAGTTCGGGCCCGACCGGATAGCCCGACTGTACATCTTGAGTGCCCTGGCCGGCGCGCCGGTGGAGCGCGAAGCGGACCAGGGCGCCTTGGAGTTGCAGCGGATACCGAAGGTGGATCCCCGTGGCACGCGTGCCGTTCCCAGCGTCGCCCTGTGGCACCTGGGGATCTGGGAGGCGCATCGTGGCCGCTGGGCCGAGGCCCAGGCGATCGCCGACGTGCTGGCTCGACAGGGAGAGGCGTTGATGGCCAGGTCGGTGGCGGCGCGCGCGACGCTGGCCCGCGGGGATTCCGCCACCGCCCTGGCGCTCCTGGCAGCGGCCGTCCCAGGAGCCGTCCGCACGGCCCTTCAGTGGCAGCCCTGGGAATCGCTGGGAGGCGAGCGCGTGCTCCTGGCACGGCTGCGTTTCGCCCGGGGCGAGTACGCCGATAGCTACCAGGTGGCCGCCGGTCTCGATGCCCTGCCCGTCCCCCACGTGATGTACCTGCCGGCCAGCCTGGTGCTGCGAATGCGGGCCGCGGAGCGGCTGGGGGATCGCCGGGCGGCGGACGCCATGCGGCGGCGACTGGTGGCGCTCGGCCGCCAGGACTTAGTCAGGGTGCAGTGAACCGTTCACCGTCATAGGAGGGAACCATGGCAATGCAGGGAGGACCCCCGCCGCACCGCGTGAAGCCGGGCTGGGTGCTCTGCGACAAGAACGGCAAGGTGAACTGCGCGGATCTCAAGAAATGGATCCAGGACATGGTGGATTGGGGCGAGAGGGTGCGAGCAGACATCCTCAAGCTCGAAGCGCACACCAAGCACCCTCCTGGCGACCCGGGCTCGCCGCCGCCGCCGCCGGAGTGAGGCGTAGTCGCGGCGCGGACGGCCGCAGCGTTCATCGAGTGAGTCGGGTGAAACGCGCCGGTCCCGCTTGACCCCCACCGCGGGGGGTTGGGCGGGACCGCTGGTGTGGAGAGTCGCGAGGCGGTCCGCGACCGGCGGAAGCTTACATCCCCGGTGGGATCCCTCGCTTGTACCGCACGTACACCCAGGACAACGGAATAATCAGCACCCCCGCCGCGATGATCGTCAACGCGATCAGGATCGCGGCGAACATCTGGGCCCGTTGCGAACGCTGTGCGGCCCGGAACAAGGCGGAGTCCTGGCGCGCGGTCAGGACCATCATGGCCTCCCGGCCCCGGAGCCCCAGGTCCAGCCCCGCCTCCAACGGCCGCTCGGCGCTCCAGGTTTCCAGGTCCGACACGATCTCACCCACCAGCGCCCGATCCAGCGAATCGGTCAGCACCTCGCGCAGGCCGAACAACTGTGCGTGCAGCGCCGAGGCGAGGCTGTCCCGCAGCCGTACCTGGTCCGGGAACTGCACGCCCTGAGAGGAGGTGGCCATCTGGCGCCACACCTCCAGCCCAGCGTTGTAGCGGTGCAGCGTCCGCATGGTCTCGCCGCCCTCGCGGATCGCCGCGCTGGAACGACCCAGCAGCACCGTGTGCGCGATGCCCACGATCAGGGCAGCGATGAGTGCCACCGCCGCGATCGTCAAGGCGATGCCGGGACGAGGTCCCTTGTAGTCCTGGAGGGCGATGGCCAGCGAGGACCGCGGTTGCGTCATGTACCCTCCTCCATGAAACGGTGCGGAGCGACCGGTGTGGAAAGTGGAGCTACGCTACCCCCCGCCGCCGATTGACGCAAGCCTGCCCCCGGCTACCTTATACGGCGCCCGGAGTTCTCAACCGACGGGAGGTTGCCATGCGCTGGTCAATGGTGCTGCCGTGGGCTCTAGCCGCCGCGCTGCTGGCGTGCGCACCCCAGCTCTCGCAGCAAGACAGGGCGGTGGAGGAGCAGGCGATCCAGAGGCAGGTTCAGCTGTGGGAACAGTCCCTGAACAGCGTGAAGCCGGATTCGATGGCCCTGGTCTACGAACACAGCCCGGTCTTTTCCGCCGCGTGGCCCGACGGAAAGCGGACCAGCGGCTGGGACGAGGAGGAACAGGCGCAGCGGGACTTCGCAACGCGGACCACGGCGTTCAATTTCGACGTGCAGCAGCCGGTCATCGAGATCTTGAGTCCTAGCGTCGCTCTCACCACGTTCAGCCACACGATCGACGTGACCGACAGCCTGTCCGGGCGTGCGCTCTACTCGGGGCGGGGCACCATCGTCTGGGTCAAGGATCCCACCGAGAAGGTCTGGAAGATCCACACGCTGCAGGTCTCGCGGACGCCGGCGGCACCTCAACCGGCCGGGCGACGGCGCTGAGCGGGTAAAGCGTTTTCCGTTGTCCGTTCTCCGTTCTCCGTAAGGGCGTGGAATCTTCGGAAAACGGACAACGGATAACGGATAACGTCTTTCACGACCGGTAGTGCGCATTAATCCGCACGTACTCTTCCGATAGATCGCAGGTCCACACGGTGGCCTCGGCGCCACCCATCCCGAGGTCCAGCCGCAGCGCGATCGCCGGGGCCGTGAACACGGCGTGGGCCGCGTCTTCGTCGGCGTCGGCGGTCGCGCCGTCCTGAGCCAGGACCAGCCACTCGCCCGCCGGCCCGCCGCCTTCGGCGCGGCGCTGCGCCGCCAGCTGCACCCGTTCGGGGACGATGGGGAAGCCGGCGGCGCCGGCGGCCGCCAGGATCCGTCCCCAGTTGGGATCGCCGCCCGCCAGCGCCGTCTTCACCAGCGTACTCCGGGCGATCGTCCGCCCCAGGTCGCGGGCCATCGGTTCCGTGGCGGCCCCGGTGATCTGGATCTCCACGAATCGCGTGGCGCCCTCGCCGTCCCTCACGATCATCAGGGCCAGCTCCCTCGCCACCAGGGCCACCGCCTCCTCGAAGAGTCTCCAGCCCTCCAGGTCGCGGCGGACTTCGACCTCGCTGGCGCCGTTCGCCAGCATCAGCACGGTGTCGTTGGTGCTGGTATCACCGTCGATGGTGATGGCGTTGAACGAGCGGTCCACCACGCGGCGCAACAAGTCGCGCAACGGGGCGACTTCAACCACCGCGTCGGTGGTGAGGATGCCGAGCATGGTCGCCATGTTGGGATGGATCATGCCGGCGCCCTTGGCCATGCCGCCCACCGTGACCACGCCGCCGTTGGTCTCGACCTTGACGGCCAGGTGTTTCGGTTTGGTGTCGGTCGTCATGATCGCGCGGGCCAGCGCCGTCCCGTGCGCCGGGCTCATGCTCTTGGCGGCGCGTTGCACGGCGCGCTCGATCCGCTCCAGCGGCAGCTGCACGCCGATCACCCCGGTGGACAACACCAGCACGGTCCGCGCCGGTAGCTCGAGCGCGGCTTCGGCCGCGCGGGCCATGGCCTCCGCCGCCTTGAGGCCGCGCTCGCCGGTACAGGCGTTGGCCACCCGCGCATTCATCACCACGCCCCGCAGCCGCCCTGGGCGCTCCTTGAGCAGCGCCTCGTCGTACAGCACCGGCGCGGCGCGCACCCGATTCTGCGTGAAGACGCCCGCCGCGCTACACGAGGTGGCACTGACCAGCAGGCCGACGTCGGGTTGACCGCCGTCCTTCAGTCCGGCCGCGACGGCCGACGCGTTGAATCCGGTGGGGGAAGTGACGCTGCCGTCCGGCAGCCGTTCGTGCCCGGGCACGGCGCCAAGGTAGCGGGACGCGGAGGGAGCGGCAACGGCTTGTCTCGCGGCACATCGGGTTGTATTGTTGCCCAACCTTCCCGCTGGAGGCCCGGCAGATGTCGGACCCCTTCCTCGGCTCCGAAGAATACAGCGAGCGGGCTCACGAGTTGTACAACCAAGGCCAGTACGATGAAGCCGTCGAGGTGCTCCGCGAGGGGCTGTCGCTCTACCCCTCGTCGGCGGAGCTGCACATCGGGCTGGGGTACGCGCGCCTGGCGCGCGAGGAGTACGCGTGGGCTCGGGCTGGCTTCGAGCGCGCGCTGGGGTTGCATCCGGGACAGGAAGACGCGATGGCGGGACTCGCGGAGACGCTGCTCAAGTTCGGCGAGCGGGCTCGGGCCCTGCGGTGCTACGACGAGATCCTGGCCCTCGGGTTCCGCGAGGACCACGATCTGATGATCCAGATCGGCCGGGCGCTGTTCCGCGAAGGCATGTTCGGCCATGCACGGGGATTCTTCGAGATTTGCGCCACGCACCATCCCGAGTCGTCCGAGGCCGCCGCCAGCCTGGGCTACGCCGCACACCGGCTGGGGGACGAGGGCAGCGCCCTGTACTGGCTGCGCCGCGCCCTGGACCTGGACGCGACGCACTCCGAGGCGCGGATCTACCTGGGCAACGTGCTCTACGACCGGGGCGAGTACGAGGCGGCGCTGGTGCACTTCGAGCGCACCGAGCCACACGAGCACACCGATGAACTCGCGATCTGGCGGATCGTGGAGCTCAAGAAGTCCATCTACCGGCTCCCCACCGGCGATCCGGAGCTGGTCCCCTGGCGCCAGCGGCTCCAGGAGCTGGAACGCGACCTGGAGCCGGTGGATCAGCTGCTGACCGAGGTCGAGGCCATCCAGCCGGACGGCACGGTGCGCGATCCGACGCAGCTGGAACTGTTCGGCACGCTGCTGGTGGAGCTGCAAGGCATGCAGCAACGGCGCTCCACGGAGATGCACCGTGTGCGCACCACCCGGGGCGTCACCTACGCCGGGACCTGGGAGGAGATCGTCCTCCAGATGAAGATGGACGACCGCCACTGGTCCGAGGTGTCGGTGAGCGATTACATGGAGCAGGTCGCCCGGAAGCGCCGGGCGGAAACCGGCGTGATCATCCCGGCGACGGACGCGGAGGCCTTTGTACGGGGGAGCGCGCTGGCGGGGCTGCTGCGGATCCTTCGCTGAACTTGAGCGGGAAGCGAGAAGGGTTCCCCCTCTCAGAACATCGACATCGCCAGGAACGAGCGGAGGTTGTCGTTGGTGACGCGCAGCCGCTCGCTCAGGAGGCGCACCACCGACCAGAGTACCTTGTAGCCGATGTCGCGGTTGAAGTCGAGCAACATCTCGAAGTCGGACCGCGAGATCGTGATCAGGGTGCAGTCTTTGTTGGCGATGGCGTCGGTGGAGCGCTCCGACCGGTCGAAGACGGACATCTCCCCGAAGCACGCGCCGGGCTTGAGGACCGTGAGCGCTTCCTCTCCGGAGCCGGGGACCACGCGGGAGATCCGGACTTCACCGTCCGAGATCATGTACAGCCGATTGCCGGGCTCGCCTTCCTTGAAGATCGTCTGCCCGAACTTGAACGACTGCTCGTTGCAGATTTCGGCGACGCGCGCCAACTCCTCGTCGGTGAGATCGGCGAAGATGGCTGCCTTCTTGAGCAGGCTCAAATCCATGGACGCTCCTGGAGCGGATCGCTCGGCTGATGCAAGCTACAGGGGGCTCAAGGGGGGAGCAAGCGAGACCGTGGCTGCGGGCGCCCGATGTGCTGACGGCGCTTCGGGTTCCGCTCGCCGCGGCGTTCCTGGTGACCGAGCAGGCCGGCCTGCGGCTCGCGATTCTGGGAACCGCGGCGGTGACCGACGTGATCGACGGGATGTGGGCGCGGCGGCTCGGTGGCTCGCGGGTGGGCGTGGTGCTGGACCCGGTGTGCGACAAGCTGTTCATGGCCGCGACGTTCTACGTGGTGTACCGGAGCGGCGCGCTTACGGTGTGGGAGATCGGCGGGGTCCTGGTGCGCGATATCCTGGCCGCGCTGGCGTTTCTGGCGACCCTCTTGCTGGGGCACCCCACCACGCTCCCCGCTCGGGCCGGCGGCAAGGCGGTCACCGTCTGCCAGGTGCTCGCGTTGGTGGCGTTCGTCGCCGGCTCCGATCTGCTGCGCCCGCTCGCCTGGGCCACCGCGGCGATCGCGGTGTACGCCATCGCGGACTACACCCGCCTGGCGTGGCGACTGTGAGGCTCAAATGCTGAGCGGGAGGTACCTCATGTGCGGTGACGGCGGCAGAAGCGGCAGAGGTGGGAGAAGCGGCAGAGGATTCTGGCTTGCGCGGCTCCTGCCGCTCCTGCCGCTTCTGCCGCTGCCGGCACGAGCCCAGGAGTTCGTTCCTCCCCAGGAGCAGGCCGGCGCCGCGACCCGTGGCTTTCGCCTGGGCATCTTCGGCTTCGGGTCCCGCGTCGGCGTGGACTTCGCCGGCAGCAATCAGGTCATCGTGAGCCCCACGCTGGACCTGGCGGACCTGTTCACGGACCGCGTCCGGCTCAGGCCATCGGCGGAAATCGGCCTGGGGGATACCGTCGCCGCCTATGTGATGAACCTCGAGCTGATGTACCGATTCACCGCGGACCAGGAGATCGCCGTGCCGTACGTGGGGTTCGGCGGAGCGGTGATGAGCCAGGCGCGCTGCGCCGACGCCCCGGACTGCCCGCGCCTCTGGGCCCAGTTCGCGCTGGGGTTCGAACTCAAGTTCCGGGAACACATCAACTGGCTGCTGGAGTACCACGGAGAGGACGGCCTGCGCCGCCACCGGTTCTTGATCGGCCTTGTCACCAGGAGAGGATCGTGACCATGAGCAACGTCCGGGCGGTGCGGCTGGACTGGCTCGGGAAGGGGATGCGGTTCCGTGCCGTGGGGACCGAGCCCGCCACCCCGGCGGTCGAGATTGACGGCGACGGCAACAGCGGCCCCAGCCCGATGATCACACTGCTCTTCGCGGCGGCCGGCTGCTCGGGATCGGACGTCGTGTCCATCCTCCAGAAGATGCGGGTGCAGCTGGCGCGGCTCTCCGTCGAGGTGCGCGGTCAGCGCCGGGAGGAGCAGCCGCGACGCTACATCGCGGTGCATTACCGCTACCTGATCTCGGGCGAGGGAGTGGACCAGGCCCAGGCGGAGCGGGCCGTCTCCCTCTCACTGGAGAAGTACTGCTCGGTGGTCCACTCGCTGGCGCCGGACATCAAGGTCAGCCACGAAGTCGTTCTGGCGTAGGATCGCGAGTGTAGCCACCCTGGTGGCGTTGCCCGGGGCGGCGCGCGCGCAGCGGGAGAGCGAGTGGCGGGTGCAGGCCATCGGCACCCTGGCCCCGGCGCCGGAGGCGTTTGTGGGCGGCGGCGCCGGCTTCATCGTGCGGGCCCGGCCTCGCCTCGGCCTGGGGCTCGCGGCCGCGGTGGGGACGCGGAACGGCAACTTCGCGGGTCGCGGGGAGGCGCTCTTGTCGTTCGTGCTGGACCCCTTCAGGCAGCGAGGGGTTGCCCCGTATGCGGCCGGCGGAATCGCGGTGGTGGGCGACCAGGCCGCGACGGGCGCGTACTTGATGGCGACGTTGGGATTGGCCGGGAATCCCGGCCGGCGGACCGGATGGTTCGTTGAAGCCGGGGTAGGGGGAGGCCTGCGACTCGCCGCCGGGCTCGCGCTCCGGCGGCGAACCCGCTGAAGCTCAGCGCTGGGCGCCGACGGGCGCCGGCCGCTGGATGACGGGCTGGCAATACCGCTCGCCGAGCCGTCGCAACTGGTCCAGCTCCTCGTCCGTCAGGAGCTCGTAGCGCTCCGCGAGGTAATCCATGGTATCGTCGAACCACTCCTTCTGGTGCTCGGGAGCGGCCTCCAGGACGCCGCAACGCAGAATGTGGCTGTAGAGTTCGTCACGGGCCTGCTCGAATGGCCCGGGGGTGTTGGGAGGGCGTCTGGCGGTCTTGCGTGTACCCAATGCGGCTCCTGGTGTGTGGTTCGGCACGGTGGAGGGCGGAACTTAACGGGGCCGGGCGCCCGGCGCAAACGGGCGCCTTCACGAGCCGTCGGGGGAGCGATTAGCTTGTCCCCAGGAGGCCGTAGGACGATGAACGAGCATGTGTATGATCCTGAGGAGCGAGTGGCGCGCCTGGTGGCGCTGCTACGGGCCCTGGCTGCCCGCATCGATGCCCTCGCCCGCGACGCCGATCTACTCGCCGCCGGGCCGGAGTTGATCAAGATGATGGGAGATGCCCGGAGCGAGCTGTTCCACTACGAGGTGCGGATCACCTACGACACGCCCGAGGTGGCGGAGAGCCGGCGCATCGTGGAGCAGGCGCGTCAACAGCCGGACGCGCTCGCCTTCGATGACGCGGGCGACGAGGAGGACGAGCCGTGGCGCAAGGGATGAACCTGAAGCCGTTCTACTGGGGGTTGGGCGTCGTCGCGCTGGGCGGCGGCGCATGGATCTGGACCTCCATGAACCGGGGCGGCGTGGAGATGTACGCGGAGCCGCTCGCGGTGTCGGAAACCTCAGGGGCGGCGAGCTTTCCCGGATACGTGAAGGGTAGCGATGCGGCGCTCGTCGAGGTCAATGAGTACGCCGACTTCCAATGCCCCGCGTGCGCCCTCTTCTGGACGCTCACGTTTCATGACATTGAGGAGCGCCTGATCCGCACGGGGCAGGTCCGCTGGCGGTTCCACGACCGGCCCATCGACGGCTCGCACCGGTTCGCGCGCATGGCGGCGCACGCCGCCGCGTGTGGCGATGAGCAGGGTGCCTTCTGGCCCATGCACGACCAGCTCTTCGCCAACCAGGCCGCCTGGAGTGCCGAGCGCAATCCGGAACGGACCTTCCGAGGGTACGCGCGGGCCGTCGGGCTCGACGTGGCGCGCTACGACGACTGCATGCAGACCGGGAGGTTCCGCGCGCGCATTCAGGCGGAGGCGGAGGCCGCTGACAACCTCGGCATCACGTCTACCCCCACCTTCGTCATTGGCCGGATGCGCATCTCGGGCGCCCAGCCGTACGACCAGTTCAAGCGGCTGATCGACAGCCTGAGCGCCAAGGTCGCCCCGTCGCGGTGATCCACCGGATGGCGACTGCGACGCTGGCCCTCGCCGGGTTCTTCGTGTCGCTCTACCTCTGGCTGTGGAAACTCGGCGTGGTGGGCAGCCTCTCCTGCGGCCCGGGGGGAGGCTGCGAGTACGTCCAGACCAGCCCCTACGCCATGGTATTCGGCATCCCGGTGGCCTTCTTCGGCGTGATCGGCTACCTGGGTCTGCTGGTCGTGAGCCTGGTGGGCCTCCAGCCCCGCTGGGTCCAGCGCCGCGAGCCCACGGTGGCCCTGGTGGTGCTGTCCGGCGCCGCCGTGGGGTTCACGGCCTACCTCACCTACCTCGAAGCGGCCGTGATCCACGCCTGGTGCCGGTGGTGCCTGGTGTCGGCGGGGATCATCACGGCGATCTTCGCGGTGAGTCTAGTGGGCGCGGTGAGGCGGGGACGGTGAGGGACCATGAGAGGCCGTCTCTCATCGTCCCTCACCGTCACCCCTCCTGCTCCTCGTACTTCGTCTTCAACAACGCCACCACCGCCGGATCCGCCAGCGTGGTCACATCGCCCAGGGCGCCCCCCGAGGCGATATCCTTCAAGAGCCGGCGCATGATCTTGCCGCTGCGAGTCTTGGGAAGATCGGCGCTGAGGATGATGTCGTCCGGCCGGGCGATCGCGCCGATCTTCTCCACCACGTGCTGCTTGAGCTCGTCGAGCAGGGCGTCCCGAGGCTCTACGCCGGCCCGCAGAATCACGAAAGCGCAGAGCGCCTGGCCCTTGAGCTCGTGTGGCTTGCCGACCACCGCGGCCTCCGCCACCGCGGGGTGGGACACCAGGGCGCTCTCCACTTCCATGGTGCCGATCCGGTGGCCCGCCACGTTGAGCACGTCGTCCACCCGGCCCAGGATCCAGAAATACCCGTCCTTGTCACGCTTCGCGCCGTCGCCGGTGAAGTACTTCCCGGGGTAGCGGCTCCAATACGTGTCGCGGTAGCGCTGGTCGTCGCCGTAGATGGTCCGCAGCATCCCGGGCCACGGGCTGGTGATCACCAGGAACCCGCCGCCCACCTTGATCTCCTTCCCGGCGCCGTCCACCAGCGCCACCTCGACGCCGGGGAAGGGAACGGTCGCCGATCCGGGCTTCGTCGTGGTCACACCGGGCAGCGGCGTGATCATGATGCCGCCGGTCTCCGTCTGCCACCAGGTGTCCACGATAGGGCACCGCTTGCCGCCGATGTGCCGGTGATACCACATCCAGGCTTCGGGATTGATGGGCTCGCCCACCGTGCCGAGCAGCCGGAGCGAGGACAGGCTGTGGCGCGCGGGGTATTCCGCGCCCCACTTCACGAAGGCGCGGATCGCGGTTGGAGCCGTGTAGAACACGGTGACCCCGTAGCGCTCGATGATGGCCCAGAAGCGGTCCTTGTCCGGCCAATCGGGGGCCCCCTCGTACATGACCGCGGTGGCGCCCAGCGCCAGCGGGCCGTACACGATGTAGCTGTGGCCCGTGACCCAGCCGACGTCGGCAGTGCACCAGAAGACGTCCTCATCCTTGAGATCGAACACCCACCGGGTGGTGGCCTGTACCTGGGTCAGGTACCCGCCCGTGGTGTGCACGATGCCTTTGGGTTTCCCCGTGGTGCCGGAGGTGTACAGGATAAACAGCAGGTCCTCGGCGTCCATCACCGCCGGCTTGCAGCTGGAGGATGCATCGGCCATCAGCTCATGATACCAATGGTCCCGCCCGGCCTGCATGTGGACCAGCTCGTCCTCCGCGTCGGCGCCGTGCCGCCGCACCACCACCACGTGCTGAATGGACGGTGTGTGCTTGAGCGCCTCGTCGGCGCTGCGCTTGAGGGGGATGATCTGCCCGCGGCGGTACCCCAGGTCGGCGGTGATCAGGACCTTGGCCTCGGCGTCGTTGATCCGGTCCCGCAGCGACTCGGCGGAGAAGCCGCCGAAGACCACGGAGTGCGGGGCCCCGATCCGGGCGCAGGCCAGCATCGCCACTACCACCTCGGGGATCATCGGCAGGTAGATGGCGACCCGGTCACCCTTGCCCACGCCGAGGGCCTTCAGCGCGTTGGCGCAGCGGTTCACGTCACGGTACAGCTCCCAGTAGGAGATGGCTCGACGATCGCCCGGCTCCCCTTCCCAGAGTAGCGCCACCTTGTTCCGGGTGGCGGTGCGGACGTGGCGGTCCAGGCAGTTGACGGAGGCATTGAGCTTGCCGCCCACGAACCACTTGGCGTGCGGCGGCTTCCAGTCGAGCACTCTGCGCCAGGGCTTGAACCACTCCAACTCGCGCGCCCGGTCGGCCCAGAACTTGAGCCGCTGGATCCCGGCTTGGCGGTAGATGGAGGGCGAGGCCACGTGCGCCCGTCGCCGGAAAGCCGGGGCGGGGGCGTACCGGCGTTGCTCATTGAGGAGGGTGGCAAGTTGCTCGGTCATGAAAACGCCTCGGGGGTTGTTGACGGTGGAAACCAAGGCTCTTATACTGGGGCCGTTTTTGGCCCCGTCCGCAGGAAGCTGGCAGAGGGCTCGCCTGGGACCCGTATCAACAGACTCTGCATCATGGTAGAAGGAGCGAGTAACGTATGTCCCGCATCACCGGCAGGGTCAAGTGGTTCAACGACGCGAAGGGGTTCGGCTTCATCGAGCGCGACGGCGGGCCGGACGTCTTCGTCCACTACTCTGCCATCCAGGCTGATGGCTTCCGGTCGTTGAAGGAGAACGACCAGGTGGAGTTCGAGGTCCGCGAGGGCCCGAAGGGTCTCCAGGCAGCCAACGTCACCAAGCTGTAAGCCACCGAAGGCGTCAGCCGACTCCGAGGCCCGGTCCGTTGCCGGGCCTCGGTGCGTTTCGGGGGCCGGAGGCGGGGCTTGTGGGCCGCAGGGCGGCGGGGTCTCTTAGCTCATTCGCATATGGTGGGAGACCCGGGTCAGTCGGTCGTGGAACACATCCTGGCGGCGCCGGCGCGGTTGGTCCGGCCCGCGAGCGACGACTTTCGGCGCGCGGCGCTGGCGTTGTTGGACGGCTTGCCCCCGGGCCGGGGCCGCTTGGTGTTGGACTTCAGCGCCACCGGGGACGCGGACAGCGTGGGCATGGCGGCGCTGATCGCGATTCGCCGGCGGGCGCGGGAGCGAGGGCACCCGGTGCGGCTCCGGGGGGTGGCGCCGCCGTTCTGGGAGCTGTTGCGCATGGCTAGACTGGACGGCCAGTTCGACACCGAGCGGTGACCATTTAACTTGAGGAGACCAACGTGCCAGCCACCGGTGTCCGGCGTCGGGTCCTGTTCGTCGAGGACGAAGTCGCGCTCCGGAGCGCGTACCGTCGCTACTTCGAGCAGCGCTACGACCTGGCCTTCGCCGGCACCGGCGCCGACGCGCTGGAGCGGCTCCAAAACGTTCTTCCCGGACGTCGTGGTCATGGACCTGCATCTCCCGGACGCCGACGGCATTGAGGTCCTGCGCCAGATGCGCGACGCCCAGCCCGTGCTCCCCATCGTGATCACCAGCGGGTATGCCAGCCTGCTGCCGGTGGTCGAAGTCCTGGGCATCGCGCACCACGGCTACCTGGTCAAGCCCTTCGAGCTGGACACCCTGCGCGCCTGCATCGATGCCGCCCACTGAGCCGGTGCTGGCGGCGCGGGAGGTCACGCGACGGTTCGGGCACCGGCGCGTGCTGAGCGGCGTGAGCCTCGAGCTGAAGCCAGGCGACGCACTGCTGCTGGTGGGGCCGAATGGAGCCGGTAAGACCACGCTGTTGCGGGTCCTGGCCGGGTTGTTGCGCGCCAGCGCCGGACGGATCGAGCGCCGAGGCCGCGTGGGGATGGTGGGACACGCCTCGATGCTGTACGACGCGCTGACGGCCCGGGAGAACCTCCGGTTCTTCGCCCGCCTGCACGGCGAGCGGTCGCGTGGGCGCGTGGACCAGCTGCTGGAGCGGATGGGGCTATCGGCCCGGGCGGATGAGCGGGTGGGCGCCTTCAGCCGCGGCATGACCCAGCGGCTGGCAATCGCGCGCGCCTTGCTCCCGGACCCGGATATCCTGCTCCTGGACGAGCCGCTCACCGGCCTGGACGACGCCTCCTCCGAGCAGGTGCTCGCCGTGCTGGGCGAGCTTCGCGCGCGCGGTCGGGCGCTGATGATCGCGTCCCACCAGCTGGCGGAGTTGATGGGCGTGGTGACCGCGATCGGCTTCCTGACCCACGGAGAGCTCCGGGCGGTCGAGCCTACCGCGGGGCGCGACGTGGCCGCCATCACCGCCCGCTATCGCGAGGTCACCCGCCGTGCGTGACGCGCTGCGCGCGGCCTGGGCCATCGCCGGCAAGGACCTCGCCATCGAGTGGCGGACCAAGACGGCGTTGGTGTCCTCGGTGGCGTTCGCGGTCCTGGTGCTGGCGGTGCTGTACTTCGCGCGCGACCCCACCGCCGTGGGCGCGGTGGACGTCGCCCCGGGCGCGCTCTGGGTGACGTTCACCTTCGCCGCGATGATCGGGCTCAACCGCGCGTTTCTGCTGGAACGCGAGAACCAAGCGATGGACGGGATCCGGCTGGCGCCGGTCTCTCCCCAGGCGGTGTTCTTCGGGAAGCTGGCCGCCAACCTAGTGTTCGTGGGCACGGTGGAGCTGGTGAGCCTGCCCCTGTTCATTCTGTTCTACGACGTGCCCATCGTGCGCGGGTTGCCGGCGCTGCTGGGGATCACGGCCATGGCGACCGTGGCCTTCGTGGCGGTGGGCACGCTGTTGAGCTCAATGGTCGTGCGCACCCGTTTCGCCGAGCTGATGCTGCCCCTGCTGCTCTTGCCCTTCCTGGTTCCGCCGGTGGTGGGCGCGGTGCAGGCCACCGCGCGGATCCTGGCGGACCGTCCCTTGAGCGAGGTTCAGGGCTGGCTTAAGTTGCTGGCCGCATTCGACATCGTGTTCGTGACCATCTCCACGTTCTTGTTCGAGGCGACCCTGGAAGAATGATTCGCGAGAAGGCGGAGGCGCTGGCGCGCAGGGGATCCCTGCTCACGGCCGTGGCGTTGCTCGCGCTGGCCGGTGTGTACTTGCGCGCGCTGGTCTTCACGCCCGTCGAGCGGTTTCAGGGGCCGGCGCAAAAAATCTTCTACGTCCACGCGCCGGCCGCCTGGTCGGGGTTGCTCGCGTTCGCAGTCACCGGCCTGCTGAGTGTGCTGTATCTCTGGCTCCGGGACCGCAAGGTGGACCTGGTGGCTGCGGCCTCCGCCGAGGTGGGTCTCGCGTTTTCCGTCATCATGCTCACCACGGGTCCCCTCTGGGGCAAACCCATCTGGGGTACCTGGTGGACCTGGGACGCGCGGCTCACGTCTACGCTATTCATCTTCTTGCTGTTCGTCGGGTATCAGGTGTTGCGCGGGGCTATCACCGACCCGGAAACGCGGGCCCGCTACAGTGCGGTGATCGGGATATTGGGGCTGGTGCTGGTCCCGTTCATCCACATGACCGTGTACCTGTTCCGCACCCTGCACCCGGACCCCGTGGTGTTGAAGCCGGGGTCGCCGGGCCTGCCGGGCGAGATGCTGGTGACGTTGCTCACGTCGTTTGGCGTGTTCACGCTGCTCTACCTGGGTTTCCTGGCACAGCGGTACGCGTTGGGCGTGCTGCGCGACCTCAAGGACGAAGAGGCGAGCCGTGCAGTATCCTGACAACGGCGGCTACATGATCGCGGCCTACGTGGTGGCAGCGGTCGTCGTGCTGGTGTACGCGGTGTCGTTGTTGGTGCGGCTGCGGGGCGTGTCGCGCCGCTGAGGTTCTGAGTCCGACGGGGGCTGTGGTGCGGCATGGACTCGACGCTCGGGCGCGATGCGTATGGGCGATGAGAGCGCCGGTAGGCCCCGAAGGATGCTTAGGTGCGGTGTGGTCTCGGCGCACTCGGGGGTGGAGTGGAGAGGCGGCGGCGAGTGCCGTCGAGTCCACCCGCACCGGGTCACCCGGAGGGGCCCACCGGCGCTCTCATTGCCTGAGACTTCCGAAGCGCCCCGCGCGCCGAACGTCTGACTCACGACACTAGTCGTCCGCCCAGCGCTTGCCGGTCTCCCGCTCCCACAGCTCCTGCGCCTGCTGCGCCGCGGCGACATCCCCAGCCGCCCGCAGGGCTTTGGCGTTGGCCTTGAGCGCGTCCGGCCCGCCGCCCACCGCGTAGGCGCGCGCGTAGCGCGCGCCGGCGGTGGCGTAATTGCCCTTGCGGGCGTACAGGTCGCCCGCGGCCATGGCCGCGTCGGCGCGTTCCTCGATGGCCAGGGCCCGCTCGAACGCCACGATCGCCTCGTCCGGGCGGAACGCACCGTTGAACGCCTCGCCCAGCAGCACCCAGGCATCGGCCGAGCGCGCGAATCGCTGGGCGATGCGCCGCGCGATCTCGAGCGCGCCGAGCCGGTCGTCCGCCCGGCGCCGTGCGGTGACGAGATCGCGGTGCACGAACGAGAACGCCGGCGCCAGCCGAGCGGCACGGCGGAGCCAACGCTCCCCCGCCTCCCGATTCCGCACGGCAAGCCGGGCGGCGTGGCGGGCCGCCCACCCCGAAGCGCGCGAGCGCGCGAGGTGCCACACCTTCACGACGGCGTTCATCGGCGTTGATAATGCTTGAAGGCGCGGGCATATTGCAACGGTCTTCGACCCCTCAGCCCTCGCCCGGGGGTTTCTCCCTAACGCACCATGACGACCACGGCTCGAGCGCTCCGGATCGGCACCCGCGGCAGCGACCTGGCGCGCTGGCAGGCGACGCGGGTGCAGACACTGCTCGCCGCGCGGGGCGTCTCGGCGGAGCTGGTCGCCATCCGCACGTCCGGCGATGAGGGAAGCCGCGCGCGTCCCGCGCCGGGGACCACGGGAAAAGGGCTGTTCACCAAGGAGATCGAGGACGCGCTACTGGGCGGGCGCGTGGACCTGGCGGTGCACTCGCTCAAGGATCTCTCGACCGAGCTGCCGACGGGCCTCACGATCGCGGCCTATCCCGAGCGCGAGGACCCGCGCGATGCGCTGGTGAGCGCGAGGGGTGGGGATGTGCTGGCGCTGCCGCGAGGGGCGCGGGTGGGGACGTCGAGCTTGCGGCGGCGGGCGGCGCTGCTGGCGGCGCGCTCCGATCTCGAGGTCGTAGCGCTTCGGGGCAACGTGCCGACGCGGGTGAAGCAGGTGGGCCGCGAGGGCTTGGACGCAGCGGTGCTGGCGCTGGCCGGACTCAGGCGGCTCGGCCTCGCCGAGGACGCGGTGGCGCTGGCTCTGGACCGGTTTCCGCCCGCGCCGGGGCAGGGCGCCTTGGCACTCGAGGCCCGAGCCGAGGATCCCGCGGTGCTGGAGCTGTTGCGGCCGCTGGACCAACCGGCGCTGCGCTGCGCCGTCGAGGCGGAGCGCACGGCGTTGGCGGAACTGGAAGGCGGATGCCAGGCGGCGATCGGAGCATTCTGCGAACGTGGCCGGGACGGACTGGTGTTGCAGGTGCGGGTCTTCGCTCCGGACGGGACCAAGCAGCTGTCCGCACGGGGGCCGGTGGATCCGGGCGACGCGGCCAAGAGCGGCCGCATGGTGGCGAGAGATCTCCTGCTCCAGGGCGCGCGCGATCTGATCCGCGCCGCCGACGAGTTCACCGCCAGGAGCGGCATCGGGAGGGAAGAGGCATGACCGGGTTCCCCACACGTCGCATGCGCCGGCTGCGCCGAACGGCGGGGCTTCGCCGCCTGGTGGCGGAGGCGCGCCTGGTGCGCTCGCAGTTGATCTGGCCATTGTTCTTCAAGCCGGAAGGCAGCCCGACGCCGGTGAGCGCCATGCCCGGCGTCATGCAGCATCCGGTCAAGGACGCGGGAGCTATCGCGCGACGGGCGACCGACCTGGGATTGGGCGGGGTGCTGCTCTTCGGGCTGCCCGCCGCTAAAGACGAGAAGGGGAGCGGGGCGTATCACGAGCAAGGGGTCATCCAGGAAACCGTGCGGGCCTTGAAGCGTGCGGCCCAGGACCTGGTGGTGATCACGGACGTGTGTCTGTGCGAGTACACCTCGCACGGCCACTGTGGGATCGTGCGCGACGGCGCCGTGGACAACGACGCCACCCTCGAGTTGCTGGCGCGTACCGCCGTGTCGCACGCGGCGGCCGGCGCGGACGTGGTGGCGCCGAGCGACATGATGGACGGGCGGGTGGGAGCCATCCGCCGGGCGTTGGACCAGAAGGGCTTCGCGGACACGGTGATTCTGTCGTACGCCGCGAAGTACGCGTCAGCGTTCTACGGGCCGTTCCGGGTCGCCGCCGAGAGCGCGCCCCAGTTCGGCGACCGGCGGGGATATCAGATGGATCCGGCCAACGGCGACGAGGCCATGAAGGAGATCGCGCTGGACCTGGACGAAGGCGCCGATCTGGTGATGGTGAAGCCGGCGCTGCCCTGCCTCGACATCATCCGGCGGGCCAAGGAGCGCTTCGGCGGCCCGATCGCGGCGTATCAGGTGAGTGGCGAGTACACCATGATCAAGCTGGCGGCGCAGGCTGGCGCGCTCGACGGCGACCTCGCGATGCGCGAGGCGCTCCTGGCGATTCGGCGGGCCGGGGCGGACATCATCATGACCTACGCGGCGCCGGACGTGAGGCTGGACGGGTAGGAACAATCTGCGCCAGTCGCGCAGAGGTTCCCAAGAAGAGATGCGGAAGGGGTGAGGGGTAAGCAGTACCCCTCACCCCTCACCGCTTACGCTTTCGGGGCCCGCGGTTCCTCGCGCAGACCGAGCATCCAAGCCCACAGAAGGCCCGCCACCGCCGCGCCCAGCAACGGGCCCGCCCAGTACGCGGCGTGCGCGTGCCAGTCGCTGGCCGCAACCGCCGGCCCAAAGGCGCGCGCGGGGTTCATCGCGGCGCCGGTGAGCGGGCCCGCCGCGAGGATATCGAACGCCAGAACCAGCCCGATGCCGAATCCCCCCACCTTGGGCGCCTGCGGTGAAACCGCGGTCCCGAACACCGCGCTGACCAGGAACAGCGTCAAAGTCGCTTCGATCACCACCGCCTGCGGGAAGCTGATATAAGGAGAGATCCGCGGCAGTCCCCAGCTGGTGGCGTCACCGGCGCCAACGGGGAAGAGCGCCCGCAGGAGAAACGCACCGGCCACGGCGCCGGCGAGCTGGGCCACGACGTAGAGCCCCGCCCGGCGCGCGTCGATCTTCCGCGCCAGCCACAACCCGAACGTCACCGCCGGATTCACGTGTCCCCCGGAGATGGGCATGGTGATGGTGACCATCACCGACAGCACCACGCCGTGCGCCAGAGCGACGCCCACCAAACCCACTTCGCCGCCGGTCATGGCATCTACCACCACGGATCCCGCGCCGATGAACACCAGCGCCAGGGTCGCGAGAAACTCCGCTGCCAGCTGCCGCGAGATCGTGCTCATGATTGGATTCCTCAGGTGTGATGGTGGGCCGGGCATCACGACACCCGCTTCAGCACCAGGCACGCGTTCACCCCGCCGAACCCGAACGAGTTCGACAATACGAACTCGGGCGCGCCGTCCTTCCCGCCGTTGGCAAGGTAATCGAGGTCACAGGCGGCATCCGGCTGCGACAAGTTGATGGTGGGCGGGAGCCAGTCCCGCCGGAGGCCCAACGCGCAGATGGCCGCCTCGATCGCGCCGCTCGCCCCCAGCGCGTGCCCGTAGTAACCCTTAGTGCCGCTGACGGCAAGCCGATAGGCATGCTCGCCGAATACCTGCTTGATGGCGCCGGTTTCCATGGGATCGTTGAGCGGGGTGGACGAGCCATGGGCGTTCACGTACCCAATGTCGCCGGGGCCGATGTGCGCGTCGTCCAGCGCCAGCTGCATGGCTCGGGCGGCCTGTCGTCCGTCCGGGCGCGGCGCCGTCATGTGGTGTGCGTCGTTGGTGAGCGCATAGCCCAGGACCTCGCCATAGATGGGCGCCCCGCGGGCCTCGGCGCGGGCGCGCTCCTCCAGCACCACCACCGCCGCGCCCTCGCCCATCACGAACCCGTCCCGCGCCCGGTCGAATGGCCGCGACGCCGTGCCGGGGTCGTCGTTCCGGGTGGACATGGCGCGAATGATCGCGAAGGCGCCGAAACAGAGCGGCGAGAGCGGCGCCTCCGCGCCTCCGGCCAGCATCACGTCCGCTTTCCCTTCACGGATCGTGTGAAACGCCTCGCCGATGGCGATGGTGCCTGAGGCGCACGACATGGCGTTGGTCGAGTTGGGACCGGTGAAGCCGAACTCGATGGCGATGTTGCACGACGCCGCACCGCCGAACACGGCCAGCGCCAGGGCCGGATCCACGCTCCGGATGCCCTCCCGCCGAAACACCTCGGCCTGCGACTCGGCGAACGATACACCGCCCAACGCCGATCCCATCATCGCGCCGATGCGATCTCCATCCTCGCGCTTAGGATCAAGCTCGGCGTCACCCAGCGCCAACCGCGCCGCCGCCACCGCCAGCTGGGAGAACCGGTCCAGTCGCCGCGCGCGTTTCTTCTCCAGGTGATCGTGGGGTCGGAAGTCGTCGATCTCGGCCGCGACCCGACTGCTGAACGGTTCCGGATCGAACCGCGTCACGTGCCGCACCGCCGAGCGGCGAGCGCGGAGCCCGTCCCACAAGGCTTCGACCCCCGTGCCGATGGGCGTGACGCACCCCACGCCGGTGATGACGACGGACCTCACGCCGCCTCCAGGTACTGCTTGACGCCCGCCAGCGTGCGTGAGGCGATGCCGTGAATGAACACCGGCCCGATCACCCACTCCGCCGCGAGCCGCCCGATGACCGGCCAGCTGGGACCCCGCCACTGGTGCACGATCGTCACTGCCACACCCTCCGGTTCCAGACCGAACTGCCACTCCACGTCCATCCCCCGCGTGATACCCTGAACGTGCCGGTAGCGCACGGCCTGCTGGGGAACCACTTCCATCTCCGACACCCACCAGGTGGGATACCGCACCACCCCGAACGGGCGCCAGGCGGCCATCTCGACCGTGGCGCGCTCGGTCGTGCGATCCCAAACGCGCACCCAGCGGTAGTGGGGCAAAAACGACGGCCAGCGTTCGACTTCCACGGCCACCGCGAACACCCGCTCGAGCGGGGCCCGGATCGTGATGCGATCAACCGTCCGCATGCCCCACCCCCGCCGCCCTCCACACCGCCACCAGCCGATAGCCCGGACGCCGGAACACGGCCCCCGTGACGCCCGCCTCGCGCAACAACTGCTCCAGCTCGTGCCGCGTGAACCCCCGGCGGACCGACGTCACGCCGTCCTGGCGCGTGACCGGATGCAGGCCCAGGGGGTACGACGCCAGCCAGATGCCGAGCGCCGCCACCGGGTGCCGGCGGAGGTCGGCCACGACGACGCCCAGCCGGGCCACCCGATCCAGCTCGCGAAGCAGCGCCACCGCTGAGCGCCGGTCCAGGTGGTGCAACAGCTGGCTGGCGAGCACGATGTCCACCGACCGATCCGCCAGCGGGAGCTGCCCGCCATCGCCCACGGCCGTGGCCAGTCCTGCCCGTCGACACAGCCCTGCTGCGACCGGGTGCCGCTCGATGATCACGGGTGCCAGCGCCACGCTTCGCTGGGCCGCGCGGCCCACGAGATATCGCGCGAGGTCACCGCTCCCCGCTCCCACGTCCAGCAACCTGAGCCGCGGCGACGCCGGGGTCGCCCCGTCGAGCAGCCGGTCGAGCCCGAACGCGGCGGCCGCGCGGCCGCCGAGCAGCGCGTTCACACGGACGATGTCCTTGAGCGTGGCTTCCACCAGCGCCGGGTGCGCGCCGGGTCCATCGAGCGCTTCGCGACCGAGGGGCGAGACCGCGAGGGTCAACGCGAGTCCTCGGTGGTGGTGTACCCGCTGCGGAAGTACAGCAGCGCCGGTCGCTCGAACGCCTCGCCGCCGGTGACCAGGCCAAAGAAGACCGTGTGATCGCCGGCCTCGTGCCGGCCCCAGCGGTCGCAGAAGACGTGCGCCAACACGCCGTCCAGCAGAGGGAGCCCGTGGGGGCCCGCGTGATAGGCGATGCCGGCGAAATGGTCTCCGCCCGTGGCGGCGAATTGGCGGGACAGGTGCTCCTGGTCCGCGGCCAGCACGTTGACCGCGAATCGCGCCGCCGCGCTCATGGTCTTGTGGAACTCGGCCTGCAAGCCCACGCAGACCAAGAGAAGCGGTGGGTCGAGTGAGACGGACGAAAGCGCGCTGGCCGTCATACCCGCCGGACGCCCGCTGGGATCGAGCGCGGTGACCACCGTGACCCCGGTGGCGAACCGGCCCAGCAGTTGCCGGAACTGGGTGGGATCGGCGGGCGGCGTCATGTTTCAGGCGACCAGGCGCCAAACATAGGACGGCCGGAACACGCGCGATGGTGGCGCCGCGTGCGCGGTGACGCTCACCAGCACGTCGGCCATCTCGGGCCGGCGCGCCAGTCGGGCAGCGACGTGTCCCAGCGCCCATGGCCGGGAGATCACCCGGCTCACGATCCGCTCCAGGGTCCATTTCGCGAGGAAGGCCTGCCGCCGCATGCGGTCGTACGCCGCCAGGTGGGCGCCGGGGCGATCGCTGCCGAGCGCCAGGGCGAGGCACTCCGCCGCCAGCTCGGCGCCCTTGAGCGCGGCGTACACGCCTTCGCCGGTGAACGGGTCGTAGAAGTCCGCCGCGTCCCCCACCAGCAGCACACGCTCCGCGCTGGCCCGCCGCGTGGTGCGCCCGAAAGGCCCCACCGCGCGGACGGGCGCGACGATCTCGACATCGCTGAGCCGCCCGTGCAGCGTGGGAAACCGGCCCAGCTGTTCCTGGAGCGCTGCGCATACGGGAGCCCGGATGCGGTCTCGCTCCAGGTCCACCACCACCGCCACGTTGGTGACGTCGCCGCCCAGCGGTGCCAGGCCGACGTAGCCGGTCGGCCCGACGTGCATCTCTCCCACATCGCTCATGCCGGAGACACCGAGCACGTGGGCCACCAGCGCCGCGCGCGTGGGGCCTCCGCGACGAGCCAATCCAAGCTGGTGCGCCACCCGGGAGTTGAGTCCATCGGCGCCGATCGCTACCCGCGCCTGGATGTCGAGCGCGTGCCCGCCGGAGCGTGCATGGACCGACACCCCGGCACGCGCCGGCGCGAACGACTCGAACGTGACGCCTTGGAGGAACTGCGCCCCGGCCCGCTCGGCGGCGGCGGCGACGTGGAGGTCGAGGCGATCCCGCGGCACGCCCAGTCCCGTGCCCCGGAGGAACCGTCCGGTGAAGCCGACCCCGTCAGGACCCACGACGCGCATGCCCCTGAGTCGCGCGGGACGTTCATCCAAGATGGCCCGCAGCGCCCCCAACCGGTGCAGGGCCTCCACGGCTCCCGGGCTCACATACTCGGCGCAGGGCTTGGGGCGGGGGAACCGGGCACGGTCCAGGAGCAAGACCGCGAAGCCGGCCCTGGCGAGGTGGGTCGCGGTGGCGCTTCCGGCGGGCCCGGCGCCGATCACGACGGCATCGTAGATCGACGCGGAGAGGGACGTCACGAACCGACGGTCTGAGTCAGCGCAGCCGAGGCGAGCGCCCCAACCGAGGTGGCTGCCAGGTTGACGCCGTCGTTGTCGAGCCAGGCGCGGGATTCCAGCGTCGCGCCGAGCACCGAGTCCACCATCATCCCCAACACGCCCACGACCGTCCCAATCGCGGCGATCCGAAGGGGTACGCCGAGCAGGACGCCGAGACCACCCAGGACCATAGCGCCCAGGACGCCGGCGGTGGTGCCCAGAGGAGTGACGCCACCCGACGTCCCGGCTGGAACCGGGTGGGCGGTGGTGATCAGTCGCGGCGGGCGAGAGGCGTGAGCGCCGATCTCGGTGGCCCAGGTGTCCGCTTGGGCGGTTGCCAGCGAGCCCAGCAACAAGGCCCACCCGAGGTCGGGCTTCCAGGGGACGACCACGGCGCCGGCGGCAGCCCAACCCCCGTTGGCGATCACCTGGCGCGCGTTTCGCACTGCGCCGCGCCGTTGGTTGAGGGACGTGAGGAGGCTGCCCGATACGAAGAACAGCGCCAGCAGCGCGAAGCCGCTCAGGCCGGCGCCCCAGAAGACCAGAGCGCCCACGATCACGGCGGCCACCGCCCCGTCCGCGGTCAGCCAGCGGAGGTTCACGCCGCCTCCCGGCAATCCAGCGATGTCACGGCAGCGGCCTCGAGACGGGCATGAGCACGGTGGTGGAGGAACCGTACAATCGCCTCGCGTCCGGTGCCGTGCAATGGTCCACTGGAAGGGAGGGCGCTTCCCTGCTACCTTGCCCGCCTGCTCCCCCCATGCCGCCGGCACACCGGGTGACCACGCGCATCGAGTTCCGCGCGCACGCCATCATCCCGCTGGCGCTGTTCGAGGCCATCCGCGCTCTCGACCTTCCAACCAACGACGGCCTCGAAGAATTCCATGACGAGCTGGTGGTGAAGCGGCTGGGCATGAACCGCACCGTGGTGGCCCAGATCCGGCGCTACGGCGGGCTGGCGCGGGCAGACAAGCGGGTGGATGGGGAGGAGGTCGTGGCACTGCTGCGGCTGGTGGCTCGCCGCGCCGACTTTGGGCTGGTCTATGCGCAGGCCGGACGCCGCGCGGCGCGCATGGCGTCGGCCCGCGTGTCCGGGGTCCTCCGTCTGCTGCGCCACCTGCTCCCTGCCGGGTTCGGGATGCTCTTGGCGCGCCGCGCGGCGGCGGACGCCTTCGGCGTGGCGCTGCACGGGGACGGGGCGACGGTGGCCGCCAGTATGGACGACACCATCGCGGTGCGCGCCACGCCGGACGGCGCCGCCTGCGGGTTCTTCGGCTCCGCCCTGGCGGAGCTGTTGCGTATCTTCACGCCGTTCGACGGCGCCTTACTGCACGTTGCCTGTCGCGGTCGCGGCGACGGGGAGTGCCACTGGCGGGCGGGCCCGCCGGAGGAGGAGTGACCATGGCCGCCTTGCGGCTCGATCTTGAGGACCTGCGCGCCGCGCTCAAGGCCGCCGGGCTCGACGCGTGGCTGTTGTACGATTTCAAGGGCGCCAACCCCATCGCGCGGCGGGTCGCGGGGATCGGCGGGTTCGTCACGCGCCGGGTGTTCGTGTGGCTCCCCGCGGCCGGCGGTCCGGTGGCGCTGGTGCATCGGATCGAACGGCACGTGCTGCCGGACTTCCCGGGCGAGGTGCGGGCGTACGCCAGTTGGCGCGAGCTGCAGCAACAGCTCGCGTTGCTGCTCCGCGGTCGCCGGGTGGCGATGGAGATTTCGCCGGACGGCGACGTGCCGTATCTGGATCGGGTACCCTCCGGCGCGGCCAAGCTGCTGGAGCGCCTCGGCGCCACCATCGTGAGCTCGGCCCCGCTCATCAGCCGGTTCGCCGCCGGTTGGTCCGTCCGAGACCAGGCAGAACACCGGAAGGCGGCCGAGCTGCTGGCCCGGATCGCGCGTGAGACGGTGGCGGAAGTCGTGAAGCAGGCCGGGTCCGCGCGCGAGGCGCAGGTGCAGGCTCGGGTGCGCCAGCGCATGGAATCCGCCGGGCTCGTCGTGGCGGAGGCGCCGATCGTGGCCTTCGCTGCCAACGCCGCCAATCCACACTACGAGCCGCGCGAGGGCGCCGATGCCGTGCTGCAGGCCGGACAGGTGGTGCTGCTCGACCTCTGGGCCCGGACCGATCCCGACACGGTGTTCGCGGATCAAACCTGGATGGGATTCGCCGGCGGGAGCGTTCCGGACGAGGTGGCGCGCGTGTGGGCCGCCGTGCGGGACGCCCGGGACGCGGTGCTCGACAAACTCCGCGCTCAGTGGCGCCCAGGCGGCGGGATGACCGGCGCCGTGCTCGACGACGCTTCCCGCGGCCTCATCACGGAGCGTGGGTACGGGGAGTTCTTCACCCACCGAACCGGCCACTCCATCGACGCCGACCTCCATGGCTCCGGCCCCAACATCGACAACTTCGAGACCAACGACTCGCGCGAGCTGCTGGCGGGGGTGGGATTCTCGGTGGAGCCGGGTGTCTACCTGGAAGGTCGGTTTGGGGTGCGGAGCGAGGTCAACGTGTTCTTGACCGACGCGGGGCCGGTGGTAACGCCGGCGGAGATCCAGCGGGAGCTGATCCTACCGGCGTAGGGAGACGTCTGGGGAAGTTCCCTGTCCATAGTCACGCGCCGGTGGGTCCGCCGGGCGCCCTGTGGGATCCCTCCGGCTCTCTCATCGCACCTGGATAACCGACGTGCCCGGCGCGGCGTGACCGCCGCACCAACGCGCCCGCTGGAACCCACCGGCGCGTGTCATAGACAGC